>Ga0302320_10011078_pt1 | contig 19161 bp, 18 predicted proteins | sample Bog_T0_3_FD_202130 | JGI IMG/M metagenome (GOLD analysis project Ga0302320, IMG submission 202130) | Peat permafrost microbial communities from Stordalen Mire near Abisko, Sweden - Bog_T0_3 | ecosystem: Environmental > Terrestrial > Soil > Wetlands > Peat | place: Sweden: Abisko, Stordalen Mire... | reverse complement strand
GGGGGGGGCGGCGGCGGGGGGGGGGGGGGGGGGGGGGGGGGCGGGCCCTCGAACAGGAACAGGTCCCGGTACATGCGGTCCTCGTGGGGCAGTTCGCCCGCCTTGTCCAGCTTGGAGAGGTCGGGAAGCTTGTCCAGCTCCCGCATCTGGCGGTCGTCCAGGGCTGCGGTGGCGGCCCGGGCGGCGCTGGCGTTGCGGGCGGGGCCGGCCTTGGGCGCCTCCGGCCAGAGCAGCCAGATCAGCACCGGCAGGCAGGCCAGGGCCACCTGCACCCGCCGGTTGGTCTTGAGTTCCTGCAGCCAGCCCTTGGGCGAGGCGCCCTTCACGGCGGGGGTCATGATTCCTCCCCTTCGTGGGCGACGGGGGCCGAGGATTGCCGGAAGGCCCGCAGGGTGATGATCAGGTGGGCCCCTTCCTGGGTTTCCTCCAGCTTGGCGGCGACCACGGCGAAGGGCAGCTTGCTCCCTTCCAGGTCGAGCATGAAGGATTTCAAGTTCATGTAGACCCCGGTGGCATTGAATTCCACGTCCACGGACTCCAGCACGCTGCCCTTGGATCCCTCCCGGGTGGCCGGGCCGTACTTCACGGCCACCAGCCGGACGCCGTGCTTCTTGGTGAGCTCGAAGAGCTTCTGGCTGAGCTTCCAGTGCAGCTTGCCGACCCCTTCCGCCGACATGTTCTGCATGAGCTCGTCCAGGGATTGCCGGTCGGCCTTGATGCGGTCGGCCTCGGCCTGGGCCGCCTGCAGGTCCTGGACCTGCCGGTCATAGGACTTGGACGCGTCCTTCAGCGCCTGCTCGGTCCGGACCTTCCGCTGGGAGGCGTCGGGCAGCAGGAACACGGCGATGGCCAGGCCGGCCAGGGCCAGGACGCCGCCGCCGATGAGGCGGAACTTGCTCGCGCGCAGGGTGGTGCTCACTGGTCACTCCCCTGGGTGGTGGGCCCCTGGCCGGCGGGACCGCGCTGGAACGGCTGCTGGCCGGGATTGCCGGGATTCGGTCGCCACGGCGTGTGGAGGGTTCGGCCGGGCGGATAGTCCTGGGAGGCCGGGGCCTGACGCGCGGGAGGGACCGCACTGGGCTGGACCGGGAAGGGACGGACCGGGGCGGCGGGGGCCCGCGGGGGCGCCGCCGGGACCGCCGCGGCCTTCGGGGTGGCCTTGGCGGCGACGGGGGCGGCGGCCGGGTGCCTCGCCGGGGGCGCGAACTTGGGCAGCGGCTTGTAGGGCGGCGGATTGGAGGCCACGGCCAGGGTGAAGTCGAAATCCACCCCTCCGCCCTGGCGCTCCCCTTCCCGCTCCAGGATGACCTGCTCGAAGAAGGGGTTCTTCTGCAGGGCTTCGACGAAATCGGCCTCCGCTTCCCGGGAGCGGGCTTCGCCCTTGAGCTTGAGCTGGACCTTCATGTCGGCGCTGCGGTTGCGCTGGAGCGACTTGATGCGCATGTCCGCCACCATGCAGCGCTCCAGCTCCGAGGTGAGCCGGGACCAGGGCAGGCTGCGCTCGGTGTAGATCCGTTCCGCCAGGCGCCACCGGGGCAGCTCCTTGGCCACGTCCACGGCGCGCAAATCGGCGACGATCCGGCTGTGGGCATCGGCGGTGCCGCGGCTCTTGTTGGCCAGGCTGGCCGCGAGCCTGCCGGCCCGGGAGGCTTCCTGGTAGGCCATCCAGGTGGAGGCCAGGGATCCGGCCAGGACCAGGCCGCCCAGGGCCAGGGCCGCCCAGCTCAGCAGGGCGTGGTTGTTGCGCCAGGTATTGCTGGGCGGGGCGAGATTGAGCTTGAGGACGGGGACGGCCATCAGAGCGACTCCTGGGCCGGGATCTCCGGCTGGAGGATCCGCACCGGCAGCCCGCAGTCGGGCCAGTGGGCGGCGCCCCAGACGTGGAGCTCCTGGGGCGAGCGGGCTTCCCGCTGGAGGTAGGCGATGGTGGGCAGCAGCCGTTCCTGGCTCCAAGTGTCGGCCGTGGCCGGTTCGACCCACTGGCGCAGCAGGGTGAGGTTGTGGCCCCAGGACGCCAGGGTTCCGGTGTACATCCCCTCATCCTGGAGGGAGAGGGAGAGCAGGATGCCGGGCATCTCCCGGGTGGGGGCGAGCCGGTTGTAGAGCCACAGCCAGCGCGGCTGCAGCCGGCGCATGGGCCGGCCCGCGGCCGCGGCCATCTGGATCCACGCGTCCCGCAGCTGCTGGGGCAGGCCGGTCAGGAGCCAGGCGCTCTGCTCCAGGGCCAGCGCCTGCACGAACTGGGGCGCGTCCAGGAGCAGGTCCTGGCTGAACCGCCAGCGGAAGAACGCTTCCCGCGCCTCGGTGCCCGCGGGCACCTCCACGATGTCCCGCAGCAGCAGGCTGGGGATCCAGGGGTCATCCACCACCCAGTGGGTGGGCGCCTGGGGCAGGGCTGCGAGGATCCGGGACAGCCCATCGCCCTCGGGGGCGCCGGAAAAGGGGTGGAACTGGCCTCCGGCGTGGACGCGGTGCGGCTCCAGCCATACCATGGAAGCATGCTTGCTCCTGGGCCCCAGCATCCTCATCGGCAGGTTCCCCTGCCGGCACCGGACGTTGAGGATGACATGATTCCATAAGTGCTTGCCACGGAGGCTCCAGGAAGGGTGCAGGGGGCTAGTCTATCGCCCACGGTCGTTAATCCCAAATGGCGAAGTTTTTATACACGGTAGAAGTATAGGTGGAGGACGATCCGGGGGGAGTTGCCAGTTTGCGTCTAATTGCTATAGAAGTTCATGGATTCAAGTCCTTCGCGGATCCCCAGAAGCTGACCTTCCCCGCGGGGATGACGGCGGTGGTGGGGCCGAACGGGTGCGGCAAATCCAATATTACGGATGCCTTGGCCTGGGTCCTGGGGGAGCAGCGGGCCACCCTGCTGCGCGGAGCCGAGATGGCGGACGTGATCTTCGCCGGCACCGGCCAGCGCAAGCCCATGGGCATGGCCGAGGTGAAGCTGACCCTGGAGATGCCCGACGCCGCCCTGCCGGGCGCCAGCCGGGAGGTGATAGTCTCCCGGCGGCTGTACCGGGACACCGGCAGCGACTACCGGATCAACGGACGGGAGTGCCGGCTCAAGGACGTCCAGGACCTGCTGCTGGACACCGGCATGGGCACCCGCGCCTATTCCTTCATCCAGCAGGGCCAGATCGACCTGATCCTGTCCTCCAAGCCCAAGGACCGGCGCTCGCTGCTGGAGGAGGCGGCCGGGATCACCCGCTACAAGCTGCGCCGCACCGACGCCGAGCGGCGGCTGGAGGACACCCGGGCCAACCTGCTTCGGCTGGACGACATCTTATATGAGCTGGGCAAGCAGCAGGAGTCCCTGAAGCGCCAGGCCGCCAAGGCCAGACGGGCCCAGGACCTGGACGGCGCCATCAGGGCCACCCAGCGCATCCTGCTGGCGGGCAAGGCGCTGGAACTGGAAGCCGCCAAAGAGGCGATCATCGAGAACCTGGACGGCCTGGAGCGCCGGATCGCGGCCCTCACCGCCCAGGTCTCGGAGCGGAGCTCGGAGGTGGAGCAGCTCCACCTGGCCCTGGAGGAGAGCCTGTACCAGCAGGACCGGCGGGCTCGCGCCGTGACCGGCCTGGACCAGCGCCGCGGTCTGCTGGAGCAGGACCGGGGCTTCCAGGGGGAGCGCATCGAGGAGGCCAGGGTCCAGCGCGGGCAGCTGGAGCTGCGCCTGGAGGAGCTGTCCACCCGCAGCGGGGATTCCGAGGCGGAGCTGGCCCGGTTGGCCCGGGCCCTGGACGCCGCGGGGGCGGCGCTGGCGGCCAGGGAGGCCCTGGTGGCCGACAGCGAGGAGGCCGTGGCCCTGGCCGGGGGCGCCCTGCGCCACGTGGAGGGCGAGCTGAAAGCCCTCCGGGCCAGGCGCGCGGAGGCCGAGAAGGAGGCCCAGGCGGCCCAGCGCCGGCGCCAGGCCCTGCACCAGGAGATCGCCCAGCGCTCCGGGCGGCTGGATGCCCTCAACCATGAGGAGGCCATGCGCGCCCCCCGGCTGGAGACGCTCCAGGCCGACGAACTCCGGTTGGGCCGGGAGGAGGAGGGCGCCGCCGACCGGCTGGAACAGATCGAGGAGGCGGTGCAGATCCAGGGCCGGATCCGGGGCGAGACCCTGGACGCCCACCGGGCCGCCGCCGCCGCCCTGCGCGAGGCGGAAGGGGCCCTGGACAGCGAGGAGCGCCGGCTCCGGCAGATCGCCGACCTGCTCCGGGCCGCCGAAGGCTCCGAGGAGCTCAAGAAGGCCTTGCTCTGGCTGCGCCAGCGGGGCGAGGACCCCCTGGCCCTGGCCGACGCCCTCATTGTGGAGGACGAGGATCTGCCGTTCCTGGAACGGCTGCTGGGAACCTGGTCCCAGGCCGTGGCCCTGGGGCCGGCCGGATGGCGGCTCACCGCGGAAGCCCCCGGCCAGCTCTGGGTCAGCGCCGAGTCGGAAGCCGCGCCGCTGGCCGCTCTGGAGGCGCCGGACTGCCTGCCGCTGGCCGCGCGCCTGCGCTGGAGGCCCGGCAAGGCCCGGCCACTGGCGGGGCTGCTGGCCCGGGCCTACCTGTGCGCCGACGCGGCCCTGCCGGAACTGGGCGCCGCCCGTCCGGACCTGGCCTTCGTATCGCCCCGGCTGGTGAAGCTGCCCTACGGCCCGGTGCAGGTGGGGGCGGCCGCGCCGGAGGCGTCGCCGTTCAAGCTGCGCGGCGAGCAGGAGTCCGCCCGCAAGGCCCGGGAGCTGCAGCTGGACCGGGTGGAGGGGCTGGAGGCGGAGGTCAAGGCCCTGGAGGCGCGCATGCGCGACGCGGCGTCGCGCTTCAAGGAGATGGAAGAGGACCACCTGACGGCCCGGCGCGGCCTGGAGGACCTGAAGGGCCGGCGGGCCTCGGTGGCGGTCCAGCTCCAGGAGATCCAGGAGTCCCGGTCGCGGGCGGATGCACACTGGGAGCTGCTGGAGAACGAGATCAAGGGCCTCAAGGCCCAGCTGCGCGAGCTGGAAGTGCCGGAAGGCCATCCGGAGGAAGCCGGCCTGGGCGCGGCCATCCAGGCCGGGGAGGCGCAGCGGGAGGAGGCCCAGCGGCTCCTGGAGGAGAAGCGGGAGATCCTGGTGGAGGCCTCCAGGGTCCGGTCCTCGGCCTGGGCCGAACGGGACGCGCTGCAGCGGCACCTGCAGCAGCTCCAGCGCGGCACCTACGACCTGGAGGCGGAGCGCGCGCGGATCCAGGGCGACATCCTGCAGGCCGGGGAGCGCGCGGCCCAGGCCGGCGCGCGCGTGGCGGAACTGGAGCAGGAGACTCAGCGCCTGCTCCAGGACCGCGCGCTGCTGGTGGCGCAGCAGGCCGAGGCCCTGCCCGGGATCGAGGCGGCCCAGGAGTCCCTCAGGGCGCGGGAGCGCACGGTCCGGGACCTGCAGGAGGCCCTGGAGAACGCGCGCCAGCTGCACCAGGAGGCCCTGCTCCAGGGGGCCCAGGTGCAGGGCAGCCTCACCGCCACCGGCAAGGAGGTCGATCTGGCCCTGGCCATGACCATCCCGGAGTTCCTCCGGTCGGTCACTGAAGAAGAGCGCCAGGCCTGGGTCCTGGGCGAGCTGGTGCACCAGACCCGGCTGGGCGAGTTGCACGGCAAGCGGCTGGAACTGGGCAGCGTGAACCCCCTGGCCATCCAGGAGCTCAAGGAGGCCGAGGACCGGCTGGGCTTCATGAACCAGCAGCGCAGCGACGTGCTGGAGGCCATCGGCAACCTGGAAGCCACCATCCGGGAGATCAACGCCATCTCCGAAGAGCGGTTCCGGGAGGCGTTCGACTTCATCAACCTCCGGTTCCAGGAAGTGTTCCGCGAGGCCTTCGGCGGCGGCAGCGCCAGCCTCAGCCTGCAGGATCCCAAGGACCTGCTGGAGTGCGGCATCGAGATCACCGCCCAGCCTCCGGGCAAGAGCGCCAAGGCCCTGTCGCTGCTCTCCGGCGGCGAGAAGGCGCTGGCGGCCATCGCGCTGCTGTTCGCCATCTTCCATTTCAAGCCCAGCCCCTTCTGCGTGCTGGACGAAGTGGACGCGCCCCTGGACGAGGCCAACGTGGGCCGGTTCGCGGCGATGGTCCAGAAGATGAAGGACGGCACCCAGTTCATCGTCATCACCCACCAGAAGCCCACCATGATGGCCGCGGACACGCTCTACGGCGTGACCATGGAGGAACTGGGCATCTCCCGGCTGGTGAGCGTGCAACTGCGGGAAGCCACGCAACTGGTCTGACCCGGTGCGGCATTTACACGTTGGTCACAGCTCTGTCATGAGTTATTTAAACGGGCCCCGGTAGTTGTCAACGCGAAAGAAACCGGAAACTGTGGATAACTTCTCCCTGGGTAGTTGATGCCTTGACCTTGAGGCTATTACTATAAACATTATTATAACAGTAATTAGATTGAAATTGGCTGGTCGGGGCAGCATGGGAATCTTCAAGGGTCAACCGCTTTGGACCAAGCCGGGAGGGGAAATGCACAAGGTTTTCCACAAGGCCCAAGGACCCGCTTCCGCCCCCGATTTCGTAAGTCCCCTGGGAAGTCCTTTTTACGAATCCGGCGAGAAACCTGGCCCGAAACCCCTCAGATTTTGCCGTTTTTCATGCTTTTTCGTCTTGACAGGTTCCGGCCAAGATGATGCCCCGGGCCGGTACCGGCGCCGGCGTGCCGGCCGTTCCATAAGTGCCTGGATCCCGGCCCAGGTTATAGGCGGAAACGCCATTGTAAGAAATCCTTGCCAGCAGCCGTCAGTCGCAAGCGACTTACGGCTGCTTGCGCCCAGCACGGCCGCCAAAACAAGCCAGGGCCCCACGGTGCTAGCAGCCGTCAGTCGCAAGCGACTTACGGCTGCTTGCGCCCAGCACGGCCGCCAAAACAAGCCAGGGCCCCACGGTGGTAGAGTCAAACGATGGTCAAGTCCTCGCCCGTGTTCGAATGCACCGCCTGTGGCGCGAGGGTGCCGCGCCCCATGGGGAAGTGCGGGGCCTGCGGAGGGTTCGGCACCATCGAGGAGGTCCGGGGGGCGCTGCGCAAGGACCTGTCCCGGGCCCGCAGCGCATTCGCCCAGAGCAGCTACCAGGACCCCGTGTCCCTGGCCGACGTGGCGGTGAGCGACGTGGACCGGTGCGCCACCGGGCTGCTGGAGCTGGACCGGGTGCTGGGCGGCGGGGTGGTCCCGGGCATGGTGGTGCTGCTGGGCGGGGAGCCCGGCATCGGCAAGTCCACCCTGGTGCTGCAGTGGGCCGCCGCCTGCGGGGGCGCGGTGCTCTACGCCAGCGGCGAGGAGAGCGAGCGCCAGATCAAGCTGCGGGCCCGGCGCCTGGGGGCGGAGAACCCGGCCATCCACCTGTTTGCCGAGACCGACGTGCGCCGGATCCTGGAGGCGGCCGAGACCATGAAGCCGGCGCTGCTGCTGGTGGACTCCATCCAGACCCTGTTCGACCCAGAGTTCGAGTCCTCGGCCGGCTCGGTGAGCCAGGTGCGCGGCTGCGCCACCCTGCTGGCCCGGTGGGCCAAGACCACGGGCACGCCGCTGGTGCTGGTGGGCCACGTCACCAAGGACGGCACCCTGGCCGGCCCCAAGGTGCTGGAGCACCTGGTGGACACCGTGCTCGCCTTCGAAGGGGACCGGCACCACCACCACCGCCTGCTGCGCGCCCTGAAGAACCGCTTCGGCGCCGCGTTCGAGCTGGGGGTGTTCGCCATGACCGAGCACGGCCTGGTGCCGGTGGACGGCAACCCGTTCTTCCTGGACGCCGAGCCCAGCCCCGGCTGCGCGGCCACGGTGGTGCTCTCCGGCACCCGGCCGGTGGTGGTGGAGATCCAGGCCCTGGTGGCCTCCGCCGGCCTGGGGATCCCCAGGCGGACAGCACTCGGCATCGACGGGCAACGGCTGGCCATGCTCTGCGCCGTGGCCGAGCGGCGCGGCGGCATCCAACTGCACGACCGGGACGTCTACCTGAACGTGGCCGGCGGCCTGGAGATCGAGGACCCGGCCGCGGACCTGGCGGTGATCGCCGCCCTGGCCAGCAGCGCCCTGGGCCGGGTGCTGGCCCCCAAGACGCTGTTCCTGGGAGAGGTGGGCCTCACCGGCGAGGTGCGTCCGGTGGCCCAGCTGCCCCTGCGGCTGCAGGAGGGGGCCAGGCTGGGCTTCCAGCGGGCGGCGGTGCCCCGGCTGGGCCTGGAGCCCGGGCTCAAGGCGCCGCTGGAGCTCATCCCCGAACGCGGCATGGAGCGGATGCGGTCGAAATCCTGGCTGCTGGGCAAGCTTGAAGAGGAGTGACCATGCGTTCCATGACCGCTTTCGCCGAACAGGTGCTGCCGCTGGAGACGGGGCAGCTGCGCCTCACGCTGCGTTCCGTGAACCACAAGGCCCTGGATCTCTCCCTGCGCATCCATCCGGCCCTGTTCCCGCTGGAGGCGGCCATCCGGGCCCGGGTCCGGGAGGCCGCCCAGCGGGGCAAGCTGGACCTGTCGGTGGAGGTCCAGGACGAGCCCGCGCTGGAGCCCCAGATCAACCGCCCGCTGCTGCGGGCCATGGCCAAGTCCTGGCAGGAGGACGCCGAATGGTTGAACCTGCCCCCGCTCACCGCCGAGGCCTTCTTCCGGCTGCCCGGCGCCTGGGTGTCGCCCGGTTCCGGCCTGGCGGAGCGGCTGGAAGCCACGGTCATGGCGGGCCTGGACACCCTGCTGGCGGCCTGGAACACCGCCCGCGCCCGGGAGGCCCAGCGGCTGGAGCCGTTCTTCCGGGAGGGCCTGGCCAGCCTGCGGACGCTGGGGGAGACCCTGCGCGTTGAAGCGGAGCTGCAGGCCCGGGAGCTGCCTGAGCAGTACCGCCAGCGCTTGGAGCAGGTGCTGAAGGACGCCCAGCTCGCCGGGCAGCTTCCGGCCGAGCGGGTGGTGGCCGAGGCCGGGGCCCTGGCCGAGCGCCAGGACGTGCGGGAGGAGCTGGTGCGGATCAGCGCCCACCTGGACGACTTCGCCGAACGTCTGAAGGCGGGCGGCCTGGGCGGCAAGGCCCTGGACATCTGGAGCCAGGAGCTGCTGAGGGAACTCAACACCTGCGGTTCCAAGTGCAAGCGTCTGGCCATGACCCGGGCCGTGATGGCGGCCAAGGGGGCGCTGGACCAGATCCGGGAGCAGGGCGCGAACCTGGAGTGAGGGCTTGCCAAATTTTGCCAAAGTCCTTAGATTGAGCCATGGGCACGATGAACATTTCCCTCCCCGAATCCCTCAAGTCATACGTGGACCATCAGGTCCTCGAAGGCGGCTACGGCACAAGCAGTGAATTCGTCCGGGAACTGATCCGGAAGGATCAGGACCGCAGCCGCCTGCGCAACCTGCTGCTGGAGGGCGCCGCCTCTCCGACCGGGGAGGTTGCCGATGAAACCTATTTCGAGGGGGTGCGCCAAAGCATCCGCGGGCGCGCCAAGAAGTGAAGCAGAAACCGGTCATCCCGCGGGCCCGGGCAGTTCAAGATATCCAGGATGCTGTGGATTTCTACCTCAGCGAGGGTGCGGAAAAGGCCGCCATGGGCTTTGTGGACGCCCTGGAGCGGGCCTTGGGCCATATCGGGCGCTACCCGTTCTCCGGGTCTCCCCGATACGCCCATGAGCTTGACCTCCCTGGCCTCCGCAGCTGGCCGGTGGCGCGCTATCCGTATCTGATCTTCTTCGTGGAAGGGGACGATCACCTGGACGTGTGGCGGATCCTGCATGGCCAGCGGGACATTCCTGCCAGCCTGGCCTGAATCACTCGGGCTTCAGCGACCTCTGCATCAGCCGCTTCACCGATTCCCGCGGATCGGCGCCCTTGAGCAGCCGTCCCACCTCCTGGGTGATGGGCAGCTCCAGCCCGTACTGGCGGGCCAGGCCCAGGGCCGCCTCGGTGGTGAAGGCCCCCTCCACCACGCTGTCGCCCAGGGCCTGGGTGGCCGCTTTCGCGGTCATGCCCTGGCCCAGCATGGCTCCGAACCGGCGGTTGCGGCTCTGGGCGCCGGTGGCGGTGAGCAGCAGGTCGCCCATGCCGGCCAGGCCCATCACGGTCTCCGGCCTGCCGCCCAGGGTCTCCACCAGCCGGGCCATCTCGGCCAGGCCCCGGGTGATGAGCGCGGCGCGGGCGTTGTTGCCCAGGCCCAGGGATTCCACCAGGCCGGCGGCGATGGCCAGAATGTTCTTGAAGGCGCCGCACAGCTCCACCCCCAGCACGTCCCGGCTCAGGTACACCCTCAGGTTGGGGGTGGCGAGCAGGGCCTGCAGTTCCTGGGCCCGCTGGTCGGCCACGGCGGCGGGCAGGGCCAGCAGGATGGCCGTGGGCAGGTTCCGGGAAACTTCGTCGGAGAAGGTCGGGCCGGACAGCACGCCCACCGGCACGTGGAGCAGCGGCTCCAGCACCTGGGAGACCCGCAGGTGGCTGCCCTGGATGATGCCCTTGCTCACGTGGATCATCAGCTCGGGCCGCAGGGCGGTGCGGGCGGCCAAGTCGGTCCACACCTGGGGGTTCACCTGGGTGGGGAGGGCGCTCACCCAGATGGAGGCGGGGAAGGCGTCCGTGGGGTCGCTGAGGGGCCGCACGCTGGCGGGCAGTTCCACGTCCGGCAGGCTGGGGTGGCGGCGCCGCAGGGCCAGGGTGGAGACCAGGGACGGGGGATGGCCCCACAGGGCCACCTGGGCCCCCTGGCGGGCCCAGGCCATGGCCAGGGCGGTGCCCCAGGCGCCCGCGCCGAAGATGGAGATCTCGGATCGTCTAGTCATGTTTGGCGCCCCAGAAACGGGATTCGGTGCCCCGGAGCAGCCGCTCCAGGTTGGGCCGGTGCTTGGCGATCACCAGCGCCGCCAGCAGGGCCCAGGCCAGCAGCGCCGGCCAGCGGGGCAGGTCTGCGGGCTGCGGCAGGGTGGCCCAGGGGCCGGCCAGGCCCAGGGCGGTGAGGAACAGGGCCAGCGCCGCCAGGATGCTGCCCAGGCTCACGTAGCGGGAGACCAGGAGGGTCGCCAGGAACACCGCGAAGGCCGGCAGCACCATGGCCGGGTGGTAGGCCAGGACGGTGCCCAGGGCCGTGGCCACCCCCTTGCCCCCCTTGAATTTCAGCCAGGGGGTGAAGACGTGGCCGGCCACCGCCGCCAGCACCAGCCAGGCGAGGATTTCCGGGCCCAGGCCCGCCTGTCGGGCCAGGAACACCGGCAGGAACCCCTTGGCCGCGTCCAGCAGCAGGGTGGCGATGCCCAGGGCCTTGCCCCCCGAACGCATGACGTTGGTGGCGCCGATGTTGCCCGAGCCCTGGGTGCGCACGTCGCCCTTGCCGGCCAGCTTCATCAGCAGCAGGCCGAAGGGGATGCTGCCCGACAGGAAGGCGCCGAGGCACCAGGTCAGATAGGTCGTGGTCATCGCATGGCTCATCGTTGAACTTTAATATGACTGTGGGGGGACCGCGCGCTCACTTTGTTCGCTCTCCGTCCCCCCACGCCCCCACTCCATGCCTGGGCAGAGCCCAGACATGGAGTCTAGCTGATTGGGGCTGGTTCCTCAAAGCAGCTTGCGCCGGAGCATGTCCAGGGCCCAGGACGCGCCCCGCACCTGCAGCTCGGCCCGGCCTCCCGGGAGCCGGAAGGTCCTGCACTCGGTGCCCTCCGGCCCCGCCACGGCCGCCAGGCAGGTGCCGATGGGGGCCGGGCCGTCCTTGTCCTCGGTGGGGCCGGCGTTGCCGGTCACCGCCAGGCCCCAGTGGGTCTCGAGCCGCCCGCGGATGGCCTTGGCCAAGGCGATGGTCACCGGTTCGGACACGGTGCCGTTGGCCATGATGAAGGGCAGTTCCAGGCCGGCCAGTCTGGCCTTGGCCAGGGCGGAGTAGACCGTGGCGCCGCCCAGGAACACGGAGGACACCCCGGGAATGGCGCAGAGCCGGGCCGCCAGGTTGCCCCCGGGCATGCTTTCGGCCACGGCCAGGGTCTGCTCCCGGCGGTTGAGCAGGTCCACCACGGCATTCTCGATGCCGCCCTCGGCCCCCACGTGGGCCAGGTCCGGGCCCATTTCCCGCCGGAAGGCCGCGAGGGCGGCCTCCAGGACGGCCGGGTCCGGGGTCCGGCCCACCAGCTCCACGTGCTGGATCCCGGCCAGGATGGTCCACTCCACCTGGCCGAACTGCTCGCGCAGGGCCTGGGTGCGCTCGCCCAGGGCGCTTTCCGGGACGGAGCCGAACACCATGCGCAGGGTGCGCATGGGCGCGCCGGCCAGGGACTGGAGCCGGGGCGCCACCTGCTGCTCCCACATGAGCTTCATCTCCCGGGGCACCCCCGGGAACAGGATGACGCGCCGCCCGGGGAAGCCCTTGGGATCCTCCCAGTAGACGCCGGGGGCGGTGCCGGCGGGGTTGCGCACCCGCTCCGCGCCTTCCGGGATCAGCACCTGCTGGAAGTTGCTGGTGGACGGGACCCGGTTCCGGGCCGCGTAGTAGGCCAGCATCTCCTCCCTGGCCTGGGGATCCTCCCGCAGCGGCGCCCCCACCACCTCGGCCCAGACCTCCTTGGTGAAATCGTCGAAGGTGGGGCCCAGGCCGCCGGTGCACAGGATGATGTCCGAGCGGTCCAGGGCCTCCCGGAACAGCCGGCGCATGTCCTCCCGGTCATCCCCCACCGCCGTCTTGCGGCGCAGGGTCAGCCCCATGTCCCCCAGCCGCTCGGCCAGCCACACCGAGTTGGTGTCCAGGCGCCCGCTGGTGAGCAGTTCGGAACCGATGGCGATGCATTCGATGCGCGGCAATGGAGCCTCCAGGTGGTTACCTAATCATCGCACCGCCACCCCGCGGGGGCTGATAGGCTTTCTGGCGTGGAGATTCCCCTCAGCTTGAGTTCGCACAGCCCGGACCGCCTGGTGTACGGCCTGCCCCGGTGGTACCGGGCCGCCATGGCGCTGGTCCTGGCCGCCCTGGCGACGGGGATCGCCCTGGGCGGCGGGCGCCCCGGACCCATGGCCTGGACCATCCTGGTCCTGGTGGCCCTGGGCGGGCTCTACGAGGACAACTGGAGCTTCGACGCCGGCCGGGGCCGGGTGGTGCACCGGGTGGGACTGTCCTTCGCGGCCAATGCCTCCGTGTTCCAGTTCGCGGCCATCGAGCGGTTCCGCCTGGTTCCGGTGGTGGCGGGCACCATCCCGGGTTCGGAGGCGGAAAGGGAGGGGAAGGCCGCCGCCCTGGAGGGCCGTCGCGCCGATGACCACGGCCCCAGGCGCTTCCGGCACCGCAAGCCGTTCCTTGATCTGGTCATGGAATGCGCCGACGGCCGGCGCTGCCTCATCGACCACCTCCCCGCCCGCCGCGCCGGGCGCCTGCGGGAGGCGGGGGACCGGATCGCGGCGCTGTGCGGCAAGCCGCTGGTGGCAGGCTGATCCGGAGAATCCTAGAAAACGATTATAAGTATTAATTATAACAAACTTTAGCTTCAATTTGGCCGGCAGGGGTGGCAGACTCTCTCCTCATTTCCGGAGGACCGTATGCGTTTGTTGCCTTTGTGTCCCTTGTTTTCCCTGATCCTGGCCGGCGCCAGCTGCGCCCCGCTGTGCGCGGCGGCGGAACCGGACTGGCTGGCCGTGGTCGGGCTGTATCCCCAGCTGGGCACCGTGACGACCCAGGAGGAGCTGGCCGTCCTGCTCTGGCTGCAGAGCTCCCGCACGGACCAGGACGTCATCCGCGCCAGGAGCGAAGGCACGCCGAGCTTCGGCTGCTTCGCCGACGACATCCACCTGGGCGTCGCCGCCGGCCCCGCGCCCCAGCCCATCGAGATCGCCAACTTCCCCGTGACCGTGTCCATCCTTGAGCAGGCCCGGCAGGATCTGCTGCCCATCCTGGAAGCCCTCCAGAGCACCTTTCTCCGGCCCCGCCCCTACGTGACCTTCCCGGCGGTGGTTCCCGTCCTCCCCGTGGCCTCCACCTATTCCTATCCCAGCACCAACGCCACCCTGGGCACGGTCTACGCCCAGATCCTCTGCCAGCTGGATCCCGGCGACCAGAACGCCATCACCGCCACGGGCAGCCTGCTGGGCACCGACCGGGTGCTGGGCGGGGTCCACTACCCCAGCGACGTGGTGGCGGGGCAGCGGCTGGGCAAGGCGTTCGCGACCTACTGGATCGACCAGCCCGGACGCCTGCAGCTGTTCCAGGCCGCCTGCGGGGAGTGGCATCTCAACCAATGATTTGATTGAGGATGAGATGCGTCATCCGGCCATCCACCGAGGCCCTTGAAAATAGACTTTACAATTAGACGTCTAAATGTAAAGTCTACTTTCATGATTGAGCGGCCCCTCTGGATGGAACGGATGGAACAGGCTTGGCGTCAGCCGCCCCACCGTGGTGTCCTGGATGGATGTCCTCCAGATCACCCATATGACTTGCTGGGTGCGCCCCTTCGCGGAAGGCGGCCGCAGGGAGATTCTGGCCCGGCCCAAGGTCTATGGATTCGATACGGGTTTCGTCCGGTACGCGAGGGGATGGGAGGATCTGCGGCCCGAGGATTGCGGGCTCCTATGGGAGCATCTCGTCCTTGACACCCTGCGCTCGACCCAGGTGCCGAAGATCCACTTCTGGCGGGACAAACAGCAGCGGGAAATCGACTTCGTGCTGCCTCGCGGGCGGGACACCGTGGATGCCCTGGAGTGCAAGTGGAATCAGGACGCCTTCGAACCGCGCGGGTTGAAGGCCTTCCGCGAGAACTATCCGCAGGGGGGAAACTACCTGCTGTGTCCCGGGGTGCGCCACCGGGTCACCCGGCGCTTCGGCGAGCTCGAAGTGGTCACGCTTCCCATCGAAGATGTGCGCAAGGAATTTCGCTAGTTAGAACAGCTCTGGATCGTGGCGGTACCGGCGCAAGGCCTCGGCCGTCGCGGGTGAGACGGACTCCAGGGCCGCCGAGATCGAGGCGATCTTCTCCGGGCTCCACAGAATCTTGGAGACGACGTTCAGCTCGATGTGGACCTCCGGCTGCCCCGGGAGCCCGTCTCCGGGGCAGAGGTGGGCGCTCATGGCCCGGTTCGGGTCGAGGATGGTTGGAACCCCCTGGAAATGCGCCGCCAGGGCCCGTTCGAACGCCGCCAGACTGTACCCGAAATGGGTGCAGCACAGGGCCGCCAGAATGGGCCGAGGTCCGGCCGGCATCCGCGCCGCGGCCTCGCCCACGAAACGGCTGACCATCTCCCCCACGTCACGGCTCGCCGGGTCGGCTTCAATGCCCAGGGCGAGCCCCGGGCAGGGCTGGGCGATGATCCGGTCGGGCCGGATGCCCTTGGCGATCAGCCGGGACGCGTGCGCGCCCTCCTCGATGGTGACCGGGGAACCGAAGATGATCACCTGGCTGCGCGGCTGCAACCGCAGGCGCTCGAACATCATCTGCACCCCGAACTCGATGATCTCGAGGGTCGGGATCTGGTTGCCGCGGCTGAAGGCGGTGCGGGGATACAGCGCCGACAGGGTGTTGCAGGCGATGACCAGCAGGTCCGGCTGGAAGCGGGCCATGCCCAGCAGCGCCTGGTCGAACACCCGGAGCTTCTCTTCCAGGGTGGGCATGAAGCTGTAGCCTCCGTCCTGTTCCGGGCGGGCGTTGAAATAGGTCACGGCCACGCTCCGGGGTTCCCGGCCGCGCCCGAGGCCCTCCACCACCTCGGCGCAGATGGACAGGCCGCCGAGTCCCGAATCGGTGATGAGCATGGAAAAGGGCTTCATGTTGGGCTCCTTCTGGGCGGGACTCCGTTGAGGATCAGGTAGACCGCGGCCCCGGCCAGGGTCATGCCCAGTCCGGAAACGGCGAAGCGCCATCCCGTGGACACCAGGATGGAACTCCACAGGACGATGGCGATGACCGCCGGCAGGGGATAGAGCCACATCCTGAACGGCAGGCGTGCCCTGCCGATCCGGGCATGGAGCAGCATCAGGCCCGCGGCCCCGCCGATGAACTGCACCAGGATGCGCATGGCCAGGATGCCGTTGATCACGTCGCTGAGGCGGAACAGCAGGCTGAACACGAAGGCGGTGCCGCCCAGCCAGAGCAGGGAGATGTGCGGGAATCCCTTGGTGGGATGGAGCCGGCCCATCACCTTGAAGAAGTTCCCGTCCAGGGCCGCGGCGTAGGGGACCCGCGAGTAGCCCAGCATCACCGCGAACAGGGAGGCGAAGGCGATCCACAGCACCAGGACCGTGGCCACATCGGCCGCGGCGTGGCCGTACAGCCGCTCGATGAGGGTGCTGACGATGAAGGTGGACTCCTTGGCTTCCCGCCAGGGGACCACGCCCACCACCGCGTACTGCATGGCCAGGTAGATGGCGGCGATGCCGAGGATGGAGATGAAGATCGCCCGCGGGATGTTCTTTTCCGGGTCGCGGATCTCGCCGCCCAGGTGGCACACGTTGTAGTAGCCCATGTAGGAGTACATGGTCTTCACGCTGGCCTGGCCCAGGACCACCCAGAACGCCCAGCGGCAATCCCAGGCGCCGGGGGGGTAGTCGAAGGCGAGCCGGGGGTTGAAGTGGGACAGGCCGCCGATGATGAACCAGGACAGGATGGCCAGCACCGTGAGCCACAGGGCCACGGTGATCTTGCCGATGGTGGAGATCTTCCGGTAGAGCAGGCAGGTCACGGCGATGACCAGGGCGCCCGAGGCGGCCCGCCGGGTGACGGCGTTCAGGGGCACCAGGAACGACAGGTACTGGGCGAAGCCGATGGCGGCGCTGGCCACCACCAGGGGCGCCTGGATCATGGTCTGCCAGATGAAAAGGAACGCGATCATCCTGCCCCAGCGCGGGCCGTAGGACTCCCTCAGGAAAACGTAGCTGCCGCCGGCCTGGGGCATGGCCGCGCCGAACTCGGCCCAGATGCAGCCGTCCAGCAGCGCCAGCGCCGCCCCGGCGAGCCACGCCAGGACGTGCTGCGGCCCGCCCATGATGCCGATGACCAGGGGCAGCACCACGAACGGCCCGATGCCGACCATGTCGATCATGTTCAGGGCCACCGCCTGAACCAGCGAGAGCTCCCGCTTCAGGCCCTCAGCACCGTTGGGTCCGTTCGGGACACAGCGGCCGTTCTGGGCACTAGCACCCGTAGCGGAGCAAGCTCCTCGACGGGTGCTAGTCTGGGTCATGGTATAGGAAACAGGCGACTTGATGGCCCGGGCCGGCCTCGCGCAGGCGGGGCGTGCGTTCCCGGCAGTGGTCCATGCGCTTCCAGCAGCGGTCGTAGAACGGGCAGCCGGCGCGGACCCGGTCCGGGGACGGCACGTCGCCGGTGAGGATGATGCGCTGGCGCGAGGCCTCCACCTTGGGGTCGGGGATCGGGGCGGCGGAGAGCAGGGCCTGGGTGTAGGGGTGCAGGGGGTTGCAGTACAGGTCGGCGGCGTCCGACAGCTCGGCGATGGTGCCCAGGTACATCACCGCCACCCGGGTGGAGATGTACTCGATGATCGCCAGGTCGTGGGCGATGAACAGGTAGGCCAGCCCGAATTCCGCCTGCAGGTCCTTGAACAGGTTGAGGATCTGCGCCTGGATGGAGACGTCCAGGGCCGACACCGGCTCGTCGCACAGCACCAGCTCGGGGCGCAGGGCCAGGGCCCGGGCGATGCCGATGCGCTGCCGCTGCCCGCCGGAGAACTGGTGCGGATATCGGTTCTTGAACCGGCGGGAGAGGCCCACCCGCTCCATGAGCTCATCCACCCGCAGCGAGAGGTCCTGGCGGGAGACGTGGGTGATGCCCCGGGTGTTGTAGATGCGCAGGGGCTCGGCGATGATGTCGCCGGCGGTCATGCGCGGGTCCAGGGAGGCGTAGGGGTCCTGGAACACCATCTGCATGGCCCGGCGCGCCGCGATCAGCGGGGTGCCCTCCAGCCGGGTGAGGTCCTGGCCCTTCAGCAGGACCTGGCCGGCGGTGGGGCGGTGCAGCTGGGCCACGGCCCGGGCGGTGGTGGACTTGCCGCAGCCGGATTCCCCCACCAGGCCCAGGGTCTCGCCCTTGCGCAGGTGAAAGTCGATGCCGTCCACGGCGTAGATCCAGCCCGGCGCGCGCCCGAAGCCGCGGCTCACCGGGAAGTGCATCTTCAGGCCCTTCACCTCCAGCAGGAGCGGGTCAGCGCTCATGGCCGGCCTCCTCGGGATAGAGCCAGCACTGCACCAGCCGGCCTTCGCCGGGCTCCGTGGCCGGCGGATAGCGCCGCCGGCACAGGTCCATGGCCTGGCCGCAGCGGGGGTGGAAGGGGCAGCATTCGGGCAGGTCGATGACATTGGGCGGCTGGCCGGGGATGGAGGCCAGCCGCTCCGGGCCCTTCTCGGTATCCCCTTCGGGGATACACGAGACGAACTGATTTTTGCGGTCCAGGCGGGGCACCGACCGGATCAGCCCCTGCGTATAGGGATGCCTGGGCGATTCGAACACCTCCCCGGTGGGGCCGCGCTCCACGATCCGGCCGGCGTACATCACGCAGAGGGTGTCGCAGATGCCGGCCACCACGCCCAGGGAATGGGTGATGAGGATCACCGCGGTGCCCAGGCGCTGGGTGAGGTCCTTGATGAGGTCCAGGATCTGCGCCTGGATGGTCACGTCCAGGGCGCTGGTGGGCTCGTCGGCGATGAGGATCTCCGGGTTGCAGGACAGGGCCATGGCGATCATCACCCGCTGGCGCATGCCGCCGGAGAACTGGTGGGGGTACTGCTCGATGCGCCGCTCCGCCCCGGGGATCCCGGCCAGCTGGAGCATCTCGATGGCCCGGGCCTTGGCCAACCTCCGGCCCAGCCCCTGGTGCAGCATCAAAGGCTCCATCATCTGGGTGCTGATGCGCAGGAACGGGTTGAGGGAGGTCATGGGGTCCTGGAAGATCATGGCGATGCGGTCGCCGCGGATGGCCCGGATGGCGCCCCCGGGCATGCCCAGCAGGTCCTGGCCGTGGAACAGCACCCGGCCGCCCGCGATGCGGCCCGGCGGCGGGACCAGGTTGAGGATGGAGAGGTTGGTGACGCTCTTGCCGGAACCGGATTCGCCCACCAGGCCCAGGGTCTCGCCCCGCTTCAGGTCGAAGCTGACCCCGTCCACGGCCTTGAGCAGGCCCTCGTCGGTGTGGAACCAGGTGCGCAGGTCCTGGACGCTGAGCAGGGGGTCGTCGGTCATGATGGCCCCCCGCGCCGGCCCTGGGGATCGAGCGCGT
>Ga0302320_10011077_pt1 | contig 19161 bp, 14 predicted proteins | sample Bog_T0_3_FD_202130 | JGI IMG/M metagenome (GOLD analysis project Ga0302320, IMG submission 202130) | Peat permafrost microbial communities from Stordalen Mire near Abisko, Sweden - Bog_T0_3 | ecosystem: Environmental > Terrestrial > Soil > Wetlands > Peat | place: Sweden: Abisko, Stordalen Mire... | reverse complement strand
GAAATCTTCAATCCCATGCCGTCGCATATACTGGCCGCTAAAAATGGAGGCCCGGCTGCAACAACAAATTGAAGTGGTGACAAAATGATTTTGAAACAACACGCCCTGCTGCGCCAATCGGTCAATGTGCGGCGTCAGAATGTTCGTGTCGCCCATGCAACGGAGCGTGTTCCAGCGCTGGTCGTCCGTGAGAATGAAAAGAATGTTGGGACGGTTTGGCGGCGTGGAATTGGCTGCGAACAAACCCACGGCTCCCAAAATTTCAACGGCAGCTATGGCGACAGCGCTTAAGTGCCGGTCAAAGGTGAATACAACTTTCATGTTGTGCGCTTTAGTTCTTCAACACGGAGCATCCTATTTTTTGCCGCAATTTCAAATTTATTGCAAATTCGCGTTGGCTTGGTCTGACAGAACCGCTCGCCGGCCGCGTGATGATCGCGGGGCGTTTGCCACTGTTCTGGCCGTCGCCCGGCGAACTCGTAGCGCGGGCGTCCTCGCCTGCGGGTTCGGGCGGCGTTTCGCCGCGCGAATCCAGCCCAGGGCCAGAACCCCGCAGCCGAGACGGCTGCGGTACAAGAGCTGTGGCGAGCTGCGCGCTAGCGACGCACACCCTTCATTTCCGCCTTTTTAATCGTGCCTATTTCCGTTTTAATGGGGGCATGATTACGCGCTATTCGCGCCCCAAAATGCGGGCGATTTGGTCAGAAGAGAACAAACTCAGTCTCTGGCTCGAGATCGAGCTCTTCGCCAGCGAGGCGCTGGTCAAGGAGGGCATCGTTCCCCGCAAAGATTTTGTCAAGCTCAAGGCCGGCTGCGCCGCCTGGCAACTGGACACGCCCGGGTTGGTCCTGCGGCAGCGTGAACTGGAAAAGACTTTGAATCATGACGTGATTGCCTTCACCACCGCCGTGGCGGAGAAAATCAATGATGACGCCAGCCGCTGGTTTCACTTTGGCTTGACCAGCAGCGACGTGGGCGACACTTGTTACGCCGTGCAGATGCAGCAGAGCGCCGACCTGCTGGTTGCCGATGTCAAAGAGTTGTTGCCCGTGATCAAGCGTCGCGCCAACGAACACAAATTCACGCCGTGCATTGGCCGCAGCCACGGCATCCATGCCGAGCCCACGACTTTTGGCCTCAAACTGGCCCTGATGTACGATGAATTCGGCCGAGCTCTGGAGCGGTTGGAGCGCGTGCGCGAGGTGGTGTCGGTGGGCAAAATCTCGGGCGCAGTCGGGACCAGTGCCCACTTGTCGCCACGCGTCGAGGATTATGTTTGCAAAAAGTTGGGCCTGCGGCCCGCGCCCATCGCCACGCAAGTAATCCAGCGCGATATTCATGCGGAATTTCAATTGGCGCTGGCCCTGGTGGGCGCCAGCATCGAACGCTGGGCGGTGGAATTCCGGCATTTGCAGCGCACGGAAGTGCTGGAAGCCGAAGAGCCGTTCACCAAAGGACAGAAGGGTTCCAGCGCCATGCCGCACAAACGCAATCCCATTACGTGGGAACGGTTGACCGGACTGGCCCGCGTGCTGCGCGGCAATGCTATTGCCGCCTTGGAAAACGTGGCGCTATGGCACGAGCGCGATATCTCGCATTCTTCGGTGGAGCGGATTATCTTTCCCGATTCCTGCACCTTGCTGGATTACATGTTTGGCCTGCTCACGCGGTTGATGGAAGGCTTGAACGTCTATCCGGAAAACATGAAGCGCAACCTCGGCTTGAGCCTGGGCATGTGGAACAGCCAGACCGTGCTGCTGGCGCTGATCCGCAAAGGTCTGACGCGCGAAGCCGCCTACAAGCTGGTGCAGGACGCTGCGATGAAGACCTGGGAAGTCAAACATGCCGGACGCGACGACGCCAACTTCGTCGAACAACTCCAAGCCGATCCTGAAGTGGCCAGACATTTCAAGTCGGGCGAACTGGAAGAGCTCTGTTCACTGGATTTCCATTTCAAAGAGGTTAATAACCGGTTCAAGAAACTCGGCATTTAAGCACAAGACGCAAAAACTGTTTTGCCCGCCATCGGCAGTAGGATTATGCTGCGCGCATGGCTTTCCGAATTCATGACAGCGTGGAGCGGGGCGAGATTGACAATCGTGTCAAAGGAATCGTGCGGGGCAAGATCACGCTCCGGGGCTGCGCCCAGCCCATCGTGCTCGAACTGAAAGGCAATGCGCATCCGGACCTGGCGGGTTGCCTGCTGAGGTTTACGAACCCACAGCCCACGGTGCCGTTGTCACACGCGGAGGATTTGAATCCGCTGCAGTGCGGCAGCATCGGAGACCTGACGGCGTCCCGGAAAGTGCGCGTGCCGGCGGTGCCCATGGAGGAGTTTCTCAACTGGCCCAAGCATCTGGGGCGTCCGCCGTCGCGCTGGGCCAATTGTCTTTATCTCGAATGGTTCAGCGAGGCGAACGGGCGGGTGGTGATCGAAAGCGCGGATTTTGAATTGAAGATCTCCGAACCGGAGTGGCGGCTCACGCCGGCGGAGGAGGCCGAGCGCGCGCAACAAGCCGCCGCCGGCATGGGCAATTTCATGCGCCGGCTTACCGAGGCGATCGAAGAACAGCAGCGCGGACAGAAGGATCCGGAGGCGGAATGGGACGAGCACGACTTCGAGAAATTCCTGAAAGAATCCGACGCGCGCACCACCAAGTACATGGAGTTGCTCGATAAGTACGGCGATTCAGATGAGGCGGAGGACAAAATTGCCAGGGAAATGGGCTGGCTCCGCGAACTGACGCCGGAAGAGGCCGAGGAGGAAGCCTGGCATATCCAGGAAATGAACCAGGCGTGTGAGGAAGACTTGAATGCGCCGCCGACCGAGCCCGACCCGGCCCGGGAAGGGATTGACTGGATCCGCACTGAAGACGGCCACCTGGCGCATCCGTTGCAGCACCGTTGTTCCGAGAGTATGAGGAAATTCTGGCGGCGGGCCAAGGAACCGGGCATGGAAAGATTGGCCGACAAAGACTTGGACCAGTTCATCTTTGAATTTCAAATCACGGGCGCCAAGCTGGCAGGCGCGTTGAACTGCATTGCCCAGAATCGGGTGCCTGCGGATCCCGCCTTTACCGTTGCCTGCCTGAAACGTGCGCTCGATCATTTGCACAAATCCCAGGCCGGGTTGGAAGCCATCGCGCCCAAAGATCTCTTGCCGGAAGCCTTGGTGGGCGAGGCGCGCAAGGAACTGTTTGAAATCCGCGAGGGTATTTTGAAGCTGATGGATGTTTATCGGGGGAGAAAGTGACGCAGATCTGAAACCGGCGCTTGTTCGCGCTTGGGGAAAAGGTTAACTTTTTACGCGTGAGCTTGAAGGCACAAACTACAGAAATCCGCCAGCGCCGCTTGGAACTTGCACGTCGCGCGTTCAAGGAGTTCTACGCCCAATGCTTCTGGTCGTACCGCGAGGATGCTATGATTACGGAGGCAGACATTCCCTGGATTATCCGTGAACTGCGCCATTACGGTGGCGCAAGAGGTTACCAAGCTGTCGCCGAAATATGCCGTTAGGTGAATTTGAAAACGAAGTGCTGCGCCGGTTGGCTGCCCAACGGAGCCCGGATAGTTACGTGGCCGGCGCGACCGTGTTGCATCAGTCCCCGAATTCGCCGCGCGCCTCACAAGATATTGACCTGTTCCATGATGAAGAAGAGGCCGTAAACGTCGCCGCGCAGGCAGATATACAGGAACTGCGTCGCACAGGTTTTCTAGTCGAGCTGCAACCACCATTGCCGGGATTTGTTCGCGCCATCATCTCCGCTGGTGGAAAGCAGACCAAGATCGAATGGGTGCGAGACAGTGCCTTTCGATTTTTTCCGATTGAGCCTGACTCCCATCTGGGCTGGCGGCTCAATTTTTGGGATGCGGCTACCAACAAACTCCTGGCCTTCGCCACGCGCATGAAATTGAGGGATTATTTGGATGTGATGTACCTCCACGAACAGCACCTGCATCTCGGTGCGCTGGCCTGGGCGGCGGCTGGCAAGGACCCCGGCATGAACGCCGAGTGGATCATTGATTGGGGTGGGCGGCAGGCGCGACTGAATGGACAGAATGCCAGTCAGCTCCAGCTCCAGCAGCCTCCCGATTGGCAGGATTTGCGGCAGCGGTGGACCCGCGCCGCTGAGGAGGCCCTGGCCCTGATCGAAAGACTTCCAGTTACCGAGCGCGGCTGTTTTTATCTCGACGACAAGAAGAATCCGGTGAATCCCGACCCGACGTCGCCAGACTTTGCGAAACTCACAAGGCATTTCGGCTGTGTCAAAGGGGCTTGGCCGCGTATCGTCGAATAAGCCTGGCCTGATTGTATGCGGAATTGTTTGAGAGATGTGTTAAAGCCAAAATGAGGGAGTCTCAAGTCATTGTTTGCGCGACCGAGTCCGATTTGCCGGCGCTCGCCGAACTGGCGGGCATGATCTGGCGGGCGTGCTATCCCGGCATTATTTCGCCCGAACAAATCGAGTATATGCTGGCGCGCATGTACGCACCAGAGACCTTGCGCAATGAAATTCGGTCTCAGGGAATTCGATTCTATCGGTTGCTGCTGGGAGAACGATTTACCGGCTTTGCATCCCTCGGACCGGCGGACACCACGAACGTGATGAAGCTGCACAAACTGTATCTGGCACCGGATCTGCATGGGCGCGGGCTGGGCAGCTTGCTCCTCCGACATTGCGAAACCGAGGCTCGAGGGGCCGGCGCGCGGCGCTTGATTTTGGCCGTGAATAAGCGCAATACCCTCGCCCTGGCTGCCTATCAGCGCAATGGTTTTGTCGTGGTTGAATCCATGGTGACGGACATCGGCAGCGGGTTCGTGATGGATGATTTTGTGATGGCGAAAGAACTTGTGCCGCATTGACCCGGACTCCGCACGTATCTGGCCCATTTTGTCGCCTTGCTTTTTGTCGGATTCGAGTGAACATTGGGCGCGAAATCGAGGATCAAATGAATACCATTGCTGACGCGCCGGTCACCCAATCAAAAGCCGAGGATCTGCGTCACCGTCGGCACACGCTGAATTCCGACCCTGGCTTTATTGACCGTTGCGGGATTGCGTTGCAAACCGGTCTGGAATGGGCCGTTGCCCGGGTTTCTCCGCTCGGCGACCCGCACATTTACGACCCGCGCCAGTTTCCCTGGGTGGAGGGAATCGAGTGCGAATGGGCGGCCATCCGCAAGGAACTCGATGCGGTGATGACGTTTCGTGACCAGATGCCGAGTTTTCAAGACATCCTCAAGGAAGTCGGCGCGATCCAGTCGGATGACCAATGGAAGACCTTCTTTCTCGCGGGCATCGGCATGGACTGCGAGGAAAATCGCAAGCGCTGTCCGCAAACCGTGCGGCTGCTCGGCACCATCCCCGGACTCACGACGGCGTTTTTCAGCATATTGTCTCCGCGCAAACACATTCCCGCCCATCGGGGCGCGTGGAACGGCATTCTGCGTTTCCATCTCGGTTTGATGGTGCCCGAACCGCGCGAACGCGTGCGCATTCGCATCGGCAACGATTTTTATTCCTGGCGCGAGGGTGAGGGCCTGATTTTTGATGATACTTTCAACCATGAGGTCTGGAATGATACGAACGGCTATCGCGTGGTGCTGTTCGTGGACTTTGCGCGGCCGCTGTATCAGCCGTTCCACTGGCTGAATTTGCGTCTGCTCCACTTCGGCGCGCTGGCGCCATTTTTGCGGGAAGCCGGGGCAAAGCAAAAGCGCTGGCAGGATGCCTTTTGGAACAAGCACCCGGCCTGATAGCAATGGACTACGTGACTACGGACAACGGGACAACGGGACCAGAGATATTTGTAGGACACGACGTGAGGAGTGCTCCCTCGCGCCCCGACTCGTCACCTCGTCGCCTACAGAGCCAGCCTTGTTTTCCAGCAGGCGGCGGCTTATGTTTCGAGCGGCGATGAAATCAAACAGCGGCACATTGGATGACTGAGGCTGACGTGATTCGGGTCATGCGCGACCACTTGGAAGGACTTTTCCCCAAGACGTGTCCCAATTGCCAGCGCAATTTTGCCACGTTGCGGGAGTATCTGCAGGTCACCACGCCGCAAGGGGCACCCATCCCTTACGACGCCATGGAAGGTGAGTGGCAGCCCGTGAAGCCGGTGGGCACAGTGACCCTGGCCAATTGCCCCTGCGGCAGCACGCTGGCGTTGAGCTCGCAAGGCATGCCATTGTTCCATCTTTGGCGGCTGTTGCACTGGGCCAGGATGGAAACCAAACGGCGCGGCCTAAGTCCGCAGGCGCTGCTGAGTTATCTGCGGGACGAAATCTGCAAACAGGTTTTGGCCGAATCGGATGTAGGAGATCATTGAGTGAAAACCAACCAGACTCACCAAAACGCCAGGCTCTGATGCCACCCGAACATTTCAAGCTGCCTGTCTGGGTTCTGCCGCTGGCGATTGCTGGTTTGGTGGCCATGTTCGGCTGGTGGGGCTTTGGACTGTTGCGCGCCACCATCGAAGGTGGGTTGAAGGCGCAGTTGACCGCCACGTTGAACGCCAACGTGACCGCCTTGGGCATTTGGACCACCAACCAAACCCGGCTGGCCACCGCCTTGGCGGAAGATTCCAACTTGCAGGCCGCGGCCGCCGCCATCCTGATGGCCCCGCCTCCATCCCGGCGCGATTTCCGTCCACCGCCGACTGACAGCCTGTCAAATGCCAGCCCGCAGTCATCCACCTCGCCCTCCCGTCGCGACTTCCGTACCTCGCCGGAATTGGCGCAGTTCGTCAATGACCTCCGTCCCCGTCTATTGCAACTGGGGTACGGAACCGCCCAATTGGTGAACCCCAAGTATGTGGTGGTGGTCAACTCCGCCCGGCCCCAATTTGTCGGGAACAGCGTCGTCTCTGACGCGCATACCAACAAATTCGCCGAACTATTCGCCACGGGCCAGCCGGTGATCATCACACCCTTCCGTCCGGAATTGCTCACTCAACGGCGCGCTGGCAGAAATGGCTTCGGCCAGTTCCGCACCAACAACTTTCCACGTCCGCAGGATCGGCCTGCCGGGACAAACGGTTACCGGCGTCGCGGCGATGTGACTCTGATGCAGGTCGCGGCCCCGGTGCGCGACCCGAACGGCCACCTCGTGGGCGCTCTGGCCCTCATCATCAACCCCGACAAGGAGTTTTCCCGGATTTTGTCCGTGGCCCGATCCGGCGAATCGGGGGAGACCTACGCCTTCGACCAGACCGGGCTGATGATTTCCCACAGCCGATTTGACGAACAACTCAAACAACTGGGATTGCTGGAGGCCACCAATGTCAGTTCCGCCTTGAACCTGCGGCTGCGGGATCCCGGCGGCGACATGACCCAGGGATTCAAGCCCGTGCCGGAGGATGAAGCCTACCCCAAACCGCTTACCCGGCTCATCGCCAGCGCGTTGGATGGCGAAGCGGAGGTGGATGTGGTTCCCTATCGGGACTATCGCGGCGTGCCGGTGGTGGGCGCTTCGTGCTGGCTGCCGCAATTCGGGTTTGGGGTGGCCACGCAAATTGACGCCGCCGAGGCGTATCGTCCGTTGCGGGTATTGCAACTGGTTTTCGTGGTGCTGGTCTTGTCCTTGCTGCTGTGCGCGACCGGGCTGTTCGTTTTCTCCTATGCCAACCTGGCCTGGCGACAGCGCTTGGATGCCGCCGAGTTGAAATTGAAGCAACTGGGCCAATATACGCTCGAGGAAAAAATCGGCGAGGGCGGCATGGGAGTGGTGTATCGCGCCCGGCATGCGCTGCTGCGCCGCGACACGGCGGTCAAACTCCTCGTGCCCGAACTGGCCGGGGCGGCGGCGGTGGCGCGCTTTGAGCGCGAAGTCCGGCTGACCTGCCAACTCACGCATCCGAATACCATCCAGGTGTATGACTACGGCCACACGCCCGACGGCATTTTTTATTATGCCATGGAATATTTGCGGGGCCTGAATTTGCACGATCTCGTGGCGCGGTTTGGTCCGCAGCCCGAGAGCCGCGTGGTGCATATTCTCCTGCAGATTTGTGATTCGCTGGCCGAAGCCCATGCGCTGGGATTGATTCACCGTGACATCAAGCCGGCGAACATTTTCCTCTGCCTTCGCGGTGGTGTGCCAGATTTTGTAAAAGTGCTCGATTTCGGACTCGTGCGCGAATATCGCGGGGCGGGTGCGGAACCCACCGAGGCCGCCGCTGAGCAGTTGATCGAAGGCACGCCCTGGTTCATGCCGCCCGAAGCCATTTTGGGTTCCGCGCCGGCGGATCCACGCAGCGACCTCTATTCGCTGGGGGCGTTGGGGTATTACGTGCTGACCGGCCAGCATATTTTCGATGCGGAAACGGTTGCGGAAATCCATGAGAAGCAACTGGCTGACGTGCCGATTCCTCCCACGCAACGCACCCCCAACGCCATCAGCGCCGAAATGGAGCAGGCCCTGCTGCGTTGTCTGGACAAAGACATGGCCCAGCGTCCCCAGTCGGTTGGTGAATTGCGAGCGTTGCTGCTGGCCACGCCCGCCGCCACCCTCTGGACGCTGGAGGCGCAATCAGCTTGGTGGGAAGATTATGAGCGCCTGCCCGCGACGAACGAGGAAGAAAGCGTCCCCGACACCTCCAGCGCCATGCCCTCCGTGAGCATTGATCTGGCCAGCCGGGTGGACTAACCGAAACCCGAAGTCCGAATCCCCGAAATCCAAAAGAAGCTCGAAACCCGAATGCCGAAATGAGGTTTTCCGCCCTTCTGGAAAAGTGCGCGCAAATTCTCGTAGCCATCCGCTGATTCGGATTTTTGTGGAGCCCAACTGGATTCCGCCCCAAAGGTTGCCCCGAAAGCTTTGGGCAACCTTGGGTGAGCGTCATGTCGTCATTTCCAGGCTCAACGCGGTTGTGGCTAGGGTCGCACGTCGCAGAACGCCAACCGCAGTAACCGCGTTGCGGTTGCAGTCTCAGGCCAGGGCGCGATTCAGTCGGCTGGGGTGGGATCGGCATTTAATTTTTCGGCTTTATTAGGCTTTATTAGGCTGGATGCTGGCGATTTTGCGGACTTTTTCCTGACGGCGGGCGCTGGTTCGTCACCGAGCTCCGGCGCGGGAGTGGGTGCTTCATTGGGCGGCGTGGGGTCGGCGGTTTTGGGGCCGGCTGCCTGCGCCGCGTCCCAGGTTCCATCAAGCAGATCGTCCATGGGCAGATCCGACTTGAGGCGATAGAGCGGTTGCATCGGGCTTCCTCCCGGCGCAGCTACTCCAAGTGGCCGGACTGTTTCCAGTTATTCGGCGGGCACAGCAATAGTGGCAACAATTCTCGAAACATGCGTTTAAGAAACTACAAGGCTGATTTGAACCAGCGTTTGCGTGAACCTGAATACGCCGCTGAATATCTCGCCCAAGTGTTGGCGGAAAACGACAGCGCCGCTTTCTTGATTGCACTGAAAGACGTGGTGGAAGCGGGTGGAGGTGTAGGTAATCTGGCTGGGCGCGTGGGCCTCGAGCGGCCATGCCTCTGCCGAATTCTCTCCAAGAAGGGAAATCCCACTTTGGCTACGTTACAGGAGATTTTGAAACCATTGGGGTTGCGCGTCTCGGTGGCTTTGGCTGAGGCCGGTTGAATACGAGGAGAGACCAACTGAAATTCAGGAAGCAACGTTAGAGCCTCCTTACGTCGGCTGCTACAGTTCGCAGGCCATTGTATGGCTTGTCATGCCAAAGCATGCCCAGCTAGAATATCGCCCCATGCATCTTGCTGAAACTCGAAAAATCATTCTCTGGTCACTTGCCTGGACGTTCTTGGCTGTCACCATGGCTGTGTGCGGCGCGGGGCCGGCGTCGCCCGGGCCCCAGGCCGATTTGGTGGCTCCGGGCATCTGGCGTTTTCATTTCGGCGACCCGGAACCGTTTACGCCAACGCATTTTCGCAGTGCAGCCCTGGACAGCGCAGGTCTGGAGAAAATGCCCGCCAGTCCCGTCTTACCTGTGGATCCGGCCAAAATCACCTTTTACGTCTCGGGCCGGGGCTGCTCGGTGCAATTACCGATGGAATCAGACGAAAGCATTTACGGGTTGGGCCTCAGCACCAAGCTGTTTGACTTGACGGAGAGCGAAAACGGCCGCACCGGTCGCCGCGTGTTTCTCAAGCCCACCGACTCGCCCGAAAATGATCTGGGCGAATCTCACGCGCCCGTCCCGTTTTATGTGTCCTCGAAAGGCTACGGGGTGTTCGTGGATACCGCGCGATTTGTCTCGTTCTACATGGGAAATGTGGCGCCGGTGCAAGCCCCGGCGGAAACGGGCGGCGGCGGGGTGCAAACCAGCATCGCCGAACTGTATCGCGCCCGCACGCAACGCGTGAAGACGATGCTCGTGGACGTGCCGGCGGCGAAGGGCTTGGACGTCTATGTCTTCGCCGGGCCGGCCATGCTCGACGCGGTCGAACGCTACAATCTTTTTTCCGGCGGGGGCACACTCCCGCCCTTGTGGGGCTTGGGCATTCACTATCGCGGTTACGCGAGATACGGCGCGGACGAATCGCTCGCACTGGCCGCCCGGATTCGGGCGGAACACGTGCCCTGCGATGTCTGGGGGGTCGAGCCGGGCTGGCAGTCCAAGACCTATTCCTGTTCGTTCACCTGGAACACCAACCAGTTTCCCGACCCGGACGGTTTTCTGCGGCAAATGCGCGCCATGGGCTACCGGATGAATTTTTGGGAGCATGCCTTCACGCATCCGTCCTCACCCATTTACGAGGAGCTCAAACCTTGGTCGGGGAATTATCGCGTTTGGGACGGCTTGGTGCCGGATTTCGCCACCCCGCAAGGCCGGGAGATATTTCTCAAGCAAAACCGGGTCGCACTGTTCAACCGGCAGGTGGAAGGCGTGAAACTCGATGAATGCGATGACCAGCCCGATTCGGCCATGCCCTGGTCATTCCCGCCCGCCTCCGCGTTTCCGTCCGGGTTGGATGGCGAACAGATGCATTCGCTGTTCGGGTTGCTGTACCAACAGACGATGCTCACACCGTACCGCGAGCAAGGTCTTCGCACCTGGGGCCTGGTGCGCAACTCGCACGCCTTGGCGGCGTCTCTGCCTTATGTGGTTTACAGTGATTCCTACGATCCCAAGTGCTACGTCCGCGGCGTGGTGAATGAAGGTTTCAGCGGTCTGCTCTGGACGCCCGAGGTGCGCGACGCCGGGTCCGTCGAGGATCTTTATCGCCGGCTGGAAACGGTGATGTTCTCGGCGGATGCGGTCATTAATGCGTGGTTCATCCAGAATCCGCCTTGGGATCAGGTCAACCGCGAAAAGAACAATCACGGCGAGCTGATGCCCGAACGCGCGGCCGTGACCGAAGCCGTTCGCAAACTATTGCAACTGCGGATGAGCTTCATCCCCTACCTCTACACGGCCTTTAATGAATATCATGCCACGGGCAAACCGCCCATCCGCGCCCTGGTTTTGGATTGGCCGGAGGATCCCAAAGTGCGCAAGCTGGACGACCAGTTTATGTTCGGCGATTCCGTATTGGTCGCCCCGATGTTTGCGGGCGAAGACCGGCGCACCGTGTATCTTCCCGCCGGCGACTGGTATGATTTCTGGACGCACGCGAAAATCAGCGGGGGCAACTCCCTTGAAGTCACCAATGGTGTCTCCCAAATTCCCTTGTTCGTCAAAGGCGGCACCCTCCTGCCACTGGCCGAACCGGTGGAATTCATCAAGCCTGACACCTGCTTCGAGATCACGGTCAATCGGGTGGGCGGCCAACCGGCGGAATTCACACTGTACGAAGACGACGGGTTGACCATGGCTTACTCGAGGTCCGAACAGAATCAAATTTTGCTCCACACGGACGGCGGCCAGCCTTCAGTCCGGCGCAGTGGCAATTACCATGGACCAGATCGTTTCAAGATCGCGGGCTGGAAGACGTTTTGATCGCGATGGGCCAGCCTGCGGCCACCAGGCCTTTGTAGCCGCCGATCAGCGAATGGACATTCCGGTAGCCCATCTGCTGGGCGGCGTCGCAGGTGAGCGCCGAGCGGAAGCCGCCGCCGCAATACATGATGATTTCCGTGCGCGCGTCGGGGTAAAGCTTTTCCAAGTCGCGCTCCAAAATCCCTTTGCCGAGGTGGACGGCTTCGGCGGCATGGCCCGCCTGCCACTCGTGGTCCTCGCGCACATCCAGCAACACCGCTTGGGGATTGGCGGCCAGCTTGGCCCGCGCCTCGGCCACGCTGATTTCGTTGACCTGCCGCTTGGCTGCCGCGACCAATTTGAGAAAACCGGGTGAATGATCCATGCCCGCAAATTAAGGCCTGCGGCCAGTTCGTCAAGGCAAACCAAAATTTGAAATCGTTTCGCTTTGACGCTCCGGCCTTCATCGCGTAGCGTATCAATTCGGTTTTATACATTTGATCCAAACACCATGGTTAAGTTGTTCAGAAAAATTTTTCCGACCAAGAACGACCGCGACGTAAAGAGAATTTACCCGGTCGTGGCCCAAATCAATGAGCTCGAGGCCGGACTGCAGAAGCTGTCCGACGACGAGTTGCGCGCGAAGACCGCCGCGTGGAAGGCGGAGCTTTCCCCAATCGAGGACAACGAGGAGCTGGCCCGCAAACTGGGAGAGATCCTGCCCGAGGCCTTCGCGGTGGTGAAAAATGCCTGCCGCCGGCTGTGCGGCCAGGAAATCATGGTGCGCGAGCATCCGTTGAAATGGGAAATGATCCCGTTCGACGTCCAATTGATTGGCGGTTATGCCCTGCACACCGGCCGGATTTCCGAAATGGCCACGGGCGAAGGCAAGACGCTGGTGGCCACGCTGCCGGTTTATCTCAATGCGCTTTCCGGCCGCGGCGTTCACGTGGTGACGGTCAATGACTATCTCGCCGCGCGCGACTCGGAATGGATGGGCGCCATCTACCGGTTTCTCGGCTTGACGGTCGGGGTGATCCTGCATGACCAGTCGCCGCGGGTGCGGCGCGAGCAATACTATTGCGACATCACCTACGGCACCAACTCCGAATTTGGTTTCGATTATCTGCGGGACAATGGCATGGCGCTCCGCAAGGAGGAACAGGTGCAGCGTGGACATTATTTCGCCATCGTGGACGAAGTGGACTCCATCCTGATTGACGAGGCCCGGACGCCGCTCATCATCAGCGGCCCCTCCATGCACACCTTCGACGAGCAATACGCGCAGTGGAAGCCGACCGTGGAGAATCTGGTGCGCGCCCAGCAGCAATTGTGCAACCGCTTTCTGCGGGAGGCGGAAGAGCTGCTCGTCAAATTGCGTCCGGCCGATGGCTCAAATGTTCCGGACACGGCGGCGCTGGAACATCAGATCGGCTTGCTGCTGTTCCGCGTGAAAACCGGCCAGCCGAAATCCGAGGGCCTCATGAAGATCCTGGAGAATCCAGAGAATGCCGGCCTGATGAACCGTGCGGAACTGGAACTGCACAAGGACCAGAAGAAAGTGGATTTGTACCGCGAAAAAGAGGAATTGCTCTTCGCGATGGATGAAAAAAGCCACGAAGCGGACCTCACGGAGAAGGGGAGAAATAACATCAGCCCCCAAGACCCGGATGCGTTTGTGCTGCCGGACTTGGCGACGCTGTTGCACGATGTGGACAACGGCCCCGAAACGGACGCGCGCAAGCGCTTGGAAATCAAGGCCCGCATGCAGGCCGATTTCGAGGCCAAGGCGCAGAAGATTCACTCCATTTCCCAATTGCTCCGGGCCTACAGCCTGTATCAGTTGGATGTCGAATATGTCGTGCAGGAAGGCAAAGTGCTCATCGTGGACCAGCACACGGGCCGCCTCATGCCGGGGCGCCGGTGGAGCGACGGATTGCATCAGGCGGTTGAGGCCAAGGAAAACGTCCAGATCGAGCGCGAAACCCAGACGCTCGCCACCATCACCATTCAGAATTACTTCCGCCTCTACTTGAAGCTGGCGGGCATGACCGGCACGGCGGAAACCGAGGCGGCGGAGTTTTTCGATATCTACAAGCTTGGGGTGATGACCATTCCCACGAACAAGCCGAACATCCGCAAGGATTCCGACGATTCGGTCTATAAAACCAGACGGGAGAAATTCAACGCCGTCGTTCGGGAAATCAAGGATCTCTATGCGCACGGCCGGCCGGTCCTTGTCGGCACCATTTCAGTCGAGACGAGCGAAATGCTTTCCCGGATGCTGAAGAAGGAAGGTTTGATCCATTCGGTGCTCAACGCCAAATATCACGAGCAGGAGGCCGAGATTGTCTCGCGCGCAGGCCAGCGCGGCGCCATTACCATTGCCACGAACATGGCGGGCCGCGGCACGGATATCAAGCTCGGCCCCGGCGTCACGGAGAGTGGCGGCTTGCACGTGCTGGGCACCGAGCGCCACGAATCGCGCCGCATTGACCGGCAGTTGCGCGGCCGCTGCTCGCGCCAGGGCGACCCGGGCTCGTCGCACTTTTTTATCTCGCTGGAGGACGACCTGATGCGCCTGTTCGGCAGCGACCGCATTGTGAAATTGATGGAGCGCATGGGCCTGGAGGAAGGCGAGGAATTGAAGCACGGCCTGCTCAACCGTTCCATCCAGCAGGCGCAGAAAAAAGTCGAGCAGCACCATTTTCAGCAGCGCAAACGCACGCTCGAGTTCGACGACGTGATGAACAAGCAGCGCGAAGTCATCTACGGCTTCCGCAATGAAATCATCAACAGCACGGACGTGCGCGACCGCCTCATGGATATCATCGAGGAAGTCGTGATTTTGAAGGTCGAGGAATTCTCCGCGGCCGACGCCGACGTGGGCGAATGGCGCGTGCGGCCGCTGGCCGACTGGGTGAATCTGAATTTCCCCTTGGGCATGCCCGAGGGCGAGATCGTCAAGGCCGCGCGTGCCGGCCTCGAAAAACCTGTGTCTGGCTCGGTATTCGACGGCCTGAGCGAGGCTCAGTTCGCCGCGTGCAATTTCATCACCGACGCCATCCGCCGAGCCTACGAAATCAAGATCAGCTTCGACGATCCGCAAAAACTGGCCACGGTCGAGCGCTACACCATCCTGCAGGCCATTGACAAGCTGTGGCAGGAACATCTGTACGAGATGGACAGTCTGCGCACGAGCATCTACTTGCGGCAGATCGGCCAGCGCGATCCGCTCCTGGAATACAAGGCCGAAGCGTTCAAGATTTTTGACGAACTGATGGTTAACGTAAAAACCGAAATCTGTCACAACACCTTCCGCAGCGCGTCCAGTCTGATGGCGTTCGAGAACTTCCTCCGCAATGCACCGCAGCAGACTCTGCACTCGCCGACCGGCGGGTTCGGTGGCGCTGCTCCCGGCGCGCCAGCCGCGCCCGGCCCCGACGGCAAGAAAGCCAGCGACGTGGTCAGCGAAGCCGCCGCCGCGGCCGAAGCGCAAGCCAAGGCCAAGGCCAAACCCGTCCGCACCGGGCCCAAAGTCGGCCGTAACGACCCCTGTCCCTGCGGCAGCGGCAAGAAATACAAACAGTGCTGCGGAAAATAGTTTTAAGTGTAACCCTTTGCGGCGTACCAGCGTATCCTTGGTTGAGACGGGAACAGAAGTTTCCTGCGAAAATCAAACAACCTAGATACCTTGAACATGATGAATGTAAATTCCTGGAAATCCGCCTTAACTATGGGCGGCATTTGCGCCTTCACGCTGCTCGCCAACGCCGCCCCACTCCAGCGCGCCGACGTGGCCGCCAATCCCGCCTGGCTGGTGCATTTGGACTGCGATGCGCTGCGTCCCACCATCGTTGGCAAATACATTCTTTCCGAGATGGACCAGCCAGAGGCCAAAGCCAAGTTGGCGGCGTTTCAAGCCATGGTTGGGGTTGATCTCCGCACGCAACTTCACGGTGCGACGCTCTACGGCCTCGGCCCGGCGCCCGAACAGGCGCTCTTGATGGTTTATGCGGACTTTGATCCGGAGCACCTGGTGATGCTGGCCAAAGCAGCGAAGGATTCCCAGATCAACCCGCATGGAAATGTGGATGTTTATAACTGGCTGGATGAAAACAAGAAGGCCACGAACGGCCTCGCGCCCCGCATCTATGCGGCCATCCAGGGCAACCGCGTGCTTTTTGGCCAGCGCGAAGACTGCGTCAGCCGGGGTTTGGATGTGTTGGCCGGCACGGCGCCCAACTTGACCAGCGGAGCTTGGTTTCCCGAACTAGGCCAGCCCGGGGCGGCACATTTCGTGGAAGCCGCCGCTCGCAAGCTGGCATTGCCGAATTCTGATCCCGGCGCAGCCATCTTGAAGCTGGCGCAGTCAGTCCAGCTCATGCTGGGCGAAACCCAACAGCAGTTCACCGCCGCCGTGACGCTGGTGGCCGATAACGCCGAAGTATCGGGCAATGTCCTGTCCATAGCCCAAGGCCTGCTGGCGCTCGGAAAACTGCAGACCGACAAGCCAGAGACCCTCAAGTTTGCCAACGCCATCAATTTGACCCAAACCGGGGACCAGGTGGTGGGAAAATTGCACCTGCCAGCCGCAGACATGGTTGAAGTCATCAAAGCGGACGCAGCCCGCAAATCCGCCCAAGCGGCGAAGGAATCCAAGAACTGAACCCGGCGAAGATTACCGTGTGAGTTCGGCGCGATTTCGAGGCAGCTTGAGACTGTTCGTGATTTGGTGAATGAACCGTGGAGGCACAGGCGACTGGAAAGTCGCCTGAACCCGCAGGCTGGAAAGCCTGCGCCACGTAGCGCTGACATTCTTGTCGGCGGGTTCTGGGGACTTCAAGGTCTGCTGTAGCGCGGGTTTCCAAACCCGGCAGGCCAGCGCTCATCCAAGGCACTCGAGTTGGTGACCCTTCGCCGATTTGGAAATCGGCGACACGGCAGGTTCGGAAACCTGCGCGACTGTAAGGTGTCCTGCGCACCTGGCGGGAGTGCCCGGCGGTAGTGTCGTTTTGCATTGCCGCGTAACCGTTGCGCTGGGCGAGGCGTCTGAAGCATTGGAATTCTCCTGATGAAATACCTCCTGCCACGCTGGGCGCGAATCGCTTTGCCCGCCATGCTGCTGCTCTCCACCTTTGCTTCGCGCGGGGAGGAGACCATTGATCCAGGCCGCGTTCGTGAGATTGCGGCATGGCTGCCGACCCAACCCGCCGGTTTTGCCTGGCCGATTGGCCAACGCGCCGAATGGCAAAAACTGGCCGCCGATCCCGCCTTTGGCCACGTCATTTCCAGCGCCGACAAGTTGCTCGCCCAGCCGCTGGCGGAGGTGCCGGACAGCCTGTTTCTGGAGTATTCGCAGAACGGTAATCGCACTCATTGGCAGAATGCCGAGTTTGAACGACGCGGGCGCATCGCCAGGTTTACGCTGGCCGAGGCCTTGGAAAATCAGGGACGTTTTCTGCCCGCGCTCGAAAAGACCATCGCCGCCTTGTGTGCCGAGAAAACCTGGGTGATGCCAGCACATGACGGCAACCTGGACAATTTTTCCGGACGCCAGACGGTTCCCGATCTGGGTGCCACCGGTCTGGCCGCGGAACTGGCCGAGGCAGACTTTGTGTTGGGCGACGCGCTATCCCCGTCCGCGCGCCAGTTGATCCGAGAGAACATTCGCCGCCGGGTGCTCGCCCCCTTTCGCGCCATGATTGAGGGGCGGCAGAAGGAGGCGTTCTGGGTTCGGGCGCCGATGAACTGGAATGCCGTCTGTGTGGGCAACACAGTGTTTGCCGCCCTGACGCTGCAGGAGGCGCGGGAGGAACGCGCGTTCTATGCTGCCGCTGGCGAGCAATGCATCCGCTATTTCTTGTCCGGCTTCACACCAGATGGTTATTGCGCGGAAGGGGTGGGCTATTGGAATTACGGCTTCGGCCATTTCATTTTGCTGACGGAAACGCTGCGGCGGGCCACCGGTGGCAAGCTTGACCTGTTTGAGGATGACAAAGCCATTGCCGCGGCGCTTTTTTGCCGGCGTAGCGAAATCCTGCCCGGGATCTTCCCGACCATCTCCGACGTCAATCCCGGTGCCAAACCTGACGCGCGACTCGTCGCCTACGTTTGCCGGCGGCTCGGATTGCCGGGGCGGGGCGCGAGCTTGGCTGGGGAAAGCACGGAATTAGCCCAGGGCTTGATGCTTGCCAGTTTGGCGGAGGACGCGCCCGTTGTCCGCATGCGGGAGCGGGACAACGACAATCCGCTCCGCAGCTTCTTCCCCGGCGGCGGCGTGCTGATAGTGCGCAATACGCCCGAGGTGGCGCCGGCCTTTGCCGCAGTTCTCAAAGGCGGCAATAACGACGAGCCGCACAACCATAATGACGTTGGCAGTTTCAGCGTAGTGCTGGGCGGAACCATGCTGGTCTGCGATCCGGGTGGCGAAGTCTATACCCGACGCACCTTCAGCGCGCAGCGCTACGACAGCAAAGTGCTGAACTCCTTTGGCCATGCGGTGCCGATCGTCGCAGGCCAATTGCAACGAACCGGCGCCGCCGCGCGCGGCGTGATTCTGGCGACCAATTTCACCGCGGCCAGGGATGTCTTCACGCTCGATATCCGCTCGGCTTACGCCGTGCCGTCGCTGGAGAAACTCGAGCGCACGTTCACGTTCACCCGCGGAGTCCGGCCGGCGCTGGAAGTGCGTGACGCGGTGAAATTCTCGGCGCCGGAACAGTTTGAAACCGCGCTGGTGACCTGGGGCAAGACCAGGTCCGTGGGCCCCAACACGCTGGAAATCAGCGATCACGGCAGTCGAGTGCGGGTGACGGTTGACACGCAGGGCAGGGCGTTCCAGTGGCGTCAGGAGCTGATTGATGAGGAGGTTGATACCAAAACCAAACCCTTCCATGTCGGCATCACGCTCGACGACAAAATATCCGACGCGCTCATCACCTTGCGGATCGAACCTGTCGCGGAATAAACCGAAAATAAACGGCGATGGCTTGTCGAGTGCCTTCTTCTTTGCCAGACTTCGGAATGGTCGAGAATTCCATCCGCCGCACGCCGCGTCCGCAGGACTTGATTGGCATGTCCACAAAGGAACTGCGGGATGCCTTTCAAATCTCCAACCTGTTCATCCCAGGTGAGATCACCGGCTGGTTCACCGATCTCGACCGCTTATTCGTCGCCGGCGTCATGCCCACCGCCAGCGCCGTGGAATTGCCCAATCACAAGGAAACGGGCCGCGCCTATTTTCTGGAACGCCGTGAACTTGGCGCCATCAA
>Ga0302320_10011076_pt1 | contig 19161 bp, 16 predicted proteins | sample Bog_T0_3_FD_202130 | JGI IMG/M metagenome (GOLD analysis project Ga0302320, IMG submission 202130) | Peat permafrost microbial communities from Stordalen Mire near Abisko, Sweden - Bog_T0_3 | ecosystem: Environmental > Terrestrial > Soil > Wetlands > Peat | place: Sweden: Abisko, Stordalen Mire... | reverse complement strand
GCCGCCTCGCGCCCGGAACGAGTATGCGTCGCGCGCGGCAACATGCCGTATTCCGCGGTGACCCAGCCTTGGCCCTGGCCGCGCAGAAATGACGGTACGGAGTCCTCGATGCTGGCGGTGCACAGCACCCGCGTCTCACCAAAGCCCACCAACACCGACCCTTCGGCGTGTTTGGTGTAACCGCGCTCGAAACTCAACGCGCGCATTTCGTCGGGCGCGCGTCCGCTCGGCCTGATACTCACGCTGCCCGCCAGCGCAGCGCCGCCGCACTGGTGTTGTCGCTATAGGGAGCCGAGGCCTCCACGGCCTGGGTTCCGAGGTCGGTCAAGGATTCGCGCAAGGTTTTGCCGTTGGCTTGGGCGAAGCGCACAAAGTCCTGATCCCGCAGGTTTGCCCATAGGCCGTCGGTACACAGCAGCAGGACATCGCCCGCCTTGAGCTTGCGCCGCGTCGAGATGCTCATCTCGGGCAGCGCCGCATCGCCGCCCAGACAACACTCGACGTAGTTGCGCATCGGATGACCGTGAACCTCGGCCTCGGTGATCAAACCCTCGCGCAACAGCACTTCGACGTGGCTGTGATCGCGGGTGCGCTCGAGCACCTGGGATTGACGCAGTTGATAGACGCGGCTGTCCCCGACATGCGCCCAATAAGCCGCCGAGTCCTGAACCAAGCACAACGCGCAAGTCGCGCGCGGCCGCGCCTCGACGCTGAGCCCGGTGCCGAGCTTCACGACTTCTTCGTGGGCACGGCCGAGCGATAAATGCAGGAAACCCAACGGATCGAAAATGGGGTGCGGCGTCTGCCAGAAGGCCTCGAGCAAGGTCGCCAGCGCCGTCTCGGCGGCGCGCGCTCCCTCGGCGTGACCGCCCATGCCGTCAATGACCACCAGCAGCACCGATTGATCGGCCGCCGCGACGGCAACCCGGTCCTGGTTCTCTTCGCGGTGACCGATGAGGCTGACGTCGGCGGTCTCGATCTGCAATGACTGCTCCCAAGTGATAAACTTCGATGCAGCGATTATGGCCGATTTTAGCGCAGAGCCCTATGATTCGTAGCATGACCGGATTTGCGCGACGCGAGCGCCAGTTTCCTTGGGGCTTGTTGGCCTGGGAATTGAAGACGGTCAATCATCGTTTCCTGGAAATCGGTTGCCGGCTGCCCGAAGACTTCAGGGTCGGCGAAGCGGATTTTCGCCAAGCGATCGCCGCATCCGTGCGCCGCGGCAAGCTCGACTGCGCGCTGCATTTTCGACCCGCGGTCAGTGGCAACGTGCTCGAAGTCGACGCCGAGCTGTTGGGCAGCTTGCTGCAACGGGTGCAACAGATTGCCACCCAGGCGGGCCCCGCGGCGCGTATCGATACCCTGGATTTGCTGCGCTGGCCGGGCGTCATCCGCGACGGCAGCCGCGATAACACGCCGCTGATCGCCGCTGCGCAGACGCTGCTCGCCGAAGCATTGATGGAGCTTGCGCGTTTTCGCGACAGCGAAGGCGGGCGCCTGTGCGATGCCCTCGAGCAGCGTTGTGCCGGGCTGATCGAATTCGCGGCACGCGTGACCGACCGGTTGCCGGAAGTGCGCGCGCGCATGCGCGCGAAACTGCTCGACCGGATCGCGCAGCTGACCAGCGACGTCGACCACGATCGGCTCGAGCAGGAGCTGGCGATTCTGGCGCAGCGGCTCGATGTCGACGAGGAAATCGATCGGCTGCGCGGCCACGTTGCCGAGGTGCGCAAAACATTCGCCGGCCAGGAGCCTGCCGGCCGGCGCCTGGATTTTCTGATGCAAGAGCTGAATCGAGAAGCCAACACGTTGTCGTCGAAGTCTCAAGACATCGAGACCACGCGCGCCGCCGTCGATATGAAGGTATTGATCGAGCAGATGCGCGAGCAAGTGCAGAACATCGAATAGTGTTTTCGGCTGTCTGGGGCTGTCGCCGGTCGTCCTCGAAAAGCGCTGAAACTCCTACAAAACTAGGGTTTTGCGTCAATTATTGTCTCTGGACGTTTTCGGTCGTCTGAACTACTGTTGAGGCCGGGTGCGTCGCTAAATGCGTAGCTAGATTTTCTAGCTACGCGGTTTGTACGCAATCTAGCTACGCACCCGGGGGTCGCCACATGGCGTCCGGAAAGCTCAACTCCCTTTCGATCGAGCGCGCACATCGCTTCGGCGGTCCGGTGAGCGCTATGATCAATTACAACAACTACGTGTACTTAAGGTACGCCTTGCTAGTCAACATAATTGCGGCACTGGTACCGTCAATGACTGTGAAGGGTCGCGCAAACGATCCGCTGCTCCACTCGACGTGGTGGACAATGGACCAGCATTCGGCGGTTCTAGTCGTCTCCTTTGCCGCGATTTTTAGTTCGGCGCTGGTGTTCTTGGCTACGCGCACAGGCAATCGACGGTGGTGGATATTTTTCGGTTGTGGGATCGTCGCGGGAGTCTTCCCAGCCACGTTCTATTTGGCTACAGCGCCAGACAACGTTTCCGTGCCGCTTGCCGCAATGTATGCGGATGGCACCATATGCGGCGTGGTGGCTGGCGCAGTACTGACCTTATTGCTGAGAAATCGAAAACGAAGCGCTACTGCCTGACCGTGTTTACGGAGTTCCCGTTGAGACGGGAACACGCTTGCTTCCCTGGAAGCCCGCAAAACCGACGGTGATCAAGGCCGCCTTGGGGTCGAGAGTACGCGTTGGCGGCCCGACGTCGAGCGATGGTCTCGGGGTAAGCTCACTGACTCGAGAATCACGAATCGGTGGAAGGCTCGATGAATAGCCTTGGACTGCGACTATATTGCGTGTTGCTTTTGGCACTTGGCAGCTATTGCGTGTTCTGGCCGAGAAGTGTGCAGTCCTATGCCATCAAGGCTGTTTCGATGGGCGTCACTGCTAATTACCGCGCGTTGCGGGTTTTTATCCGAGCGTTACTTGTTCATGGTTCGCGCGTTCGGATTGGTTGCCTATCTGATGCTCTTGATCTTGGGCATCGGGCTTTACAAGGGTGGATGATTCCCGAGTGCTGCCGTTGGTGGGAGGCTGGATAGGGTCGATACCGGTAACGTAAGGTAACCTCGCCATGTAGAGCCGACTTCTAAAAAAGCGAGCCAAGTTTGACGAGCCATGCGGCAAATGATCTTTAGATGGGCTGTATAAATCGTCTAACCAATCGTTAAGTTGATGCTCCATATTTACAACGAGCTCGCCGTTCGCTTTTATCGTCACCGCGTGTGGCTAGTCGCAACTACCGCCGCAGCGTTTTTGCTATTGCCCGCCGCATTTCTAACGGGATCACCCACAGCTTTTCTCTTTGCTGGCGCTCTCGTCGGGCCGGTGATCGCTACATCTTGGGGCCTGCTGCTTTCCTGCGTATGGTTCCACCCGATGCTTGGATACCTCTACACGTGGCCCCTACTTGGTCGCGCGCCAAATATTGTGAAGGTCTCCATTCGCTGGTACTTCGTAGTCTTCTTGACGTTATGGTTTTTGTTTGGAATTTTGGTTTGGCCCATGTTCGCATTTTGGGGCGCGCAGTCATTCGGATTCAGTAGGGCATTCGGCGGTAACGCCTGACAATCGGTTCGACCGAATCGCGGTTCGGCTGCCGCAAAACTGCCGCTCGTCAAAGTCCGCAGAGGGTCGCGACCCGTCTATGGACGACGGTCCAGGACCCGGAGCCATACGGCAATACATTGCGTACCGAGTGCACGCGTGGTGCGACTCGGTAATCTCCAAGGCAAAATTTAGACTTAGCGGGTATCGATGACGCTTATCTTATCTAGACGTCCGCACCAGGCTCTCGGTTTGCATGCCCAGAGGGGCGGGTGTAGGTTTGTGAGATGGCAGTTTCAATAAAGTCGCTTGGACTAGATCGACTCCGTCTCGAAGAGCGGCTGTCACTTGTCGAGGAGCTTTGGGACAGCATTGCGGCTGACAGCGAGGCGCTTCCGCTGACGGGGCCGCAGCGCGTAGAACTGGATCGGCGTCTGGCTGACCATGAGGCTGATCCGACCGACGTTACGTCATGGGATGAGGTTAGATCCTCAGTCAATGACCAACTAAAGAGATGACCCTTCCGGTCGTCTTCCGACGTGCGGCTCGCCCCATGAGTTTCAGGAGGCGGCTCGATGGTACGAGGCGCGGCAAACCGGGCTTGGGCTGCAATATGTGGCCGAGGTGGACCGCGCAATCCGAATGGCGGCCGAGCAGCCGACACGTTTTCCGAAGATGCACGGCGAAGTCCGCTGCGTTCGGGTCAAGCGATTTCCCTATTCAGTGTTTTTCTTGCCGGAAGCGAGCCGGATTGTTGTGCTTGCGGTATTCCACGCGCGCCGCGATCCGCTTGTATGGCAAGTGCGCGTCTGAAACACTGATTGGAGCGGACCGTGCAGGATAAAGTGTCCGGATTCGGCGAGCGCCCTTGGCACTGTGGGCTCGCCTCACTGTGTGGGCTTCGTCGCCCGGCCGCTCAACGTGGGCATTAGGTAACAGGTCTATGCGCAGGGTGGAGTATCAATGCTGTCTATTGCGCGGCGAAGGGATCGAGTCCGGCGCCGACCGGCGTCACGTCCTCGATCCTTGCGCAGTGGTGCTCATCGGGAATTGGCAGGCGCCAGAATCGGAGCAACTCTGACAGCAGTTCTTTTCGCACTTTGAGTGCTTCAGGCGTCACCTCTCCGACCGTTCAAACGTCGACATAGATCAAATGGAGCCGGGTGATCAAGCGTGAGGTTGTAAAGGCGGCATGTCACCTATCGCGCGTAAAGAGAATAATTCCGTGACGACTCTGAAGATGGGCATCGCACGCTACGAGGAGATGAAGTCTCGGACGATGGCGGTGGCGCGCGGCACGCGGTGCATTGGCGCCAACGACCTAAGGTCTGGTTCACCTCCACGGAGTCATTTGTTAAGGTGAAGTCGGCCGGCAATCGTGAGCTGCTGCAAGTCATCGCCAAGGAGGCGCCGAGCTCTCTCGATGAGTTGGCGCGGATCACCGGACGCGCCAAATCAAACCTGTCTCGAAAGTTGAAGACCATGGAAGGCTATGGCCTCGTCCGGCTGGAACGTGGCGACAAAGGCCGGATCACGCCGAAAGTCACCCATGATCGGGTGCGTTGGACCTCGCGCTTATTGGGCCCCGCGAGCCCGATCAAAGTCGCAAAGTCGGGTGACGGAAGGCCCCAGCCCGCGTGAGATGCGGCGGCGGTATGAGCACCCTGGTCTTGGCTTTGCTCATGACTATAAAGCGCCACATAGCCGCTCTTGCCATAGGAGATCAAGAGTTCCCTCAGTCCCTCTTCACCCGACAGGGTATCGACCCACTTTTGCTACGGTGTGCTACAGTGTGCTACAGTGCGGTTTATGAAAATCCGTACCATCACTCAGCGAGAGCTTCGCAATCAATCTGCCGCGGTGCTCCGTGAAGTGGAGGCCGGACGAACGATCATCGTTAGCCGAAATGGCACGCCTGTCGGAGAACTGCGACCCATTCAGCGACGTCGCTTCGTGCCTCGCGCGGCCATCGCGGATGCTGCAGGCAATGCCGCCCGGATCGATGCCGCGCAATTCCGTGCAGATCTCGATGCCGTAGTTGATCCACGCCCTCATGACTGAGGCGAGTCGCGGTGTACTGGACACGTCGGTTCTGATCGGTCATGACCAGATCACAGCGGACCAACTTCCCGATGAATCCGCGATTACTGCGGTGACGATGGCCGAACTCGCTGCAGGCCCACATGCAACCGAAAATAAAGACGAGCGCGCTCGACGCCAGGATCGTTTGCAGTGGGCGACAGCCACCTGGGATCCGTTGCCTTTCGATGCAGAATCGGCACGTATGTACGGTCGGGTCTTTGCTGCCGCGCGGGCAGCCGGACAATCCAGCAGGGCACGCCTCGCGGACTTGCTCATTGCCTCGACGGCTGCGGCAAGTGGATTGCCACTCTACACACGCAATCCCTCTGATTTCGCCGCTCTAAAGCGCATCCTCAAGGTCGTCAAGGTCTAGTTGCCTGCTCAGCGGGGTTCGCGGAAGGCGGCCCGCTGACCTACAGCGTCCGCTCTTGAACCTTGGGATCGCTGCGCACGGGTCCCTGCGGTTTGACCCGACGCTGCTGTTCCTTGAATCGGATGAATTGCGCGGCAAACCGTTGCCGGTCGGTGAGGACGGGCGGCAGCAATCGCGATCGCGACGACGTTGCCATCAACCATCTGGCCGTCCTCGAGATCGCGAGCAACGTACCCACACGTCGGGCGGTCTGCTCACTGAGTTCCGAGAAGCCGTCGACCGAACCGAATAAGCGCGCGGTCCGCGCGTGAGTCGACGCTCCGCGCCAAGTCTCGGCAACCACGGTCGCTGGTACCAGTATCGGCGTTCGATCTTTACGCGCGGCCTTCAGTATCGCGGCCAACGTCGCATCGTTGCGCTCCGATGCGATGATCGCGCCGGAATCGAGGATGATCCTCACCGAGCAAAGAGTGCTTCGAGGCGAGCCGCCAGCTGTGGATCGACCGGCCCGTGGTCTTTCTCGAACGAAGCTACGTACGCAGCGCGGTTTTGGTCGACCAGTTCCCGCGCCAAGGCACGCCCTACGAATCGCGAAAACTCCCGTTTGCCGACCCTTGCGCGGATGGCTGCGGTCAGCGCTCGCGGCACGCTCGCCGCAACTGTTTCCGACGGACCAGCAAAGCGAGTGAGTGGGTTGTCGTCTGCGCGGGAAACCGAGGGCTTGTTGCTTGGGCGTTTCATCGTTCAGTTATAACTCAAACTATAAATTGAGACGCAATCCATCGAGCGGACCGGTGGCTGCGGGAGTATCTCCGTTGGGTGGTCAGGGGCCTTCGCCTTAGACCTGGAGTGGCATGCTGCGCTGACTCGAAGGCCTCCGGCCCGCATAGCTAGCCGCATAGCTACGCCGCACCTGCAAAGCCTCAATCGGTGTACGATCAAGAGCTTATGAATGGTACCCACGAACAAGTGCAGAACATCGAGTAGCAGCCAGCGCTTCAGCCGCCGGTCTCGAGGCGCCTGCCCCGTCGCTTCACCGCGGGTGTTCGTTATAGGGAATAGCGACTACGCCGAGGCGGAAATTGCATGCCTTCGACGACCGAATGCCGATCGTGCAGCCGATTTAGAACGCCGCATTGTCGACCTCAATCATCTGTCTGTGACCTACCCTGCGCGACGGTCGAGAACGGCAGCCTTTCGGAAGTGGACCCTGCGGCGGCGCGCAGCTTACTCCGGCAGATTCATGTTCCGCAGCAGGACCTTGAAGCGGGGGTCGGTGCGAATGCGCCTGAAGGCAAAATCGGACTTGAGGTTGGAGAGAAGGGCTTCCGGGTTACCAACGCGGGCGCGGTCGAGCCAAACAAATGCCTGATCAACGTCTCCTCGATAAGCAAGGAGTTCTGCAATTCGAAATGGGGCTGCGACCGCGTAGCGCTGTTCAATTGCTGCGAGTTCAGCAGCGGATTCGGTTTTGCGTCCCAATGCCGTAAAGACCCATGCCCGCGCAAAACGCTGCTCCGGCTCGCCCGCCTCTTTCTGGATCTCGGCGAGGGCCTCACTCTCTCGCCCAAGCTGCGCTAAATCGAAAGCAAACGCGCCGTGGATTCCGGAGGTCGCCGGTTCTAGCTCGAGTGTCTTTCGATAGGCTGCTTCAGCGTCGGAGAATCGACCTAGATCGGAATAACAATCGGCAACTGCCCAGTAATTTCTGAAGTTCACCGGATCTAGCTCAATGGCTCTCAGATAGAGAGCTATCGCGCGCTCGACATCACCGGTGAGGGAAGTGGTGATATCGCCCAATCGTCTCGTATTGTCAGCGTCCGCGGGATCGAGTTCATGCGCGCGCGCGAAGTCTGCCGCTGCACTTCGCACGTCTTTGTCCAAAGCCATGTGAATCTGGGCCATTGCAGCGTGCGCATGGGCAGTTTCCGGACCCAATGTCAGCACGCGCTCAATCGCACGATGTGCCTCGAGCGATACCGTGTGGGGCTGCACGTCAAACCACCTCACTTGGTGGCAAAGAATGAGCACAAGCTGAGTCCAAGCGTCAACGAATGCCGGATCGAGCGCAACGGCTTTTCGCAGATAATCAGCGGCGATATGCAGCTGCTCTATTGACTCGTCGTTATTGTCGAGAGCGCGCGCGCGCAGATAGAGCGTGTACGCTTCTGTATTTCTGGTGACGGTACTGGTTGGCATTTCTCCGACCAAAGAGGACTTGAGGGAGGACACCACCGCGCCTGCGATGTCGTCCTGAATCTTGAATACGTCGTCGAGCTGGCGGTCAAAAGTCTCAGACCAAACGTGATAGCCATTGTCGACGCGAATCAGCTGTGCGGTGACGCGCAACTTATTGCCGGACTTGCGCACGCTGCCTTCGAGGACGTGCGTGACGCCCAGCGCTTTAGCAATTTCAGCAATCGTTGTCTGTTTGCCCTTGAAGTAGAACGAGGACGTGCGCGCTGGAACCTTAAGATCCGGTACCTTCGCGAGCATGTCGATGAGTTCCTCGGAGAGTCCGTCAGAGAAGTACTCCTGGTCCTTGTGCTCGCTCATGTCAACGAATGGCAGAACCGCCAGTGATTTCTCGGGGATGGCTGCGGTGGCAGCAGGCGTGGAATCGAGTGACGCCAGCGCGAGAGTCGGTGCCGCTTGACGGCTCGAGACCCACCAGCGATCAGCCTGAATCCCAACAATCGCCAAACCCACCACGCACACCACGACGATCGCGACGCGGGTTCGCGATCGAGTGGGCGCTGAATGTGCAGAAGCGTCCGGAGTCAATGCTGCAGCCTGAGTTGCCGCAGGGGCGCTCGCTACCCGCTTCACGGCAGCGATGAGCTTCGGAATCATCCGCGAAGGATCGCCGCCGCTGGCATCGAGCCACTGCGCGGAGTTCAGGAAATACTCAAACTCAGCAGGCAGCGGCGCCCGATCGAGTCGCAGCGTGACGATCGGATGGCGCTTGGAGGTGGCTCGCTCGATCTCTCGAAGGACGTGGGGGGACGCCGCGGCGTCCTCGGACAGGATCAGAACAAGCGCCTTTGCTGAATCGATTCCGTGAACGATTTCGCTGGCATATTGCGCGCCCGGTGTTACGTCCCGGGGTGCAATCCAGCATTTGACGCCCTCGCCTTCCAGGGCGGCAGCGACGTCATTGGCGAAAGCCGTGTCGCGGGAGGCGTAGCTAATGAATACGTGCAGCGTGCCGTTACGAGTCCCATTCTCGCGCTCTTCGCCGCCGCCTTCGGCCAAGTCGATTCCCTGCGACATCAGTCCATGCTGGCAGATGATCTGCGCGTTTATCAAAGTCTAGGTCCTATCGATCGCCTGTGGCAGAAAATCGCCGTTGAGCGGTCAGAATGAACAGCGGGTCCAAATTGGCGAGGGAAGAGTCCTAGGGATTTACCTCACCAGTCATTCGACGCCGAAGGCAAGTGGCGCGGCCAAGCGGCTTTCACACCGCCCTCGACACCTGCCACACCCGCTCGTACGGCCATGTCGCTGCACCGCAAGTTGATTGGCGGGTACTTACCGCAATCTTTGGCCGACCATGTGGCCCAAACGTCGGCGTCCGGCTATCCTGCGATCACTTCAAAAGCGCTGACTGAAGATAAGTCATGATAAAACCATTTCATCGCTGCGCTGCGCGCGAACAAATGCAGAATATCGAGTAGCGAGCGATGCAGCGCGGCCGCTTGTACGTCGTTTCCGCGCCCTCGGGTGCCGGCAAGACCAGCCTGGTCAAGGCCTTGATGGAGCGCGAGCCAGGGATTCGCTTTTCCGTGTCCTATACCACGCGCAAGCCGCGGCCCAATGAAGTGCCCGGGCGTGACTACCATTTCGTGACCGAGGAGCGTTTTGCCGACATGGCCCGCCGCGGCGAATTTCTCGAGCATGCCCAGGTTTTCGACTACAGCTACGGCACCGGGATGCGCGCGGTCGAAGAGGCGCTCGCCAACGGCGAGCAGTTGCTGCTGGAGATCGATTGGCAGGGTGCCCGCCAGGTGAGAGCACGTCTGCCGGAGGCACGGACGATTTTTATTCTGCCGCCCTCGCGCAGCGCGCTTGAACTGAGGCTCCGGGCGCGCAGTACCGATACGGATGCGGTCATCAAGCGGCGCCTGCAGGATGCCGCTCAGGATTTGGGGCACTGGGCCGAATTCGACTACGTGGTGGTGAACGACCGTTTCGCCCAGGCGCTCGAGGACTTGCGCGCGGTGGTCGAGGATCGCGGCGCCCACCTCACCTCGAAGAATCCCGAAGTCGCACGGTTCGCGGCCGGAGTGTTGAGCGGTGGCTAATTCTGCTATGCTGACAATCCCTTTATTGGAACCTTGAGTATGGCGCGTATCACAGTAGAAGACTGTCTGCAGAATGAACCCAATCTGTTCAATTTAGTGCTGTTGGCCGCCAAGCGTGCCCGGCGCCTGGCGAACGGCGCGGAAGCGACCGTGGAATGGGAAAACGACAAACCCACTGTGGTGGCGCTGCGCGAGATTGCCGCCGGAAATATCACGCTGGAAATGTTGGAAGAGCCCGAAGAGCCGGTACCGCAGCCGGTGAGCGAGCTCGACATGCCGTCGGATTTCCGCGCCCCGCAACTCGGCCTTGGGGACTAACCAAGACCGGCTAATCCACGAGCGACGATGGACTATGCGTCTTCCATACTCGGTTTCCTACCCGGTGGAAGACGCTCCACCGGGATCAGTCAGCTCTTAGACAAACTCGAAGCCTATCTGTCTCCCGCCCAGGTCGAGCGGGTACGCGAAGCCTATGAATTCGGCGCCGAGAAACACCGCGGCCAGAAGCGCGTCTCGGGCGAACCCTACATCACCCACCCGGTCGCGGTAGCCGACATCCTCGCCGATCTGCGCCTGGATGCCGACACCCTGGTGGCGGCGATCCTGCACGACGTCATCGAAGACACGCCGACCGCCAAGGCCGAGATCGCGTCGATCTTCGGACAGGTGGTCGCGGAGCTGGTCGACGGCGTCAGCAAACTCGACCAGATCCAATTCAAGAACCGGCAGGAGGCACAAGCGGAAAGCTTTCGCAAAATGCTGCTGGCAATGGTGCGCGACATCCGCGTGATCATGGTCAAGCTTGCCGACCGGATGCACAACATGCGCACCCTCGGCGTGATGCCGCCGGTCAAACGGCGGCGCAGCGCGCGTGAAACCCTGGAGATTTACGCGCCGATCGCCGAGCGCCTCGGACTGTATGCGGTCAAGCTCGAGCTCGAGGACTTGGGCTTCCGCGCGCTGTATCCGTACCGCTACAGGGTGCTGGAACGCGAACTGAAGCGCGCGCGCGGCAACCAGAAGGAATTCGTCGGCAAGATCGCCGAGACGTTCAAGGCGGCCTTGAAGAAGGCGGCGGTCACCGGCGGCGTCGAAGGCCGCGAAAAGCATCTCTATAGCATCTACCGCAAGATGCAGAACAAGAAAATCTCCTTGAACGAAATGGTCGACGTATACGGCTTTCGCATCATCGTGGAAAGCGCCGATACGTGTTATCGGACCTTGGGATTGGCGCACGGCGTCTACAAGCCCATGCCCGGACGCTTCAAGGACTACATCGCGATTCCGCGCGTCAACGGCTATCAGTCGCTGCATACGACGCTGTTCGGGCCGAACGGCGTCCCCATCGAAGTGCAGATCCGCTCCGAACAGATGCATCGCGTCGCGGAGTCCGGTATCGCCGCACATTGGAAGTACAAATCCGGCGGCGACACCTTCGGCGGCGTCGAACACGACCGCGCGCGCGAGTGGCTGGCGAGCCTGGTGCAGATTCAGGAGGGCGGCAGCTCCGAGGAATTCCTCGAGAGCGTCAAAGTCGACCTGTTCCCCGACAAGGTGTACGTGTTCACGCCGAAGGGGAAAATTCTGCGCTTGCCGACCGGCGCCACCGCGGTGGATTTCGCTTACGCCATTCATACCGATGTCGGCAATCGTTGCGTGGCCGCCAAGGTCGACCGGCGGCTGGTGCCGCTGCGCACGCCGCTGCGCAACGGCCAAACGGTGGAGATCATCACCGCCAAGGGTGCGACGCCGAACCCGTCGTGGTCGAGCTTCCTGGTGACGGCCAAGGCGCGCGCCGCGATCCGCCAATATCTCAAGAATTTGAAACGCGGCGAAGCCCTGGAACTCGGCCGGCGTCTGCTCGGCCTCGCACTGGAGGAATTTTCGCTGAATTTGAAGAAAATTCCGGCGGCGGAAATCGACGCCGTGGTCAAAGAGCTGAACTTGAAGGACGCGGACGAGCTCTACGAAAAAATCGGCCTCGGCGAACGCCTGGCCCCCCTGGTCGCGCGGCGCCTGCAGCCGGCGCGCGACGGCGGCGAGCAGGCCGGCCTCAACAGCGGCCCGTTGATGATCGCCGGCACCGAGGGTTTGCTGGTCACCTACGCGCGCTGCTGCTTCCCGATCCCGAACGATCCCATCATGGCGTACTTGAGCGCGGGCCGCGGCGTCATGATTCATCGCCAGAATTGCGGTAATCTCGCCGAGTACCGCAAACAACCGGAGAAGTGGCTGTCGGTGGCGTGGGAAGGGACCCAAGGCCGGTTGTTCAGCTGCGAGATCCAGCTGGAAATCAACAATCGGGTCGGCGTGCTGGCGGCGGTGGCCGCGAGCATCGCCGGCACCGAAACCAATATCGACCAGGTGTCGTTGGAAGAACGCGACGTGAGCAGTTCGTCTCTGAAATTTCAGCTCCAGGTGCGTGACCGCAAGCATCTGGCGCGTGTCATCAAAACCATCCGGCGCATGCCCGACGTGCAGCGCGTGTCGCGAACACTGGCGTAAATCTATGAGCAAACAAATCATCTCCACGGCGGCCGCACCCGCCGCCATCGGCATCTATTCGCAGGCCGTGCGTGTCGGCAACACCATCTGGGTGTCCGGCCAGATCCCGCTCGATCCCGTGACCAAGGAAATGGTCAAGGGCGACATCGAGGTGCAAGTGCGCCGGGTGTTCGACAACTTGCAAGCCATCGTCACGGCGGCCGGCGCCAGTCTCGATGACGTCGTCAAAGCGACGGTGTTCTTGATCGACCTCTCCCACTTCGGACTCGTCAACAAGATCATGGCCGAGTATTTTCGCGAGCCGTATCCGGCGCGCGCCGCCGTCGGCGTCGCCGCCTTGCCGCGCGGCGCCGAAGTCGAAGTGGAGTGCATCGTCGCTCTGTGATCGAGCTCAAACCGGTCACGGTGCTGCGCGGCGTCGGCGACAGCCTCGCTCTTAAGCTGCGCTCGCTGGGCGTTCAGACGACCCAGGATCTCTTGTTCCTGCTGCCGCTGCGCTACGAAGACCGTACGCGCACGGTGCCGTTGCGCGAGCTCAACCCCGGGCAGCGTGCAGCGGTCGAAGGCGAAGTCCTGCTCACCGATGTGATTTTTCGCGGCCGCCGCCAGATGTTGTGCCGGATCGGCGATGGCTCGGGCTTTTTGACGCTGCGTTTTTTTTATTTCACGGCGCAGCAGCAGACGGGACTCGCCCGCGGTGCGCACGTTCGCTGCTACGGCGAAGTGCGGCGCGGTCCGAATGGCCTCGAGATGGTGCATCCCGAATACAAGCGGGTCGATCCCGCTGCGCCGGCCCCGGACGAGGACCACCTGACGCCGATTTATCCTCTCACCGAAGGCGTGACCCAGGGGCGCTTGCGGCAGTTGGTCGGCTTGGCGCTCGATCAGTCGGCGGGCGGCGAGGTCGAAGACTGGCTGCCGCCCGCAGTGCTCGCCGATTCACGCTTGCCGTCGCTGCGCGATGCGCTGCGCTACGTGCATCGCCCGCCGGCGGACGCGCCGGTGGAACTGTTGCTGGGCGGCCGCCATCCGGCGCAGCGGCGCCTGGCATTCGAGGAGTTGCTGGCGCATCAGCTGTCGCTCAAGTTGTTGCGCCGGCGAATCCAGAGCGATCCCGGCTGGCCGTTGCAGTCGAGCGGTGCGCTCAAGTCGAATCTGCTGGCCGCGTTGCCGTTTCACTTGACCGCCGCGCAGCGCCGCTCGCTGCTCGAAATCGAGGATGACCTGAAACTCGGCAAACCGATGCTGCGCCTGGTGCAGGGCGATGTGGGTTGCGGCAAAACGCTGGTGGCGGCGCTCGCCGCCACCCGCGCGGTCGAGAACGGCCGCCAAGTGGCGCTGATGGCGCCGACCGAATTGCTCGCCGATCAACATGCGCAAAACTTTCGGCGCTGGTTCGAGCCGCTGGGTGTGGCGGTGGCGCTGCTGACCGGACGGCAGACCGGCAAGGCGCGAAGCTTGGTGCTCGAGGGAATCCGCGCCGGCCATGCGCCGATCGTGGTCGGCACTCACGCGCTGTTCCAGGAGAGCGTCGAGTTCGCCGCGCTGTCGCTGGTGATCGTCGATGAACAGCATCGCTTCGGCGTACACCAGCGCCTGAGCTTGCGCGAGAAGGGCGCCGCGGGCGGACACCAGCCGCATCAGTTGATCATGACCGCGACCCCCATTCCGCGCACGCTCGCCATGACGGCTTACGCCGACCTCGATGTTTCCGTGATCGATGAATTGCCTCCCGGCCGCACGCCGGTGAAGACCGTGGTGCTCGCCGAGGCGCGCCGCGTCGAAGTGGTGCAACGGATTCGCAGCGCCTGCCTCGAAGGACGCCAGAGTTACTGGGTTTGCCCGCTGATCGATGAGTCCGAGGAAATGCCGTATCGGGCCGCGGAGGAAACAGCGGCCGCGCTCGCCGCCGCGCTCCCTGAGCTTGGCGTCGGACTGGTACACGGCCGCATGCCGGCGGCTGCCAAGGAAGCCGCGATGCGGCGTTTCAAGGAGGGCAAAATTCAGCTGCTGGTGGCGACCACGGTCATCGAGGTCGGTGTCGACGTACCGAACGCCACGCTCATGGTCATCGAAAACGCCGAGCGCATGGGACTCGCCCAGCTGCATCAACTGCGCGGCCGGGTGGGCCGCGGTGCGCATGCCAGCTCCTGTCTGCTGCTGTACCGCTCGCCGCTATCGCGCCTGGCGCGCGAGCGGCTCGCGGTGATGCGCAATACCAACGACGGCTTCGAGGTCGCGCGGCGCGACCTCGAATTGCGCGGCCCCGGGGAATTGCTCGGAACGCGCCAGACCGGGCTTGCGCAAATGCGCGTGGCCGATTTGTTGCGCGATGCCGATCTTCTGCCGCGCGTGCAAATCGCCGCAGAAACGTTGCTGCGCGATTGGCAGTCGCACGTGCTGCCGCTCATCAGCCGCTGGGTCGGGCATGCCGAGCAATACGGCCGGGTCGGGTAGAATAGCGTATGACACTTCCGCGCTCCGGAGACGAGTTGCTGCAGCGGATCGCCGCGCGTTGGCGCTGGTTCGCGTATCGCGTGCGCTTTCATCCGTTCACCACGCATGAGCTGCCGAGAATCCTCGGCGGCCTGCTCGAGTACGTGCGCCTCATGCGCCTCGACCGCCCGATCGGCATCTGGCTGCTGCTGTGGCCAACCTTGTGGGCGGTGTGGATCGCCGGCCGCGGCAAACCCACGCCGCTGATCTTTTTCATTTTCGTCGCCGGCACGGTATTGATGCGCTCCGCCGGCTGCGCCATCAACGACTACGCCGACCGTAGCTTCGATCCGCATGTGGCCCGCACGCGGAATCGGCCGCTGGCGGCCGGGCGCATCTCGACCTTAGAAGCGCTGCTGCTGTTCACCGCGTTGTCGCTGACGGCGTTGATGCTGGCGCTGCAGCTCAACAAATCGACGCTGCTGCTCGCGGTGATCGGCGGTTTCCTCGCGATCACCTATCCTTTCGTCAAGCGCTTCCTGGCGGTCCCGCAGATGTACCTCGGGATCACCTTCGGCTGGGGCATCCCGATGGCGTTCGAAGCGCAAATCGAGCAAGTGCCGCGCATCGCCTGGCTGCTGCTGCTGGCCAATGTGCTATGGGTGACGGTGTACGACACGATGTACGCCATGGTCGACCGCGACGACGACATCGCCATCGGCGTGCGCTCCACCGCGATTTTATTCGGCGATTCGGAACGCCACATCATCGCGCTGCTGCAGTTGATGACCCTGGCGGCGCTGTATCTCGTCGGGCGCATGATCAACATGGGCTATTGGTACCAGGCGGGTCTCGGCGCGGGGGCGTGTTTTTTCATTTATCAGTTGTGGCTGATCCGCAATCGCGATCGCGAATCGTGTTTTCGCGCCTTTCTCAACAACAACTATTTCGGCATGTCGGTGTTCATCGGCATGGCATTGGAATATCAATTTGCGCGCTGAGGGACCGCGCCTCGGCCTGGTCGCGGTCGGCACACTGCTCTGCGCCTGCGGCGGCGCGGATCTTGGGCCGGTGCGGCTGCGGCATTCGCCGCCCGTCGAACGGCTGACGCCGCAGGAGTTGCGCGCACTGTCCATGGAGTGCGAGAAGTATCCGCCCAAGCAAGCGTTCCGGGGACGCTACGACGCGGCCTACTGCGAGGCGGCGATCGCCGCCTGGGGCGATTCCCCGCTGCAGCTGGTGGTTATTCCAGCCAATCGTTGACGACGACAGGGGACGCATCGAATACTCGATGCCTGCGCCATACGCGCGTCCTCGAGAGGTGACTGTGAAGGTACGCAACGATTGGACGCTCGCGGAGGTGGAGGACCTGTTCGCGCTGCCGTTCATGGATCTTCTGTTCTCGGCGCAAACCGTGCACCGGCGTTTTCAAGTGCCGAACAGCGTGCAAATCAGCACCTTGCTCAGCATCAAGACCGGCGCCTGCCCCGAGGACTGCGCCTACTGTCCGCAAAGCGTGCACTTCGATACCGGACTCGACAACGAGGAATTGCTCGAACTGGAGCGCGTCGCCGCGAGCGCCCGCGCTGCGAAGCAAGCGGGTGCGACGCGCTTTTGCATGGGCGCCGCCTATCGCGCACCCAAAGCGAAGGACTTGCGCAAGGTGCTCGCCATGGTGCGCGCGGTGAAAGCCTTGGGGTTGGAGACTTGCGCGACGCTCGGCATGCTCGCGCCGCAACAGGCGCTGGATCTCAAGGAGGCCGGCCTCGACTATTACAACCACAATCTCGATACCTCGCCGCGCTACTATCGGAAGATCATCACCACCCGCACCTACCAGGATCGGCTCGACACCTTGCAAGCGGTGCGCGACGCCGGCATCAACGTCTGCTGCGGCGGCATCGTCGGCATGGGAGAGGAGCCGCAGGATCGGGCCGAGCTGCTGCAGATACTCGCGACCCTGCCGGAACATCCGCAAAGCGTTCCCATCAACCAGCTGGTGCGCGTCGCCGGCACACCGCTCGAGCAGGCAGCGCCGCTCGATCCCTTGGACTTCGTGCGCACGGTCGCGGTCGCGCGCATTCTCATGCCGCGCTGCCACGTGCGACTCTCCGCCGGCCGCGGCGAGATGAGCGACGAGCTGCAGACGTTGTGCTTCATGGCGGGCGCCAACTCCATTTTTTACGGCGAGAAACTTCTCACCACCGGCAATCCGGACACGGCTCATGACCAGGCGTTGTTCCGGCGCTTGAAAATTGTCGCTGAAGCGGGGGCGGAGAACATCGCGGCACCGGTGTGAACAGCCCGGATGACGCCTACGCCCTCGATATTGCACGGGTGCGGCGCGCTTTCGATCGCAGCGCATCGAGCTACGACGCGGCCGCCGTGCTGCAGGCCGAGGTGCGCGGCAATCTGCTGGCACGGCTCGACCTCACGGCCCTGACCCCGCGGGTCGTGCTCGACGCGGGTGCCGGCACCGGCAGCGGCTCGCGCAGCCTCGCCGAGCGCTACCCGAAAGCCGTGGTAATCGCGCTCGACAGCTCGCAACCGATGCTCATGGCGGCCGGCCGCCGGCAAACGTGGCGGCGGCGTTTTGCGCGCGTGCGGGCCGACTCGGCGCAGCTGCCGCTTAAGGACGGCAGCGTCGACTTGATCTTGAGCAATCTCATGTTGCAGTGGTGCGAGCTCGATCGGGTGCTCGCGGAGTTTCGCCGCGTACTCGCGCCGCAGGGATTGTTGAGTTTCACCACCTTGGGTCCGGATACGCTCAAGGAACTGCGCAGCGCCTGGCGGAGCGTCGATTCACACACTCACGTCAATCGCTTCATCGACATGCACGATGTGGGCGATGCACTGGTCCGCGGCGGCTTCGGCTCGCCGGTGCTCGATGTGGAGCACTACACCTTGACGTATCTTGACGTGCGGCAGATCGCCGCCGACTTGAAGGCGACCGGCGCCCACAATGCGACCCAAGGCCGCGCTCGCGGGCTCACCGGGCGGCGCCGTTACGCAGAATTCGCGCAAGCTTATGAGGCATTGCGGCAGGACGGCCGATTGCCGGCCACTTACGAGGTGGTGTTCGGCCATGCCTGGACACCGGTCGCGGCGACGCCCAAGAGAGCCGATGGGGCAACCCACGTGTCGCTGGATGATTTGAAGCGCGAGCTGAAATCGCGGCGACCTCCGTGAGGGATGCTCTTTGGCGCGAGGGGATGCCTTAAGTTATCCTAGCGGGCATGGAACAGCGCATCGAACTCGCGCCGAATTGTTCGCTGAAGCCCGCGGGCGCGGTGCTTTTTTTTAGCTCTACCTGCCTGTTTTCTCTCGCTTTTGCGCTGATTTTCGTAGTCCAGGGTTTTTGGCCGGTATTACCCTTCTGGGCGCTCGAGATGCTGGTGCTCGGGCTCGCGCTGCGAGCGAGTATGCGGCGCGCCCGCTACACCCAAACGGTGCTGATCACGGACTCGCAGATCAGCCTGGTCACGCGTTCGCGGCATGGCGCGCAAAAACAAGAGTTTGCGCGGCATTGGGCGAAGGTTAGACTTCGCAGTCCGCCGAGGCGCAACAGCGTCAGTCAACTGACGATAGAGAGCCGCGGACAGGCGTTTGAGGTGGGTAGTTTCCTGACCGAGGAAGACCGCTGTCGCCTGGCGGAACGTTTGCGTTACTTGGTGGGCGGCATGAACGAGTCGCCGCCGCTTGAAATCGATAGCACGAGGGGATCCGTTTAGATGAGCTTTACCAGCGGCGATGACCATAGCAGTTCTCAAGCCTCGAGTTGGCGAGCCCGGGCGCTCGCTCTGACCGCCTTAGGCTGGGCCGCCCAGGCGGGAGCCAATACCTCGAACGGCTACAATTTGCCGCTGGGCGTCACCGGTTTGAGCCGCGACATCTACGCGCTGCACAT
>Ga0302320_10011075_pt1 | contig 19161 bp, 19 predicted proteins | sample Bog_T0_3_FD_202130 | JGI IMG/M metagenome (GOLD analysis project Ga0302320, IMG submission 202130) | Peat permafrost microbial communities from Stordalen Mire near Abisko, Sweden - Bog_T0_3 | ecosystem: Environmental > Terrestrial > Soil > Wetlands > Peat | place: Sweden: Abisko, Stordalen Mire... | reverse complement strand
CTACGGCCTGCTCTGGGTGGCGGGAGCCGCCGTCGTAGTCGGCGGTGTGGCGCTGTTCATCGGCTACACCCCCGAGCAGGTCGCGCACGCGCAAGAGGTTAAGGAAGCCATCGACGCCGGCGAACTGTAGTCGCCGCGAAGCAGTGCTGGCCCGGTTCTAAGCCGCGCGTAGCGGCCACACGAAAAAAGCCGCCGAGCGTCGACTCGTTGCGGGGAATTCCGCGTTTTTGGCCCAACAACTCGACGTTCGGCGCAAAGGCTAGACATCCCAGGGTTGTAAGTTGTCAAGCCGCTGCGGCGGGTTGTCGGTGTGCCCAGGCTGGTGTTCGTCGTAGGTGCTGTGGTGGCGTAGGCAGCCGTGCAGGATGCCGACGAGGCGGTTGCCGAGTGCTCGCAGTGCTTGGTGGTGCAGGTCGCCGGCAGCGCGACGTTGGTCGTAGAACAGGCGGGCCCCGGGGCTCCTGTTGAGTGCGCAGAACGCCCACTGGTCGAGCGCGTCGTAGAGGCGACGGTTGCGGACATGGCGAGCCAATACGGCGCGTTTCTTGCCCGACGCGACGGTCAAGGGTGATGTTCCGGCGTAGTTTTTGCGACACTTGGCGGTGGTGTACCGGTTCGGGTCATCCCCGAACTCGCCGAGCACCCGGGCGCCGAGCACAACACCAAGTCCTGGCAGGGAGCGGTAGATGTCGGCGTCCGGGTGTGCCTCAAAATGTGTCGCGAGTTCGGCTTCCAGATCGCTGATCTGGTGGTTGAGCTCGGCGATGATGCCGACTGCGGCGCGGGTGCTGGCCCCGAAGGCGGCGGTGACGGCGGCGGGTGCGGCGAGGTGCTCGTAGCGCAGTATTTCCTGAATTTGCAGTGCCCGGGTGTCGAGGTTGCGTTGACGTCCAGCCGCTTTGAGCGCTGAACGGATCTTCGCCAGGCTTAGTCGCCTTCCGGCGACCCCGGCGGGAACGCTGGGAACGGCGGGAACGGTGGGAACGGCGGCAGCGGCGGGGCCGGGGGAGCTGCCCTGGAGTCAGGTAACGGCGAGACCGGCGGGAACGGCGCCGCCTCCGGTCTAGGCGGGTCAGGCGGCTCCGGTGGCGTCGGCGGCCGGCCCGGCGAACTCTCGGCCGGTACAAATGGCGGGACTGGCGGTACCGGCGGCAACGGCGGTAGCAGCGGTGTCGGCGGGGCTGGCGGTGCCGGCGGCGCGGCCGATGGGGCAGGCACCGGCGGTAACGGCGGAATTGGCGGCCTCGCCGAGGCCGGCGGTAACGGCGGCGCGGGCGGCACCGGCGGATCCGCCCAGCCGGTCAACACCCCAGGCGACGGCGGCACCGGCGGCAATGGCGGCGGCGGCGGCGGCGGCGTCGGAGGCGACTCCGCCTCTGGCCCGGCCGGCAACGGCGCCAACGGCGGCGGCGGCGGCGCGGGCGGTAGCCACGGCACCGGCGGGACCGGCACCGCGCCCGGGGCATCCGGGGCGGGTGGCGCCGGCGGGATTGGCGGCGACGGCAGCCTCGGGGGCGTAGGCGTACCCGACGGCAGCGACGGCGCCGACGGCGCCGACGGCGCCGACGGCCAGCCTGGCACCGACGGCACGTGATTATTCGAATAGTTGGCTGTGTCTGCGAACGACACCGGTGGCGCCGCCGTTCGCCGCTGGTGGCACGATCCTAGCGGCAGCAGTTCGGGTCGAGCACCGTGCACAGTGCCATCAGGGACTCCCGGCGTGGGCGGTGGTAGACGTTCATGCCCCGCCGTTCGGAATCCACCAACCCTGCCCGCCGTAACTGCGACAGATGATGGCTCACGGTCGACTCGCTCAGATCGAGCGCTACGGCAAGGTCGCAGTTACAAACCTCCCCCACTTCCGAGCTGAACAACAGGGAGACGAGTTTGACCCGTACCGGGTCGGCTAACGCCTTGAGTCGCAATGCAATCTCCAACGCGGCATCGTCGTCAACGAGGCCAGCAGCTACCGGCGAGCAGCAGACCGGCGCAGACATATCCACCACCGGCAACGTCTTCGGCATGCGCACCATCTTGCCACATAGATTGACATATATCGAAGAGGTGGCATCATCGGGTCTAGACAGAAGTTCGACATAAGCCACAGAGGTTGGAGTCGCCATGACCCGCATACAGCTTGCCCTCAACGTCGATCACTTGGACGAGGCGATCACGTTCTACTCGAAGTTGTTCAACACGCCGCCGGCGAAAGTCAAGCCTGGCTACGCCAACTTCGCAGTCGCCGAGCCACCGCTGAAGCTCGTGCTCATCGAAAACCCCGGCCAGGGCGGGTCTCTCAACCACCTCGGCATCGAGGTCGAATCCAGCGATGCGGTGCAAGCCGAGATTGGCCGCCTGACAGACGAAGCAATGTTCACCGAAGAGGAAATCGGAACGACATGTTGCTTCGCCACCCAGGACAAGGTGTGGGTGACCGGACCTGGCGGCGAGCGGTGGGAGGTGTACACCGTGCTGGCCGATTCGGAGACTTTTGGCACCAGCCCCCAACACCTAGACAGCGCTGCACCGGGCCAGGTCGCCTGTTGCGGTACCAGTGCACAAGATTCGGCTGGTTTGTCAACACCGTCGTGCTGCTGACCACTAACGGCGCTAACCACATTGGGAGACCGCGGTGACGAGACGCTCTGACACGCAGACACCGGCTTCCACGCGGCTGTCAACGCTGGACCGGTTGCTGCCGTTGTGGATTGGGCTGGCGATGGCCGCCGGGCTGCTGCTGGGCCATTGGGCGCCCGGCTTCAACACCGCCCTGGGCAAGATCCAAGTCGACGGGATTTCGTTGCCGATCGCACTTGGCTTGCTGATCATGATGTACCCGGTTCTGGCCAAGGTCCGCTATGACCACCTCGACACCGTCACCGGGGACCGCAAGCTGCTGATCAGCTCGCTGCTCATGAATTGGGTTCTGGGGCCGGCGTTGATGTTTGCGTTGGCCTGGCTGCTGTTGGCGGATCTGCCGCAATATCGCACGGGCCTGATCATCGTCGGACTGGCCCGCTGCATCGCGATGGTGATTATTTGGAACGATCTGGCCTGCGGGGACCGCGAGGCCGCCGCGGTCTTGGTCGCGTTGAACTCCGCCTTTCAGGTCGTCATGTTCGCTGTCCTGGGCTGGTTTTACTTATCGGTGTTGCCCGGCTGGCTTGGCCTTCCGCAGACCACCATCACCACCTCGCCCTGGCAGATCGCCAAGTCGGTGCTGATCTTTCTGGGCATCCCGTTGTTGGCCGGCTATCTGTCTCGCAGGCTGGGCGAAAAGACGAAAGGCCGCGACTGGTACGAATCCCGGTTCCTGCCAAGGGTAGGGCCGTGGGCTCTGTACGGGCTGTTGTTCACCATCGTAATTTTGTTTGCGCTGCAAGGAGATCAGATCCTCAACAGGCCTCTGGATGTGGCCCGCATCGCGCTACCTCTGCTGGCCTACTTCGCGATTATGTGGGGCGGCGGTTACGCGCTGGGCTACGCCATCGGCCTGGGCTACGAACGCACGACCACACTTGCTTTCACGGCCGCCGGCAACAACTTTGAGCTCGCCATCGCGGTCGCGATCGCCACCTACGGCGCCACCTCCGGCCAGGCACTCGCCGGCGTAGTCGGGCCCCTCATCGAGGTGCCGGTGCTGGTCGCCTTGGTGTACGTATCTCTGGCACTGCGAGAACGTTTTCCGCATCCGCTAGCACCGCTCAGGCAGGATTAACCATGACCAGGCCCAGTGTGCTGTTCGTCTGCGTACATAACGCCGGCCGATCCCAGATGGCTGCCGCGTTCCTGAGTCACTTCGCCGGGGACCGCATCGACGTGCGTTCCGCCGGAACAGAACCCGCCGAAGCGGTCAACGCCGCGGCCGTCGCTGCGATGGCGGAAATAGGCATCGACCTCTCCGCCGCGACCCCGAAGGTTCTCACCGGTAAGGCCGTGCAATCCAGCGACGTCGTGATCACCATGGGGTGCGGAGACACCTGCCCCTACTTTCCTGGATTGTCTTACCGCGATTGGAAACTCGACGACCCCGCGGGCCAACCCCTGCACGTCGTGCGTCGCATCCGCGACGATATCGCTGGACGTGTCCGCGCCCTCGTCGACGAACTCCTATCGAAGAGTCGCAGCACCTAGGGATAGGCATCGACAGATTGGCGCGGCCGTCGGGCCTACGAGTCTGAGGGGATCAGCCGTCGGAGCCGTCGGGCAGTGGCGCCACCGGAGATGCCTCCGGTGGCCCGCGTACCCATCGGGCGCACCCACCCCGACCCAGCAGCCCGGCAAACCGCACAAATTAGCCGCAGAATCGGGCTATTATCAGCATCTCTGAAGGTCGCGCGACTGATGCAACTTACGGGAGGCTGACGTGTCTTTTGTGATTGCGGCACCGGATGTAGTCGCAACGGCAGCAACAGATCTGGCGAATATTGGCTCGACGATCAACGCGGCCAGTACTGCTGCGGCGGCCCGAACCACCGGATTGCTCGACGCAGCGTCCGACGAAATCTCGGTGACCATCACCGCCCTGTTCGACGGGCATGCCCAGCAGTACCAGGCCCTCAGTGCCCAGGCGGCGGCATTTCACGAGGAGTTCGTGCAGGCCGTGACCGCGAGCGGGAATCTTTATGCCGGCACCGAGGCCGCCAGCGTGTCGCCGCTACAGACTGTCGAACAGGCGGCTTTGAACGTCATCAACGCGCCCAGCGAGGCGCTCCTGGGGCGCCCGCTGATCGGCAATGGCACTAACGGCACGGCGCCGGGACAAGCCGGCGGCGCGGGCGGGCTGCTGTGGGGCAACGGCGGCAACGGCGCGACCGGCGGGGCCGGCCAGCGCGGCGGCAACGGCGGGGCCGCCGGACTACTCGGCAACGGCGGCACCGGGGGCACTGGCGGGGGCGGCGCGCCCGGTGGTGCGGGCGGCAATGGCGGACTGATGTTCGGCAACGGCGGGGCCGGTGGCACCGGCGGGGCCGCCACGATCAACGGCGGCAACGGCGGCCAAGGCGGTAACGGTGGCGATGCCGGGGTGCTGTTTGGAAACGGCGGTGCTGGCGGGGCAGGCGGGCACGCAGCGACCGGTACGAGCGGCAATCCCGTCCCTGCGACCCCCAGCGGCCAGGCGGCCGCCGGCGCAGACGGCCTCCAAAACTTTGGAGCTCCCGGGACCGGCGGGCAGACCGGCGCTCCGGGTGCCGTGTCCGGCGAGACCGGCGGCAACGGCGGCGTGGGCGGCAACAGCATCACTGGTTCCGCGTCCATTGGCCAGGGCGGTTCCGGTGGCGCAGGCGGAACCGGCGGCACCGGTGCACCCGGCGGTACCGGGGGCGACGGAGGCGCAAGTTCAGGCAACGGCGGACAGGCTACAACCGGCACTGGTGGAACCGGTGGTCCCGGTGGAACTGGTGGCGCGGGCGCGCAAGGCGGAGCCGGCGGTGGTGGGGGATTCGCCAACGCCAGCTCCGGCGCTGCCGGCACCGTGGTTATTGGTGGCAACGGCGGTAATGGCGGAACCGGCGGAATCGGTGCTACCGGCGGCGACGGCGGAACCGGCGGCTTCGCGTCAGCGCCCGGCCAAGCTATCGCCGTCGCCGGTAGCGGAGGCAATGGCGGTACCGGAGGTGTCGGCGCCGCCGGCGGTACAGGGGGCGCCGGCGGCGACGGCGGCGCGGGTGGTCGCGGCGGCCTCCTGATCGGCAACGGCGGTCACGGCGGCGTCGGCGGCGGCGCTGGCGACGGCGGTGCCGGCGCTCTGGGTGGTCCCGGCGGAAACGGCGGCACAGGCGGTACGTCGAACGACGCCAACGGCAACGGCGGCAGCGGAGGCGACGGCGGTGCCGGAGGCGACGGCGGAAATGGCGGCGACGGCGGAAATGGCGGCGCTGGCGGCGCCGGAGGACTGTTCGGCAACGCTGGCGGTTCCGGATCCGGCGGCGGCGCAGGTAACGGCGGGGCCTTGGGAGGCGGCGGCGCCGCGGGCAGCGGCGGTGCGGCGGGCGGGACCGGAGGCCTGGTCGGCACCGACGGCCAGGTCGGCGCAGACGGCACAACCGGTTCGTCCGGCAAGCCCGGCATCGACTGACGTAACCGTTTCGGCGAACGCAACCCCCGCCTACAGTCGAACGACGCATCCGCTTTGCCGTCGAATCGTTGGGAGAGCCGCTGATGAGTTGGTGGATCGTGAACTACATCCCGTCATGGGTGCTGCTCATCGGCCTCATCGTGCTCGTCGCAGGGGCAGCAGCGTTAATTCAACGGTACGTCCGTCGGCGATTCCCAGTCCTCAACGGTGACGCGCACAACGACGCCACCAAATTCACCTACGGCTTCATCGGGTTCGTCTATGCCTTCTTCATCGGATTCGTCGTCTCCTCGATGTGGGGTCAGACCAATGCAGCCGACGCCAACGCACGCACCGAAGGCGCGGCAGCGGCGCAAATGGCCAGGGATGCAGTCATTTTCGACACTGCGGATCGAGACCGCATCCGGCAGAGTCTGCTGACGTATGAACAAGCCGCCATCGTCGAATGGCCCCAAACCCGGAAGAGTCGATCACCAGATGCCGACGCCGCGCTATCTCACCTTTACCGGGCCTACGACGGGGTCGCCGCAAAGACGGACACCCAGAAGACTCTGCTCGCAACGTCGTTCTCCAACCTGGACAAGATCAGTCAGGCGCGCACCGTCCGATTGCTTACCGCCCGCGAAGACGCCGGACTCCCGTGGCCTTTCTGGGCGGTCATATTCCTGACCAGCGCCATGGTCGTGGGCACCGCGATCATCTACGGCGTCGAAAAACCCAGCTTGCACTACCCGATGGTGGGCATCGTGGGCGTCATCGTCGCCACCAACCTCTTCCTGATCCTTGAACTGGCACACCCCTACGTCGGCGCGGTATCGACAAGTTCAGACCCCCTGCAAGAGGTGCTCGCCGTGTTATCCCAACCGGTTCCATAGTGGGCGAGTCGTCACCCCGCCTCGAAGCCCAACACTTCGCTGAGTTGAGCGTTCAAAACCTATTGGACACGCGTAGCGTTCGTCGCGCACGGTGGTCAAGATTTACCTGAGGTTCGGTGCCCCCTAGCGATCGGAAACCGCGGAGGTCATCTTTTGTGATCGCAGCGCCTGAGGTTTTGACGGCGGCGTCGGCGGATTTGACCACGATTGGGTCGGCAGTGCGGTCGGCGACCGCGACGGCGGCGGGCGGCGTGGGCGGCACCGGCGGTACCGGGGGCGCGTCCCTAGGCGGCGGCGGTTCGGGCGTCTCTAGCACGTCGTGACACACGGCCCGCGAGCGTGAGCCCACTGCGAAAATCGGCCCGGTTTTTCGCAGTCCCGTTACGCTCGCTGCACTGAGTGGGCGCGGACGGTATCGAACCGCCGACCGCTGGTGTGTAAAACCAGAGCTCTACCACTGAGCTACGCGCCCCATGCCCCGCCACAAATTACACGCTGGGACGCCGAGCACTCAAAACGCTCAGGCCGTTAAAGCCCCCAGTGCGCCCGTCCACAGCCCTTGGTCGCGGGCCTCACCGGGCTGCTTCATCTCGGCGAACCGGATTATCCCGGATCGATCGACCACGAAGGTGCCGCGGTTGGATATGCCCGCCACGTCGTTGAACACGCCATACGCCTGGCTGACCTCGCCGTGCGGCCAGAAGTCCGACAGCACCGGAAACGTGAAGCCGCTCTGGGTCGCCCAGATCTTGTGGGTGGGCGGTGGGCCCACCGAGATGGCCAGGACGGCACTGTCATCGTTTTCGAAGTCAGGCAGGTGATCGCGCAGCAGGTCCAGCTCGCCCTGGCAGATCCCGGTGAATGCCAGCGGGAAGAACACCAGCAGGACGTTCTTGGCGCCGTGGTAGTTGCTGAGGGTGACGGGCTGTTGATTCTGGTCGCGCAGTGTGAAGTCCGGGGCGGGGGCCCCGACGGGCAACATCAACGCTTCCCGGCACGCGACTTCGGTTGCACCAGCCGGCTTGCGCTCCAGTTCCCGAGATTGACCGACGACGTCGGCATCAGACCCGCGGTGGGGGCCGCCTCCGCGATCTCGGCCGGCAGCACGTGACCGGGTTTGCCGGTCTTGGGTGTCAGCACCCAAATCACGCCATCTTCGGCCAACGCGCTGATCGCGTCCATCAGGGTGTCCACCAGATCACCGTCCCCGTCCCGCCACCACAGCAGGACGACGTCGACGACCTCGTCGGTGTCCTCATCGAGCAACTCGGCGCCGCAGGCTTCTTCAACCGCAGCGCGGATGTCGTCGTCGGTGTCCTCGTCCCAGCCCCACTCCTGGACAACGTGGTCACGTTCGATGCCCAGTTTGCCACCGTAGCCCGGGGCGTGATCCGCCGCGACCACCTTAGAGCCTCCTTCACGTTTCACGAGCTACCTGCACACCGTTGCTATTGGGATTATCGTCGCACAGCCGGAATCAGGTCCACCCAGGGCGGCTCAGAACGAAGCCATGCACAGTTTCAACGCCTTCGTCTTGGTGTCGTTGAGCTGGTCGACCCGCTTGTTGAACTCCCCCGTCGGCGCATGTGTGCCGATCGCGTTCGCCACCGCGTGGGCCGCGTCGACATAGGCGTTGAACTCATCCCGCAGCTGCGACGACAGCACGTCGCTCAAACTGCTGGTAACCGTCGAGGCGCTGTCGTTGAGCGCACCGACGGCCGGGCCCTCGGCGGGACCGGTGCTGCGGCCGGCGTTGTACGCCGCGACGAATTCATTCACCTTGTCGATTGCGTTCTTGCTGCTGGTGGCGAGCGACTCGCACGCGGTGCGAACCACCTTGGTGGTCAGCGACTGTTGCCGCTGCGATTCCCGGACGCTGGATGTGGCCGCCGATTCCGACACCGACGAGGAAACCGACTGCCGGTAGGCCGGGGCGACCTTTGTGTTGGGGGTGGCCGTGCCGCCGGTGACGGAGGTGCACCCGACGATCCCGATCAGCGCAACCGCGACGCAGCCCAGCGCCAGGGCGCCTCGCCTGGGGAATCCGGTGAGCACGGTTCGTGACGTTACCGGGTCAGGGCGAACCCAACGACTTGACTGCGGCTACGCGGCCGGGGCGCCAGTGCGGCACGATAGGGGGACGAACACGCACGCAGCACCCACGCAGGTACCCCGCCAACTGAGGAGCGGAAGTTGACCACCGAGTTCGCGCGCCACGATCTGGCCAAAAACCCAGGCAACGGAAGCGAACCCGACCGCGTCCGGGTGATCCGGGAAGGGGTGGCGTCCTACCTGCCCGACATCGACCCCGAGGAGACGTCGGAGTGGCTGGAGTCCTTCGATGACCTGCTGGAGCGCTCGGGGCCGGCGCGGGCGCGCTACCTGATGTTGCGGCTGCTGGAACGCGCCGGCGAGCTGCGGGTGTCAATCCCGGCGTTGACCTCGACCGACTACGTCAACACCATCCCGACCGAGCTGGAACCGTGGTTCCCCGGCGACGAGGACGTCGAACGTCGCTACCGGGCGTGGATCAGATGGAATGCGGCCATCATGGTGCACCGCGCCCAGCGCCCGGGCGTCGGTGTGGGCGGCCACATTTCGACTTACGCGTCCTCGGCAGCGCTCTATGAGGTCGGCTTCAACCACTTTTTCCGTGGCAAGTCGCATCCCGGCGGCGGGGACCAGGTGTTCATCCAGGGCCACGCCTCCCCCGGGATTTACGCGCGCGCCTTCTTGGAAGGCCGGTTGAGCACCGAGCGGCTAGACGGCTTCCGGCAGGAGCACAGCCACCCCGGCGGCGGGTTGCCGTCCTACCCGCATCCGCGGCTGATGTCCGACTTCTGGGAATTCCCCACCGTGTCGATGGGTCTGGGCCCACTCAATGCCATCTACCAGGCGCGGTTCAACCACTACCTGCATGACCGCGGCATCAAGGACACCTCCGATCAGCACGTGTGGTGCTTCTTGGGCGACGGCGAAATGGACGAGCCGGAGAGCCGCGGGTTGTCCCACATGGGTGCCCTCGAAGGTCTGGACAACCTGACCTTCGTCATCAACTGCAACCTGCAGCGCCTCGACGGCCCGGTACGCGGCAACGGCAAGATCATCCAGGAGCTGGAGTCGTTCTTCCGGGGCGCCGGCTGGAACGTCATCAAGGTGGTGTGGGGCCGCGAATGGGACACCCTGCTGCACGCCGATCGCGACGGCGCGCTGGTGAACCTGATGAACACCACCCCCGACGGCGACTTCCAGACCTATAAGGCCAACGACGGCGGCTATGTGCGCGACCACTTCTTCGGGCGCGACCCGCGCACCAAGGCGTTGGTGGAAAGCCTCAGCGATCAAGAGATCTGGAATCTCAAGCGCGGTGGCCACGACTACCGCAAGGTCTACGCCGCCTATCGGGCAGCCATCGAGCACAAGGGACAGCCGACGGTGATCCTGGCCAAGACCATCAAGGGCTACACGCTGGGCAAGCACTTCGAGGGCCGTAACGCCACCCACCAGATGAAGAAGCTCACGCTGCAGGATCTCAAGGATTTCCGCGACCGCGAGCGCGTCCCGATCAGCGACGCTCAGCTGGAGGAAAACCCTTACCTGCCACCGTATTACCACCCCGGCCCGGACGCCCCGGAAATTCGTTACATGCTCGACCGCCGCCGCACCCTCGGGGGCTTTCTCCCCGAGCGCCGGACAAAAGCCAAGGTCCTGAAGTTGCCCGGGCGCGACATCTACGCCCCGCTGAAGAAGGGGTCCGGCAGCCAGGCGGTCGCCACCACCATGGCGATAGTCCGAACATTCAAAGAAGTGTTGCGGGACAAAGAGATCGGTCCGCGCATCGTTCCGATCATCCCCGACGAGGCGCGCACCTTCGGGATGGACTCGTGGTTTCCGTCATTGAAGATCTACAACCGCAACGGTCAGCTTTACACTGCCGTGGACGCCGAATTGATGTTGGCGTACAAGGAGAGTGTGACCGGCCAGATCCTGCACGAGGGCATCAACGAAGCGGGCTCGACGGCGTCGTTCACCGCGGCCGGCACGTCGTACGCGACGCACAACGAGCCGATGATCCCGATCTACATCTTCTATTCGATGTTCGGTTTCCAGCGCACCGGCGATGGCTTTTGGGCCGCGGCCGACCAGATGACGCGCGGCTTCGCACTCGGAGCCACCGCCGGGCGCACCACGCTGACCGGCGAAGGCCTGCAGCACGCCGACGGGCAGTCGTTGTTGCTGGCCGCCACCAATCCGGCAGTGGTCGCCTACGACCCGGCGTTCGCGTTCGAAATCGCGTACATCGTGGAAAGCGGGCTGGCCCGGATGTTCGGCCAGGACCCGGAGAACGTGTTCTTCTACATCACCGTCTACAACGAGCCCTACGTGCAACCGCCGGAGCCGGAGAATTTCGATCCCGAAGGGGTGCTGCGGGGCATCTACCGGTATCGCGCGGCCACCGAGCGGCGCAGCAACACGGCGCAGATCCTGGCCTCCGGGGTGTCGATGCCCGCCGCGCTCAAGGCAGCGGAGATGCTGGCCGCCGAGTGGGACGTCGCCGCCGACGTCTGGTCGGTGACCAGTTGGGGTGAGCTGAACCGCGACGGGGTGTCGATCCAGAAAGCGCAGCTGCGGCACCCCGACCGGCCGGCCGGTGTGCCCTACGTCAGCAAGGCCCTTGCCGGAGCCACCGGGCCGGTGATCGCCGTATCGGACTGGATGCGCGCGGTGCCCGAGCAGATCCGGCCGTGGGTACCGGGCACCTACGTCACGTTGGGCACCGACGGATTCGGCTTTTCCGACACCCGGCCCGCCGCGCGGCGCTACTTCAACACCGACGCAGAGTCGCAGGTGGTAGCGGTGCTGGAGGCACTGGCCCGTGATAGCGAAATCGACCCGTCGGTGCCGGTGGCGGCGGCGCGTCAGTACAAGATCGACGATGTGCGGGCCGCTCCGGCGCAGACGTCCGATCCCGGTCCAGGGGCCTGAGGGTCATAAGGCTTTACTAAGACACACAGCCCTCTTTGGGGGAAACTTCCAGAAAATGGGCGTAAGTTTTAGGGATGAGCGACAACCAGTCCATTCCGCTTGGGAAACCGCGGTTGCCGCTCGACCTGGTGGAGACGGTGCCCGACTCCCTGCTGCGCACACTGAAGCAGTATTCCGGCCGGCTGGCCACCCAGGCTGTCGCGGTCATGCAGGAGCGGTTGCCGTTCTTCGCGGAGATGGAAGCCTCTCAACGCGCCAGCGTCGCCCTGGTGGTGCAGACCGCGGTGGTGCATTTCGTCGAGTGGATGCAGGACCCGCACAGCGACGTCAGCTACACCGCGCAGGCATTCGACCTGGTACCGCAGGACCTGCGGCAACGCATCGCACTGCGGCACAGCGTGGACATGGTGCGCGTCACCATGGAGTTCTTCGAGGAAGTCGTGCCGCTACTGGCCCGCTCCGAAGAGCAGTTGACCGCCCTCACGGTGGGCATTCTGAAGTACAGCCGCGATCTGGCATTCACCGCCGCGACGGCCTATGCCAACGCGGCCGAAGCGCGGGGCACCTGGGACAGCCGGATGGAGGCCAGCGTCGTCGACGCGGTGGTGCGCGGCGACACCGGCCCCGAGTTGCTTTCCCGCGCCGCAGCATTGAACTGGGACACCACCGCGCCCGCGACGGTCGTGGTCGGAACCCCGGCGCCCGGTCGCGCGGACGGCAAGGACCCTCAGGACCCTAGAGACCCCAAGAACACCGCCGCCAGCGAGTGGGCCAGCCAGTACGTCCGCGATGTCGCTGCGACCCACGGCCGGGCGGCGCTGACCGACGTGCACGGCACCTGGCTGGTGGCAATCGTGTCCGGGCGCGTCTCGCCGACCGAAAAGTTCCTGGGTGACCTGCTGGGCGCGTTCTCCGACGGCCCCGTCGTCATCGGGCCGACGGCACCCATGCTGACCGCGGCCCACCACAGCGCCAGCGAGGCGATTTCGGGGATGAACGCCGTGGCCGGCTGGAGCGGAGCGCCTCGGCCCGTGCTGGCCCGAGAACTCCTGCCCGAACGCGCCCTGATGGGTGATGCGTCGGCGATCGTTGCATTGCATACCGATGTCATGGGCCCACTGGCCGACGCCGGGCCGACGTTGATCGAGACTCTGAGCGCTTATCTGGACTGTGGCGGGGCAATTGAGGCCTGCGCCCGCAAGTTGTTCGTTCATCCAAACACCGTGCGATACCGCCTCAAGCGGATCACCGACTTCACCGGCCGCGATCCCACCGACCCGCGCGATGCGTATGTCCTGCGGGTGGCGGCGACGGTGGGCCAGTTGAACTACCCGACACCTCATGGCGTCGGCAATAACGCCCTGACTCCGCTTCCGCTCCCGGTCAGAGCGGGTCGCATCGGAGTGTCTTAACGCTTTCTGGGCCCGATCCGGGTGATAGTGATACAGCCGACAGATAGCGCCGGGGTCACAAACATGTAGCTTAACGGGGGGTTTTGTGGGATACATACAAAAACCTAAGACAAGGTTCATAATCTGTTACACCACGCAAAACCGTTTCCACAGTGTTCTCTTAAACACGTGATCGCATTACTTGCGCCCGGACAGGGCTCGCAGACCGAGGGAATGCTGTCGCCGTGGCTGGAACTGCCAGGCGCAGCGGACCAGATCGCGTCGTGGTCCAAGGCCAGTGGCCTGGATCTGGCGCGGCTGGGAACCACCGCCTCGTCCGAGGAGATCACCGACACCGCGGTCGCTCAGCCGTTGATCGTTGCGGCCACCCTGCTGGCTTTTCAGGAGCTGAGGGGGCGCGCCCTGCTCAGCGGCAGGGAGCTTATCGTGGCCGGTCACTCGGTCGGCGAAATCGCGGCCTACGCCATCGCCGGTGTCATCGGCACCGATGACGCCGTTTCGCTGGCCGCGACCCGCGGCGCCGAGATGGCCAAGGCGTGCGCCGCCGAGCCCACCGGCATGTCCGCGGTGCTCGGAGGCGACGAGGCCGACGTACTCACCCGGCTCGAGCACCTGGACCTGGTCGCGGCGAACCGTAACGCCGCCGGCCAGATCGTCGCCGCCGGCCCGCTGACCGCGTTGGAAAAGCTCGCCGAAGACCCACCGGCCAAGGCCCGGGTGCGCGCCCTAGGCGTGGCCGGAGCGTTCCACACCAGCTACATGGCGCCGGCTCTGGACGGCTATGCCGCCGCGGCGGCCGCCATCGCGACCGCCGAACCCACTGCCACGCTGCTGTCCAACCGCGACGGACAACCGGTCACCTCAGCGGCCGCGGCCATGGACGCGTTGGTCGCTCAGCTGACCCAACCGGTGCGCTGGGACCTGTGCACCGCATACATCCGTGAGCACACCGTCACGGCGATCGTGGAGTTTCCCCCCGCGGGCACCCTCACCGGCATCGCCAAGCGCGAACTTCGGGGGGTGACGGCCCGCGCCGTCAAGTCGCCCGCGGATCTGGACGAGTTGGGCAACCTTTAACGCCCAACATCGGCATCACAAATAAAAGAGCACGTCAGTTCGATCTAACACATTAAGAAGGGAATGAGGCTGTGGCCGTCACTCAGGAAGAAATCATCGCCGGGATCGCCGAGATCATCGAAGAGGTAACCGGCATCGAGCCATCCGAGGTCACCCCGGAGAAGTCGTTCGTCGACGACCTGGACATCGACTCGCTGTCGATGGTTGAGATCGCCGTTCAGACCGAGGACAAGTACGGCGTCAAGATCCCCGACGAGGACCTCGCCGGTCTGCGTACCGTCGGCGACGTCGTCTCCTACATCCAGAAGCTCGAGGAAGAAGACCCCGACGCCGTGGGCGCGCTGCGCGCCAAGATCGAGTCGGACAACCCCGAAGCAGCTGCCAGCGTCAAGGCAAGGCTGGAAGCAGAGAGCAAGTGACCAAGCCTTCCACTGCTAACGGCGGTTACCCCAGTGTTGTGGTAACCGCTGTCGCGGCGACGACATCGCTCGCGCCGGACATCGAGAGCACGTGGAAGGGATTGTTGGCCGGCGAAAGCGGCATCCGCGTACTCGAGGACGACTTCGTCTACAAGTGGGACCTGCCCGTCAAGATCGGTGGCCACCTCAAGGAGCCCGTCGACATCCACATGGGCAGGCTGGACATGCGGCGCATGTCCTATGTGCAGCGGCTGAGCAAGTATCTGAGCGGTCAGCTGTGGGACACTGCAGGCAGCCCGGAAGTTGATCCGGACCGGTTCAGCGTGGTGGTCGGGACCGGTCTGGGCGGCGCGGAGCGGATCGTCGAAAGCTACGACCTGATGAACGAGGGCGGCCCCCGCAAGGTGTCGCCGCTGGCCGTTCAGATGATCATGCCCAACGGCGCCGCGGCGACCGTCGGGCTGCAGCTCGGTGCCCGCGCCGGGGTGATGACTCCGGTGTCGGCCTGTTCCTCGGGCTCGGAAGCCATCGTGCACGCGTGGCGCCAAATCATCATGGGTGACGCCGACGTCGCCGTCTGCGGCGGTGTGGAAGGCCCCATCGAGGCGCTGCCCATCGCGGCGTTCTCCATGATGCGGGCCATGTCGACCCGCAACGACGAACCCGAGCGCGCGTCACGGCCGTTCGACAAAGACCGCGACGGCTTCGTGTTCGGCGAGGCCGGAGCGCTGATGCTCATCGAGACCGAGGAGCACGCCAAGGCCCGCGGCGCCACGCCGCTGGCCCGATTGCTGGGAGGCGGTATCACCTCCGACGCCTTCCACATGGTCGCGCCGGACCCCAACGGCGTGCGTGCCGGCAGGGCGATGACACGGGCGCTGGAGCTGGCGGGCCTGTCGCCCAAGGACGTCGACCACATCAACGCCCACGGGACCGCGACGCCGATCGGCGATGCCGCCGAGGCGAACGCCATCCGGGTCGCCGGTTGCGAGCATGCCGCGATCTACGCGCCGAAGTCGGCGCTGGGCCACTCCATCGGTGCTGTCGGGGCGCTGGAATCGGCGCTCACCGTGCTGAGCCTGCGGGACGGCGTCATCCCGCCCACACTGAACTATGAGACCCCCGATCCCCAGATCGAGCTGGATGTTGTCGCGGGCGAACCGCGCTACGGCGATTTCCGTTATGCGATCAACAACTCCTTCGGGTTCGGCGGCCACAACGTGGCGCTCGCCTTCGGGCGTTACTGAGCGCGGAAGGAACCGAAGCAATATCCATGTCAGAGCTGGTTACGGGTAAGGCGTTACCCAATGTCGTCGTTACCGGCATTGCTATGACTACTGCGGTGGCAACCGACGCGGAAACCACCTGGAAGTTGTTGCTCGACAGCCAAAGTGGAATCCGTACCCTCGATGACCCGTACGTCGAGGAGTACGATCTGCCGGTCCGCATCGGCGGGCACCTGCTGGAGGAATTCGACAGTCAGCTGACGCGGGTCGAACTGCGCCGGATGAGTTACCTGCAGAAGATGTCCACCGTTATGGGCCGTCGGCTGTGGGAGAACGCCGGCTCGCCCGAGATCGACACCAATCGGTTGGCGGTATCCATCGGCACCGGTCTGGGCTCGGCCGAAGAGCTCGTCTTCAGCTACGACGAGATGCGCGCTCGCGGTGCGAAGGCGGTTTCTCCGCTCGCCGTACAGAAGTTCATGCCCAATGCCGCCTCCGCGGCCGTGGGGCTGGAACGGCACGCCAAGGCCGGGGTGATGACGTCGATATCAGCGTGTGCGTCCGGTTCGGAGGGCATCGCCCGTGCCTGGCAGCAGATCGTGCTCGGTGAGGCCGACGCCGCGATCTGCGGTGGCGTGGAAACAAGGATCGAGGCGGTGGCCATCGCCGCGTTCGCCCAGATGCGCATCGTGATGTCCACCAACAACGACGACCCAGCCGGTGCCTGTCGCCCGTTCGACACAGACCGCGACGGCTTCGTGTTCGGCGAGGGCGGCGCCTTGATGCTGATCGAGACCGAGGAGCATGCCAAGGCTCGGGGCGCCAACATCCTGGCGCGGCTCATGGGGGCCAGCATCACTTCGGACGGCTTCCACATGGTGGCGCCGGACCCCAACGGTGAACGTGCCGGACATGCGATCTCGCGGTCCATCCAGCTCGCGGATCTCACGCCCGGCGACATCGACCACGTCAACGCCCACGCCACCGGTACCCGGGTGGGCGACTTGGCCGAAGGTAGGGCCATCAACAACGCCCTCGGCAGTAACAAGCCGGCGGTCTACGCGCCCAAGTCCGCTCTCGGCCACTCGGTGGGTGCGGTTGGTGCGGTTGAGTCGATCCTGACCGTGATGGCGCTGCGGGATCAGGTGGTCCCGCCCACGCTGAACCTCAAGAACCTCGATCCAGAGATCGATCTCGATGTGGTAACAGGTAAGCCGCGACCTGGTAACTACCGGTATGCGGTCAACAACTCGTTCGGATTCGGCGGCCACAATGTGGCCATCACCTTTGGACGTTACTAACCCGAGCAACACCGGAATAGGAGACCTGCGGTGACAATCACAGCCCCCGCGTCGGTTGGCGAGTCGCTGGACCCGCGTGACCCGCTGTTGCGTCTGAGTAATTTCTTCGACGACGGCACCGTGCAGCTGCTGCACGAGCGTGACCAGTCCGGCGTCCTTGCCGCGGCGGGCACCGTGAACGGGTTGCGCACCATCGCGTTCTGCACCGACGGCACCGTGATGGGCGGCGCGATGGGCACCGACGGCTGCAGGCACATCGTCAACGCCTACGACACCGCCATCGAGGAGCAGAGCCCGATCGTGGGCATCTGGCACTCCGGTGGGGCCCGCCTGGCCGAAGGTGTCCGGGGCCTGCACGCGGTCGGGACGGTGTTCGAGGCCATGATCCGCGCGTCCGGTTACATTCCGCAGATCTCGGTGGTCGTCGGCTTCGCTGCCGGCGGTGCCGCCTACGGTCCCGCGCTGACCGACGTCATCGTGATGGCGCCGGAAAGCCGGGTGTTCGTCACCGGCCCCGACGTGGTGCGCAGCGTCACCGGCGAGGACGTGGACATGGCCTCGCTGGGCGGCCCGGAAACTCACCACAAGAAGTCCGGGGTATGCCACATCGTCGCCGATGACGAGCTGGACGCTTACGAGCGCGGACGTCGCCTGGTCGGATTGTTCTGCATGCAAGGGCATTTCGACCGCGACAAGGCGGAGGCCGGCGACACCGACATCCACGCGCTGCTGCCCGAGTCGGCTCGTCGGGCGTACGACGTGCACCCGATCGTGACCGCGATCCTCGATGCGGACACGCCGTTCGACGAGTTCCAGGCCAATTGGGCGCCGTCCATGGTGGTCGGGTTGAGCCGGCTGTCCGGCCGCACCGTCGGTGTGCTGGCCAACAACCCGCTTCGACTGGGCGGCTGCTTGAACTCCGAGAGCGCCGAGAAGGCAGCGCGTTTCGTGCGGCTCTGCGACGCGTTCGGGATCCCGCTGATTGTGATTGTCGATGTCCCCGGCTATCTGCCCGGTGTCGACCAGGAGTGGGGCGGCGTGGTGCGCCGCGGCGCCAAACTGCTGCACGCCTTCGGCGAGGCCTCCGTTCCGCGCGTCACGCTGGTCACCCGAAAGACCTACGGCGGGGCCTACATCGCGATGAACTCCCGCTCGCTGAACGCCACCAAGGTTTTCGCCTGGCCGGACGCCGAGGTCGCGGTGATGGGTGCGAAAGCCGCCGTCGGCATCCTGCATAAGCGGAAGCTGGCCGCAGCACCGGATCACGAGCGCGAAGCCCTGCACGACGAGCTGGCTGCCGAGCACGAGCGGATCGCCGGCGGTGTGGACAGCGCCATCGAGATCGGCGTGGTCGACGAGAAGATCGACCCGGCGCACACCCGCAGCAAGCTCAGCGAAGCACTGGCTCAGGCACCGGCACGCCGCGGCCGCCACAAGAACATCCCCCTGTAAGTCCCCTTAGTACCGCGAGCAGACACAAAAGCCCCCGACACGCCGTGCGTGCGGGGGCTTTTGCGTCTGCTCGCGGTAATTAGCGGCACAGGATCGCCGAAAGCGCTTGATGTAGCTCGCTTTCAGGGTCGTCCGGGAGCCCGTCGGCCCGCCATCCGACGAAGTCATCCGGGCGAACGAGAAGCGCGCCACCCGCGTCAAGGCCGGTGACTGCTGCCCACTCGTCGCCGCGAATGCCATGCACAGCAATCGGAATGCCCAGGTCGTCTGACACCGCAGCCGCGGCGGATTCCCATCGGCCAGCATCGCCCGCGGTGAGCACGCTGAACCCGGA
>Ga0302320_10011071_pt1 | contig 19167 bp, 17 predicted proteins | sample Bog_T0_3_FD_202130 | JGI IMG/M metagenome (GOLD analysis project Ga0302320, IMG submission 202130) | Peat permafrost microbial communities from Stordalen Mire near Abisko, Sweden - Bog_T0_3 | ecosystem: Environmental > Terrestrial > Soil > Wetlands > Peat | place: Sweden: Abisko, Stordalen Mire... | reverse complement strand
TCAACGGCCCGGACGAGGCCGGGTGCCGGGACCTGGCCGGGAGCTTCGAGCGGCTGTTCAACCTCGTCCCCAGGGAAGGCGGCGGTTCCATCTTCGCCGGGGAGATGATCGAGATCACCAAGAAGCCGTTCCTGGGGGCAAAGGGTCATCTGGCCATCCGCTGCAACCAGGTGGAGCGGGCCGTGGCCTACTTCAAGGGCCTGGGCATTGAAGCGAAGCCGGAGACGGGGAAGAGCGAGAAGGGCATGCTGAAGTCCATCTACCTGGACCTGGAACTGGGCGGCTTCGCGGTGCATCTGCTGAGGAATTAAATCTTTTTATATCCGCTTTTATCCCCGTTCATCCCCGGCAATAAAAGCGAAGGATGATGCCGCCGCGCATTGATTTTTTGCTCGGCAACATCCTTGCTATTTTTTAGCCGGCGATGAACGGGGATGAACGGGGATGAAGAGGGATAAAAAACAACTCTCTTGGATCCCCGGCCCATCTTTATTTGAGGAAATCCTCCCGCTGGGGGGTGAAGACGTCCAGCAGGCTTCCTGCGGCCAGGCACAGGACTCCGTGCATGGCCGAGGCGGGGATGTAGACCGAGTCGCCGGCCTTCAGGGTCGAGGCCTGTCCGTCGATGCTGAACCGGAACTCCCCGGCCAGGCAGTAGGTGACCTGCTGGTGCGGATGCCGGTGCTCGGCGCCCACCCCTCCGGTCTCGAAGAACACCTCCACCATCATCAGGCCGCCGCCGCGGGCGCGGAGCTTGCGGGACACCTTGCCCTCTTCCAGGACGTCCCGCACCATGGCCGCATCGGGGAAAAACAGGCTCTCCATGCTCGTTCTCCTATCTATCACTACTTTACCGTCCCGAACCGGTATTCGATGACCCCGCTGTAGGGCTTGCCGGGCTCGATCACCGTGGTGGGGAAATCGGGGTGGTTGGGGGAATCCGGGTAGTGGCCGGGCTCCATGCAGAAGCCTGAACGCAGCCCGTACAGGGCCCCGCCCTTGCCCTGGTCGCGGGGGACCTTGGCTTCCAGGAAATTCCCGGAGTAGAACTGGACCGAGGGTTCAGTGGAGTAGACTTGGACCGACCGTCCGGATTTGGGATCGACCGCCTCGCAGAGGAAGCCGAACTTGCCGGGCTTCTTGTTGATGATCCAGGCGTGGTCGAAGCCGGGTCCGGCCTTGAGCAGGTCGTAGTCCATCCCGATGTCCCGGCCCACGGGCTTGGCCTTGCGGAAGTCCATGGGGGTGCCGGCGACGTTGCGCAGCACGCCGGTGGGGCAGAGATTGGGGTCGGCCTCCAGCACCCGGTCGGCGGCGATGCGCACGACGTGGTCCAGGATGCTGCTCCCGCCCACCCCGCTGAGGTTGAAGAAGTAGTGGGTGGTGAAGCTGCCGACGGTCTTCTTGTCCAGGGCCCTGGCCGTGTAGTCGATCCTCAGCTCGTTCTTGGGGGTGACGGTGAACAGCGCCTTGACTTCGAGGGTGCCGGGGAAGCCTTCCTCGCCGTCCTTGAAGGTGTAGGCCATCTGGATGGCCGATTCGGAGATCGGGGTGGCGTCGAACACGCAGAACCGGGAGCCCTTCTTGCCGCCGTGGAGGGTGTTGGGGCGGGGGGTGTCGTTGATGGCGAGCTTGTACTCGACCCCGTCCAGGGTGAACTTGCCGCCGCCGATGCGGTTGGCGTAGCGGCCGATGAAGGCGTTCATGGAAGCCTGGCCGTTCATCACGCCGTCCAGGTTGTCGTAGCCCAGCACCACGTCGCCCAGCTTGCCGTTCCGGTCGGGCACCAGGATCTGCTCGACCTTGGCGCCGTAGTTGGTGAGGCGCACCACCATGCCGCGCTTGTTCTTGATGGTCCAGAGGTCCACCTGCTTGCCGTCGACTACCTTGCGGAAGTTCTCCGGCTGCAGGTCGGTGTAGCCCGAGGCGGCCTGGGCGGCCAGCGGGGTGGAGCCGGGGAAGGTCGCGCCGGCGGCGCAGGCGATCCCGACGAGGATCTGCTTTCTCATGGTTGCCTCCTGGTTTGATGGATTTTTTGGAACGTGGGTCCATTGTAACAGGAAAGCCTGCCGATTCATGTCACGGTTCTGAGGGCCAAGGGCGTTCAGACCTCGGTAACGGTAGTAACACCTAACAGTTCCATTCGCCTGCCGGTATCGGCGGCGAAGCAGTGCAGGTTCTCCCGGTCCGCGCCCACGGGGAGCCGGCCCCCGGGCCCGGCCTGGTGGCCGCCGGGGAGCCTCACCACCACCGGCTGGCCGTCCAGGGTGCAGTAGGCGAAGGAATCGGCCCCCAGGTTCTCCACCACGTTCACCTCCAGGAGCATGAGCGCTTCCGCCTCCGGGCAGATCCGCAGGTGCTCCGGCCGGACCCCCAGCACGAACCGGTCCGGCAGGCCCTCCAGGCCGGCCAGGCCCAGGGGGGTCGCCGCCTCGTCCGGGGCGGCATCGGCTTTGAACCGGGCGCCGACGCGGTGGGCCGGGACCAGGTTCATGGGCGGCGAGCCGATGAAGCCGGCCACGAACAGGCTCTCCGGGCGCCAGTAGACCTGCTCCGGGGTGCCGATCTGCTCCACCACCCCCGCGTTGAGCACCATCATCCGGTCGGCCAGGGTGATGGCCTCCACCTGGTCATGGGTCACATAGAGGCTGGTGGTGCCCAGCCGCCGGTGCAGCAGGCTCAGCTCCAGGCGCATCTGCACCCGCAGCTTGGCGTCCAGGTTGGACAGGGGCTCGTCGAACAGGAACACGGCCGGCTCGCGCACGATGGCCCGGCCCATGGCCACCCGCTGGCGCTGGCCGCCGGAGAGCTGGCGCGGCTTGCGCTCCAGCAGCGGGGCCAGGCCCAGGCTTTCGGCCACGGCGTCCACCTTGACCTTGACCAGGTCGGGCTTCATGCCGCGGATCTTCAGCCCGTAGCTCATGTTCTGGCGCACCGTCATGTGCGGGTAGAGGGCGTAGTTCTGGAACACCATGGCGATGTCCCGGTGGGCCGGCTCCAGCTGGTTCACCACCCGCTCGCCGATGGCGATCTCTCCGGCGGTGATCCCCTCCAGGCCCGCGACCATGCGCAGCAGGGTGGACTTGCCGCACCCGGACGGGCCGACGATGACCACGAATTCCCCGTCCTCGATCTCCATGCTGACGCCGTGCAGGATCTCGGCGTCGCCGTAGGATTTTCTCAGGTTGCGCAGTGACAGCTTGGCCATGTTCTTTCCTTGGCTATTTTTCGGTCTCGATCAGGCCCTTGACGAACCACCGCTGGAGCAGGACCACGATCACCGCGGGGGGGATCATGGCCAGCATCACCGTGGCCATCACCAGGTTCCACTGGGTGGCGGCGTCGCCGCCCCGGGAGATCATCTGGGTCACCCCCACCACGATGGGCGTGAGGTTGCGGTCGGTGGTGATGAGCAGCGGCCAGAGGTACTGGTTCCAGCCGTAGATGAACTGGATGACGAACAGGGCGGCGATGGTGGTGTAGGACAGCGGCAGCAGGATGTGCCAGAAGAACTGCATGGGGCCCGCGCCGTCCACCCGGGCGGCCTCGGTGAGCTCGTCCGGCACGGTGAGGAACATCTGCCGGAACAGGAAGGTGGCCGTGGCCGAGGCGACGATGGGCAGGATCAGGCCCGAGCGGGTGTTGATCATGCCCAGGTCGGAGACCACCTTGTAGGTGGGCATGATGCGCACTTCCACCGGCAGCATCAGGGTGACGAAGATGGCCCAGAAGGCCAGCTTGCGGAACGGGAAGCGGAAGTAGACCACGGCGTAGGCCGATATGATGGAGGTCGCGATCTTGCCCACGGCCACGCCCATGGCCAGCACCAGGCTGTTGAACAGCATGAGCCCCACCGGCACCGAGGACTCGCCCACGCCCACGAACAGGGCCGTGCGGTAGTTCTCGATCAGGTGCGGCCCGGGGATCAGGGTCATGGGCGACTGCAGCACCTCGGTGGCGGTCAGCGACGAGGCCACGAAGGTGACGTAGATCGGGAAGCAGACCAGGACGATGCCGGCCAGCACCACCGCCCAGGTGAGCCAATCGAGGATACGGTTGCGTTCTACCATGGGGACCTCAATAGGAGACGCGCCGTTCCACGTGGCGGAACTGGACGATGGTCAGGAGGGTCACCACGATCATGAGGATGATCGACTGGGCCGCGGAGCCGCCGATGTCCAGCCCCTTGAAGCCGTCGTTGTACACCTTGTAGACCAGGATCTCGGTGGACTGGGCCGGGCCGCCCTGGGTCACCGCGTCGATGATGGGGAAGGTGTCGAAGAACGCGTAGATCATGTTGATGACCAGCAGGAAGAAGGTGGTCGGGGTGAGCAGCGGGAAGGTGATGGACCAGAACCGCTTCCAGGAGCGGGCCCCGTCCATGGCCGCCGCCTCCAGCAGCGACTTGGGGATGCTCTGCAGCCCGGCCAGGAAGAACAGGAAGTTGTAGCTGATCTGCTTCCAGGCGGAGATGAAGGTCACCAGGACGAGGGCCTGGGTGCCGTTGAGCAGGTAGTTCCAGTCCACACCGAGCATCTTCAGCCAGTGGGCCACCAGCCCCAGGCTGGGGTTGAACAGGAACATCCAGAGCACGCCGGCGATGGCCGGGGCGATGGCGTAGGGCCAGATGATCATGGTCTTGACCGTGGTGGCGCCGCGGATGAGCCGGTCCGCGAACCAGGCCAGCACCAGGGCCACGGCCAGCCCGAACACCGTGACCCCCACCGAGAAGATGGCGGTGGTGCGGAACGAGGCCAGGTAGTTGGGGTCGGTGAACAGCATGCGGAAGTTGTCCAGCCCGGCGAACTCCATGGTCAGGCCGAAGGCGTCCTGGCGGAACAGCGACTGGTACAGCGCCTCGCCCGCCGGGATGAAGAAGAACACGATGGTGATCAGCAGCTGGGGCATGAGCAGCAGGATCGGCAGCCAGCGCTCGTTGAATACGACCCGTTTTTCCATGAGGTGCGCCATCCGTGGTGAAAGGCCCGGTCCCGGCCGGTGCGGCCGGGACCGGATCAGCGTTCCGGGGTGTCAGTTGGCGGTCTTCTGGAAGCGCGCCAGCTGCTCGTTGCCGCGGGCGACGGCCGCGTCCAGGGCGGCCTGCGGGGTCTTCTTTCCGGCCCAGACCGATTCCAGCTCCTCGTCCACGATGGTGCGGATCTGGGGCATGTAGCCCAGCCGGACGCCGCGGGACTTGCTGGTGACCTTGACCACCATCTGCTGCACCGACACGTCCGCGCCGGGGTTCTTCTCGTAGTAGCCTGACTTCCTGGTCAGCTCGTAGGCCGCCGTGGTGACCGGCAGGTAGCCCGTGGACTGGTGCCAGTCCGCCTGGATCTCAGGCCTGGAAAGGAAGGTGAAGAACCGGGCGACGCCCTTGTACTCGGCTTCCGGGCGCCCGTTCATGACCCACAGCGAGGCGCCGCCGATGATGGTGTTCTGGGGCGCGCCCTTCACGTCCGGGTAGTAGGGCAGCGGGGCCACCCCGAACTTGAACTTGGACATCTGGCGCATGACCGCCAGGCCCGAGGAGGAGCCCATGCACATGGCGCATTCCCCGCTGTAGAACTTGGCCTGGGATTCGCTCTTGCGGCCGCCGTAGCTGAAGGTGCCGTCCTGGACCATCTTCTGCAGGTTGGTGATGTGCCTGACCTGCAGCGGGCCGTTGAACACCAGCCGGGCGTCGGTGCCGCCGAAGCCATTGTCCTTGGTGGCGTACAGGGTATTGTGCCAGGCCGAGAAGCTCTCCAGCTGGACCCAGCACTGCCAGTCGGTGGTGAAGGCGGTGATGTGGGCCACGTCCTTCAGCTTCTTGGCGTCGGCGAACAGCTCGGGCCAGGTCTTGGGCGGCTTGCTGGGGTCCAGCCCGGCCTTCTTGAAGGCGTCCATGTTGTAGTAGAAGACGGTGGTGGAACTGTTGAACGGGAAGGACAGCATCTCCCCCTTGGAGGAGGTGTAGTAGCCGGCCACCGCCGGGATGTAGACCTTGGGGTCGAACTTCTCCCCGGCCGCCTTCATCACCTGCGCCACCGGCCGGATCGCGCCCTTGGCGCCCATCATGGTGGCGGTGCCCACCTCGAACACCTGCAGGATCGCCGGCGGCTCCTTGGCGCGGAAGGCCGAGATGCCTGCCGCCAGGGTCTCGTCATAGTTGCCCTTGAAGACCGGGACCACCTTGTACTCGGTCTGGCTGGCGTTGAACTTGTTGGCGATTTCGTTGACCTTGTCGTTCAGGGGGCCGGTCATGGCGTGCCACCACTGGATGGTGGTGGCGGCCTGGGCAGCGGTGGCCATGGCGCCCGAGGCGAGCAGGCAGAGCGTTAGGTTCCTGAGTTTCATGGCGGCGCATCTCCTTATTGAGAGGGACGGGAACGGACGGGTTTTCATGGAGTGTAGATATTGAGTGTACTGGATGTGCGGGCCCGGCGACAGGCCCGGACGCCGGTACGGCCAAAGACGGAAGAGCCAGCTTGCTTTGGCTCTCCCGTCTCGTGCCGTGGAATTAAGATATTCAGCTGATAGCGATGCTGCCGGACCGTATCCACAGAATCAAGGGCTTTCTGGCTGCTGTCTCGCTTTGCCGGTCCTTCATACGCACATAGAAATTATTAATTTTTTTCGGGAGACGGCCGAGGTTCGGTTCACTTCCGGGTTTCCAGCCTCAGCAACCGGGCCGCCACCTCGCGCTCCCCGGCCTCCACCCACCACATGAGCCTCGGCCATTCGGCGTGCTTTATCGTGTCCATCTGGATCTTCAGTGGATCATTCAATACGAAGAACATCGCATCCGGCGGGGCTGCACCCTTCTTTTCAACATCATCTGGATGCTCCTTGGCTCTCACGTAGAAGGGCTCCCACAGAGCGTTGACCACCGGCATGAGGGTGCTCGTCAGGTTCGCGACCGAGTTGGATTCGATGATGTCGACGGCAAGACCCAGATTCCAGCGCAGGGCAGGGACCTCCTTGCAGTCCATGAGGTACCTGTCGACATTGGCATAGACATAGACCTGGAACCCGGGCTTGGCCGTGCCGAACCAGCGCACGAACTGGTCCAGGAACGTGTGGCTTGCTTCAACGTAGTAGTGGTACATGGTCCAATCAACCACACCGCGGACCGGTCCATCCGAGACGATGGTCTCTGCCATCTGCTCCTTTTCGGGCATCCTGCCCGTGTCGTGCGGGAGCAGGTGGGCCAATAGACCGCGCGGGCCCGAGTAGTCCTTGTCGATCAGCACCACGCGGGCAATGTTGTAACCGGCTTTCATGAGTTCATTGATGAGATTGAAATCCTCGAATAACGAGCCGGAGCCGAGGCTGAGATAAGTCAATTCCTTGCCACGCCAGGCCGGCACGCCTTGGAGTTCTTCCAGCAGGGATGCGGTGAAGATCCGCCGATAGCCTCCGCGGTCATGGATGTTCAAAGGACAGCGGGGATCAAGGCATCCGGACAGCATGCTGACTGGTTCGACCGCCTTGTCGGGGGTCCCGGCCGCGTCGTGGGCGGCCGCTCCACGGGGCCTATGGGCCTCGTTGAACAGGTCCTGGTAGCCCGTCTGGCAGGTGACCTTGTAGAGGATGTTGACTGGGAGGGTTTCCTCCCTGCCCTCTCTGATGATCCTTTCGACGCCCGCGACCTGGTCGGCCGAAAGCCCCTTGCCGGGCCTGAGGGTGACCTTGACACCGTACAGGTCCACCGCCTCCCGGTCCCCGGCCGTTGCCGCGGCCGCGGCAGGGGGCATGGCTGCGGCAGCCTCGGACGGGACAAAGGCGGCCCAGGCCGGCACGGGGCTGGCGAGGCCCAGCGCGAAACAGCAAAGCCCCAGGCGCATCGCCCGCGATGCCGGGCCGAACCCGCATAGGGAGGAAGGGCGCTGGATCCCACCGGAGGCGGGTGCTGATGATGATGCTTTCAAATAATATTTCATAAAATCCACCCGCGCCCCATGATGGGGCGCCTGGGCAGCCCTGTCGAGGACCCGCATCGATTCTTCCGGATGCCGTCGAACGGCCCGCTTGAACTGCAGGGTCTGGCCCGGGATATAGTGTTGGTATCAGTTCCAATCCACGGGCAGGTGAACGGGGGCTTACTCATGGAGATCAAGCGGCCGCTGCAGGAACGCATCCAGGAGACCCCCGGGTGAACGTGCGCCGCCCGTGGCTGATGGTCTGGGGTCTGGCCGCGGCCCAGGTGGTCTCCTGGGGCACCCTGTTCTATGCCTTCGCGCTCATGGTGAACCCCATGCGCGACAGCCTGGGCTGGTCCCCTTCGGTCCTGAACGGGGCCCTGTCGCTGGGGCTGCTCTGCATGGGCGCGGCCTCGATCCCGGTGGGGGCCTGGATCGACCGGCACGGGGGGCGGGGGGTGATGGCGCTGGGTTCCCTGGCGGGGAGCCTGGCCCTGGCCGGATGGGCCTGGGTGAGCGCGCCGTGGGCCTTCTACCTGGTCTGGGCGCTGGTGGGGGTCAGCATGTCCGGGGTGCTGTACGAGCCCGCCTTCGCGGTGGTCACGGCCGCCCTCGGCCGGGAGGCCCCGCGCGGGATCATCACCCTCACCCTGGTGGGCGGCTTCGCCAGCACGGTGTGCCTGCCGGCCACCCAGTACCTCATCTCGGCCTTCGGCTGGCGCCACGCCCTCTGGGTGCTGGCCGCCGCCAACCTGGCCATCTGCCTGCCCCTGCATGTGCTCTGCGTGCCCCCCGGGGCCGCGCCGCGGGCCCGGGCGCCCCGGGCGGGAGCCCTGTACCGGGCCCTGCTGCGCGACCGGACCTTCTGGGGCCTGGCCCTGTGGTTCACCACGTACAACGCCATCGGCTCGGCGCTGGTGTTCCAGCTCATCCCGCTCATGCGGGAGTGGCGGCTGGGCATGGCGGCGATCCTGCTGTGCATGATGCTCATCGGCCCGCTGCAGGTGGCGGGCCGGATGGTGTGGATGATCTTCAGCGCCCGGCTGGATGTGCGCAGGATGGGCGGGGTGGCGCTGGTCTCGTTCACCGCCGCCCTGCTGGGCCTGCTCCTGCTGCCGCACCGGCTGGTCTGGCTCGGGGCCGCCACCGGCCTCTACGGCCTGGGCAACGGGGTGATGACCGTGGTGCGGGGCACGGCGGTGCCCGAGCTGATCGGCCCCGAGGACTACGGCGCCATCAACGGCGCGCTGGCCTTCCCCATGATGATCGCCCGGGCCTTCGCCCCGGTGGCCGCGGCCGCGGTCTGGCTCCGGGGCGGGGACCCGGCCTGGATGCTGGGCGCCCTGCTGGGCTGCGCCCTGCTGGGGGGGGTCGGGTTCGCGCTGGCGGTCACGGGGCGGGCGGCGTAGCCGGCCCCATGGCGTCCAGCCGCTCATCGGCTTCCTGGAGGGAGGCGGCGGTCTCGGACTCCAGGCCCACTTCCCCGGAGATCCGCTCCACCTGGAGGCGGCTCAGGGGGATCTTGGCGATCCGGATCACGCAGCGCACGCCCTTGATCTTGGCGGCCGCCTGGAACCGGCGCAGGTCATTGAGCCCCTCGGTGTCGGTGGGGTGGAGCCCGCTCAGGTCGTTGACGATGTCGAACCCCGGCTGCAGCTGGCTGATGGCCGCCATGAAGGCCTTGCCCGCCTCCGCCCGCTCGAGGGGCTCCAGGTGGCCCTCCAGGGTCACGTACAATCGGTTCTTCTCCGGGTTGGCGGTTACCTGGAACATGCGTTCGGCTCCGGGATCGGGGTGATCCCATTCTGCCATGGTTGACCGCCAGATTGCCCCCAGGGAGTTCGCCCGGCTGGTGTCCCGGTCAGCGGTTCGCGGCTTCCAGGCCGGTCTGATCGATGGCGGCCGCCGCCGCCGGGGAGGCCAGGAACGCCACGAGCGCGGCCCCCGCGCCGGGCGACGCGGCGCCGGTGAGGACCGCGGCGGAGAACAAAGTCACCTCCTGGCATTCGGCGGGGAGCGGTCCCAGCAGGTCGATGCCGGGCACGGCCTTGAGTTCGGAGATCTGCTGGAAGCCGAGTTCCACCTCGCCCCGGGCCACCGACAGGCCCACCGGGTCGGCCGGGATCATGCGCGCCCTGTCCTTGATCTGTGCGGCGACGCCCAGTCTGGGGAACAGGACCGTGGAGAGGAAGACCCCGCTGGCGCTGTCGGAGTAGGCGATGGACCTTGCCTGGAGCAGGGCGGCCTTCAGGGCCGCCGCGGTGCTGATGTCGGGCCTCGGGGCGCCGGCCCGCACCGCGGCGCCGATGCGGGACCGGGCCAGAAGCCTGACCGAACCGCTGGCCACCTTGCCCTGCCGGGCCAGGTCGTCCAGGGCGCTGCCGACCATCACCACCACATCGATGGCCTCCCCGCGCTTGAGCCGGTTGGGGATGGCGTTCTCGGTCGCCCCCATGGACGGGCCCCACTGGAGGACCAGGCGATGTCCGGTCCTGTGCTCGAATTCCGGCGCCAGCGCCTTGAGGGCGGCCGCGAACCCGCCGGAACTGACGACCCGCACCTCGTCCGCCCGCGCCGGGCCGGCCAGCGCAGCGCAGGCGGCCCAGGCCAGCGCAAGCCTCTGCAAGGTCTTGAATGCCGAACCCATGGATGCTCCAGGATGAATGGTTTCACTGAAGAATATGTCGAATTCAACTCATCAATGCAATCTCAATCGATTCGGGCGGGGAAGGGCCGGCCCAGGATCCAGCCGCGGATGGCGGCGATCACCTCGGCCTCCTTGCCGAAGTAGCCGTGCGGCGCCAGGGGGTCGCAGGGGCCGGACTCGGGCGGCGCGCCGCCCCGCACCGTGATCAGCCGGAACCGCTCGCCCTGCCTGGCGGCGGCGTAGTAGGGGCAGACCGGGCATCCGTCGTCGGCGTGGTGCACGAACAGCAGCGGCGCCTTGATCGTGCGGAAGTCGAAGCCGCCGAGGCCGGCCTCCTGCCTGGTGCGCAGGAAGATGGTGGAGGTGAGGATCACGCCGCCCAGGGGGCCGGTGAGCTCCGCGCCCAGATGGGCCGCGGAGACGGTGCCGCGGCTGGTGCCCACCAGGAACAGCCGCGCGCCCGGGAAGCGGCCCCTCAGGTCCTCCAGCAGGGCGGCGATGTCCTGGAGGTGCCGGGGGCCGGCCCGGAAGGCGTCATCCATGCCGCCGGGCTGGTCGGAAGGGGCATCCACCAAAGCCACCGCCACGTCGGCATCGCAGAGCAGCTGCCGGGTGCGCACCAGGAAATTGCCGCGCGGGTTCAGCTGCGGCAGGGAGCCGTCGGTGGGCAGGCGGAGGTTGCCGCCGCTGCCGGGGAACAGGACTGCCACCGCCCGGGGCGCGCCCGGCGGCGTGACCCGCAGGAGGTAGGCCTGGCGCGCCTGGGCGCGGGCCTGGAGCACCACCACCTGCTCGCGGGCTTCCGGGGCCTGGCCGGCGCCCGGGATGGCGAGCAGCAGGGGCAGCAGGACGGACAGGAGGCGCGTGGGGGTCAACCGCCCTCCGTGCGCGCCTGCAGCTGCTGGCGCAACTCCTTCATGCTGAACGGTTTGCTCAGCAGGGTGACGTTCGGGTGGGCCTGGACCAGGTCCAGCACGGTCTGGTCCACCCGGCCCGTGGCCAGCAGCACGGGCAGGGCGGGGCGCAGGGCGCGCAGCCGGGGCAGGGTGCCGGCCCCGCCCAGACCGGGCATGTTCATGTCCAGCAGGACGATGTCCGGCTGGTGCCCGGCTTCCAGCTGGGCCAGGGCCTCCTCGCCGCTGGAGACGGCGACGGTGCGGTGGCCCATGACCTCCAGCAGCGCGCGGGTGGAGCCCTGGATCAGGTCGTCGTCGTCCACCAGCAGGACGCTGAGCGTCCGGTAGCCGCCCTCGGGCTGGGCGCTGGCCGTGGGGTCGGGGGGACGGGGCGCCGCGGCCTCGACCGGGAACAGCAGCCTCACGCAGGTGCCCTGGCCCGGCTGGCTCTGCAGTTCCACGGTGCCGCCGTGGGCCTTCACCGTGCCGTAGACCCGCGCAAGACCCAGGCCGGTGCCCTTGCCCACCGGCTTGGTGGTGAAGAACGGCTCCACCGCCCGGGCCAGGACCTCGGGGGCCATGCCGCAGCCGGTGTCGGTCACGGTCAGTTCGATCTTCGGGCCGTCCAGGGCCCGGGAACGGATGCAGAGGCTGCCGCCGTCGGGCATGGCGTCCAGGGCGTTGATCCCCAGGTTCATGATGGTGCTGCCCAGGGCGGAGGCGTCGCCCCGCATCCCGGGCAGGGTGGGGTCCAGATCCAGTTCCAGCCTGACCTGGCGCAGCCGGGCGTGGCCCAGGAGCGCCGCCTCCTTGCGGACCAGTTCGTTGAGGCTGAACCAGCGGGGCTCCTCCATGCCCTTGCTGGCGAATTCGGTGAGGCCCTTCACCAGGTCCCGGCCGCGGCTGCTGGCGTGCAGGATGCTGTCCAGGGGCCGGGCCCGCAGGTCCTGGTCGGAGCAGTTGGCGCGCAGGGCCGAGGCCATGCCCATGATGGCCGCCAGCACGTTGTTCATGTCATGGGCGATGCCGCCGGCCAGGCTGCCCAGGCTTTCCAGCTTCTCGGAGTGCTGGCGCTCCTCCTGCAGCCTGCGGCGCTCGAACTCCGCCCGCACCTGCTCGGTGCGGTCGCGGTTGACCCCGATCATGCGCACGGCCCGGCCCTGGCCGTCGCGGAGCACGATGCCGTTGGTGCTGAGGTGGCGGATTTCCCCGCTGGTGTGCATCACCCGGAAGGTGAGGTGGTAGGGGCTTCCTTCCTCCACGGCCGCGCGCAGGGCCTCCCTGGCCATGGCCTGGTCGTCGGGGTGGAGCAGGCGCTCCGCCCAGGATCCGTAATCGGGCTGGTGGGTCCGCGGGTCGAGGCCGTAGATCTCGAACATCCGGTCGTTCCACACCTCGGTGCCGTCCTGGAGGTTCAGGTCCCAGATCCCCAGGCTGCCGGAGCGCACGGCCAGCTCCAGCCGCTGCTTGCTTTCCCGCAGGGCCTCCTCGACCCGGGCCCGCTCGGTGATGTCCTGGACCAGGCCGTCGTAGGCCACCATGACGCCGGACCGGTTGAAGTGGGGGACGAAGGTGTTGCGCACCCAGCGCAGGCTGCCGTTCTTGTGCCTGATGCGGTGCTCGATGGGCGCCGGGTCTTCCCCGGCCTGGATCCGCCGCGCCTGTTCCTGGACCGCGGGACGGTCCTCGTCAGCGACCATGTGGATCCACAGGAAGGGGTCGGCGGCGAACTCGTCCGGGCCGTAGCCGGTGACGGCGAGGCAGCCGGGGCCGTGGCTGGTTTCCGGCCCGGTGTCGCCGAAGTGCACGGTGTAGATGTAGTCGGTGATCGCCTCGGTGATCCGCTGGTAGCGCTCCTCGCTGGCCTGCAGGGTCCGGGTGCTGTCCTGGAGGGCCTTGAAGGCCCGGCTGGCCTGCAGGACGTGGCGGATGCGGTAGGAGAGGTGCTTCCAGTGCAGGGGCTTGGCCAGGAAATCGTTGGCGCCGGCCTGGTACGCCGCCTGGATGGACGCCAGGTCCTCCCGTCCGGTGACCATCACCACCGGCAGCTCCTCGGGCGACCAGGTGCGGCGGATCTCCCGGCAGATCGAGAAGCCGTCCTCGCCGATCATGACGATGTCCAGCAGCACCAGGTCCGGCGGCTGTTCGCGGATCAGCCGCAGCCCCTCGGCCCCGGTGGTGGCCGTGCGGCAGCCGATGTCCTCGGCGACCAGGGTCCGGCTGATCAGCTGCAGGATCATGGCGTCGTCGTCGATGGCCACGACCGAGAGGGCCGGTCCCCTGGGCAACGGCATCTGGCTGGCGTCGTTCGGTTCCTGGCCCATGGGTCGGCTCTGGAGGAAGGGGGGCTCTGAGTCCGAGCCCCGGGGGGGTCGGCTCCATTATTATCCAGACATTGACTCGATCGATCAGGATTCTGCCCCATGGGGGGCCGGAGCATGCGAAATTCGATCCAGTCCAGCCGACCGGAGGCTCCGATGAACGCATTTGCCGCCCTGTCCGCCGCCGCGGTGATGGCCCTGCTGCTCGTCCTGCTGTTGCGCAGCCTGGGCGGCCGGGCCGGTGCGGAACGCAGGCTGGCGGCGGAAGAGCAGAAGGCCGCCCGGGTCCCGGGCCTGGAGGCCGAGCGCAAGGCCCTCCAGGGCCGGGTGGAGGACCTGATGCTGGAACAGGCCCGCCGGGACGCGGCCTACGCGAAACTGGCCGAGACCCTGGCCCAGGAGCGCCGTCAGGCCGGGGAGAAGCTGGCGCTGCTGGCGGAGGCGCGGGAAAGCATGGTCCGCGAGTTCAGGGTCCTGGCCGAGGAGGTCATGTCCCGCCACGGAGAGAGCTTCTCCCGGCAGAACAAGGAGCAGATCGACGGGCTGCTCACGCCGCTCCGGGACAAGCTGGCCGAGTTCCAGCAAGGGCTCCAGCTGGCCCACAGCGAGAGCCTCAAGGACCGCACCATCCTGGCCGAGCAGATCCGCAATCTGACCGAGAGCAGCGCGGCGATGTCCAGCGAGACCCGGGACCTCACCCGGGCCCTGAAGGGCGGGGCGCAGGTCCAGGGCGCCTGGGGCGAGATGATCCTGGCCACGATCCTGGAGAAGTCCGGGCTGCGGGAGGGGGAGGAATACGTGGCCCAGGAGAGCCACACCGCCGAGGACGGGTCCCGGGTGCGGCCGGACGTCATCGTGAACCTGCCGGGCGGGGAGAAGATCATCATCGACAGCAAGGTGTCGCTCACGGCCTTCCGGGACCTGGTGGGCGCGGGTTCCGAGCCCGAGCGGGCCGGGGCCCTCCAGCGCCATCTGGCGTCCATGCGGGCCCATATCCGGGCCCTGGGCGGCAAGGAATACCACGGGGCGGTGGGGCGGCTCGACTACGTGCTGATGTTCGTCCCCATCGAAGGCGCGCTGGCCGCGGCGATCCAGGCGGACCCGGAGCTGACCTCCATGGCCGCCGAGGCCAACGTCGCCATCGCCACCCCCACCACCCTGATGATCGCCCTGCGCACCGTCGCCAACGTCTGGAAGGTGGAGCGCCGGAACAAGAACGCCGAGGCGATCGCCGCCCGGGCCGGGCACCTGTACGACAAGTTCTCCGGGTTCGTGGCCGACATGGGGAACATCAGCAGGTACCTGGGCCAGACCCGGGCGGCCTACGACGAGGCCATGAACAAGCTTTCCCTGGGCAAGGGCAACCTGGTCGCCCAGGCGGAGCAGCTCAAGGCCCTCGGGGCGAAGACGTCAAAGGCGCTGCCGGAGGTCCTGCTGGCGGGGCCCGGCGAATCACTGGACGAAGATTGAATCTGGTTCCGCGGGTTCGGCCATCGACTCGCGGCGGGGATGGAGGGATGATGGAAGCTTCCACCTCCCGTAGAAAGCCCCCCGTCATGGCCCATCCCTTCCCCGGATTCCGTTTCTGCATCGCCCTGGCCCTGGTGTCCGCGCTGCAGGCCCAGAGCGCGTTCCAGCCGCGGCTGGCGGCGATGGCGGCGGTCATGGACCGGTACTACCGGGGTGAAAGCCTGGAGGCGGCCCAGCGGCGGGTCAACGCCATGGTGGACAGCTTCAATGCCAGGGTGGAGCAGCGGAACGGGGAGATGGACGCGGCCCGGGCCCGGCTGGACCAGGACCGGTCCGTGGGGCCGCCCCCGGCCGCGACCGACGAGCAGGGCATCCGCCGGTTCAACGAGCGGGTCAAGGCCCACAACGCGGCGGTGGCCGCCTTCAACGAGCGGGTCCGGACGCTGGACGCCGGGATCGAACGGGCCCGGGCCCGGATGGATGCCGAAGAGCAGGCCCTGAAGGCCCGCTCCCAGTCCTTCCAGGCCTTCCAGGACCAGGGCCGGGACGTGGCCTTCTACACCGCGGTGAACCAGCTCCTGGCCGAACTGCGCGAGGCCTGCCGCAGCCGGCCGGACCCGGACCTGCTGGCGGCCCTGGGCCAGGTGCGCGGCTGCCGGCGGGAACTGGCCCGCTGGGCCGGCGAGCGCGAGGAGGCCCAGGACAACGGGCTGGTGCTGGTGGACGCCGTGGTCGGCGACGAGCCCTGCTGCTTCATCGTGGATACCGGCGCCCAGCGGGTCTGCCTGCCCGCCGAGCTCATCCGCGCCCTGGGCCTCACCGGCAGCCTGGGCGAGGAGACCACCATGACCCTGGCCGGCGGCCAGAAGCTGCGCGGCCGGACCATCGTGCTGCCCCGGGTGGCGGTGGGCGACAAGGTGGCCACCGAGGTGGCCGGATCCGCGGTGCCGGCCTCCGAAGTGGGCATCGACGGCCTGCTGGGACAGACCTTCCTCAAACATTTCGTCTATACCATCGACGAGGCCAGGCCCGGCAAGCTGATCCTGGTGCCGCGCAAGTAGAAGGAGTCGAACGTGCAATATCCATGCTCATGGTGCGGTGAAATCCTGTCGAACGGCCCTGGGCGGGCCGAGCATCCCGGATACGGGATCTGTCCGTCCTGCCAGGCCAACATCACGGGGGAGGCCGGGATGTCGATCCAGAGCATCATCGACCGGTTCCCGTTCCCGGTCCTGGTGGTGGATGAGGACGTGACCGTCTCGGTGCTGAACAAGCGGGGCCAGGAGATCCTCGGAGTCCGGCCCGACCCGGCCAAGCCCCGGCGCGGCGGCGAGCTGTTCGGCTGCGTGCACTCCCACCTGCCCGGAGGCTGCGGCCGGTCCATCCACTGCTCGGGTTGCGCCCTGCGCCGGACCGTGACCGCCACCTACCATTCCCGCGAGCCCCAGGTGCACGTGCCGGCCACCCTGAAGACCGGCGAAGCGGACCATCCGGCCCCCGTGGCCCTGACCTTCTCCACCTCCATGCGCGGCAGCGCGGTGCTGGTGAAGATCGACAGCATCGACTGGTAGGGCGTTCAGGCCCCGTATTCGCCCGAATCCTCCAGCAGCAGCTGGTTCTGCCTGGACCGGGTCTCGCCGATGCTGGTGACGCGCACGGCGGGGCGGTCCACGACGGGGCACTTGGCCTCGCAGATGCCGCAGCCGATGCAGAGCTTCAGGTCCACGTGGGGCTGCTTGACGGTGACGGCCCGGCCGGACCGGTCGCGCACTTCCACTTCCTCGAACCAGATGGCCTTGGTGGGGGTGGGGCAGACTTCTTCGCAGACGATGCACGGGGTGGCGTGGGCATGGGGCAGGCAGCGGCCGCGGTCGAACATGGCGGTGCCGATCCGCCACTGGGCCTTCTCGGCCTGGGACAGGGGGCGGATGGCGTGGGTAGGGCAGACCTGGCCGCACAGGGTGCAGCTGAACTCGCAGTAGCCGATGGTGGGCACCAGCCGGGGCGACCACACGCCCTCCAGCCCGGCCTCCAGCAGGGTGGGCTGCAGGCCGTTGGTGGTGCAGACCTTCATGCACTCGCCGCACTTGACGCAGCGGGCCAGGAAGTCGGGCTCGGCCTGGGCTCCGGGCGGGCGGATCAGCTCGGGGACGGCCCGCCGGTCGAAGGCGGGGGTGGCCCGGGAGACGGCCACCGCGGCCACTCCGGCGCCGCCGGCCAGGAGCACCCGGCGCCGGCCCAGGTCCAGCGCGGGGCCCGGCCGGCGGGTGAAGCCGAAGCTCACGGCGTTCTTCGGGCAGGCGTCGTCGCAGGCCATGCAGTACAGGCATTCGGTGGAGGCCCAGCCGCTCTCCCGGGAGGCCGGGAGCCCGCCCTGGCACTCCCGGTCGCAGGCGCCGCAGGCGTTGCAGCCCTCGGCGGTCTCGCGCCGGAGCAGGGCCCGCCGGCCCAGGAGCCCCAGCAGCGCCCCCAGCGGGCACAGGTAGCGGCACCAGAAGCGCCGCTCGGAGAGGTTCAGCGCCAGGATGGCCAGCAGCAGGGCGGTGAGAAGGGCGCCCTGGCTGAAGTGCGGCTGCTGGAAGGCCAGGACGGTCCGCTTGAGCAGGCCGAACAGGGCCTCGGCGGCCAGGGTGAGCGCCTTCAGGTCGGCCCGGTAGACCGCGTCCATGGCGCTGTTGGCGGCGTAGTTCAGGGCCGGGTAGGGGCCCAGGGCCAGATGCCGGGCCAGCAGGGAAAGGGGGTCGAACAGGCCGGTGAGCTGGAGGCCCACGGCGCTGCCCGCCAGCAGGAAGACCAGCAGCAGGTACTTGGCCCGGAACCAGCCCCGCACCCGCTGCGGGCCGCGCCAGCGGCGCAGGGACCCGGCCAGGTTGTGCAGGGTGCCCAGGGGGCAGGCCCAGCCGCAGAACACCCGGCCCAGCACCGCAGTCAGGGCGGCCAGCGCCAGGCTCAGGGCGAAGCCGGCCGCCAGGGCGTGGGCCGAAAGCAGGGTGGACAGGGCCAGCAGCGGGTCCAGGTCCAGGAACAGCTTGACCGGATAGCCCAGGTGGTCCGCGCCCTTCTGCTCGGTCTGCAGGAACAGCAGCAGGAACACGAGCAGGAACAGGCCCTGGGTGCAGCGCCGGGCCCAGGTCAGCATGCCAGACTTCATATCATCCCTCGATCCTGCGGATGGCCACCTGGCCCAGGTCCATCACCCCCAGGCCCCGGCGGGCGGCCTCCCGCACGCAGCCGATGTCGGCGCCGGTGAGGCCGAACAGGGTCGCGCCGAGAGCGGAGATGGCCACCTGGTCGGTGCCGGCGATCACAGTGTCCAGCCGCTTCACGTCGGCGGCGCTGCCGCCCTGGGGGCCGTGGGCGGTGAGGATGCGCACGGCGTCCAGCACGGTGAAGGCGGGCCTGATGACGGTGGCGACGTCCACCAGGGTGTCGTCCAGGCGCTGGTGGATGCGGCCGCGGTTCTCGCCCATGACGCCCATCCAGTTCTTGTGGCACAGGGTGAGCCGGGCCAGGCCGTGGTGCTTGGCGATGGGGCAGCTGACGATCTTGTCGGCCTCCAGCAGGTCGATGTAGATGGGCCAGGACTGGATGGCCACGCCGCCGGGGATCTTCACGTCGCGGAACCGGCGCTCGTCCACGAAGCTGACCTCGGCCCCGGCCGCCTTGGCCGCGGCCTCGATGCCGCTCTGCACGTAGCACCGGCGCGGGTCGTTGCAGGTGCGGTCGAACACCTTCACCTTGCGCGCGCCGGCCTCGAGGCAGAGCTTGACCAGGGTCGCCACCACCTCGGGGTTGGTGGTGGCGGCCTGCTCGGGCTTGCGGTCTTGCCCGTGGGAAGCCTTGACGGCTTCCGCCGAGCGGCCGCTCTGGTCGGACAGCTTGCGCACCGCTTCGGCGACGATGGCGAAGCCCGCGCCCCGTTCCCGGGC
>Ga0302320_10011070_pt1 | contig 19167 bp, 19 predicted proteins | sample Bog_T0_3_FD_202130 | JGI IMG/M metagenome (GOLD analysis project Ga0302320, IMG submission 202130) | Peat permafrost microbial communities from Stordalen Mire near Abisko, Sweden - Bog_T0_3 | ecosystem: Environmental > Terrestrial > Soil > Wetlands > Peat | place: Sweden: Abisko, Stordalen Mire... | reverse complement strand
GCGAGGCTGCCCTGGAATTCGTCGACCGTTGCCATGCCGACAAGAATGGTGCCCATCGCGGGATGGGTGATGGCGAAACGAATGGCGGCTTCGGCGAGGTTTTCGGCGTAGCCCTCGGCAACCAGCGGCATCAGGCGGCGCGCGCGCTCGAGGTCCATGTCATAGCTGTGGGCGGAGCCGATGGGCGCGGGCGGCGGACTTGCGGTGGGGTGGCGTTCTGCTGTGCCGCTGAGCGCGCCGGCGGCGAGGACTCGGATGCCGACGACTCCGACGCCGGCTTTTTGCGTGTGGTCGAACAGGCGCGCGAAATCCTGGGCGGGGTAGTTCGACGGCGGGGCGGCGGCGGCCGAGGCGTTCAGCATGTTGTAGGCGACCTGGGCGCTGTCGAAACGTTCGGCGTCGATGACCTGATGCAGCGCCTGGGTGTCGCCGATGGCGGTGATGCCGAGGAAGCGGGTTTTTCCGGCTTTGCGGAGGGATTCGAAGGCGGGGACGACCTCATTCAGCACCTGGGCGACGCTGAGGGATTCGCCGCCGCCGGTCAGGGTGATCGCATTGTGCAAGTGGAAGATGTCGACGTCGTCCATTTTCAGGCGCTGCAGGCTGGCGTCGATGGAGTCGGCGACGGTTTTGGCGATGGGCGCGCCGGGTGGGATGCGGACCTTGGTGCCGACTGCGATGCCGGCGGGCTTGCGGGCACCGATGACGCGGCCGAGATTCGTTTCGGACGCGCCGTTGCCGTACTGCACCGCCGTATCGAAGTAGTTAATGCCGGCATCCAGCGCGAGGCCGATGGCTCGGTCCTGGTCGGCGGGGGAGCCGCGGACCATCAGGCCGCCGACGGCGCCGCAGCCAAACCCGAGGATGGAAAGCCGCATGCCGGAGCGGCCAAATACGCGTGTTTCCATCGGTGTGTTTCCTTCAGTTATACAGGCCGGCTGCGCGGGCTCGGAGTTTGCATAGCGCCACCAGCAGTTCAAGCGTCGGCACCTGAACGCCGGCGCGGTGGGCGAGAGCCAGGGGTGCATCGAACATGCCGTCGATTTCCATCGGTCGGCCGCGTTCGAGGTCCTGCAGGATGCTGGGCTTGTGGTCCATTGTGCGCTGGTTGCCGATGCGCTTCGCGTGGTCGGTGGTGGGATCAGCGCCGAGGGCCTGGGCGATGGCGGTGGCCTCCTGCATCAGGCGGAGCGCGGCATCGGCGACGGCTGGCTCGACATAGACGTTTTTCGGGGCGGTGCCGGTGAGAACGGCGAGGGTGCCGCCGGCGAGGTTGCTGATCAGCTTGTTCCAGATCTCGGTGCGGATGGCCGGCGTTGCCTCGCCGCTGACGCCGCCCTTTGTGATCAGGCCGGCCAGGGTTTGCACGCGATCGGACAGGGAGCCGTCGGGTTCGCCGAGGATGAAGCGGCTTTTCGGCTGCTCGACGTGGATGACGCCGGGTTCGGTGACGGCGCTGGCGGAATAGACCACGCCGCCAATGGTCCGGCCCGGCCCAAGGGCGCGGCGCAACGCGTTGTCGGGGTCGATTCGGGGGAGCGGGGTGCCCTCGTGCGGGCCTTTGAGGTGGTCGAAATACCACCAGGGGATGCCGTTCATGACGAAGGCGACAGGGGTTCTGTCGCCAAGCAAAGGGGCGATGGCGGCGGCAACAGCGGGGAGCGCGGGGGCTTTGACGGTGACGAAGACGGCGTCCTGTTTGCCGAGGTCCGCGGGGTTATCGGACGCTTTGACCTGGGCGTGGTGGGTGCCGTCGATGGCGTGGACGGTCAGGCCGTTGGCGCGTATGGCGGCGAGGTGGGCGCCTCGGGCGATGACGGAGATTTCGGCGCCGGCCTTGTGCAGGCGGGCGGCGAGATGGCCGCCGATGGCGCCGGCGCCGTAGATGCAGATCTTCATGGCGAACCCCCTGTGTCGGCGGTATCGGACGACGGGAGCGGCTTGGCGGTCAAGTCATGGTCTGGTCCGCGGGCTATTCTTGGCTTAGAACGCTGCGATCTGTCTCAATCTGGAGTGCTTCATGAGCAAGATCATCCGCACCGAACCCGGCCCGATCCTGTCCAAGGCCGTGGAATACCACGGATTTGTCTATCTGCCCGGCATCACCGCGCGGGACACCAAGCAGGACATCAAGGGGCAGACCGCCGACGTACTGGCGCAGATCGACGCGATGCTGGAGCATCACGGCACGGACAAGACGCGGCTGTTGCAGGCGACGATCTGGGTGAAGCACATCAAGGACCGGGTGCTGATGAACGAGATTTGGACGCCGTGGCTGCCGAAGGATGGCGCACCGGTGCGGGCCTGCGTGCAGGCGGAGATGGCGGCGCCGGAGGTGCTGGTGGAGATCATGATCACGGCCTGCAAGTAGGGCCGGGACGAGCCTGGGCGGTGCGCTCCGCCGTCGGGAGCGTATTTGGATTGCTCTCGAAAGGAGATCGCCGTGAGGAAATCGTTGTCTTTGCCCGTGGTGTTTCTGACCGGCATCGCCCTGGGCGCCGGCGGCTGGCATCTTCTGGCGCCGGACCGTGCCGACGCGCAGGGCGTGCGAGTCGGCTTCTCGCCTGTCACGGTCGCGTCGTCGCAAGGGGACAAGCAGGCCATTGCCTGGTTCATCGGCAAGGATGGGTCGGTGCAGGTCTGTGCCAGCAACGGGCCGGGTGGCGCGACGGCAACCAACTGCCAGAAGGTCAGTCTCCAACCGTAACGGGTTTGCCGATCCGACGGACGTGTCCGGCCGGCCGCTTGGCTATGCGGTTGAGCCGCCATCGACCGGGAGTGCGACGCCGTTGACGAACGATGCCTCGTCGGAGAGCAGGAACAGCGCGGCGTTGGCGATTTCCTCGGGCTGGGCGACGCGGCGCATCGGGTTCTGTCCGCCGCGCTTGGCGACCAGCGTTTCGGGGGTTTCGCCGGGCGGGAGCTGACTGTCCGGCCGCGCAACGAAGACGCGCAGCATGGGGGTATCGGTGGTGCCGGGGCAGACGGCGTTGACGCGAATATTTTCGTGACCGTAACGCTTGGCCAGACCCTTGACCAGGCCGACGACGCCGAACTTGGCGATATTGTAAACCGGGCTGTAGGGGGAGCCTTGCAGGCCGGAGGTCGAGGCGGTGAACAGAATCGAGCCGCCGCCACGGGCGCGGAGTTCCGGCAGGGCTGCCTCGGTCGTTACGAGAACCGAGCGGACGTTGAGGTTGAGGGCGAAGTCGAAATCGGCCCAGTCGAGGCCTTCGATCGAGGCCGGGCCGGGGGTGCCGACATGGTTCCAGACGAAATCAAGTGCGCCGAAGTGGCGGGTGGTCCGGCGGACGATGTCGCGGGCGAATTCGTCGCTGGTGAGGTCACCGGACAGGCCGATGGCCTTGCCGCCAGCGGTGGTGATCTGGTGCACGACGGCATCGGCGGCGTCCGGGTTGAGGTCCACCACCGCGATCGAGGCACCCTCCTTGGCGAAGCGGAGCGCTCCCGCTCGGCCCATGCCGGAGCCGGCGGCGGTGACGATGCCGATTTTGTTCTGTAGACGCATTGTTGAGTCCTCCAATTTGATTCAGCCAGTTTCCATCGGCAGGGATTCGTCCTTGGCCCATTCCGACAGGGATGCGTCGTAGATTTTTACGTGTTTATGACCGAGCATTGTGAGGATGAGGGCATCGGCGGATGCGGCGATGCCGCCGCCGCAATAGGCGATGACGGGTTTGTCGAGGGCGCCCACCATGGCGAAGCGACGGCGGAGTTCGTCGGCAGGCAGGAAGGCGTTCGTTGCGGGATCGAGCAAATGGGCGGCGGGCAGGTTGACGCTGCCGGCGATTCGGCCGGGGCGGCCGTAGCTGTTGCCTCCTGTGCCGGCATGCTGGGCGGGGAGCAGCGCGTTGATGGTGCAGATGCCCGCGTCGCCTATGGCTGATTTGACTTCGTCCTTGCCGACCATGAGGTTGCGGACCTCACGGACGGTGAAATCTGCCTCGGGCCGGGTTGTTGCGGGGCCGGTTTCGATGGGCCGCTGTTCGGCGGCCCATTTCTGCCAGCCGCCGTTCAGCACCGCGGCGTTGTCGTGGCCGAATTCGCGCAGCAGCCACCAGACGCGGGTGGCCCACCACGGGTTGCCGGTGCTGTATGTGATCACGCGGGTGGTGTTGCTGACGCCGAAACGACTCATTGCGGCGGCGAAGGCTTCGGGCGTGGGTCGCATGAAGTTCAGTTTCTGCATCGTATCGGAAACGTCGCGGGAGACGTCGCAGAACTGGGCGCCCGGAATGTGGCCATTGGCAAAATCCTCGCGGCCGGGCTTCACCACGTAGGTGATCTTCGGATCGGGGATCAGGTGGACGGTGCAGTCGAGCACGACGACTTCGGTGAGATGGTCGGCGAGCCAGTTGGTTTCGACGAGAAATTCGGGATGTGCGAACATGGCTCAGTGTCCGGGTGTGAGTTCGGCGAGTTCGATAACGACGTTTTCGGTCGCGGACGGATCGAGGAAGATGATTTTCGAGCCGCCGTGGCCGGTGCGCCAGGTGTCGGACTGCAGCTTGACGTTCTTGGCTTTCAGTTCGGCGATGGCACCCTCGATGTCGTCCACTTCGAAGCAGATGTGGAACAGTCCCGTGCCTTTCTCGGCGATCCATTTCGTTACGCCGGATTCAGGTCCGTGCCCTTCCAGCAATTCGATGTACGACTGGCCGACCGGCAGCATGGCGAGGCGGGTGGAGCCGATTTTTTCTTCATATTCCAGTTCGAGGCCGAAAGTATCGCGCATCAGGTCGAGCGACTGCTGCATGGAATCGACGGCGATGGCGATGTGTTCGACGCGCTTGATCTTCATGACTGATGTTCCGTTGCGTTACGAAATGGTGACGCCGCTGTCGACGGGGTAGACGTGGCCGGTGACTTTGCTGGAATCGTCGGAGGCGAGGAAGAGCGCCATGGCAGCGATGTCCTCGGGTTCGATCAGGCCGACGAGATGGGAGTCCGCCATTTTGGCCAGCGCCGGGTTGCCGGCGAGGAGCAGCTTCACACGGTCGGTCATGGTGGCGGAGGGCGCTATGGCGTTGACGCGCACCGTGGGCGCGAACTCGACGGCCATGGAGCGGGTCATTGCGGCGACTGCGCCCTTGGCGGCGGTGTAGCAGTCGCGGCCGGGGATGCCCATCAGGGCGACGTTGGACGACATGTTGATGACGGAACCGCCGCCGGATTTGAGGATGGCAGGGATGCCGAAGCGGCAGCCGAGGAAGGTGCCGAAGAGGTCGAGTTTGATCACGCGCCAGAACTCGTCGATTGGGGCGGTGGTGACGTCACCGTCGCGCTCGGTCGAACCGCCGGCGTTGTTGTGCAGGATATGCAGGCCGCCGTAGTGCTGGACGGCTTTGTCGATGGTGGCCAGGATGCTGTCGGGTTCGGTGACGTCGGTGGTGATGGCGATGGCGTCGCCGCCGTGCTGGACAATCAGGTGGGCGGTCTGCTCACCGGAGACGGCATCGCGTTCGGCGATGACGACGCGGGCGTTATGCTGGGCGAAGAGCCGGGCGGTGGCGCGGCCGATACCGGTTCCGGCGCCGGTGATGACGGCGACTTTTCCGTCGAGGCTTGGCATTTTGGTGTTTCCCCGGGTTATTCGCGGGGCATCGTTGCGCGGCGGGGATTGGGGATCAAGTGGGGCGGTGCGGGGGGTGAGAAAGCGATTTCATCCGGGAGAGCACGAAGGTGCGGCGTTCATCTTTTGGGGGATGGGAGAGCGGCGCGCGGAGGCGGAGGGCGGCATGAGTGTTGCGGGTGGCTTGACGGCTTCGTTTCATGCCAGCAAGTCGTAGCCTAGCGCTGCCTCTGCCTCGATCGTCTTCTGCACAGCCGGTCGTTGCATCATCCGGCCGTAATGCGCGGTCAGGTGCGGAAACGTTGCAGGATCGGCGCGCAGCGCGCCGCGGACTCGCCAGAACAGCCGAAACAGGTGAATATCAGCGATTGAATAGATCTCGCCAAGCGTCCACATGCGGTCACCCAGCCGCTGATCGGCGAGGCGATAGGCTGCCTGCATGTGCCCCTCGCCTTGCCGCCGAGCCGGATGAAGGGTGGCGGCAATGAACGACATCCACGATACGGCGTGCGATTCCGCCTCAATATTGCCCAGCGGAAACAGTAGCGCATCCGGATTCGTCCGCGCGAGGTAGTAGAGGATGCCCGCAACCTCGGTCAGCACGCGACCATCGATGACGAGCGTCGGCACCTTGCCTTCCGGGTTCAATTCGCGAAATTCCGGCGGGTCCCGATCGCGGTGATTGAGCGAGATGATACGGCCCTCGAACGCGGCGCCGACTTCGTGCAGGGCGATGTGCACCGCCATCGAGCTTGACCCGGGGGCGTGATAGAAAATGTACATCGCCCCGGGTGCTACTTCTGGCGCCAGGGCAGTCCCTCGGCTTTCCAGCCGGCGGTGTGGCCGCGGTGGCCTTGCACGTCGGGCGGGCCCTCGAAGCCGTCGGCGACGTTGAAGACTTTCGCGAAGCCGGCGGCCTGGGCGGCCTCGGCGGCGGCCATGCTGCGGGCGCCGCTGCGGCAGATGAAATAGACCGTGTGGTCGGCGGTCAGGCCGGCCTGCTTCAGATTGGCCTCGAAGCTGCCGTTGCGCTGCATCGTCGGATACACCTGCCAGGGAATCAGGATGGTCTGCTTCCCGGCGGCACGCAATTCGGGCACGCCAACAAAATTCCACTCGGGGTCCGTTCGCACATCGACCAGGTGTGCATTTTCGTCGGCCTTCAGGGCTTCCCAGGTCTGGGTTGGCGCGACATTCTCGACCATACTGACTGCTCCGGTTAGGAAAGATTAGGCTGATGACCGCGTTGTATCACGGGACCATCTGGCAGGAAGACCTGGCGCAGGCAATCGGCAACACGCCGCTGATAAAACTGCGCCGAGCGTCGGAGGCGACGGGGTGCACGATTCTGGGGAAGGCAGAGTTCATGAACCCCGGAGGATCGGTCAAGGACCGCGCCGCGCTGGCGATCATCCTGGACGCAGAACAACGCGGCGCGCTGCAGCAGGGCGGGACCATCGTCGAGGGCACGGCCGGCAATACCGGGATCGGGCTGACTCTGGTCGGCAACGCGCGGCGGTATCGCAGCGTGATCGTGATGCCGGAGACGCAGTCGCAGGAGAAGATCGACTTTCTGCGGATGATCGGCGCCGATCTGCGGCTGGTGCCGGCCAAGCCGTACCGCGATCCGGGCAATTATGTGCATGTCTCCCGCCGGTTGGCGGAGGAGATCGCGACCGAGACCGGCAATGCGATCTGGGCCAACCAGTTCGACAATTTGGCGAACCGGGAGGGTCATCGGGTGAGCACCGGGGCGGAAATCTGGGACCAGACGGGTGGGAAAATCGATGCGTTCACCTGCTCCTGCGGGACCGGCGGAACGCTGGGCGGGGTTTCGCTGGCGCTAAAGGAGCGCCATCCGGATGTGCGGATCGTGCTGGCGGACCCGTTCGGCAGCGGGCTGTATGGCTGGGTGAAGAGCGGCGACCTGTCGATCGAGGGATCGTCGATCACCGAAGGAATCGGCCAGTCGCGGGTGCCGGACAATCTGGCTGGGGTGCCGATCGACGACGCCGAGCGCATTCCCGATGCCGAGGCGCTGGAGCAGATCTACGACGTGCTGATCCATGAAGGGCTGTCGGTGGGAACCTCGGCCGGCATCAACATCGCCGCGGCGATCCGCGTCGCTCGGTCGATGGGGCCGGGGCACACGGTGGTGACGATCCTGTGCGACGGCGGCTCGCGGTATCAGTCGAAACTGTTCAATCCGGCCTTCCTGCGGGAAAAGGGCTTGCCGGTGCCGCCCTGGATGGCGTGAAGGGCGGCTCGCTGGGCGCAGAGTTTCACCGCGGCCGGCGGATGGCTCGCACCCGTCCGCTGCTGCCGCCGCCGCAGAAGAACTGACCGGCGCCATCCGATTCAAGCCCCGACACGCCCATGCCGGGTGGCATCTCAAGGCTTTGCAGGACCTCTCCCGTCTCAGGGTCGATTCGCCGCACGTCGCTCTGCTCATCCGCCCAGGTGGCGTGCCACAACTCGCCGTCGACCCAGGTGACGCCGGTGACGAATCTGTTGGACTCGATGGTGCGAAGCGTCGCGCCCGTTGCCGGATCGATCTGATGGATCTTCCGGTCGCGATACTGCCCGACCCAGAGCGTTCCTTCTGCCCAGGCCAGCCCGGAGTCACCGCCACCGCCGGGTGCCGGGATCGTGGCGAGCACGCGGCCGGTCGCCGGATCGATCTTCTGGATGCGATCCTCGGCGATCTGAAACAGGTGGTGGCCGTCGAAGGCGGTGCCCGCATGCGCGGCGACATCGATCGAGCGCAGCGTCTGCCCGCTAGCGGGATCGAACGCGTTCAACCTGTCTCCGGCCGCTACCCAGACGTGCTGACCGTCATAGGTGACCCCGTTCACCCGCTCGACTCCCGCGAAAGGGCCATATTCCTGGATGATCTCGGCTGCTGATTGTTGCATGGTTGCCCCCTGATGTGCTGCTCCCGGCCAGCCTCGGCGAGCCGTTCGGATGATAGGTTAGTCGCCAGGCAACGGAGCGGGGAGTAACAAGGTCGTCGCGAATCCGGGCACCGGCGGCGTCATCCAGCGCTGTGCGCGTCCGCGGCCGCACGACTGCACTTTGCTGTTTGCCGCCAGCGAGTCGAGGGCGCGCTGCACGGTACGCTGGCTGGCGCCCAGCGCAAGCGCCAGGGCCGAACTCGACCAGGACTCGCCATCGGCCAGGAAGGCGAGCACCGCGGCATGCTGCTCCTCGACTGGCCGCGCCAGCACAAGCACTTCGCATGCGTGGCGTGGTGCCAGCGCAAACCCTTGTTTCGTGGCGCTTACCCCGGCCAGCGTCCGCAGGGCCGCGCGAAGCCGGCCGATTTCGACCCGCAACCGAGCGCGATGCGATTCGTCGGCGCGCTTCGCCCTGAATGCAACCGCAACGAGCGCGTCGCGTGTCACATCCGCGGGCCAGGCCTCAGCCAGCGTGCGGGCAAGGGCGAACAGGACAGGCCGCGTCGCCAGGGAAACAACCGAACCGGCGTCGCGCACGACATAGCGGCACGCATCCACGACAAACGCATCCGTTCCCTGCAACGCCTCGACTTCATCGAGCAGGATGGGACGCGCCTCGCCACGCGCGATCAGGCGTGCCGCCGGGGCGTTCAGCACCAGGGTGGCGCTTTCGACTTCCGCCGTCAGACCCGGAATGCCGGCGTCGCGTGCGGCATGTTCCGCCCGATCCAGCGCCGCGCGCGCCGCGGCGGTTCGCAGGCGCCGCATTGCGATACCGGCGGCGACCAGCGCGTGCGCGGCCCGCAACGCCGCCGGCAGCGGCGCCGGATCGAGGTCGCCCATGAGGCGTTCGGCCTCGTTGAGGCGGCCGATCAGCAGCAGGCGCCGGACATCGAGATACTTCGCATGGGCGGCGTTGACGCGGTCGCCATGCGCTTCGAGTGTGGCGCGCGCCGCGTCCAACGCCTTCGGGGGGAAACTGAGGTCGCGTGAGACGAGTGCGATCTCGGCCTCGGCGACGACGCAGCGCGCGCGGGCCACTGCCTCTTTCGGGCCAAAGGTTCGCGCCGCACTGCGCAGGAGCGCCTTCGCCCGAACCAGATCGCCGAGTTGCGCCATGGCGATGCCGCGCAGTGCGAGGGCCGGCGGGTCGTCACGCAGGGCGACGCGCTTCAGGGCGCCGATCGGATCACCGGACGCAAGGGATCGGGCCGCGGCCGTGATCAGCGAGTCCATCGGAATCCCGCCACACTTGTCACTCTCACCATTCGATATCCGGCGCTAACTCTGTCTCGCGGTCAACAACAGCCCCGGAAAGGACAAAGCGATATGCCCGATATTCTGCACAAGGTTGGAATCAGATCGTCATCCCTCGGTGACGTGTACAAGGCATTGACCACGGTGGAAGGTCTTTCGGCGTGGTGGACGGTCAACACGGAAGGGGACAGTCACGCCGGCGGCGTGATCCGGTTCCGCTTCGGCGCGGGCGGTTTCGACATGAAAGTGCTGGCGCTGCAACCCGACGCGCACGTGCTGTGGCAGGTGGTCGACGGGCCGGAAGAATGGATCGGCACGAAAATCGGTTTCGATCTCGATCAGAGAGGCGACTGGACCATCATCCTGTTCAAACACCAGGGCTGGAAGGAACCGGTGGAATTCATGCACCATTGCAGCACCAAATGGGCGGTGTTTCTGCTGAGCCTGAAGTCGCTGCTGGAAACCGGCAAAGGCGCGCCGTGGCCAAACGAAATCAAGCTCGACACCTGGGAATAAAGTTGCGCGAGGCAAAGGAGAGAAACGATGACAGAGCATCATATCGGAACACGTGAGGCGTGGCTGTCAGCGCGTCTGGCGCTGCTCGAAGCCGAAAAGGCGCTGACGCGGCAAAGTGACGCTGTGGCTCGGCAACGGCAGGCGCTGCCATGGGTGCGGATCGAGAAGGATTACCGTTTCGAGACCGAAGCAGGCAGTGCCTCGCTGGCAGATCTGTTCCAGGGCCGCTCACAGCTTCTGGTCTATCACTTCATGTTCGGGCCGGACTACACTGCGGGGTGTCCGTCCTGTTCGGCGATCGCCGACGGGTTCGACGGATTCGTCGTTCATCTGGCGCAGCACGACGTCACGCTTGCGGCGGTGTCACGTGCGCCGCTGGCGAAGTTGCAGGCCTACAAGCGGCGGATGGGGTGGAGTTTTCCCTGGGCGTCCTCGGCCGCCGGTGACTTCAACTTCGACTTCAACGTTTCGTTCACGGAGGAGCAACAGCGCCAGGGGGACATCGACTACAACTACAAGCGCGCCGGCCGTGCGATGGACGCGGCTCCGGTGCCGGTGCCGGTACCTGTAGCGCGGTTCGCCGCCTCGTGTGGCACCGATGCGCCGACCTTTTCACGCGACCGGCCGGGTCTGAGCGCGTTCGTGCACGAGGATGGCGTCATCTATCACACGTATTCCACTTATGCGCGCGGAGTGGACGCGCTCTGGGGCATGCATCAGTGGCTTGACCGAGCGCCCAAGGGCCGTAACGAGACCGGCCCATGGTGGCGCCGCCATGACGAGTACGACGGATGACAGCGTAACCAACAGGACGCGTCGCTCGAAACGGAACCCTCGTCATGACGTTCATAACAGTTCCTGCCGATGACGCCCTGCGTGCTTCCGACCGAGACGTCTTCGCCGTCGCTGCGTTGCTGTTTGCGGCCAGCGCGGCGACGACGATCATTTTGTGCCGGTCCATGTCGGCGATGGGCGAGGTGCTGATGCAGGGCGGCTGGACGATGTCAATGGCGTGGCTGCCGATGTGCGGACGGACCTGGCCTGGTTCGGCCGCATCGTTCCTGGGCATGTGGGTCGTGATGATGGTGGCGATGATGCTGCCATCCCTGGTGCCGATGCTTTGCCGCTATCGCCGGGCCGTTGGCCGGACAGGCGGGACGCGGCTCGGGCGGCTGACCGCGCTGGTCGGCGTGGGATATTTCTTCGTGTGGACCGTGTTCGGCATGGCTGCTTTCTCGCTGGGGGCAGTCGTTGCGGCGGTCGCGATGAAGCTGCCGGCGCTGGCGCAAGCGGTCCCGGTTGCGGTCGGGGTGGTTGTCTTGATGTCCGGCGCGCTTCAGTTCACCGTGTGGAAGGCCCGTCAGCTAACCTGCTGCCGGAAGGCACATGGCTGCGGTTGTACGTTGCCGGCGGACGCCGGCACGGCCTGGCGACACGGTCTGCGGCTCGGCCTGGACTGCGGCCTTTGCTGTGGCGGCCTGACCGTGATCCTTCTGGTCCTTGGGGTCATGGACCTGCGCGCGATGGCTGCGGTGACGGCCGCGATCACCGGCGAACGCCTCTTACCGAACGGTGAGCGCGCGGCGCATGCGATCGGAGCCGTCGTCGTAGGGGCAGGATTGGCCCTGATCGCGCGAGCGGCCGGGGTGGCATAGGCCCGGTGGGCTGCCGATTTTACGCCTCCTCTACGAAACTGTCGTCCGCATCCAGTGAAAACGCGGCGGCCATCAGGGCGCGGGTGTAGTCGTGCTGCGGCCTGGCGAGCACGTCCTCGGCGGGGCCTTGCTCGACCACATGGCCGTGGCGCAGCACCACGATCCGATGCGCCAGCGCCCGCACCACGCGCAGATCGTGGCTGATGAACAGGTAGCCCAGGTGATGGTCGCGTTGCAGTTGCGCCAACAGATCGACGATCTGCGCCTGCACCGACATGTCGAGCGCACTGGTCGGTTCGTCCAGCACCACAAACCGTGGCTTCAGCACCATGGCTCTGGCGATGGCGAGGCGCTGGCGCTGACCGCCGCTGAATTCGTGCGGGTAGCGGTCGCCGATATCGATGGGCAGACCGACCTCGTCCAGCGCCTTCGCGACACGGACGCCGCGTTCCCAGCGGGACAAAGTGGGCTCGTGCACTGTCAGGCCCTCGGCGACGATTTCCGCCACCGTCATACGGGGTGAGAGGCTGCCGAACGGGTCCTGGAAGACAATCTGCATGTCGGCGCGCAGGCGGCGGAGGCTCTTGTTGTCGAGTTCGGCGAGATCGGTGCCGTCGAAACGGATGCAGCCGGTGGCCTGGACGAGGCGGAGCAGCGCGTAACCCATGGTGGACTTGCCCGAGCCGCTTTCGCCGACCAGCCCGACCGTTTCGCCCTCGTGCACCACGACGTCGACGCCGTCGACGGCTTTGACGTGGCCGACGGTCCTGCGCAGGATGCCGCGGCGCACCGGGAAGTGGACCTTCACGTCCGCTCCCTGCATCAGCACCGGCGCGTTGGTGCGGACGGCGCGCGGCTGGCCGCGCGGTTGTGCGGCCAGCAGCATCTTCGTGTACGGATGGTGTGGGGTGTCGAACACCTCCCACACCCGGCCCGATTCGACGACCTCGCCGTCCTTCATGACGCAGACCCGGTCGGCATAGCGGCGGACGATCTCAAGGTCGTGGCTGATCAGCAGCAAAGCCAGGCCGCGGACGGATTTCTCGGTAGCCAGCAGCTTCAGGATCTGCGCCTGGATGGTCACGTCCAGCGCAGTCGTGGGTTCGTCGGCGATCAGCAGAGCCGGATCGTTGGCGAGCGCCATGGCGATCATGACGCGCTGGCGCTGGCCGCCGGAAAGCTGGTGCGGGAAGGCATCGAGGCGGTGCGCGGCGTCGGGAAAGCCGACTTCATTGAGCAGTTGGACGACGCGGGCGCGGGCGGCGTTGGGCGGGACCTGCTGGTGGAGGTTCACCGCCTCGGCGATCTGCTTGCCGATCCGGGCGAGCGGATTGAGGCTGGTCATCGGCTCCTGAAAGACCATGCCGGCGACGCCGCCGCGCAGCCGGCGCAGCAGTTTGTCGCCGGCACCAATGACGGCCTGGCCGTCCACCACCACGCGTCCGGCGCAGGTCGCGCCGGGGGGGAGCAACTGGAGCAGCGAGAGGGCGGTGAGCGATTTGCCGGAGCCGCTTTCGCCGACGAGCGCGAGGGTCTCGCCGCGGTCCAGGGTGAAGCTGACCTGGTCGACCACGGTGCGCTGGCCGAAGGCGACGGAGAGGTTTTCGACCGAGACGAGGCTCATGGGCGGGGCGCCTTGCCTGGGGGGGGTGGGCTCGCGGATATCGGGGTGGCGGCTCGGCGTTGAACTGGGGATTGCGGCGATTGTGGGCTGGCGGGGAAACGCTGCGACGGTGAGGGTGTCGCAACGGACGCATTCAACGCCAAGCCGCCAGGCCGCCAAGATTTTATAAGCTTGACTGGGGGACGCTGGCGACAGCGGGACCGTTTTTGCGAACGGTGTCGATTGGCGCTACGGGGACTTGGCGCCTTCGCGGCTTGGCGTTGAACTGGAGATCGCGGTGCCGCAGCCAGGGTAAATGATGTCGTTCCGGCTTGCTGCCGAGGCTGGTCGAGCCGGATCATCTGCGGGCTCCGGGTTTGGGGCCCTTGCGGGGATCGAACGCGTCGCGGACCGCCTCGCCGACAAAGACCAGCAGAGTCAGCAGCCCGCCGAGTACGACGAAGGCGGTGATGCCGAGCCAGGGGGCCTGCAGGTTGTTCTTCCCCTGTGATACCAGTTCGCCGAGCGAGGGGGAGCCTGGGGGCAGGCCGAAGCCGAGGAAATCGAGGCTGGCGAGAATGGTGACCGAACCGGACAGGGTGAACGGCAGGAAGGTCAGCGTTGCCACCATCGCGTTGGGCAGGATGTGGCGCCACATCACCGCCGGGTCCGACACGCCAAGGGCCTTGGCGGCGCGCACATAGTCGAGATTGCGGCCGCGCAGGAACTCGGCACGTACCACGCCCGTCAGGTTCATCCAACTGAACAACAGCAGAAACACCAGCAGAATCCAGAAGCTGGGGGTGATGATGCTGGACAGGATGATCAGCAGATAGAGTTGCGGCATGCCGGACCAGATCTCGATGAAGCGCTGGAACAGCAGATCGACCATGCCGCCGCGAAAGCCCTGAATGGCGCCGGCGGCGATGCCGATGGCGGAGGAGATCGCCGTCAGGGTAAACCCGAACAGCACCGAGATGCGAAAGCCGTAAATCACTCGCGCCAGCACGTCGCGGGCCTGGTCGTCGGTGCCCAGCAGATTCTTGCCGTCCGGCGGTGACGGCGCGGGCGTGGAGGGCTTCTTCACCACCGTGTTATAGGAGTAGCGGATGGCGGGCCAGATCATCCAGCCCTGGGCGTTGATCGCCTCCTGCACTTCGGGGTCGGTGTAGTCGGCCCCGGTCGGCATGAAACCGTCGCCGAACGTGTCCTCGCTATAGTCCTGCAGCACCGGGAAATACCACTCGCCGCGGAAGAGGATCACGATGGGGCGGTCGTTGGCGAGGAACTCGGCGAACAGGCTGAGGCTGAACAGCAGCAGGAAGATCCACAGCGACCAGTAGCCGCGCTTGTGGGCGCGGAAAATCGCCAGGCGCCGGCGCGTCAGCGGCGAAAGGTGCACTATTGCCTGGCCTCGAAGTCGATGCGGGGATCGACCACCGTGTACAGCATGTCGCCGACGATCTGCATCAGCAGGCCAAGCAGGGTGAATACGTATAGCGTGCCGAACATCACCGGGTAGTCGCGGCGGATCGCCGATTCGAAGCCCAGCAGGCCGAGACCGTCGAGCGAGAAGATGATCTCGACCAGTAGCGCCGAGGAAAACAGGATGCCAATGAAGGCTGAGGGGAAACCGGCGATGATCAACAGCATGGCGTTGCGGAAGACGTGCCGGTAAAGGATTCGCTGCTCGCTGGCGCCCTTGGCTCTGGCGGTGATGACGTACTGCTTGCGGATTTCCTCCATAAAGCAGTTTTTGGTCAGGACGGTCAGGCCGGCGAAGCCGCCGACGACGATGGCGACGGTCGGCAGGACCATGTGCCAGAGGTAGTCGAAGATGCGCGCCGGCATGTTCCAGGATTCGCTGCCCATGCTGTGCAGGCCGCGCAGTGGGAACCACTGCACGAAGCCGCCGCCGGCGAACAGGACAACCAGCAGGATGGCGAACAGGAAGCCGGGCACGGCGTATCCGATCAGCACCGCGGCGCTGCTGGCGACGTCGAAACGGCTGCCGTCGCGCACCGCCTTGGCGATACCGAGCGGGATGGAGATGAAGTAGACCAGAAGCGTCGACCAGAGACCGAGGGATATGGAGACCGGCATCTTCTCCTCGATCAGTTGCAGCACCGGCTTGTCGCGGAAGAAACTGCGGCCGAGATCGAAGGTCAGGTAATCGCGCAGCATGATCAGGAAGCGTTCGGGGGCGGGCTTGTCGAAGCCGAACATCTTGTTGATGTCGGCGATCATGTGCGGGTCGAGACCCCTGGCGCCGCGATAGCCGTGCTCACTCGATGGCATGATTTCGGCCGCGCCGCCGCCGGTCATGCGGCCCATGACGGCACCGCCGCGGCCTTTCAGTTCGGCGATCATCTGCTCCACAGGGCCGCCGGGGGCGAACTGCACGACGACGAAGTTGATGGCGATGATGCCGAACAGGGTCGGGATCACCAGCAGCAGTCGGCGGAAGAGGTAGGCACCCATCAGGCTGGGCGACCAGGCCAGGGCTCTGCCCTAGACCCGCAAAGCGGGCGACGCCCCCTTTGATCCCGATAATTTAAGTACATCACGGGCCGCTGCGCCTGGCGGCATAGGTCGCGGCGGCCAGGGTCGGGTCGATCCACCAACTGTCGAAGGCGAGGCCGGTGCGGACCGGTTTGTCGGGGCGTCCGAAGATGTTCCAGTAAGCGACGCGTACGGACTGCAGATACCATTGCGGCACCACATACCAGCCCCAGAGCAGCACCCGGTCGAGGGCGTGGGTGGCGACCAGCAGGTGGGCGTGATCGGGGGCGTTGACGACATCGTGCACAAGGGCGTCGATGACCGGGCTGCAGACGCCCATCAGGTTGTAGCCGCCCTCCGGCTTGGCGCTGTCGCAGGTCCAATAGCCGGTTTGTTCATTGCCGGGGCTTTCGGACTCGCCATAGGTCACCACCATCATGTCGTAGTCGTAGGCGTCCACCAGGCGCTGGAACTGCGCCGGATCGACGGTTCTCACCCGTGCGTCGATCCCCAGATGCGACAGCCACTGGACGTAGGGCAGCGCGACACGCTCGAACGCCGGCTGGTCGAGCAGGATTTCGAAGCTGAAGGGCTCGCCTTCGGCGTTGACCAGCTTGCGGTCGCGGACTTTCCAGCCGGCTTCCTCCAGCAGCTTGAGCGCGCCTTTCAGCTCCTCCCGGTTGTTGCCGGAGCCGTCGGTCACCGGTAGCTTGAACGGCTGGGTGAACAACTCGGGCGGCAACTGGCTGCGATACTTGTCCAGCAGCGCCAGTTCAGGGCCTTCGGGGATGCCGCTGGAGGCCAGGTCGCTGTTGCTGAAATAGCTGTTGGTGCGGGTGTAGCTGCCATAGAACAGGTTGGCATTCGCCCACTCGAAATCGAACGCCATGGCAAGGGCGTGGCGCACCCGGACATCCTTGAACAAGGCTCGGCGGGTGTTCATCCCGAACGCCTGCATGCCGGTCGGCAGATGATGCTGGAGCAGTTCCTTCTTCACCAGACCCTGCTGCACCGCCGGAAAGTCGTACGCGGTGGCCCAGTCCTTCGCGACATTTTCTTCGCGGAAGTCAATCTGGCCGGCCTTGAACGCCTCCAGCGCCACGGTGGCGTCGCGGAAATACTCGGTTCGCCTGGTGTCGAAATTGTTCAGGCCCTTCATCACCGGCAGGTTCTGCTGCCAGGAGTCGGGGACACGGTCCATCGACAGGGTGCGGCCGAATTCGAAGCGCCCGACCCGGTAGGGACCCGAACCGAGCGGCGGATCGGTCAGGGGGGAGTCGAACTGGCGGCCCTCCCACCAGTGCTTCGGCATCACCGGCATCTGGCCGAGAATGAGCGGGAGTTCGCGGTTGTTGCCGGATTTGAAGCGAAAGACCACGCGCAACGGGCCTTCGACGGTGACCGAGGCGATGTCGGCGTAATACTGGCGGAAGAACGGCCGGCCTTTCTCGCGCAGGGTTTCGAAGGTCCAGGCGACATCCTCGGCGGTGACCGGCGTGCCGTCGTGGAACTTCGCCTCGGGGCGCAGTTCGAAGGCGACACCCCTGTGGTCGGCGGGCAGTTCGATCACCTTGGCGAGCAGGCCGTACTCGGTTTCGGCCTCATCGGCGTCGGCCATGGTCAGGGTATCCCAGGTCCGCCAGACGTCGCCGGCAGGGGTGCCGCGCACGATGAACGGGTTGAAACTGTCGAACGTGCCGACGGAGCTGAGCACGACTTCTCCGCCTTTCGGGGCGTCGGGATTGACGTAGGGGAAGTTTTTGAAATCCGGCGGCAGCGCCGGGGTGCCAAGCAGCGACAGGCCGTAGGTTCGGGTGGGCGAGTCGGGTGTGGGGGCGGGTGGCGTGGCGGTTTGGGCGTGGCCCGTCGCGATTCCAGTCAACAGCCAGAGTGCAAGCCCGAACAGCCTGGTCACGCGCATTCCTGAACTCCCTCATTGCGGGCATGACCGTGATCACCGCCCGTTCGCCAGCAGTGCCGTTTCCTGCCATCCATGTCGGCGGCCGGTTGCGGCCGCTGCAAGGCCGCACTCTAGTTATCCCGGATCATCCCGAACAGGGCTGTCGATAGGCCGATGGGCCGCGGGGCGTATCAGCCACGTTAACGATATCGCGCGCAAGCCTGGGTGCGGCTATTGGCGGCGACTGCGGCAGAGCCAAGGAGCAAGGCCGAACGGCTGACCTGGACGGCGGATTCTGCTACCATTCGCGCCTTATGCCGGCCGAATCCGAAGCGCGTTTGCCGCGACGTCGAATCATCCATATCGACATGGATGCGTTTTATGCGTCCGTGGAGCAGCGTGATGATCCAGCGCTGCGGGGGCGGCCGGTCGCGGTCGGGAGCGCGCGGGAGCGAGGCGTTGTCGCCGCTGCCAGCTATGAGGCGCGTCGCTTCGGCGTCCATTCCGCCATGGCGTCCGTCACCGCTCGGCGGAAATGCCCGGACCTCGTGTTCGTCCCGCCGCGATTTGACGTCTATCGCGCGGTGTCGCATGAAATTCACGCCATCTTTGCTTGCTATACGAAGCTGATCCAGCCGCTGTCGCTGGATGAGGCGCATCTTGATGTCACCGAACCGCTGCTGGACCGCGGGTCGGCGACCGCGATCGCGCAGGAGATCAAGGACCGCATCCTGCAGGAAACCGGACTGACCGCGTCGGCCGGCGTGTCGTACAACAAGTTTCTGGCGAAGCTGGCGTCGGATCATCGCAAGCCGGACGGTCTGTTCGTCATCACGCCGCGCATGGGTGCGGCGTTCGTGGAGACTCTGCCGATCGGCAAGTTCCACGGCGTCGGCCCGGCGACCGCGGCGAAGATGAACCGTCTTGGCATCCATACGGGCGCCGACCTTCGGCGGCAGACGCGGGCTTTCCTGAGTGCTGAGTTCGGCAAGACCGGCGATTATTATTACGGTGCGGCTCGGGGCGAGGACGACCGGCCGGTGGTGGCGGACCGGCAGCGAAAATCGCTGGGGGTCGAGGTGACCTTCCAGCGCGATCTGCTGGCCTGGGAGGAAGTCGGGCCGGCGTTCGGGCCGCTGGTTGCAAAGTTGTGGGACGCTTACAGCCGATCGGGGGTGGTTGGG
>Ga0302320_10011069_pt1 | contig 19168 bp, 12 predicted proteins | sample Bog_T0_3_FD_202130 | JGI IMG/M metagenome (GOLD analysis project Ga0302320, IMG submission 202130) | Peat permafrost microbial communities from Stordalen Mire near Abisko, Sweden - Bog_T0_3 | ecosystem: Environmental > Terrestrial > Soil > Wetlands > Peat | place: Sweden: Abisko, Stordalen Mire... | reverse complement strand
CGCAGGCTCAAACAGTCTGGCATGTTTTGGGGAGTTCGCGGCGCACAAAACGTCCTAGACATTCGTTGCTTGTTGGAAAACCGTCACTTCAACTTGTTTTGGGAGCAATATCGCAAACCGCTCCCAACTTCGCACCAGTGTAATTGAGATAATCCCATATCCGTAACTTTCTTGTCCTGCACCCCTCCCACCCGGCCGGTACGAATACAAGTTCGTGGTGGACGGAAAATGGTTGCATGATCCACGCGCCCGCGAAAATGCGTCCAATAATTATGGTTCGCTCAATTCCGTCGTGGAGGTCAAGCCATGAAAGCGCGATCAAAAAACACCGCAGGTTTTGGCGATGAATCACGTCCATACATGAGATTCCATGTGCCCGCCAACGGGCAACACCCCCATTCTGCTTCTGGCCAGCCAATGCCGACAGCCCTGGCACAACCGGAATTTACCATTGAGGAACATCTCCGGGTGCAACGGGAGATTGAAGCACGCGCGCACCAATTTTGGCTTGCGCAAGGTTGCGCCTTGAAAAGCGCGCTCAACTGCTGGCGTAAGGCGGAAGACGAAGTGTTAGCGGAGTTCGTCAAAAAACGATTGCAGTGTCATCCCAGACCAACAACCGTCAGGGGCGCTCATACCAAAACCGGAGGAACTTGCTCCTCTCGGACGGCAACTATTCACCCATCCCCAGCCCCATAGAAACCAATATTAACCGCTGCCTGCCGGCCTAGTTTATGAACCACGCCATACCAAACCTGCAAATTCACATTCACAAAGTGGATGGCGCCACCACGACCTTTGTCCAAAATGATGCGGATGAGGTCAACCGAATTCTCGAAGGATTCGAGCCGGCGCATATTTTTGACCGGGACCGGTTTGTGATTACGGATGCCAATTCGATCACGTCCCTGCCGGTTTCCAAAATCACGCGCATTGATTTGATCTCGGAACTGCGGCCACACTTGCTCTTTCCCGTCGGCACCGTGGAGGCGGTTGAACTGGCAGAGTCGGAATATGAGACCCTTATTCGCAACCCCATCATGCGCGAACAATGGGAACAAATGTGTACCCGGGATGGGTCCGTGGTGACATTTCTCGATTTGGAAATGGCGGATGGCCAACGTCTGTTGCTCACCACCGAGCTGCGCGCGGAACAGCAGTCCGAAGCCGCCTGGAACTCCAACTTTTTCCCGTTGGAAGGTTCAAGCCTGTGTTTCCGCATGCGCTCCGGTGGTGTCGCCGTGCTCAATCTGGCCAACCTGGTGCGGCTGACCTTTTTCCCCAAACCGGAGCATTCGCTGCCCGACGCCTGGCACGCCCGGCAATTCAACACGCCGCCGCCAAGCTACTCAGGCGGCAACCCGACTCCAGTGCCATTGGTGACGCCATCCAAACCCACGCACTTTCAAGCCAATTGACTGATCAAAATTAAAATTCCGATCTTCGAGAAATGGGATTTGTTGATCCTCTCCGATGGTGGACACGGCCCAGTCCCCGAAATTTGGGCGTTTCATGATCCCGGTCCCTAACGGCACGAAGATATAACGCCAGATCCCAGCGCGCGATGTTGCGTCAAGGATATGCGTGCCTGAGCCACACCAGACGAGATGTTGTACGAATTCCAAAAGCCGGGTCAGTAAACTGGCCACACGGACCTGGCAGGGGGTCATGGATCATCTCGTCCTCAAGAAAAAGGACGATACGAGACTGCGCTGGGACACTGCCATCAAGGACAAGAATTTCGACGGCATCCGCCACCTGCGAATGGCGGAAATCCGCCCCGAGCATTTCGACCAAGCGCTGGCCGACGGCAAGGTGTCCACGAACGTTTACCTGCGGCGGATTCACAATCACGCCTTGGGCGTGGAGTGGCTGCTGATATCGGTCATCCGGCGCCTGCAATGGCCCAGGCCGGTGTTCAAGGAGAAGCGGGCCATCACAGCGGAGGAACATGCCGCCATCGTCTTGCGGGAGCACAGAGCGGCGGGACTCTTATGAGCCGCTGTGGCACACGGGGGCGGCGCAATCGGACGGTGCCTGTCTGCGGGAGGAGAACATCAACTGGGAGGCGCGGACTATTGTTTTACGCGCAAGAAACTGGAATCGCGGGGGAAGAGCGTCAAGCTGGCTCTGTTCCGGTTCAGCGCGGAGGTGGAGACCCTTTTGAAACGGCTGCCGACCGTGGGGCAGTCGTTTCCCTACCTCTGCACGGTTCGATCTGGCGACCGGGCGACGGAGTTCAAGCAGAGGTGCGTTGGTTTGGCTGGGGATTGCGGGTGTGTCCCTGCATTCGTATCGGTATGTATGGGCGGAGAGGGCTTTGAAGTGCGGTTTCCCAGAGCGGCTTGCGCAGCAGGCGTGGGGACCCAACTCCAAGGCGGTGCATCGGGCGTATGCGAAATACGCGGAGGTCACGGCACCGTCGCTGGATGATTGGGAAAAGGATTGGCGGGAGAAGCCGCAACGCGGCGCGCAACCAAAGTTGCAGGCGGGGGATTATCGACTACCGCCGTCTGCCATCGCGCAAGCGAATCAGATGAAATCATCCCTCACGGTCAATGAGGGCACGCCCCATTTGACCCGCAACGCAGCGAAGGAATGGATCTCCATGCCGCGCACGGCATTGTGTTCGCCCACGCGGATAGGCCGGTTGTAAAATCATGGGCTCATCAAGCGGAAGAATTGATATCCAGAACCAGGGGACAAAAGCACATTGAAGACCCCATTACTGACCTTGGCCATATTGGTTACCGTTGACCAAACCACCGGAGGCGTCAGGTTCGTGGCACCATAGAGCGTCCAATCGTTCGCCCATTCCGGCCAGTTGATGGCCAGTGCATATGCGCTCCCGCTCATTCCCAAGGCGGGCAAGGGCAGGAATACGGCCACCGCTGACGAATTCCCGCCCGCTCCACAGTCATCCGCGGCGGCTATTTTATAGAAGTTTGTTTGCCCGTTGAGGGCGCTCGTGTCCACGTAACTGCTATTCGTCAGCCCTCCGCCGATCAGCAGGTAATTGGCGCCATTGTTTGTGGAACGCCAGAGGTTGTAGCTCAATGCTCCCGTCGTCAGCCACCAGTTCAATGAAATCTGGCGGTTGCCCGCCACGCCGGCTAATTGCGTCGGTGCTGACGGGATTGTTCCCCCGCTCAAACCATATTTGCACTTGAGTGCCCGCTCCTCCGCCAGCCGGTCGCTCGACGACAAGGCAGTATCGTAGATTTGCACTTCCGCGATGTCACCAGCCAGATATCCGGTATCATCCGCCCCGACTTCGCCGAGGACCAAGGTTGCCGGCGCGGTCAGCGAGTTGGTGCCGCCGGTGCCGGTTGCCACTTGATTCCCGTCAACATACAATGTCAACGCCCCTGTGCTTTCCGTCCGTGTGAAAGTCACCACATGCGGCTGGCCGTTGTTGAACCCGGTGCCGGAGGCAATGGACGTATCCGGGTTGCCCGTGCCCGCCAGGACCTGTCCGTTGGCGTTCAAGGCAATCCCAAAGTCATTCTGAGTTCCCGGCTGATCCCCGTTGACCAGCCCCGCCCCGTTATAGAACGCCGCGCCAGAGCCCTGGGTGTTCTGGCTGCTCTGGTACACCAGGATAATCGTGAAATTGTCCTGCACCGGGCGATACAGCCAGAGGCAGGTGCTGCTGGCCGGGTTGAATCGCACCACAGGCAGGCCATTCATGGCGTCCGTGACATATATCGGCTGCTGCGCATTCACCGGTTGTATCGCGTTGTAGCCGTTGCCGCTCACATCGTTCCAAGTCGATACCATTGCTCCACTGTTCAGTCCTTGAATCGCATCCGCCCTGAACCAGGCCGAGAGAACCGTGGGGTTGGCGCTGGCCTGGCCGGAGTTGGTGCCTTCGCCGATTGTGTTCACCGCTGAAACCACATAATAATAGGTCCGATTATTGATGACATTGGTGTCCGTGAAGGTCGTCGCGGTGACATTGGTGATGGTGACATAAGGTCCGCCACTGACGAGCGAACGTTTCAGATTGTAGCTGCTGGCAACGGATCCGCTCCACCAGCATAACTGCACCTGCCCATTACCGGCTACGGCAGTCAAACTGGCCGGGGCAGCAGAGGGAGCGGAAACAATGTTTTCATAAAGAGCGGCCACTTCATTGCTGCCCAAGGCGCGGGAAAAAAGCCTTATTTCATCCAGACTGCCGTTGAAATAGCCGCCACCCGAGGCAATCGCACCGAACAGCAGGCGCGCGGAGGCATACTGCGAGTTTCTGCCGGCGGTTCCCGTGGCTTGCAAACTGCCGTCAACATACAGGCTCATGAGCCCGGTGGCCTGTTGCCTCGTCGCCACGCATTGATGCCAAGAGCCGTCATTAATCGAAGTGGTGGATAGAATTGTCGCATCTGGATTCCCGACGCCGAATCCAAACTTGCCGCCAACCAAAGCCGTCCCAAAATCGTTGGCAACTCCAGGGTAATCACCATCCACCAGACCGGCGCCATTATACCATTGGGGAGAGCCGCCCGTCTGGGTGGTTTTAATCCAGAAGGCTATGCTGAACTCATTGCAGACCGGGTTGGTGATCTGCACATAATTATTGATGCCGTTGAAGCTCAGACAACCGTTGACCCGGCCGTTGGCGTTCCAAGTGGCTCCATTCACCATCCCGTTATTGCCGTTCCCGGAGACATCCATAACGGTGTTTCCATTCGTGGCATCCAGCGGCCAATAGCCAATGAAATCCGTGGGAACCCGCAGGGGCGGGTCTATTTGGGTGGGATTCGCCGCTTGCAGGGCTTCAAAGGAGGAGATGCAGTCCCAAGAATAAAAGTTGGTGCCACTCGGACTGGGTTGAAGCCATTGACACCACGACAGATTGTCCCGCATCCGCCGCATATTCCATGCAGCTTCGGCATTGGCTTGCAACCATAATTCATAAGTGCTTTGCGAATTGTGGTTCCTCATGAATCTCGTCATCCACCGCAGAAAAATAGCGTTGAACCCGGAGTTGTTCCCGGCAATGCCATATTCGGGCAAAACCTGGCTGCTGGTCAGGCTCGTCATGGTGAAAGCCGCAGCCAGAGTCGCGTCATTCGTCTGCGCAAGGAAATTGGCGGCACCGATGAAAGTGCCTTGGTTATACGTGCTGGACCAGGTGTCCACCGCACCGTTGGTGCTGATATTATCGAATATTGCCCCGGTTCCAGCATTGAACAGAACCGAACGTTCCCAGTAATAAATATTCGTGGCTTTGTTCCAATAGTTTGTGTCGCCATATATTTGATAGAGCAAATATGCGGCAATGGCTCCTGGCCCGTTAACACAGGCATTTTTACCGGCATTTTCGGGATATTCCCAATATAGACCGCCACCCAAATTGGTGCTCCAGGCTCGCGCATAAACAGCGTCGAAATCAGCCTTTGCCAGGTTGCAATAATTGGTCATCCCTGTGTCCTGTCCGCCCCGGGCAAACGCGATGATGGCCCACATGTTGTCGTCATTATAACCATCGACCGCATGCCAACTGGAGCCATTATCTGAGATGAAACCGTTCAGCAGATTGGTAATCATGCCCTTATAGGCAGAATTGGAAGTCCACTCGTAGGCATCAATGACGCATTCGATTTCCTCTGCTTGGCCCCAAAAATAATTGACTCCTCCTGACTGGTTGTTCTTGAAATATCCGTTAGTCCCGCTTTGGACGTAAAAGGCGGAATTATAGGCGCTGAAGATCGAATTGGCGTCCGTGGACGAAAAGGCAAGAACCGACGCGCCTGCTTGCAGCAGGCAAAACAAAGCGAGCAGACAAATGCGATGAATGATTTGGCTCATGCGATTTTTTTCAAAACACGGCGTGATGACATTGAATCCCGAATATTTAGCATTTCAGGAACCAAAAGTCTTGTGACATGAAATGGCCACGACCGAGTCCGCCGCATCCACAACCACGCCCTGAGGATGGAATGGCTGGTGAAATCGGTCATCCCGCGCATGCAATGGCCCAAGCCGGTGTTCAAGGATTCGACAACGACGGCTGGTTGCCCTTCGCCGGGCCTTCGCCGAGCGCCCGCTTTTCTTCCAAGGATCTAACTATCCGACAATCCGTCCAGCAATTTTTTTCCGTGCCCATTCCAGCCCATCTGTGGTCAAAAGTTCCCTGTGTTGGTGTGTTGCCTGGTCTGCCCATCCGCCTAACTCCGCCCACGTCCCGCCACGGAAAACCTTCAAGTTCTCCATCCTCTCTGGGTTGCGGCATCAGCCGCGCTGCGCCCTTCGCATCTCTGCGTTCGCCCCACATTTGCCTTACGAACCCATTCAAGAGATCGTTGACTAAATGACAATCTGCTTTATCGTTTTTTAAATGCGAATATCGAAAAGAACCGATTATGCCCTGCGCGCTTTGTTCACGCTGGTGGATCATTACGGTGGCGCACCCATTCCCATTCGCGAACTCGCCCGTCGCAACGACGCACCCAAGCGTTTTTTGGAGCAAATCATGCTGACGCTCAAGTCGCAGGGGTGGGTGGACAGCTCCGCCGGCGTTCGCGGCGGCTATTTCCTCGCCAAAGCACCTTCCAAAATCACCATGGGCGAGGTGGTGCGGCATTTCGATGGCATCCTGGCGCCAATTGATTGCGTTTCCGTCACCGGGTACAAGCGTTGCTCGCAAGAGCCGGTTTGCCGGTTCCGAAGGGTTTTCTACGATGCCCGCAATTATGTGGCGGGTTTGATGGATCGTTCAACGCTGGCGGATGTTGCCAAAAGTTTGCCCTTGGCAAAAAACGAGGTTTCCGCCGGATTCATCGGCGGTGAAGGCATATAAAAAATTTTATTTTTGCCATTGACAAAATTCTTTTTCAGGCGACAATGACGACATGAAGAGTCGTGTATATTTGTGAAGCCGAAGTACACGAATGAATAAATTGAACAGAACAGCGTTAAAGTGCGAGTGCGGTCTATTTATTTGAATAAATAACGATAATGAGAGTCGTTTTATAGTGAAATGGACATTCCTGAAACGCAGAGAAACTGGCTGACCGTAACCAACGGAAGCGGGATGAGAATGAAAAGAAAAGTGAACTGGAAATTGATTGCCGGCGTCGCCGGGTTGAATTGCACGCTCACCTCGTTTGCTGCGGGCGAACTTGAGGCGACGAACTCGGCTGCAAGCGGCCTGAGCGCGACTGAGCTGGAAGTTCAGCAACTGAAAAAGCAAATCGAGGAATTGGATCAAAAGGTCCGCATTTTGGAACGGGATCGGGAGATTGACCAGGACAACACGCTGGCGGTAGCCCAGGCGCAGCCCAAAATCATCATTGGCCCCAGGGGTTTCAGCATGAGTTCCGCCGACTCCAACTTTGTGGCGCAACTGCACGGGGTGATCCAACTCGACAGCCGGTCCTTCTTCAAAGAGGGTGGCCTCAATGGGAACGACGGTTTTCTGTTGCGCCGCGCGCGACCGATTTTCACCGGCACGGTGTTCGGCGATTTTGATTTCAATTTCACGCCGGATTTTGGGGGGAGCACCGTGCAGATATTCGACGCCTTTGTGAATTATCGTTACAACCCAGCCTTCCAGCTGGAAGTCGGCAAATTCAAGGCGCCAGTCGGGTTGGAGGCGTTGATGGATGACCGAAACATATTGTTCAACGAGCGTTCACTGGCGACGGACTTGGTGCCTAACCGCGATCTCGGGGTCGAATTTCATGGCATCGTGCTCGGCGGCGCCGTCAGTTACGCGCTGGGACTGTTCGACGGCGACACGGATTACAACGGCACGACGGTCAACACTCCGACCCAGAATGACATGGCTTTCGACGGGCGGCTGTTTTTTCAGCCTTGGAAAAACACTGGGGTGTACCCATTACGCGGGCTTGGTTTCGGCGTGGCCGGCAGTTATCTGGCGAACCATCCCCCCACCAATTCGGCCACGGGTTTGACGCCCGGCTACTCGACCGATGGACAGCAGAAATTCTTCACCTATAATGCCGGGGTGAATGCCCATGGGGCGGGCTGGCGGGTTGTTCCGCAGGCTGACTATTACTATGGTCCGCTTGGGATTCTCGGGGAATATGTCGCCTCCGACCAGCAGGTGGCCTTGGCTAAAAAATCCGCTGACTTGCATAACACCGCTTGGGAAATCACGGGCAGCTGGGTGCTGACGGGCGAGGATGCCGCCTATGACGGCGTGATCCCTCGCCATCCATTCGACCCCCGCAACGGCGGTTGGGGAGCCTGGCAAGTGGTCGCGCGCTACGCATCGTTGAAAGTGGATAGCAAAACCTTCGCGGATGGCTTTGCCAGTTCCGCCAAAAATGCGGATGGCGCCAATGCCTGGTCGGTGGGCCTCAACTGGTATCTTAACCAGAACGTCCGCGCCGACATCAGCTTCTCGCGCACGCTCTTTAATGGTTTCACCGGCAAGCCGGCGCCGGGCACGGTGCCGGCCCAGGCGGAAAATGTTTTGTTCTCACGACTGCAACTGGCTTTTTAATTCCCGCCATGTCTGAGCATATCTACATACCAGACCGCGCGCATTCCTCTGTGCGTGCTGGCGAAAGCTTGGAGCGCCGGCCTCTCGCAGGGCTCGTTTCCAAATTCAGATCATGGAGCCATGCCGGGGACCGGCGCTCGTTCCGTCACGTTCTCGGTGCGAAGCCCGGCCTGTCAATTCTGTTCGCCGTGGCTTTGGCGGTTTCTGCCGGCGCGGGGGAAAGCAAACTGCTCAATGTTTCCTACGACCCGACGCGCGAACTGTACACCGAATACAACGCCGCCTTCGCCAAATATTGGACGGCGAAAACCGGCGACAATGTGGTGGTGGCGCAGTCGCATGGCGGCTCGGGCAAGCAGGCGCAGGCGGTCATCAATGGACTGGAGGCGGACGTGGTCACGCTCGCGCTGGCGTATGACATTGACGAGATCGCGCAACAGGCGAAATTGCTGCCCGCCGACTGGCAGCAGCGCCTGCCCAATGACAGCACGCCCTACACTTCGACGATTGTATTCCTCGTACGCAAAGACAATCCCAAGCATATCCAGGACTGGAACGACCTGATAAAAGGCAACGTGGGAGTGGTGGTCGCCAATCCCAAAATATCCGGCGGCGCGCGCTGGGCCTACCTCGCCGCGTATGCGGATGCGCTGGAAAAAAACCATCACGATGACGCCGCCGCTCGCGACTTCATCAAGCGGCTCTATAAAAATGTCCCGGTGCTGGACTCCGGCGCGCGCGGCGCCACCGTGACGTTTGCCAAAAATGGCATTGGCGACGTCCTGCTCGCGTGGGAAAACGAGGCGCACCTCGCGCTCAAGGAATTCGGCGCGGACAATTTTGAAATCGTCACCCCGCCCTTGAGCATCCTGGCCGAGCCGCCCGTGGCGGTGGTGGACAAAAACGCCCGGCGCCACCACACGACCGAGGTGGCGAATGAATATCTGAAATATCTTTACTCGGATGCCGGCCAAGAAATCGCGGCCCGTAATTTTTACCGTCCGCGCAACGAGGCGGTGGCCCAAAAGTACGCCGCCAATTTCACCCGGTTGAAACTCGTGACGCTCGACGCTGAGTTCGGCAGTTGGGAGAAGGCGCAGCAGGCGCACTTCGCCGATGGCGGCATCTTCGATCAAATATATCAAAAGTAAATCGCCGGCGAATGAATTCGATCTGTTTTTCATTTTTCCGGTTGACAGATCCCGCCGATGCGTCACAATAACGACTCACATGATCGGCAATATAAGATCACGCGATGCAAATTGGATTGCAGCACGTTAAAAACGGTTTGCCACCGGTTCTTGTTTGCACACAACGACGACTTATTGAGTAGTATATAGAATTTAACATGAGCACAACGAAACAACTCAAACCATGAAAATACACAAAAGAATCGCGACTCAAAACACAGTCGGCCAAAACGTGCGGCACGCACAGACCGCCTTCACGTTGATCGAACTGCTGGTGGTCATTGCAATCATTGCCATTCTCGCCGCCATGCTGCTGCCGGCGCTGGCGAAGGCCAAGGACACCGCCAAACGCGGCGCGTGCGTTTCCAACACCCGGCAACTCGGCATCGCTTTCAAGCTGTTCCTGAGCGACAACAACGATCATTTTCCCAAGGCCGTGACGGAGCGGGAAGCCACAGACACGACCCGGTGGGGAACCATCCCCGCCACGCCAGGGGACGTCGCACCATTTTCCATCCGCGGCCAACTCGAGCCGTATATTTCCAGCACCAATTTCATTTTCAACACCAACGCCAATTCCGATCCCGGCGCGAACACGTTTCGCTGCCGGTCAGGGCTGGCTTGGCCTGACCCAGCGCCGGGTCAATGGTTCACCACCGATTACGGGTTTAACTTGAGCGAAGCCAATTACTCACCCGGTTTCGGCGAGAGCGCCTGGTATCAGGCGAACCCGGATTTTGGATTCAATGAAAATTTCACGGACAGCTCGCTCGTAAAACCGTCGAACTTCATCCTTCTCGCCGACGCCGGACGCGGCGACAACACGCCCTCCCGCGGCGGCCTCTATCCCATGCAAGTGATCGCGCCCGGCACGACTACCCAGGCCCAGATGCTGGAACGCCACAATAATCGCGCCAATGTGGGTTACGCGGACGGACACTCGGCGGAAACGACCTTCACGAATTCGTGGACAGCCGGTCAATGGCAGCGCAATTAACACCATAACTAAAAATCCATCTCGAAGACAAATTATGACCATCACCGAATCGCCAATTAAATTTGCGCCCGCCTTGCGGCGCAAGCAGCGCCGCTCCATCGCCGAACTGCTCGCGCCCCTGGAGCAGCTCGCCGCCAACTCGCCGAATCTGGTCGCCAATCACGACGCGAAGTTTGACGTGCGCGGCGAAACTTACGAACTGCCGCGCTACCTGTTTGTGGGCCCGCGCGGCGGCGACACGCCCATCCGCATCGGCATCTTTGCCGGCCTCCACGGCGACGAACCGGAAGGCGTCCATGCGCTCGTAAGGTTCATCCAACTCCTCGAAACCAGGCCCGAACTCGCCGCGGGTTATTACTTGTCGTTTTATCCGGTTTGCAACCCGACCGGATTCGAGGATGGCACGCGATTTTCGCGCAGTGGCAAAGACTTGAACCGCGAATTCTGGAGCGGTGCCGCCGAGCCGGAAGTCCGGCTGCTGGAGGCCGAACTGGTTTCACGCTCGTTTCAAGGCCTCATCTCCCTGCACACGGACGACACCAGCGACGGCTTCTATGGGTTCGCCCACGGCGCGACCCTGACGAAGCATCTCATCGAACCAGCGCTGGCGGCGGCGGAAAAGTTTCTGCCGCGCGACGGGCGTCCGGTCATTGACGGCTTCAACGCGCGGCGCGGCATCATCCGCGACCGTTATGAGGGCATTTTGTCCGGGCCGCCGAAATTGCGTCCGCGTCCGTTTGAAATCATTCTGGAAACGCCCGCCGCGCCGCCGGAGTTTTTGAAGGAGCTGGCGTTCGTCGCTGCGCTCCAGACCGTTTTGCTCGAATACAATAAATTCATCGCCTACGCACCCAACCTTTAGAAATATAAAGATCATGTCACGCATCTACAACGACATCACCGAAACCATCGGCAACACCCCGCTCGTGCGGCTGAACCGCACCGCGAAGAAATACGGCGCCGTCGCCGACGTGTTGCTTAAACTCGAATTCTTCAACCCGCTCTCCAGCGTCAAAGACCGCATTGGCGTGGCGATGATTGAGGATGCCCTCAAATCCGGTGCCATTGGACCGGACACCGTGCTGATCGAGCCAACCAGCGGCAACACCGGCATTGCCCTGGCCTTCGTCGCGGCGGCCAAGGGCTTGAAACTCATTTTGACGATGCCGGAGACGATGAGCGTCGAACGGCGCAAGCTGCTCAAGATTCTCGGCGCGAAACTGGTGCTGACAGAAGGGCCGAAAGGCATGAAAGGCGCGATTGCCAAGGCGGAGGAATTGCAAAAACAGATTCCCAACAGCGTCATCCTCCAGCAGTTCAGCAATCCGTCGAACCCCGAAATTCACCGAAAAACCACGGCCGAGGAAATCTGGCGCGACACGGACGGCAAGGTGGATTTCGTCGTCGCGGGCGTCGGCACAGGCGGCACCATCACCGGCGTGGCGGAAGTCATCAAGAAATTGAAACCGGAGTTCAAGGCCGTGGCCGTCGAGCCGGTCAAATCTCCGGTGATTTCGGGCGGCCAGCCTGGCCCGCACAAATTGCAGGGCATCGGGGCGGGTTTCATTCCCGTGAACCTCAATACCAAGATTGTGGACGAGGTGATTCAAGTGAACGAGGATGACTCCGGGCCGATTTCCAAGGAGATCAACGCGCTCGAGGGCATTCCCATTGGCATCTCCAGCGGCGCGGCGGTATGGGCGGCGCTGCAAATTGCCAAACGCCCTGAAAACAAAGGTAAAACCATTGTGGCCATCGTGCCGTCGTCCAGCGAACGTTACCTCTCGACATGGCTGTTCGCCGACATGGGCACGGAGTCGGATGATATTAGCAGCTTGCTAAAACCGGCATAAAAGCTTCTGCTGTTGTGCCGTATCTAGCAACGTGGCGACCAACAACAACACGACCAAAAAAATCCGCGTTTTGCCGGGCTTCAGACTGACGCTCGGTTTCACGCTGTTTTATCTTGGCCTCATCGTGCTCATTCCGCTGTCGGCGGTGTTCTGGAAAACCAGTTCACTGTCATGGCACGATTTCTGGCACACCGTCACGCTGCCGGCGGTGCTGGCGTCGTATCGGTTGACGTTCGGCGCCTCGTTTTGCGCGGCGGTGGTGAATGCGTTCTTCGGGTTCATCGTCGCTTGGGTGCTGGTGCGCTATCAATTCTTCGGGAAAAGATTGGTGGATGCGCTGGTGGACCTGCCCTTTGCGCTGCCCACTGCGGTGGCCGGCATCACCCTGGCGTCGCTGTACGCGAAAGCCGGCTGGATCGGGCAATGGCTGGAACCACTGGGCATCAAAGTCGCCAATACGCAGCTCGGCGTTTTCGTCGCACTCACGTTCATCGGCCTGCCGTTCATCGTGCGGACCGTACAACCGGTCTTGGAAGACCTCAATCCGGAACTGGAAGAAGCCGCCGCCAGTCTGGGTGCGAACCGCTGGCAGGTTTTCTGGCGCGTGATTCTGCCCATGCTCACGCCCGCGCTGCTGACAGGTTTCACGCTGGCGTTTGCGCGCGCCCTGGGCGAATACGGCTCGGTGATTTTCATCGCCGGCAACATTCCCATGAAAACCCAGATCACACCCGTGGTCATCATGGGCGAACTGGACATGTTTGACTACGCCAAAGCCACGGCCATCGCCGTCGTATTGCTCGTGATCTCATTCGTGCTGCTGCTCGGCGTCAACGTGCTCCAGTGGTGGACCAACCGCCATGACTCCACCAACCTCGCGTGACGCCCCCCGCCACAACTTTCCACGCACCGCTCCGCGCCGGGCATCGCCGCTCGACGACGGAATCTCCGCGGGTGCGCCGGCTGCTCATCGGCGGGGCGTTGGCATTTTTGAGCTTGTTCCTGTTCGTTCCGCTCATTTCAGTGTTCACCCAGGCGTTTGCGAAAGGCATCGGTTTCTATTTCCAGACCATCAGCGACCCGCTGGCGCTGAGCGCCATCAAACTCACGCTCATCGCCGCCGCCATCGCGGTGCCGTTGAATTGTGTTTTTGGGGTCTGCGCCGCCTGGACGATTGCGAAGTTCGAGTTTCGCGGTAAAAATATTTTACTCACGTTGATTGACCTGCCGTTCTCGATCTCCCCGGTGATTTCCGGTTTGATTTATGTCCTGGTCTTCGGCGCGCAAGGCTGGCTGGGCCTGTATCGGAACGCGGACCACCCGGCATTTCCGTGGTTGGCAAACTGGCTGAACGACCATGATATTAAAATCATTTTTGCCGTGCCGGGCATCGTCCTGGCGACGCTCTTCGTGACGTTCCCGTTTGTCGCGCGCGAGTTGATTCCGCTGATGCAGGCGCAGGGGCGCAACGAGGAAGAAGCCGCGCGCGTGCTCGGCGCCAGCGGCTGGCAGACCTTCTGGCGCATCACGCTGCCGAATATCAAATGGGGCCTGCTGTATGGCGTCATCCTGTGCAACGCGCGCGCGATGGGCGAATTTGGCGCGGTCTCCGTGGTCAGCGGCAAGATCCGCGGCCAGACGAACACGATTCCGCTGCACATCGAAGCGTTGTATGACGACTATAATTTCACCGGCGCGTTTGCGGTGGCCTCGCTGCTGGCGCTGCTGGCGCTGGTGACGCTCGGCCTGAAAACGTGGGTGGAGCACAAGAACGCCTCGCAAAAGGAAGCCGATATTTCGCCATGAGCGTCGAAGTCAAAAATGTCACCAAAAAATTCGGCCGCTTCACCGCGCTCGATGCCGTCAGCCTGAGGGTGGAGTCGGGCGAACTCGTGGCGTTGCTCGGGCCGTCAGGCTCCGGCAAGACGACCCTGCTGCGCACCATCGCCGGCCTGGAATTTCCCGATCCGGGCGATGCGCAAATTCTTTTTTACGGCGAGGATGTCACGGGCATTCCGGCCAGCGAACGCAAGGCCGGTTTCGCCTTCCAACACTACGCGCTCTTCCGCCACCTGAGCGTGTTCGAGAACATTGCCTTCGGCCTGCGCGTGCGCCCGAAACCAACGCGTCCGCCGGAAGCTGAAATCCGCGCCCGCGTGGAGAAATTGCTGAAGCTCATCCAGCTTGAACCGCTGGCCAAACGGCTTCCATCGCAGCTTTCGGGCGGGCAGCGCCAGCGGGTGTCGCTCGCCCGCGCGCTGGCGGTGGAACCCAAAGTGCTCCTGCTCGACGAACCGTTCGGCGCGTTGGACGCCAAGGTGCGCAAGGAACTGCGCCGCTGGCTGCGGCAGTTGCACGATGAAATCCACCTTACGACCTTGTTTGTGACTCATGATCAAGAGGAGGCGCTCGAAGTGGCCGACCGCGTGGCCATCCTGCGGGCTGGCCGCATTGAGCAGGTCGGCACGCCCGAGGAGATTTACGATCATCCCGCGTCGCCATTCGTTTATGATTTCCTTGGCAACGTCAATTTATTCAGCGGGCGCGTGAAGGACGGTGCGTTGGTCATCAGCGGGATGGACGTTGCCGCCCCCGAGGCCACCGGCGAGCCGGACACCGACGCCATTGCGTTTGTGCGTCCGCACGACGTGCGCATCACGCGCGGGCCCGATGGACAAAAGACGTTTCCGGCGCTGATTGTCCGTTGCAATGCCGCCGGGCCGGTGGCGAACTTGGAACTCGAGCGTGTCCACGGCGGCGGACAGTTCACCGCCCAATTGAGCAAGGAGGAATATCAGCAATTGCAGCCCAAGGCCGGCGAGCAAGTGTTTGTGGAGTTGAAGAAAGTGAAGGTCTTCTCGGACGATTATTCGATTTAAGGCATTAGCAGGCGGAAGAACCGATCTGTGTTGGACAGCTTCAGGTTGACCGTCTGGGTGATGTCGGCAGCCACCGGCGCATTCGTTACTAAAGTCCAGCTGGACGGCGCCAGGCTTAGGCTGGCTTCCAATACATAGTTCGTATAGGACGACGGCCAGCTTACCTGAATCTGGCCGCCGTTATACTGGATGGCTAGCTCGGGCGGCGATTGGCGCAACACGTAGATTTGCACGGACGCACTGTTGGTGAGACCTTCGCTGTCTGTCGCCGTCACGGTGATGAGATGCATGCCTTCGCTCAGGACCGAGGCTTCAAAATCCAACTCGGCGCCGCTGCCCAACGGGCCGTCAAGGCTCGACACCCATTGCACGCTCGCGTCGTCAAGCAGACCATCCTGTGGATCGTTGACGAAGGCGTCGAGGACCACCTGTTCGTCGGCCATGAATATCGTGCCGTTCATCGGGGAGCTGAGGTTGATCACGGGCGCATGGTTTTGCACGGTGAAGGTGGTGCTGGGAGCCGGATCCGAGCTGTTGAATCCATCGCTGACGGAAACGGTGATGATCCCGTCGGTGCTGGCATGCAGGTATGCGCTGTCAATCGTGTAGCTGTTGCCCGGCAAGTCTGTGTCCAGTGTCTCCCAAGTCGCGCCTCCGTCTGGACTGTATTGCACGGTATAAGCAAGTTGCGCGTTCGGATCAGCGTCAGAGGCGGACCAACTGACCATCAGCGGGCCGGCGCCCGTGAACGCGCCGCCGTTAGTGTCCGTCAGGGAAATGGCGGTGACGGAGGGCAGGTTGCTGCTGCCGGTGACGGCAGCGAGTTGGGTCATGTTTTCCCCATTCCAGATTTGCACGCTGCGGATGGCGGGATCGGCGGGCACGGAAAGTTCAAACATGCCGAAGCCGGTTTCATCAGGATCGTCCTCTAGGACGAACGCATCCGGGGCAAACGAAATTTCCTGAATTAAGTTGCCGGAACCGTCGAGCAGCAGGGCGTAATAAGTGCCGGCGCCCGAAGCTGCCGGCGGGTTGGTGGCGGTGGTGCTCACGGTCCAGAACGGGAAGAGGCCGGCCACATTGGAAAAGGTGTTCACGTAACCCCGCATCAGGAACCATTTGCGCACTGGTCCGGGCGGCGGCGGCGGCGGCGGCGCTCGGAACAAATTGGTCACGCTCGCGAGCATGGCCTTATACGTGGCGGATGAATTCCACACATCCAGTGGCACCACGTCGCAATAGCTCATCACATCAAAATACATATTGGGATCAGCCACGGGGTTAAGGTTCGTTGCGGATACTAGTGTCAGTGTGTCCAGTCCATAGACCATCGCGTTCACTCCGTTGGTCATCGGACCCAGGGCGGGTTTGATCGGTCCCGCCGGCGGCGGCACCGGTTGACAGAAGGCGAAGACCGGCGTGCCTGCGCCAGCCCCCTCGCCACAAGCGCCTTTGAGCGTCACGCTATTGATGATGGAATGCGGCCGGCCCAGGTTGTGGCCGATTTCATGCGAATGGGTGTGCCGGTCCGTGGTATAAAACGCCGCATCCACAAAACCGGAGGAAACGAACGTGGCATTGGCGCTGATGGTATTGCCGCTGGTGACGTAAGTCTTGGCCCAGCCGGAGGCGTCGGGACTCGGCGAAGCTATCGCGCCGTAATATATCCAGTTCGTGCCGTCGCCGAACAGGCCGCCCAGCATCTGGTCGAAAGTCTGCATCTGGACCAGTTTGGCATTGGAATTGAAGAGCACCCAGCGCCCAAGTTTGGTGACCCCGGGCGGCATCGCGGCCGGGACAGCCAGGTTGATGGGCGGTAACTGCTTCATTTTTGCCAGCGTGAGCCGATCTGGAACAGGATAAATAGAAACCAGCCGCTTGGGCAAATCGGCATAGGCGTCGGCATTGACATTCTGGACCACGCCGGCATTGTTCCAGTTGTAACCCGCAAACTTGACCGGCATCGCGGGCACAGGATTGAAGGTCACCTGCACGGTACTGTTGGCCGGCACGGTGTTGGTGGGAATGACGGTGAGGTTGTTGGTGCAAACAAATTGCAGGCTTACCATGCCCGTCGGCCAGGAATCGGGCAATTCAAAATTCAGGTTGCTGGTTAGGATGCCGCGTAGGGCCCCTGCATTGGTGGTTTGCACCACCAAATCAGGGCTGCGGTTGGGCGCATACGGTGGCAGTGGCGACCCCGGCAAGGCGCCGCCGGCACCCGTGCCGTAAAGCCGCGCACCTTGGACCAGCACCGCCGGGCCGTTGGTCGGCAATTGCAAAAACGCCCTAACATAGGTCTTCTTGGCCTGAATGAGTGGCACACTATTGCTCCAGTCCTGGCTTACCTGCACCACTTCCAGCGCCACGAGTTGAACCACACGGGTTTTGCTGGCATTGAAACTGGCCTGACCAGTGCAGTTCGTCACGGAAATGACGAGGACGGCGTTGGTGGGCGTGAAAGCATAGCCATTGGTTGCGATCGGCGTTATCGTATAGTTGCCGGGCGGTGTATTGGTGAAAGCGTACACCCCGTTGGCGTCCGTCAGCATCGTTCGGTTTGTGGGGCCGGAAAGCGCTACGAGCGCGCCTGCAATCACTGCGCCGTTGCTGCCATAACTCAACTGGCCCCGGATTTGTCCGACCGCACCCAGAAATACCGGCAGCGTGGTATTGGCATTCAAGGTCACCGTGGCGCTGGCGGGGGTAAACGTGTTTCCCGGCTGTGTTGGCGTGACGGTATAACTCCCGCTGAGCAGATTGGAGAAGCTGAAGAACCCATTCGTGCCGGACAACGTTGAGCCGGTGGCCGCGCCGGTCAAGTTCACCGTGGTGAACGCAACTCCCGATGCGTTTGTCTGGCAGCCGCGCACGTAGCCGGAGACGCTGTAAACTTGATAAATCTTCGCAACCGCGTTGGCCGAGTTGTTGGTCAGATTGGGATCTGTCACGCCATTGGGCACCGGGACCGTGGCGGTGTTGGTGAAAAGGCCGGCGTTGGTGCCGATGGCATCGAGGTACACGTAGCCGGTCCCGCTATTGGGGTACACGGTGCCAATGGTCCACACGCCCGTGTTGGTGTTGTAATTATACCCACCGGAGATGTTCGTGACCAAAGTCAGACCCGGTGGGAGCAGGTCATTGATCACCACATTGCTGGCGATGTTGGGACCGTTGTTGGCGATGCCAATTTGGAAGTAAATCAGCTGGCCAGCCACCACGGAAAGCGAACTGCCGTAAGGACCGGCGGAGTTTGTGCTCACACCCTTGGTGACTTGAAGGTCAGCTTGCATATTCGTGGCGGCACTGACGGTCACGGTGAAGGAGCAATTGGTGCTGTCACCGCAGGTGTCACCGGCGGTGGTATAGACGGCGGTTGTGCCGACAGGGAAGATGCTGCCGCTGGGCGGGATGGAAGAGATGTTCAGGGGCGAACTGCAACCGCCAGAGGCCGAGGTGGTGAAATACACGGTTGCGCCGTTGGAACTGGTGGCCGTGACGGTGAGATTCGAGGAACAGGTTAAGACAATCGGCGGATACGTGGGTTTGTTGACAGTCACGGTGAAGGAGCAGTTGGTGGTGTCGCCGCAGGTGTCACCGGCGGTGGTATAGACGGTGGTTGTGCCGACAGGGAAGATGCTGCCGCTGGGCGGGAGGGAAGAGATGTTCAGGGGCGAACTGCAACCGCCAGAGGCCGAGGTGGTGAAATACACGGTTGCGCCGTTGGAACTGGTGGCCGTGACGGTGAGATTCGAGGAACAGGTTAAGACAATCGG
>Ga0302320_10011068_pt1 | contig 19168 bp, 16 predicted proteins | sample Bog_T0_3_FD_202130 | JGI IMG/M metagenome (GOLD analysis project Ga0302320, IMG submission 202130) | Peat permafrost microbial communities from Stordalen Mire near Abisko, Sweden - Bog_T0_3 | ecosystem: Environmental > Terrestrial > Soil > Wetlands > Peat | place: Sweden: Abisko, Stordalen Mire... | reverse complement strand
AGTCGTGCTCGATTGGACCGGCACCTCGCCGCAATCGGAAAGCTCGATCAATTTCTATCTCAATGAAAACATGCTGAAGATGTTCTTCGGCATCTATATGATCATGGTGTTCGACCCGCAGGTGCTGTTCAATGACGGCTTCTACGATCTGGTCGAAACCCGCATTCCCGAAGGCTCGCTGCTCAAGCCGAAATATCCGGCGGCGCTGTCCTGCCGCACCCATGGTATCGGCCGGGTGTTCGATGTGCTGGGCGCCTTGCTGGGCCAGCGTACCCCGGAATTCCTCAACGCCGCCGGATTCTCCTCCAGCCCGCATCTGATGTTGTCGGGTCATTATCGCGGCAGCGGCAAATATTATCAGCTGTTCCAGATCGGCTTCGGCGGCATTCCCGGCCGGCCGTTCGGCGACGGACCGGATGGTCATTCGCTGTGGCCCAATTTCACCAATGTGCCGAACGAATTTCTCGAAGCCTATTTTCCGCTGCGCATCGAACGCTATGAAACCATCACCGACAGCGGCGGGGCAGGGCTGCATCGCGGCGGCAACGGTGTACGGATTTCCTATCGCTTTCTCGAGCCCGGCGCCATCTCGATCCACGATGATCGCTGGTTCACCTTTCCCTGGGGCGTCAATGGCGGCGAGCCGGGCGACCGCTCGCATCGCCTGTTGGTTCGCGCCGATGGCAGCCAACAGGTGTTGGGCGCCAAAATCGACGACATCGCGGTCGAACCGGGCGATCTGCTGCATCTCGATACCTGGGGCGGCGGCGGCTGGGGCGATCCGCTCGCGCGCGATGCCGCGCTGGTGGCGACCGACGTGGCCCGTGGCCTGGTGTCGCCCCAAGGCGCGCGGCGCTATGGCGTAGTGCTGGGCGCCGACCATTGCCTGGACATCGTGGCAACCGCCGCTTTGCGCCGGGACATGATCGCCACCCGCACCAAGCCGGGCCTGTTCAATTTCGGCGGCACCATCGAAGAGCTGCGCGAGCGCTGCCTGGCCGAGACCGGACTGCCGGCGCCGATGCCGCCGAAAGGAACGCTGAAGCTGGCGGCGGAGTAAACCTGGAGAGTGGGTCGATAATAAAAAAACGGAGGGGAGTCATGCGCAAATCTGATTTGTTGCAAGGTGTTTTCAGCGGTGCGCTGCTGCTGTTGGGTGCGGGCGCCTGGGCGCAGACCGCGGATAGCGCGCCGAAGACCGGCGCGGTCGAGGAAATCGTGGTCACCTCGCGCCAGCTGAAAGAACGTCTGCAGGACGCGCCGGCCTCGATCACGGCATTTTCCGAGGCGACGCTGGAACGCGCCGGCGTCGAGCGGGCCACCGATTTCATCGCCATGACTCCGGGAGTCAGTCTGGTGCAGACGGTCGAAGTGGGCGATGCGCAGGTCAATATCCGCGGCATCAACGGCGCGCGCGACGCCGAAAACAGTTTCGCCTATATCGTCGACGGCATTCTCCTGACCAATCCCGGCGCGGTGAACCGCGAATATACCAATCTCGAACAGCTGGAAGTCCTGAAGGGGCCGCAGGGCGCCATCTATGGCCGCAACGCCGAAGCCGGCGCCATCGTCGTCACCACCCGCGCACCCGGCGATCTGATGGAAGGCCTCGTCAAGGCGACGGCCGGCAGCTACAGCGCCTACAGTCTGGTGGGCACGGTCGGCGGCCCGGTCATCCCGGGTGTGCTCGACGCGCAATTCTCGGCCGATCGGCGCTACAGCAATGGCGAGTTCAGCAACAGCTATCTCAACGGCAAGGATGTCGACCGCTTTTCCGATTTCGATTTCAGCGGGCGCGTGATCTGGAAACCCAACAGCGACACAAGGGTCGATGTGAAGGCGCGCTATGGCAAGGTCAACGCGGCGGCGCTCGATTTTAACGCGGTGTTCGCGCTGCCCGGATTGGCGTCAGCCTTCGGGGTGCCGGCCTTGTACCAGAATGTCAACGATCACCCATTCGTCTTCCAGAACAATGTCGAGCCGCTCAACCGACAAGAAACCGCCGAAACCTCGGTCAAGATCGATCGCGATCTGTCGTTTGCCACCCTGTCGGCCTGGTTTCTGTTCAGCGATGTGCGCAATTCCTTCCTCGCCGACGGCACCTCGGGGGCCTTTGGCTTCTTCGACACGCAACCGGCCTGTATCGCCAGCACCGCCAAGCTGTTCGCCGCGGGCTTCAAGCTGCCTTCGCCGCAATATATCGGTCCTTCGCCGGTCTATCCGAACAGCTTCTTCGGTCCCTACACGCCGACCACCTGCGACGGCTATCAGTATCAGGTGCGCAATCAGCGCGACGAGAGCACCGAATTCCGCCTCAGCTCGAAGAATGACGACAAACTGCATTGGCAGCTGGGGGTTTATTATCTGCATATCGACCGCGAGGTCGGCGTCTCGACCGGCATCGATAGCGGTGGCCCGATCGCGCAGAGCCTCTATGTCCCCGGCGTCACCGAACAATTGCTCGACGATGCCTATACCAGCAACATCTATGCCGGTTTCGGCCGGGCGTCCTACGATGTGACGCAGGATCTGTCGGCGTCGCTGGCGTTCCGCTACGACCAGGAGAACCGCAGCGTCCACAATCTGGTGCCGCTGGACGCCGTCAGCCAATACATCACGCCGGGGCAGCCGATCAATCCCGGTATCGTCAGGACCGCCGCCAACCCGACCGGGGCGATTCCCGACAAGAGCGCCAGCTTCGATCAGCCCGAGCCCAAGATCGACGTGACCTGGAAGGTCACGCCTGAGGTGACCGCCTACGCCAATTGGGGCATCGGCTTCAAGGCCGGTGGATTCAACAGCACCGGCAGCGCCGCCACCGTCAATAGTTTCATCAATGGCTACCTCGGCACCCATGTCGCCATCAGCGACGAATATAAGAAGGAGTGGTCGAGCGCCTTCGAAATCGGCGCCAAGGCCAAGCTGTGGAATGACCGCATCACGCTTACCGGGGCGCTCTATGAGAATGCGGTGCATGACATGCAGTTTTTCGAGTTCTTCGTGGGCCCGTTCGGCTTGCTGCGGGTCGACGAGAACATCGATCTGGTCACAATCCATGGCGGCGAAGTCGCGACCAATATCCGCGTGACCGACTGGCTCAGCCTCTATGGCGGCTTCAATCAGACCGACAGCCGCATCGACAAGAATTATGTGCGGCCGGAATCGGTCGGCAATAAATCGCCCTACACGCCCGATTACACGGCGACCGCCGGCCTGCAAATCGTCAAAGCGGTGCGGGACGATCTCAATGTCATCGGCCGGCTCGATGAGAATTTTACCGGACCCACCTGGTTCCATGTCGACCAGAATCAGACCCGGCCGACCTATTTCGGCACCGCCGACTATAGCCAGACCCGGCGCGCCGCCTTTGCCCTGATGGATTTGCGGCTCGGAGTCGAAGCGGCAAATTGGTCATTGACCGGCTATTCGCGCAATCTGCTGGACAAGAAATTTTTGGCCGAAGTGATTCCTGCCGTCGAATTTGGCGGCTCCTTCGCCGCGCCGGGCGAGGGCCGTGTTTTTGGCGTGGAAGGCCGCTATCGCTTCTGACGGAGGGCGGGCCCGCCGAGAAGGTGGATAGGCTAAAATGCCGCCTTGATCTGGCAGACCGAAACCTCGAAGGTTTGTTTCAAGGATCTGGCGCGCCTTGGCACAGCCTGCCTGCAGCTCAGAATCGCGCCTGCAGTTCGATCCCCCACTGCCGCGGTTCGTTGTAGCTGGCCAGGGTCTCGTTGCTGCCAAGCGCATTGGCGCCGACCGCCGAAGGGGTGCGCTCGTCGGTAATATTGCGGCCCACCAGGGCGACGCTGTAGCGCCGCCCGAAATCCACCGACACGCGCGTATTGAGGAAATCCTTCGGCGGCGTGCGCAATGTGTTGGCGAGATCCCAATAGACATCACCACGGTGCGACCAGTCCACATGCGCCAGCAGCGCGAATCTGTCGCCGAGCGGATGGGTATAGTCGACAGAGAGACTCGAGGTCAGCGGATAAACTTGCGGTGTGCGGTTGCCTATGTCAGCCGATGCGCACTCTATGCCGTCAGCAACAATGATCCGGTCGGCTGGGGCGGCACCAGCGACCATGACGGTGCCAACGCCACCAATCATTTGTCGGGGAGTCTGGTGCGCAACACCCCGATCGAAGTGCTCGAAATGAAAACCGGCATGTTCATCGAATCCGCCGAACTGGAGTGCGATTCTGGGGGCGCCGGGACCTATCGCGGTGGGCTCGGCTTGCGCCGTTTGATCCGTTTCAGGACGTTGGGCGAATTCCTCAGCGTGACCAAAAAGACCAAGAGCAATCCCTGGTCCCTCGCCGGCGGCAAGGAATCCTCGCCCAACGCAATTCTGTTGCGGGCCGGCAGCCCGAGCGAAAAGCGGGTCGGCACCTACCGCAGCAAGGTAACCCCCGACCAACTGGTGCTGTGCATCTCCGGCGGCGGCGCCGGCTATGGCCCACCGCAACGGCGCGACCCGGCAGCGGTTCTTGAGGATGTGCTGGATGGAAATGTGTCGCTTGCTGCCGCGCGCGACCTCTACCGGGTGGTGATCGTCGACGGCGCCGTCGACCAACTGGCGACCCGGGCGCTGCGGGCCACCGTTTGAGGCCCTGGTTGCTGAGAATGTTTCTAACCGTCTTCCGGTTGCGCTGCTGTCAGGCTATCCTTGCGGGAGAGCGGACGGACGGGCCGTCCCTGGCGGAAATGACGGGAAAAAGGCGGCCGGCATGCGGATCCAGCAACTCATGTTCGCAAGCAAGAAGACATCGATGAGAGTAGCGCTGGTCGCCCTGTGCATGGCCGGCGTCGGTCATGCCGCGGTGCCGCCGATGATCGAGCTGCCGGCGGGATCGCCTTTTCCCGAGAGCGTGACCTCGGCCGCCGACGGCACGCTCTATGTCAGCAGCCTGAGCAATGGCGGCATCGTCCGAATTGCGCCGGACGGCACCAAGCCCGAAATTTTCATCGCGCCGGGCGCCTTCGGCTCGGCCGGCACCTTCGGCGTCAATGCCGATTCTAAGACGCAGACCCTGTGGGTCTGCTCCAACAAGTCGGACCGTTTCGGTCCGAAATTGGCGGATCTGCCCGAGGGCGCTTTTCTGCTGGCCTTCGACCTCGCCGGCGGCCAGGGCAAGGCCCGCTATGCCCTGCCGGCGGCCGGCGCGCTGTGCAACGATATCGCGGTCGGCGGCGACGGCAGCGTCTATGTCACCAATACGCGCGGCACCCAGATCTTTCGCCTGCGGCCGGGCGGCGACGCGCTGGAAAGCTGGGTCGACGACCCGGCGCTGCAGGGCGGGCTGGACGGGATCGCCTTCGGCGCCGACGGCAATCTTTATGTCAACACCTTTCAGGGCGGCGCGCTGTTCCGCATCGCCGTCAAGGACGGCCGCGCCGGGGCCATCACCAGCCTGGCTTTGTCGCGGCCGCTGACCCATCCCGACGCGCTGAAGGCGGTCAAGAGCGGTTTCGTCATGGTCGAAGGCGCCGGCCCGCTCGACCATGTCACCATCGCGGGCGATCGCGCCGTCATCGACACGGTCAAGCCATTCGCCGGCCCAACCGGGGTGACGGTGGCCGGCGACATGGTCTGGGTGGCTGAAGGCCAGCTCGACCATCTCGGCGATCGCGACAAGGGCCTTGCGCTGCCGAGCTTCCAATTGCGGCCATTGCCGCTGGCGGCGCTTTATGACGCGGGCGCTGCCAATGCCGGCATCGCGCTGCCGCCGGGATTCTCGGCCAGCTTGTTCGCCGACCGGATCGGCCATGTCCGCCAGATGACGGTCGGGGCGGACGGCACGCTTTATGCCAATAGCTGGAGCGGCCGCTATTACCGCAACGACACGCCGCCAGCCGGAGGTTTCCTGCTGGCGCTGAAAGACAGTGCGGGGTCCGGCCATGCCGACCACATCGTCCGTTTCGGCGGCGATCGGGCAGAGGGCTCGAATGGCGGAACCGGCATCGCTTTGTTCGAAGGCAAGCTCTATGCCGAGGTCAATGACCTTATTCTAAGCTATGACCTTCCGGTGGACGGTCTCAGCTTTGCCAGCGCCAAACCCGACATTGTGGTGTCCGGTCTGCCGCTCACCGGCGACCATCCGATGCATCCTTTCGTCATCGCTGGCGATGGCAGTCTGTTCGTCGATGTCGCCTCGGCCAGCAATTCCTGCCAGCCGCAGAACCGCATGCCCGACGTCAAAGGCGACGACCCCTGCCGGGAATTGGTCACCCGCGGCGGCATCTGGCGCTATGACGCCCGCAAGAGCGGCCAGCTGTTTTCGCCGGACCAGCGCTATGCCACCGGATTGCGCAATGGCGAGGGGTTCGCGTTCGACGGGCAGGGTCGGCTGTTCGTCACCCAACATGGCCGCGACCAGCTGTCGGCCAATTGGGGCAAACTCTACACGACGGAACAAAGCGTGGCGCTGCCGGCGGAGGAAGTGGTCGAGGTGACCGCGGGCGCCGATTACGGCTGGCCCTATTGCTATTTTGATGCCGAACAGGGTCGGCTGGTGCTGGCCCCCGAATATGGCGGTGACGGTGGCAAGGCGGTCGGTCGCTGCGCCCGGAAGCAGGGGCCGGCGGCTTCTTTCCCGGCCCATTGGGCACCCAACGATCTCAAGTTCTATCAGGGCGCGATGTTCCCCAAGGCCTATCGCGGCGGCGCCTTCGTCGCTTTCCACGGCTCCTGGAACCGGGCGCCGCTGCCGCAAGGCGGCTATAATATCGTGTTCCAGCCGATGGCGGACGGCAAGGCGGCCGGACCTTTTGTCGTCTTCGCCGACGGCTTCGCCGGTCCGTCCAAGGATCCGGCTGGTGCTGCACATCGTCCGTCCGGCCTGGCGGTTGCACCGGATGGCGCGCTCTACATTTCGGACGACAAGAATGGCCGCATCTGGCGGGTAACCTACCAGGGCGACGCCGACGCGCCGCTGCAGGGCGCCGTCGCCGCCAATGCTTCCACGCCCTCCGGTGGCCGGCCGACGATCGCCGCGGTGGCGCCGCCGACCGGCTCCAATCCGGCGCAAATCGCCCGCGGTGACGCCCTATTCCATGGCGAGGCCGGCGGCGCCTGCGCCGGCTGCCATGGCGAAGACGCCGGCGGCAGTCCCACCGGCGCCAATCTGGTCGCCGGCAAATGGTTGTGGGGCAAGGGAAGCCTGGCCGATTTGCGCCGGGTGATTGCCAAGGGGGTGGCAAAGCCCAAGGAGCATACCGGCGCCATGCCGCCGAAAGGCGGCACCGATCTGTCGAAAGCGGACATCGACGCACTGGCGGCCTATGTCTGGACGATCAGCCGCAAAAAGCTGCAGGGGGCACCCTGAAGGCAGGACGGTTGCAGGCGATGTCACCAGCGGCGATAGGGTGGCTGCGTCTTTTGGCTATGCGGCCCGGAATGTGAATAGTCGATGCCAGCATTTTATCGCACTATATCGCACCTTGTTTAAGTAGTGCGAATCTGGTTGATGTGGTGCGATTCCGAGGGAGCATCCAGTGCGCAATGGTGTGTTTTGCGCCGAGCACAAAACGGATCAAAACCTTGAAGTCTTTGCAAACGGAACTGGGTCGGCTCGGTTCTGCGCTGGAGCGCCTTGATGACGCGGAGAAGTCTTGGCTGCACCGCTGTGCAATGATCTGTACCATCGGCGCATCGACCAGAATAGAAAATGCCGTGCTGACCGACGCCGAGATCGAATGGGTCGACACCACCCTGTCCCGGGACGGTCATGTCACCACTTTTGATCTCCATAAAGCGGCGATTATCCCCATTCCCTCGAACAGGCTCCACTTGTAGGCACAACACACCATAAAGGGGCCGACGCGTCAACCGACCAAGTAGTAACATCGCTACATTATGGTTTGGAGAATGGGCCGATGCCACAAACGATCATGTCGAGTCGCGCCTTCAATCAGGATCTCGCCGGGGCCAAGCGAGCGGCGAAGCATGGACCGGTTGTGGTGACAGACCGGGGGGAACCGGCCTACGTGCTTATGCAGTATGACGCCTATCGGCGCTTGGCCGGCGTGAAAGGCCAGAGCTTGGCCGACATGCTGCATCAAGACGAGGGCAGCGGTTTTGATTTCGAGCCGCCAAAGGCGCGGCTCGGTCTGCGACCGGCCGACTTGTCGTGACATGTACCTGCTCGATACCAATGTCATTTCCGGTTTGCGGCGTCGTGACCGAGCGGATCAGCAACTGCTCGCTTGGATCGACAAGGTTTCGCCGCTCGATCTGTGGGTGTCCGTCATTACCGTGATGGAACTCGATCTCGGCGCCGGTCTGATTACCCGGCGGAATCAAAGCCAGGGCGAAATGCTGCGCCGGTGGATCGACGGCCAGGTGCTTCCGTCTTTCGGCGAGCGCGTCTTGCCGGTCGATCTGCTTGTGGCTCGGCGCCGCGCAGATTTGCACATCCCTGACGCGCGGTCGGAACGGGACGCATTGATTGGGGCCACCGCACTGGTTCATCGCCTGACGGTGGTCACGCGTAACGTCGCTGACTTTTCTGCCATGGGCGTCCCGATCATAGATCCCTGCAACCTGCCTTAAAAAGAGCGCAGCCGTTCCAAAGTCAGGCAGACAAGGCTGTGGACCGGTGCCGAGGCGCCAAAGTGGTACAGGCATGGTGTAAGGGGAATGGATGAACGCGATAGTGGACAATTGTTTGACTCGAATCTCTCGTCAGGTCCCGCCGTTGTCCGCGATGCGAATAGGGGCAGAGCAGGCGTTGCGTGCAAAGCGCTTTGTCTGGAGGATGCCGGCGATTGCATTGCCCGAATCGGGCGCCGACGCACGCCAAGCCGAGACGGGGCGGATATGGCGTCAAGGCTTGCCCCGGTTCGTCCAGTAGCTGGCCCCAGAGGAGTAAGCATGGCAAACCCGATATTGCGGCAAAAGCTTGCCGCCGGCGAATTCATCGTCGCTCCCGGGCTACAGGACGGTATCGCCGCGGTGGTGGCCAACAAGGTCGGCTTCGACATCGTCTATGGCAGCGGCTATTGGACCACCGCATCGGCGCACGGATTGCCGGATGCCGGCATCGCGTCGGTCACGCAAATGGTCGAACGCATGGCGATGCTGGTGCGGGTATGCCAGGGCGCGGTGATCGCCGACGCCGATACCGGCTTCGGCGGTCTGCTCAATGTGCATCACACGGTGCGCGCCTATGAGAATGCCGGCGTCACTGCGATTCAGATCGAGGATCAGGAATTTCCCAAGAAATGCGGCCATACCCCCTTCAAGCGGCTGATTCCGCTGGCCGACATGGTGGACAAGATCAAAGTCGCCAGGGATGCGCGCCGCGATGACAATTTTCTTATCATCGCCCGCACCGATGCGCGCCAAAGCGAGGGCACCGACGGCGTGCTGCGGCGCCTGACCGCCTACGCCGAAGCCGGCGCCGATATCCTGTTCCCCGAGGCGCTGGTTAGCGACGCGGAAATGCAGCAAGTCTGTGCCGCGCTCTCGAAGCCGGTGCTGGCCAATATGGCGGATGGCGGCTTGACGCCGATTCGCGACGCCGAGACCTTGCGCCGACTAGGCTATGCCATGGCAATCTTTCCGGCCATGACCAGCCTGGCGGCGGCGGCGGCGATGGCGGTGGCGCTGCGCCATTTGAAGGCCACCGGCAGCAGCCTGTCGGCCGACATCAAACTGTTCGATTTCAAGGAATTCTGCGCGCTGATCGGCTTCGAGGAGGTATGGGCGTTCGAACGAAAATGGGCGCCGCCGGACCGAGAGCAGAGCTAGAGCCGGTTCAACTCGAATTCTTCGAGCGACAGACCAAGTTGCGACACTGCCTCTTCCAGATAGTCGGACAGCAGCGGCGTTTCCATCAGATAGCCGGCTTCCGATCGGGTGCGGCTTTCGCGCGCCTGTTTGATCGCCTCCTTGAATTGTCCGGCGGTGAAGTCGCCGCGGCCGATCCACATCAGCGCCAGCAATTCCTCCTGTTCGTCGACATTGAGACCGAGGATCGCGTCGCGCAATTCCTGCGGCGTACTGTTGCCCGGCGTGTCGAGAAGAATTTCGCTTTCGCCGTCATCCGCCGGGTTCGAGCCCAAGGCGTCGGAGTCGGCCGGTACTTCGGCGGAAAACTCTCGGGCCTTCTCGATGATGAAGGCGAGTTTCTGGAGCGGTAAGGTCAGCATGGCGGCAAGCATAACTTCTGATCCCCCGGCGGCGTCAGGCTCGGAATCTACCCAAGCGCCGCTTGCCCACCAAGGGGCCCAATATTATACAGGTTCATGGATCGAGGATGAATCGCAGGGCACGACGCGCCGCCGGCGCGAGCCAGGCCGAAGTAAGGCGCGACGCCGCCAGGCAATGGTTTGCGACCGCGCTCGACCGCCACCAGGCCGGCCGGCTTGCCGAGGCGGCCAACTTCTATGCCAGATCCTTGCGCCAGGCGCCGGAGGCAGAAACCTATTATAATCTGGGTCTCGCCTTGATGCAGATGGCGAAAGTAGGGGAGGCGGCCGATGCCTGGCGCGCCGCCTGCCGCGCGCGACCGGGCTATGGCTTGGCGGCGACCAATCTCGCGGTGGCGCTCGCCGAGTTGGACCAGCCGGCCGAGGCGCAAACGCTGCTGCGCCAGGTCGCCGTGCTGCAGCCGGACTGGGCCGAGCCCTATAACAACCTGGCGATCCTGCAGGGCGACGCCATGATCCTGCAACCGGCGATTGTCAATGGCCGGCGCGCTCTGCAGATCGATCCAGACTATGCAGATGCCCACAACAGCTTAGGCATCCTCTTGCATCAACAGGGCAATCTGTCGGCGGCGGCCGATTCCTACCGCAGCGCGTTGCGGCTGAACCCGGATTTCGCCAAGGCGCATTTCAATCTGGGCCTCACCTTGCTGCGGATGGGGATTCTGGCCGAGGGCTGGCGCCACTATGCGTGGCGCTGGCGTGGCGGCGCTCGCCACCTGCAGCCGCGCCCGTTCGGCAAGCCGCTGTGGCAGGGCGAGACGCTGCCGGGCCAGCGTCTGCTGCTCCACGCCGAACAGGGGTTCGGCGACACGCTGCAATTCGTCCGCTTCATAGCCCAGGCCGCGGCGCGCGGGGCGCATATCCTGCTTGAAGCGCCCCGTCCGCTGTTGCGGCTGCTGGAAAGCGTCGACGGCGTGGCGGAACTGCTGCCGACGGGGTCGGCGCTGCCAGCGTTCGATTGTCACCTGCCCCTGATGAGTCTGGCGGGAGTGCTCGGCATAGCAGAGGACGGGCTGTCGGCGGCGGTTCCCTACCTTCATCCCGATCCCGGCACGGTTGCGCTGTGGCAGAGCCGCCTGGCCGCCGGCAGTGGGCCGCGTGTCGGGCTGGTGTGGTCGGGCGACCCGCGTCGCCATGACCCGCGGGCTCGCACCATCGATGCGCGCCGCAGTCTGCCGCTCGAAGCTCTGTCGCCCTTGCTGGCAGTGCCGGGGATTTCCTTCGTCAGCCTGCAGTTGGGCGAAGCGGCGGGGCAATTGGCGGCGCTGCCCGATCCTTCGCGCATCACCGACGCCACTTCCCTGATCGGCGATTTCGCCGACAGCGCGGCCCTGCTCGCGACGCTCGATCTGGTCATCACGGTCGATACGGCGATGGCGCACCTGGCCGGTGCCATCGGTTGTCCGGTTTGGATTCTGTCGCGATTCGATGGCTGCTGGCGCTGGCTGGAGGGTCGCGACGATTCGCCCTGGTATCCTTCGGCACGGCTGTTCCGTCAGACGTCTTCCGGCGACTGGACCGGCGTGGTGGCGCGGGTGGCGGCTGCGCTCGGCGAATGGGCATTGCGCAATCAAGGCGATCGCGGTAAGCCGGACCCATGACCCGGGGGAAACGATCCGACATGACGGCGCGCAGCGGCGGACAGATTTTGGTGGACCAGCTGGTACGGCACGGCGTCGGCGATGTTTTCTGTGTGCCGGGCGAAAGCTATCTGGCGGTGCTGGACGCGCTCTACGATGCGACGCTCAGGGTCACGGTCTGCCGCCAGGAAGGGGGTGCCGCCTTCATGGCCGAAGCGATCGGCAAGCTGACCGGCCGGCCGGGCATCGCCATGGTGACGCGGGGTCCCGGCGCCACCAATGCGGCCCCCGGCATTCACGTCGCCAGCCAGGATTCGACCCCCTTGATCCTGTTTGTCGGTCAGGTGGCGCGGTCGATGCGCGGCCGCGAAGCGTTCCAGGAACTCGATTACCGTGCCGTTTTCGGCTCGATGGCCAAATGGGTGGTCGAGATCGACCGCGCCGACCGCCTGCCCGAACTGGTCTCGCGCGCCTTCCATGTCGCGCTGCAGGGGCGCCCCGGACCGGTGGTGGTGGCCCTGCCCGAGGACATGCTGACGGAACGGGTGGAAATCGCCGACGCGCCGCCCTGTCGCCCGGCCCAACTGGTTCCCGGCAGCGCCGAGATGAGCGAGTTGCAGCGACGGCTGGAATCGGCAGAGCGGCCGGTGCTGCTGGCCGGCGGTTCAGGCTGGAGCGCCGATGCGGTCCGCGCGCTGGCCGCCTTCGCGGCGCGCTTCGATCTGCCGGCCGCCGTGACCTTCCGCCGCCAGTCCTTGTTTCCCGCCGATCATGCCAATTTTGCCGGCGATCTCGGTATCGGCCCCAATCCCCGATTGCTGGCGCGCCTGCAGAGCGCCGATCTGATCCTCCTGGTCGGCGGCCGCTTGTCGGAACTGCCGTCGCAGGGCTACCAACTGCTGGCGATTCCGGGTGACGGCGAGCGGCTGATTCATGTGCATCCCGGCAGCGAAGAGCTCAACCGGGTTTATCGTGCCGGCCTGGCAATCCAGGCATCGCCGCAGCGCTTCTGCGCCGCGCTCGACGCGCTGCAGCCGAGCGGGCCGCCGCCCTGGGCCGGGTCGGCGGCGGTGGCGCACCAGGAGTATCGCGCCTGGAGCGACCCCACCTCCATCACCTCGCCGGGTGCGCTGCAGATGGGCGCCGTCATCGCGCATCTGGTGGCAACCCTTCCCGCCGATACGCTGGTCTGCAATGGCGCCGGCAATTATGCCAGCTGGGTGCACCGGTTCTGGCCGTTCCGCCATTTCGTAAGCCAGTTGGCGCCGACCAGCGGTTCGATGGGCTATGGCGTGCCGGCGGCGGTGGCCGCCAAGCGGCATGATCCCGAACGGTCCGTCATCGCCTTTGCCGGCGATGGCTGTTTTCTGATGAACGGTCAGGAATTCGCCACCGCCGTGCAATATGGTCTGGCGATCATCGTGGTGGTGATCGACAACGGCATGTATGGCACCATCCGCATGCACCAGGAGCGGGAATATCCCGGCCGCGTCTCCGCCAGCCTGCTGACCAATCCCGATTTTGCCGCCCTGGCCCGCGCTTTTGGCGGCCATGGCGAAAGCGTCGACGCGACAGAAGAGTTCGCACCCGCTCTGGCCCGTGCGCGGGCGAGCGGTTTGCCTGCCATCCTGCATTGCCGGCTCGATCCCGAAGCGTTGACGCCCAACCGCAGTCTCAGCCAGATCCGCGCCGCCGCGCTCGATCTTCAGTCGTCCTCCTGACCGAGCAGCGGCGCCGCCCGGTCCAACGCCAGAGTTGCGCCCGAGAAACGGATCGGCGTGCGCATGGCGGGAATTTCAGCGCCGTCCGCCGTCCGCCGCACCCGATAAGCGATGCGGCGATGCACGATCTGCGGGTCGGCGAAGGCTTGCGCCAGCGTGTTGATCGGTCCGGCCGGCACTCCTTCCGCTTCGCACCGCGCCAGCAGCGCGTCCCGCTGCCAGAGTCGCGTCGCCGCGGAAATCAGCGCGGAGAGCGTGCCATGATGGGCGACGCGGTCGGCGTTGCAGGCGAAGCGCGGGTCGCGCTCGAGCGGCGGCAGACCGGCCAGCGCGCAGAAGCGGGCGAACTGGGAATCATTGCCGACCGCCAGGATCATCCAGCCGTCCTTGGTGGGGAAGGCTTCATAGGGCGCGATGTTGGGGTGCCGATTGCCCAGTCGGGTGGTTGCAGCGCCCGACACCAGATAATTGAGTCCCTGATTGGCCAGCACGGCGACCATCACGTCGAGCAGCGCCATGTCGATATGCTGGCCGCCGCCGCTGCGCTCGCGCTGCGCCAGCGCCGCCTGGATGGCGATGACGCCATAGAGTCCGGTCATGATGTCGGCGATGGCGAGGCCGGTTTTTTGCGGCGCGCCGGCCGGATCGCCGGTCAGATCCATGATGCCGCTCATCCCCTGGATGATGAAATCATAGCCGGCCCGTCCGGCATAGGGGCCGTCCTGGCCGAAGCCGGTGATCGAGCAATAGACCAGGCGCGGGTTGGTCGCCGCCAGACTGGGATAATCGAGGCCATATTTGGCGAGACCGCCGCATTTGAAATTCTCGATCAGCACATCGGCCTCAGCGGCCAGCCTGCGGATTTCGGCCTGACCCGATGCTTGCGTGAAGTCGATCACCCGCGAGCTTTTGCCACGGTTGGTGGAATGGAAATAGGCGGCGTCACGGCTGCCATCGGGATTGTCGATGAAGGGCGGACCCCACTGCCTGGTATCGTCGCCCGCCGGGCTTTCCACCTTGATGACCGTGGCGCCCAAATCGGCCAGTGTCTGGCCGATCCAGGGACCCGCCAGAATGCGGGCCAATTCGACCACCTTGAGCCCGAGCAGCGGCGGCTCGGACATCAGAAGGCGGCGATGCCGGTGATGGCCCGCCCCAGGATCAGCGCATGCACGTCGTGGGCGCCCTCATAGGTATTGACGGTCTCAAGATTCATCAGATGGCGCATCACCTGATATTCCTCGGAAATGCCGTTACCGCCGTGCATGTCGCGCGCCGCCCGGGCGATGTCGAGCGCGCGGCCGACATTGTTGCGCTTGACCATCGATACCATTTCGGCGGCGAATCGCCCTTCGTCCATCAGTCTTCCGACCCGGAGCGAGGCCTGCAGACCGAAGGCGATATCGGTCATCATGTCGGCCAGTTTTTTCTGATAGAGCTGGGTGGCGGCCAGCGGGCGGCCGAATTGCTTGCGGTCGAGGCCATATTGACGAGCGGCCTGATAACAGAATTCGGCGGCGCCCAGCGCACCCCAGCTGATGCCGTAGCGAGCGCGGTTCAGGCAGCCGAAGGGTCCCTTCAAGCCGGCGATGCCGGGCAGCAGCGCGTCCTCGGCGACGGTTACGTCCTCCATCACGATCATGCCGGTGATCGAGGCGCGCAGCGACAGTTTGCCGGCGATCTTGGGGGCGCTCAGCCCGGCCAGACCCTTGTCGAGAATGAAACCGCGGATGGCGCCGTCATGGTGATCGGATTTGGCCCAGATGATGAAAACATCGGCGATCGGCGCGTTCGAGATCCAGGTCTTGCTGCCGTTCAGGCGATAGCCGCCATCGATCTTTTGCGCCCGCGTGCGCATCGCGCCGGGGTCGGAGCCGGCGTCCGGCTCGGTCAGGCCGAAGCAGCCGATCGTCTCGCCGCTCGCCAGGCCTGGCAGGTACTTTCGCTTCTGCGACTCCGAGCCATAGTCAAAAATCGGAAACATCACCAGCGAGCTTTGCACCGACATCATCGAGCGATAGCCGGAATCGACGCGTTCGACCTCGCGGGCAATCAGGCCATAGGCGACATAGGAGGCGCCGGCGCCGCCATATTGTTCCGGCAGGGTGGCGCCCAGCAGGCCAAGCGCCCCCATTTCGCGGAAGATGGCGGGGTCGGTATGTTCCTGCGAAAAGGCTTCGATCACCCGCGGCTGCAGTTTTTCCTGGGCATAGGCCCGCGCCGTCGCCTGAATCATCCGCTCGTCGTCGGTCAGCTGGTCCTCCAGCAAGAACGGATCGGCCCAGTCCAGCCTGGTCATTCCACCCATCTCATCCTCCGCCAAAGCCGCCCAAAGCCTCACTGTCGAGAGGGGTGGTATAGGCGTCGATGCTTCGCGTCAAGAGGCGGTTGCGGCCGAACAGCGACCCTATCTTTCGGCGGCGTCGAACGGAATATACTGTAATCGTCGGCAACTCGTTGCAAAATGCCTTCTTTCCCGCTCGCTCCGCCGTCCGCTGGTTCCGTCGCCAGACGTGGCGAGGGCAAGCGTTTTGAGGATGGTGCGCCAAGATGGCGAACGATATCGGTTCCGTTCTGCGCTGCGATCTCGATGGCGCAATTCTTGAGATTCTGACGGATCGTCTGGCCATGGCCGGGCTTTTTGCGGTCGGGCAGCCGCTTGACCGCTTTGTCGCGGAAACCGACCGCTTGCCGGCGCGCGCCTTTCTGTCGACGGTACGCGAACAGGGTGCCGTCCTCGCTTGCAGCCTGACCATCGACATGCAGGGAAGGCGCCGGCGTCTGCAATTCGACGGTGGCCGGGTCGATAAAGCCCTGCTGATCTTTGTCCGCCCCGCGGATAATGACCGCTATGTCACCCTGGTCACAGAGTGGGACTCGGGCGTGAATTCCAACAACCCGGCGCAACATCGTTCCAGCCATGCGCCACCGGCAGCGCCGCCTTTTTCGCCGCGCGAACAGGAAGTGGTGACAATGCTGCTGGAAGGCATGCAAAACCGATCGATCTCCGAACGCCTCGGCATCGAGGAATCGGCGGTCAAGGCGCGTTTGCGCAGCATCTACCGCAAACTCGGGGTCGCCAACCGCTCGCAGGCGATCATGGCGATCATCGCCGACAATCAGATCATGGCGGTCGCCGCCCGCGCCACCCGGTAAAGCCGACGCGCAAGCCGCACAGCCCTTGCCATCATGAAGTTGAGACTTAAATTTGCGGTGCGGGCGATGAACCGCGAACGATAATGGGAGGTCCAGGTGATCGAAGTTGATGGAGCCCCCCGTTGCGGCGTCAAGGTGTAACGCTCCCGGTCACGCTTGCCTTGATAGCCGCTTCGCTGGTGATCGCCGAGGGGTCAAGCATCCTTCTGCCGGCGATGGCCACGCTCGCCGCCGCCGGGGTGCGCCTGGCGACGGCGTTGTCAGCAGCGGCCATCCTGGCGATGTTGGCTTTGCGGAAGCCTGCAGCGGAAGTTGTCCTGGCTCCCGCCAGCCCGACGCCGATTGCCGAAGCACCCTTGACCGTCACCGGCAAGGATCAGAATTTACCTTACGACGCCTTTCAATTCGCTCTGTTCGTCTCGGAAATACTGTCCTACTTTCGCCACTTTTCCGACGAACTCAAAGTGAACACGGAAAGCGTCATTGCCGACACCGAAGACAACGCGCTGAGCCTGATGGAGCAGTTGCGCGTTGTCGAAACCGGCATGTCGGGGTTGCTCAGTTTCATCAGCGCCAGCGATTCCAACGAACGTGTCGTCCAGATCTTCAAAAACACCGAGACCCAGCTTGCCCGCAGCCGATCCCTGATCGACGAATTCTCGGAAAAGCGCGTGCATGACGCCGCCAGTGTCCAGGGCGCCATGGATGACATCAGCACGGTGGTGGAAGGTCTCGGCCGGATGGTGCAGATCGTCCGCGGGATTGCCCGCCAGACTCAAATGCTGGCGCTGAACGCCACCATCGAGGCGGTGCGCGCCGGAGACGCCGGCAAGGGATTCGCCGTGGTCGCCTCCGAGGTCAAGGACCTCTCCCGACAGTCGGACCAGGCCGCGGTGGAAATCGGCGAAGGCATCGGCAAGCTGCAAAAGGCGGTGCAAGACAGCCTGCAGACCATCATCGGCGATCGTGTCGCCAAGGAGGAAAGCGGTTTTGCCGTCATCTCCGACGCGGTCAGCGATCTGACCGACAATATGCAGCTGTTGCTGAGCCACCAGCGCGATACCCTCACCAAGGTTCAGCAGGAGAATGAGCGCTTGGCAGAGCCGATCATGCAGATGATCGGATCGATCCAATTCCAGGATGTGGTCAAGCGGCGGCTGCAAGCCCTGGTCCATGCCTTCGACCAGATTTCCGGTTCCATCGACGACTCAATGAGTAAGGTCGCCAGGAAGTCGGATATCACCATCGAGGATGCCAATAGCATCCTGCGCGATCGGATGGATCAAACAGTCAAGGCCTGCATCGAAGATTTGCAGGCTGCGCGGTCCATTCATTGCGCGGACGGCGATGGGACAGAGGCGCAAGGCGCCGCCATCGAACTGTTCTGAAGGGCTTCGGCCAAAATTTTTCGCGGCCAGAGATGCCGCCTTGGCGATCGCTAAAGGCGACCCGCAGGAAGGGCCCCCACCGTTGCAAGAACCCGCTTCAGGTCGGCGACACTTGGCGGTTTGCGGAGAACCCCGGCGAAAAGCCCGAAATCGGCATGGTCCGCCAATTCCTTCGGGTCCATGGCGGTGACGGCATAAACCGGAATATCTCGCGTGCCGGACTCCGCCTTCAGTCCGCGAACGATATCGAAGCCGGAAATGCCCGGCATGTATATGTCCATCAAGACCACCGCCGGCAGATGAAGTTTTGCCGCCTCGATCACCAGGGCGCCGTCATCCAGCGTCAGCACCTTGCAGCCGAGCAATCCGAGGAGTCCGTCGAACAAGGTCAAATTCATGGCATTATCATCAACGACCATCACCGTTGGCGGCGAAGAATTTCCATCCATCTCGACTGCTCCTCGGTAGGTTTGTCTGATCATAATGGCGTCAGCGAAAACAGGCCGCCCCCATTTGGGGGCGAGGCATGGACGGGTGCCCCCTAGTCTGCTGCCCCACTTCTGCCGATCGCGCTCCGAATGGCACTGAGGAGGGGACTGAGCGCGGTCTCGATCCGATCAAGCAGCACCAGCGCGGTCTCGATCTGGCCGGCTTCGAGAGCGGTCTCAAGGGCGAGCGAAAGGTCCTGAAGGTCGTGGGCGGCAATGGTTGAGGTCAATCCCTTGAAGGTGTGAACATCGCGGGTCGCCTGATGCATGGCGCCTTCGGCGATGGCAAGACGCACCCGGTCGACGACGTAACTTTGCTGGTCGACAAAGCTGCCGAGCATTTTCACATAAAGCGCTTTCATGCCCGAGACACGCCGCAATCCCGCCCGCTTGTCGAGCCCCGCGATGCTGGCCGGCAAGCGGATGTCTGGGCCCAGCAGCGTCGCCCGAGCCGACGACTCGAACGACTCTACGTCTCCCAAACCGGTCACCCATTTCACAATGACGGCGTAAAGATCGTCGGGCTCCAAGGGCTTGCCGACGAAGTCGTTCATGCCGGCCGCATAGCAAACCACCTCATGGTCTCGCGTGGCATTGGCGGTCATGGCGACGATCGGCAAATC
>Ga0302320_10011067_pt1 | contig 19168 bp, 18 predicted proteins | sample Bog_T0_3_FD_202130 | JGI IMG/M metagenome (GOLD analysis project Ga0302320, IMG submission 202130) | Peat permafrost microbial communities from Stordalen Mire near Abisko, Sweden - Bog_T0_3 | ecosystem: Environmental > Terrestrial > Soil > Wetlands > Peat | place: Sweden: Abisko, Stordalen Mire... | reverse complement strand
GTGTTCACACACCTTTTGTACCGGCATTGGAATCACTTCACTGGCGAGAAACGCAGCCATGTTTTTCTTGTCTCGGTTGAGGGCGGTGCGCTGCGCGACCTGACGCCCAACGATCCGCACGATGTTCCGCCGTTCTCGCTGGAGGGCGGTGGGGGTTTCTCGATTGCGCCGGACGGGAAGGAACTGGCGTTTACGGAGAATGTGGACCCGGAGCCGGCGACCAGCGTGAGCGCGAAGATTTTTACGCTGGATTTGACGAATCCGGCAGCGAAGCCGGTTGCGGTGAGCAATTCGGCAGGAGGGAATTTCAACCCAGCTTACTCGCCGGATGGGAAGTACTTAGCCTGGCGGTCGGAGGCCCGCGCGGGTTATGAGGCCGACAAATTTCGATTGATGTTGTATGACCGAGCAGCGAAGACGATCAAGGATTTGTTGCCTCAGTTCGAGAATTGGGTGGACGAGTTTGCTTGGGGCAAGAGCTCACTGCAAATTGCTTTTGCGAGTGGCACCCGAGGAGAAGCAAACCTCTACATTCTTGGTGTTCCGCATGGCACAGCCACGCAGATCACGAAGCAAGGGGAGTTTAGCGACCTTCATCTCTTGGCGATCCCGGATCGCCCCGGCATGGTCGAGAAAGGTGGAATAGGCGCTTTAGTCGCGGCCAGAGTCGGTGTCGATCATCCATCTGAAGTCGTTGAGGTAGGCATCGGCGATACACTTGAAACCCTCAAGGGTCAGCCCGGTGTAGACGCCTATGACGATTCTCCAGTTGGGCCGATCACCCATCTCAACGACGCACTTTTCGCCCAGCTCGATCTGCCCAAGATGGAAGACTTCTGGTTCACTGCTCCCGACAAAACCAAAGTCCAAGGCTTCATCATCCGCCCGCCGGGGTTTGATGCATCGAAGAAGTATCCACTGAAATTCCTGATTCATGGCGGCCCGCAAGGCGCTTGGGGCGATGCGTGGTCGTATCGCTGGAACGCCGAGCTATTCGCCGCCAACGGCTACGTCGTGGTGATGATCAATCCGCGCGGCTCGACCGGCTACGGCCAGGCCTTTGTGGACGGCGTCAACGGCGACTGGGGCGGCAAGCCCTTCACTGACCTGATGACCGGCCTGGACTACGCCGAACAACACTACAGCTTCATCGACAAAAACCGTGAGTGCGCGCTCGGCGCAAGCTACGGCGGCTACATGGCCAACTGGATCCTGGGCCACACGGACCGCTTCAAGTGCATCGTGAGCCACGACGGCATGTACAACGCCGAGTCCGCCTTCGGCTCCACGGAAGAGGACTGGTTCAACATCTGGGAGTTTAAGGGGCACCCCTGGGACTACTACGGCAAGCCCGACAGTGAGAATCCCTTCCGCAAGTGGTCGCCGTCGCTCTCCGCCAAAAACTTCAAGACGCCCACGCTGGTCGTCCACGGCCAGCTCGATTACCGCCTCGACGTGAGCGAGGGCTTCCAGCTCTTCGACACCCTGCAACTGCTCAAGGTCCCAAGCAAGATGCTCTACTTCCCCGACGAAGGCCACTGGGTGCTGAAGCCGCAGAACTCGCAGCTCTGGTGGAAGACCGTGAACGACTGGGTAGACCAGTGGACGGAAAAGCAGGGAACAGGGAATAGGGAATGAGAGCATAATCGGGGTTCGCGCCGCCCCTACGGGGCTGAAGACTTGTTCTGGAACGTGTTCCCAGGATTGCGCTGCGCTCCATCCTGGGCTATTTTCCATCCTCCCTCCGGGAGGAGATGAAGTGGTTGATCGATTCGACAGTCGAAAAGAACGAGCTTGAGCAATAAGAATCGTTCATGCGATTGCCTTGGACCGGGGACTAGAGGTGTAGTACGGAATCGATATTTGTACTACACTAGAAGCATGGGAGCTACAGTTCAGGTTCGGCTGGACAAGGAGTCGGAGGCGGCGCTCCAGCAACTGGTGCGCGCCAACGGCTGGACTGCGTCGCAGGCTGTTCGTGATGCGCTGCTGAAGGCGGCCGAACAACAGAAGCCCAAACCGCGCCCGCGGCTGGTCGGCATTGGCTGCGTCAGTTTTGGCCCCGGCGATTTGGCGACCAACAAAAAGCACATGGAAGGCTTTGGAAAAAAATGGCGCGTTGACAAGCAGGGCAAGGGCAGATGGGATTGGTAAAGCTTCCGTCGCCGTCTCCGCCAGTCCTCGCCGACGCGAGCTTCTTTGTTGCTCTGTTCAACGACCGCGAACAAGGGCACACGCGCTCGAAAGCCGCTTACAACTCGTATGCGGGTCCACTTTTCACAGCTGAATCCTGCATCACCGAGGCGCTTCATCTTCTTGGCCACGCTCGGGTGGCTGTCGAAGCAATCCTGACCAATGTGCGGCAGGGAGCCCTGGTGGTTCCTTTTCGGATCGGTGATTCTGCCTCAGAGATCGCATCCCTTATGTCCAAGTATGCCGACACGCCGTGCGACTTCGCCGACGCCTGCCTGATCCACTTGGCCGACCAGCTGAACACCGGCGACATTCTCACCCTCGACAGCGACTTCAAGCACTACCGCTGGCGGCGCAACCGGCGCTTCCGCATGCTGATTCCGCTAGAGTAGGTCCCATGCCCTTCGCCCGCAAATCCGCGAAGTCCCGCGAGCCGCTGAACGCAGCCGGCCTGTTTGACTACGCCGTCAAAGCGCTCGGCCGCCGCATGCGCTCCGAGGCCGAGTTGCGCCGCCTGATGAAGGCTCGCGTGGCGCCGGACGCAAGCGGTGAAGCAGCGATCGTGGCCGTTGTCGCGCGGCTCAAGGACTACGGCTATCTCAACGATGCGTCCTTTGCCGAGACCTACGCCCGGCTGCGCCAGCAGAACGAAAAGCTGGGCCAGCGCCGCGTCAAGCAGGACTTGAAGGAGAAAGGCGTAGCCGACGCCCTGATCACCGAGACCCTCGAAGCGCGCTACGGCCAGACCAACGAGGAAGCCCTGGCCCGCGAGCACCTGGACCGCAAGCGTATCCGCAAACCGGAAAACCCCAAGGAGACGGCGCGCGTGATGCGCCGCCTGGTCGGGGCCGGCTTCTCCACCGGCGCGATCTACAAAATCCTGCGCCAGTGGGACGTGCCGGACGAAGACCTGACCGCCCTTGACAACCTGGACGACGAACCCCGCGAAGAAGAATGATGCCTGGGTGCCCCATTCTTTCCGCGGCCTCCTCGCGGAAAGGGTGGGAAAGCAAGAACTCGCTCTGCCCACTGCACGCCCGCGCCACATCCAATTACACTGAAGTTAGCCATGCAATCCCGCTCTGGAAACGAAATCCGCGAACTCTTTCTGCGCTTTTTTGAGTCGAAGCAGCACCGCCGTGTGCATTCGTCCTCGCTGGTGCCCGCCAACGACCCCACGCTGTTGTTCACCAACGCAGGCATGAACCAATTCAAAGATCTGTTCCTGGGCGCGGAGCGGCGGGAATACTCGCGCGCGACTACGTCTCAGAAGTGCGTCCGCGCCGGCGGCAAGCACAACGATCTGGAGAATGTAGGCTTTACCCGCCGCCACCACACCTTCTTTGAAATGCTGGGCAACTTCAGCTTCGGCGACTACTTCAAGCACGAAGCCATCGCCTTTGCCTGGGAACTGATCACCAGTCCGGACTGGTACGGCATCCCCAGCGACCGCCTTTACGTGACCATCTTCGAAGGCGACCCGGCAAACGGCGTGCCCCGCGACAACGAGGCCGAAGGCTACTGGATGGAGGCTGGCGTCCCCAAGGAGCGGATCAAAGAGTACGGCCTCAAGGACAACTTCTGGCAGATGGGCGAAACCGGCCCCTGCGGGCCGTGTTCGGAGATCTTCTACGACATGGGCATGGAAGCGGCAGAGACGCCGGGCGTGGACTTGCCGTTCGGCCAGGACGAGGCGCGCTACGTCGAAATCTGGAACCTGGTCTTCATGCAGTTTGACCGCGCGGCCATCGTCGATCCCGCCACCAAGGCCACCACCTACGAGCTCACCCCGTTGCCCAAGCCCTCCATCGACACCGGCATGGGCCTGGAGCGGGTGGCCGCCGTGCTGCAAGGCAAAGTGTCCAATTTTGCGACAGATTTGTTCACGCCGCTGATCGCCCGCGCAGCCGAGCTGACAGGGGTGCGGACGAGCAGGTCAGCGAGCCGGCGAGTCAGCGAACTGGCGAGTCAGCAGGCCGGCGAGTCTGCGGGCTCTGTGTCAGGGCACGACTTCAGTCGTGCCGATACGGATGAAAAAGAAGCCGGGGCTTTAGCCCCCGAGGGAATTGAAGCCCTCACCGGCAACGCCAGCCTGCGCATCATCGCCGACCACGCCCGCGCCGCCACCTTCCTCATCAACGACGGCGTGTTGCCTTCGAACGAAGGCCGCGGCTACGTCCTGCGCAAAATCCTCCGCCGCGGCATTCGCCATGGGCGCCTGCTGGGCCAGGAGCAACCCTTCCTTTACGAGATGGTCTACGCCGTCCGCGACCTCATGCAGGGCGCCTATCCCGAGCTGGACGACTCGGCTGCTCGCGTGGCGAAGGTGATTGGCGCGGAAGAGAAGCAGTTCGATCGCGTGCTCAAGATCGGATCGCAGAATCTCGACTCGGCTGTTACTGATGCTTGGCACGGATTTGTTCACGGGCTTGTGCTGTCATTTGGTAATCAAAACGTGTCTTCCAATTGGACGACGAGTGCGACAATCCTCGCGTGGATGCAGCAATTGACTCCAGGACACAACAGGCAAGAGAGGGTTAGGGCTGCGGTCAACATATTTGGGGGCGGATTAGGACTGAAACTCCTAGATGAACTTGACGCAGAAACAATCTCGAATCCGCCCAAATTTAACGGAGCGGATGCGTTTCATCTCTACGAGACCTTTGGCCTACCCCTCGACTTCATGGTCGATGCGGCACGCGACGCCGGAATCGGCTTTGATATGGCGGGCTTCGACCACGCCAAGGAGGCCGAGCAGTCCCGCGCCCGCGCCAGTTGGAAAGGCGGCAGCCAGAAGACCGCCAGCCCGGCATTCCGCGAACTCAAGAAGACCGAGTTCCTCGGCTACAAGCAGCTCATCGCCCCCAACGCCGAAGTCCTGGCCATCATCAAAGACGGTGTCGGCGTGGCCGCCGCAGCCGTGGGCGACCAGGTCGATGTCGTGCTCGACCAGACAAGCTTCTACGGCGACTCGGGCGGGCAGACCGGCGACACCGGCTCCTTCCTGTCCTTGGATGGAAATTCCACTGTGGCGGAAATCACTGGCTGCGTGCTCCCCGTGCAGGGCGTCCGCGCCCACAAGGCGCTGCTCAAGCAACCGCTCGCCGTCGGCGATCACGTCCGCACAGTTGTTGACCGTGAACGCCGCGACGCCATCAAGCGCAACCACACCGGCACCCACCTGCTGCACGCCGCGCTGCGCGCCGTCCTCGGCACCCACGTCAAGCAGGCCGGCTCCTCCGTTGAGCCGGGCCGTCTGCGCTTCGACTTTTCTCACTTTGCGCAGGTGGCCGACGAGGAGTTGCAGGAGATTGAAGACATCGTCAACCGCGAAGTGCTGGTCAACGCCAGGGTCGAAACGCTCGAAGACGTGCCCATCGACGTGGCCGTGAACGAGTACCACGCCATGGCGCTGTTCGGCGAAAAGTACGGCGACAAGGTGCGCGTGGTCAAGCTGTCCGACGGCTTCTCTACGGAATTATGCGGCGGCACGCACACCGCGGCCACCGGCGAAATCGGCCTCATCAAGATCGTCTCGGAGGGCTCCGTCTCTTCCGGCGTTCGCCGGCTTGAGGCTATCAGCGGCTTCGGGTCGCTCGATGCCTTCCGCGAAGACTTCGCCGTCTCGCAGATCGTCACGCAGATCGCACCACCCGCCGCCGGAACTGCGCTTTCAGACTCTTTCCGCGCCAAGCTCAACGCGCAGGAAGACGAGCTGAAGCGCCTGCGCCGCGAGCTCGAAGAGATGCGCATGAAGTCCGCCGCCGGCGCGCTCGATGAAGCTCTGAACCGCGCCGTTGAAGTGAAGGGCGTGCGCCTGGTTACGCTGCGGGCCGACTCGCTCGAACGCGGCCAGCTCCGCACCCTGGTCGACAACCTCAAGCAGAAGCTCGGCGAGGGCGTAGTCGTGCTCGCCTCCGCGCAGCCCGAGGGGAAAGTCGCTCTCATCGCCGGCGTCACGCCCGGATTGACCAAGCGCATCCAGGCCGGCAAGATGGTGGGCGCGGTAGCCAAGCTCGTCGGGGGTTCCGGGGGCGGGAAGCCCGAGATCGCCGAAGCCGGCGGCAAGGATCAGGCGCAGATCGACGCGGCGCTCCAGGCTGCAGCGGGGATTGTGGGCGAGTTGCTCGTGTAACACTGCCGATTGAGGTTTTTGCCTTCCCGCCTTTGATTCAAAGCACGATTCAAGGATGGGGCACCCAGCAGGGGCGGTGGAGAAAGTTCTTCCGGGGCTGAAGCGCGCGTTTATTTTGCTCGCTCTTTGCGGGGACTGAAGCCCCCGCCTCCCTCCGCCTGGGGGCGCGGTTGTAGCCGCGTTTTTTTCAAGACGGTGGAGCTTCGTGCTCTCCTGCCCATGGCACAAAAAGAAGACCGTGCTGCCCTGAGAGCGCCAAGATGGGGCACCCTGCGGCGGAGCCCATGGTTTCCTTCCCGTATGGTTTCTGCACATCGGAAGTCATTCATCAAGCTGTGCATCTCGCCGATAAGGCAGATGTACGCCGTTCCATTCCAGCATTGCGCCAGAGATGGAGCCGGCGGCACTCCAGACTGCGGACCGGCTCGCCGTTGGCGACGAGTTGGCATACGCCGTATGGGAAGTGCTTGACTTTGACAACCCCGGAGAATCGAAATGGCGGCAGAGGTTCAAGTTACCGACAGAGAAACAATCGTTCCCGAAAACGAATTTATCTACTCGCGGACCGACCCGAAGGGCCGGATCACGGAGGCGAACCAGGTGTTTGCCGATCTGTGCGGCTATACGGTGGAGGAGATGGTGGGCAAGCCGCACAACCTGATTCGGCATCCGGACATGCCCAAGGAGGCCTTCGCGGACATGTGGAACTCGCTCAAGGCGGGACGGCCGTGGCAGGGGATGGTGAAGAACCGCCGCAAGGACGGAGGCTTCTACTGGGTGATGGCCATGGTCTCGCCGGTGCGGGGCGAGGGTGGAGCCGTGACCGGCTTCCAGTCACTGCGGCGGCGAGCTTCACGCGAGCAAATCAAGGCGGCCGGCGATGCGTATCGCCGCATCGTGAAGGGCGACGGCACGTTGTGCATCGAGGAGGGCCGCGCGGTTGCGAATCGCAGTGCGTGGGCCCGGACGCTAAGGCGGCCGGATTTCCACTTCGCGGCGGGGGCATTGCTGGGGCTGGCCGCGTCAGTGGCCGGGCTGGGCCTGGAGTTTGGCGGAGCGCAGTTTGGCCTGCTGCGCGCGCTTTGCAGCGCCGCCTTTGTTCTGGGGGGGGTGGGTGGCGCGCTGATTCTGTTCAGCACCTTGCCCAACCTGACCCGCGACATGGACCAGATTGACAAGTACCTGGACCAGCTGCTGTTTACCGGAGACTTTACATCCCCTTTCGTCCAGGACATGCGTGGGCGCTCGGCGAAGATTGCCGGCAAGCTGGGGCTGCTGACGGGTTGGGTTCAGGCGACGTTCAAGTGCGTCCAGGATGCAGTAGCGCCGGTTCTGGATGGCACGGAAGAGGTGCGGCAGGCGATCCAGGGGATCGAGAAGGCGGCCACGGCGCAGAATATGGCCACTTCGTCCGTAGCCGCGGCCACGACTGAGCTGGACCTGACCATTCGCGAGGTGGCCGAGCACCTGCAGACGACCGAGTCCGCAGTGAAGGAGACCGGGCGCAAGGCTGTGGATGGGGCCGAGGTCTCTCATCGGGCAACCGACCGCATTCAGGAACTTGCCAAGGTGGTGAAGGATGCCGCGGTTGAAGTGGAAGCGCTGGGCGAAAGCTCGGCTGAGATCCGCGTGATTGCCGGGGTGATTCGCGAGATCGCGGACCAGACCAACCTGCTGGCTCTCAACGCTTCAATCGAAGCGGCGCGGGCAGGGGATGCGGGGCGCGGGTTTGCGGTGGTGGCCAACGAGGTACGCTCGCTGGCCGACCGCACCATGAAGGCGACGGCCAAGATCGACACGCTGATCGAAACCATCAAGGGAGACAGCGACCGGGCCATTGCCGGGATGCGCGCCGGGGCCACCCAGGTGGCTGGCGGCGTGTCTCTGGTGCAGGAGGCACATGGCGCGCTGAACGGGATCAACGGGCTGATGGCGGAGGCGGTGCGGCGGGTGTCGGAGATTGCCACGGCGTCGACGCAGCAGACCGAAGCGATCAACGAGATCAGCGCCAACATCACGCGCGTGGCCGCCATGACCGAGCAGAATACCGATGTGGTGAAAGAGACCTCTCACCTGATCGGCAACCTGACGCCGCTGGTAGACCGAGTGAAGCAGGCTGTGGAGCAATACCGCGCCTGACCACCTGCCATCTGCGGAGGGGTCCGCCGCGGCGGAATCGCGGGCCGCCCGCAGTGGGTTTGTGGTTTCCCACCCATTCCGCAGAGAGCGCGGAATGGATGGGGCACGGGGCCACCTGCGGTGGGGCAGAGGCTCGCAGTGGGTTCGTGGTTTCCCACACAATCCGCAGAGAGCGCGGAATGGATGGGGCACGGGGCCACCTGCGGTGGGGCAGAGGCTCGCAGTGGGTTCGTGGTTTCCCACCCATTCCGCAGAGAGCGCGGAATGGATGGGGCACGGGGAATGAGTGCGCAGAGAGTGTGTGGAAGGGCGAGTCAGGCGAGGAGTTTCGCGGCGTCTTTGGCGAAGTAGGTGACGATGAAGTCGGCGCCGGCGCGGCGGATGCCGAGTAGGGACTCGAGGATGGAGCGGTCGCGGTCGAGCCAGCCTTTCTCGAAGGCGGCCTGGAGCATGGAGTACTCGCCGGAGACCTGGTAGGCGCCGATGGGCACGCCGACGCGCTCGCGGGCGGCGCGGATGACGTCGAGGTAGGGCATGGCCGGCTTCATGAGGATCATGTCGGCGCCTTCGCCCAGGTCAAGGTCGATCTCGCGCATGGCTTCGCGGAGGTTGGCGCCGTCCATTTGATAGGAGCGGCGGTCGCCGAACTGGGGCGCGGAGTCGGCGGCTTCGCGGAAGGGACCGTAGAAGGCCGATGCAAACTTGGACGCGTAGCTGAGGATGGGGGTGTCCGGGCAGCCTTCTTCGTCGAGGGCGCGGCGGATGGCAGCGACGCGGCCGTCCATCATATCGCTGGGGGCCACAACGTCGGCTCCTGCCTTGGCGAGACTGAGAGCGGTGCGGGCCAGCAGATCGAGGGTGGGGTCGTTTTCGACCGTCCAGCCGTCCCTGGTTTCGGTCACAATGCCGCAGTGGCCGTGGCTGGTGTACTCGCACAGGCAGACGTCGGCGATGAGCACCAGCTTGCGGGCGGCTGAGGATTTTTTCATGGCGCGCAGGCCATGCTGGACGATGCCGTTATCGTCCCAGGCGCCGGTGCCCTGCTCGTCCTTGGACTCGGGCAGGCCGAAGAGGAGCAGGCCGCCGATGCCGAGGCTGGCAGCTTGTTCGGCTTCGCGGACGGCTTCATCAATGGAGAGGTTGAAAACGCCGGGCATGGAGCCGATGGGCTTGCGCACGCCCTCGCCAGGGCAGAGGAAGAGGGGGTAGATCAGGTCGCCGGGCTCGAGGGTGGTCTCGCGCACCAGGGCGCGCAGGGATTCACTGCGCCGCAGCCGGCGCATCCGCATTTCAGGGAAGCTCATGGGCTCAATTGTAGGGCAAATGTGGAGGCGGATTTGTGATTTGAAACACCGTGGGACTTCTGCCTAGAGCCTGGATACCGTCTGCTGGGTCCAGTTGAGCTGCTCATAGAGGGTGGTGTTGCGGTAGCCGATGAGAACCACCAGGGTCCAGATGCCGAGGGCGGTGCCGAAGGGGAACTTGATGAGGCTGAGGATGGCGACGACAATGGCCACGATGCGTCCCCACTGGGTGCGTTCGTGCAGGCCCCAGGCGGTGATGAGAGCCAGGGCGGAGCGGACGAGCAGGGTGACCCAGACGAAGTGGAAGTTGGCCTGGCCGAGCCACAGGGGGGGGGCGGAACCGTCAGGCCCGGTTCCGTTCGCCCAGGGTCCGTGGGCCCAGGGGCCGAAGTGGTTGGAAAGGAAGGCGTGGGCGAATGTGAGCCTGGCCACGCCAACCAGCACGGAGTAGCCGGCGTAGATAAACCAGACCACACTGAGCGTCTTGACCTTGGCGGAGTAGTTTGCCAGTTCGAACTGCATGCCGGGGACGGGTGGAACGACGGGCGCGACCGGGCGGCCGCATTGCGTGCACACCGGCTGACCGGCGGCCAAAGCCTGACCACATCCGCTGCAAAACATGGCGCCTCCTCAACTGACACACAGAGATTACTACGGAACGGGCGGGGATTTCGTTCCGGAAGGGGGAAGTTCTTGTGGTTGGGAGCTGTTTGGCGGCGTCGGGGATGCGCGGCGGGCCTCAGTTTGAGCAGGAGAGACGCGGGCAAAGACAGCCCTGGCGGGCCAAATTGCATCCTAGTGCACAGTTTGCAAGGGCGGTCCTTGGGGCTGCGCCGGCTCATAAACCTTCAGGAAAGAGGAGCACGCATGTTCAGTCCAACCTTTTTGAAGCGCAGCGAGAACATCCCAATCTCACGGAGCGGCGGGAGAATTCCGCGGCTGCTGACGGCGGTTGCGGTTCTCGGATTGGTGGCGGCCGAACTCTCCGGCTGTGCCTCGAAGCAGGAAAAGGCCCTGCGGCAAGCGAAGGTGCAGGCGGTGGAGACGGGCCAGGCGCAGCAGGTGGTTACGGTGGACAAGACCGGGGCCACGACCACCACGGTGGTGCAGCCTCCGGCGGCCGGGCAGACTGCCCAGACGACGGTGACGACGGTGACTCCGCCGCCTCCTGCCGGACAGCCAGCTCCCGCGGCGTCGGGGCCGACGGTCTCCGCGGTGCCGCCTCCACCGCCGCCGGTGGTGCCGGCCAATGCGACCATTCCGGCGGGCACGGCGCTGGCCATCCGCATTGACCAGAGGATCAGCGTCAAGAGAAGCCGCGCGGGCGACAAGTTTACCGGCGAGATTGTGGACCCGGTGCTGGCCGGCGACAGCAGCGTGATTCTGCCCAAGGGAACAACGGTGGGCGGAGCCGTGGTAGTGGCGCACAAGCGCGGGCACTTCAAGGGGCGGTCGCTGCTGGAGCTGCGGCTGACCTCGCTGACGCTGAACGGGAGCGAGTATCCGCTGACGACCAAAGACCTGGCCGAGAGCAAGAAGGGCAAGGGCAAGCGCACAGCGGGGATCATTGGCGGCGGGGCTGGGCTGGGCATGCTGGTGGGCGGCATCGCTACCGGCGGCGTGGGGCTGGTGGTGGGCGGCCTGGTGGGCGGCGGCGCGGGAACGGCTGCGGCCGGGGCAACCGGGAACCGCGACCTGGATATTCCGGCGGAGTCGGTTGTGCACTTTACGCTGGCTGAGGATCTGGTGGTGCAACCATAGGTTGGAGTTCGCCGCGGCGGACTCGCTTTTCGCTCCCAGGAGGTTTGTGCTTTCCCACCCATTCCGCGATGGGGCTGCGGAATGGATGGGGCACCCGGCTTGGAGTTCGCCGCGGCGGACTCGCTTTTTGCTCCCAGGAGGTTTGTGCTTTCCCACCCATTCCGCGATGGGGCTGCGGAATGGATGGGGCACCCGGCTTTTCGCTCGCAGGAGGTTTGTGCTTTCCCACCCATTCCGCGATGGGGCTGCGGAATGGATGGGGCACCCGGCTTTTTGCTCCCAGGAGGTTTGTGCTTTCCCACCCATTCCGCGATGGGGCTGCGGAATGGATGGGGCACCCGGCGGAATGGATGGGGCACCCGGCGGAATGGATGGGGCACCCGGCTTTTTTGCTCGCAGGAGGTTTGTGCTTTCCCACCCATTCCGCGATGGGGCTGCGGAATGGATGGGGCACCCGGCGTCGCTCCGCACTCCTCGAACTGAGAAAAAAATGGCTCCCGTCGCTGGCGTGCCAGTATATGTCGATATGCCCTAGCGGACGGGCGGGGCGGGTTGTTTCTCCCAGCGCTCTTCGTGGCGGTCGTCGCGGAGGACGAGGGTGACCTGGCCCTGGGGGTCGCGCTCGAAGAGGAGGCGGGTGGTTGCGGAGCCGTTGACGTAGAAGAAGATGGTGGGCGACTCGGCGCCTAGCTCGGCAATCTCGCCCTGCAGATTTTTTTCGAAGAGGGCGTCGCCCTGGTGAAAGAGGGTGATGTTGGGGCGGCCGCTCTTGTCGTCGTACTGGCCGGCGAGGGCGTCAAGCTGGGCGGGGGTGAGCTTGATGGCGGGGGGATGGAAGGGAATGACGAGGCGCTCGGCGAACTCCGTGCCTGCGGGGGCGGGAGCGGGGCCGGAAGCGGCCGCGGCGGGCGCGGTTGCCAGCACCGGCAGGGCGCGATGGCTGAGCAGCCAGCGGGGCAGCTCCGGCTCGTTGTAGGCGCGGGACCAGCTGTCGTGCTTCATGCCCTGGTAGAGCCAGAGGCGGACGTGGCCGCCGGCGGCTTTGAGCGCGTCGTACATGAGCTCGCTCTCGCGGACGGGGACGACCGGGTCCTCGGTGCCGTGGAAGAGCCAGACGGGGGTGCGGCCGAGGGGGCGGGCGTAGTCGGCGGGAAGGGTGGCGGATTGTTGCCAGCGCTCCGGGGCGTAGCTCCAGAAGATGCCGCCGGAGGCGATGGCGATGGCTGCCCAGCGATGCGGATAGGCGCGGGCCAGCTCCCAGGCGCCGTAGCCGCCGAGCGAGAGGCCGGTCAGGTAGATGCGGTCGGGGTCGCCGTGGAACTCCTCGGTTTCCTTGTCGAGCGCGGCCATGGCCATGGTCTGCATGTCGGCGTCGGTCCACACGTTGGTCTGCGGGCACTGCGGCATGACCAGGACAAAGGGCCAGCGGTCGGGGTGGTCGCGCACCGCCTCGGGCAGGCCGATCTGGGTTTGCCACATGCCCTCGGAGCCGCGCTCGCCGCGGCCATGCAGGAAGAGGATGATGGGCCAGAGCTTGCGGTCGTCGCGGCGCCAGTCTTCCGGCAGATAGACGACGAAACGATAGGTTGTGCCGTGCAGATCGATGCGGCGGTTGAGGAAGCCGGTCTCCTGGGGCGGCTCAGGCTTGACCGGGTGCGATTTCTGCGCAGCGGCGCCTGCCATGCCTGGCGAGAGTACCCAGGCCAGCGCGAGGCAGCCGGTCAGAAATCGAGGAAAACGCAACATGCAGGGGTCCTGGATCAATTCTATCTGCCGCGCCTATTTACTGGCTGGCTTGCAGCGGTTTGCTCTGTTTCCTTTCGATATTCCTGAGGGTTTTCTTACGAATTGAGTGAAAGAATTTAAAGTGTTATGCAGTACACCTTGATGACCACCCTTGAAGCCGGAGACACGCTGGACCACTATCGCCTGGATAAAACCGTGGCGCGCAGCGGCATGGCCACCTTGTTCCGGGCAACCGACCTGCGCGACAACCGGGCGGTGGCCATCAAGGTTCCGCACACGGAGATGGAGGCCGACGCGGTGCTGGTGGAGCGCTTCCGCCGCGAGCAGGAGATTGGCCAGGAGCTGGACCACCCAGGGGTGGTGAAGACCTATGACGGCGAGGACCGCAGCCGGCTCTATATGGTCATCGAGTGGGTGGATGGGCGTCTGCTCAGGGCCATCCTGAATGAGGAGCGCAGGCTGCCGATTGAGCGGGCCATCCACTTCACGCTGCAGATCTGCGACGCGCTGGATGCGATGCACAAGCATGGCGTGGTGCATCGCGACCTGAAGCCGGAGAACATCATGGTGGACGCGACGGACCGGATCAAGCTGATCGACTTCGGCATCGCCATGAAGGAAGACGCGCGGCGCATCACGTTTGTGGAGATGTCGCCCACGCTGGGCACGCCCGACTACATTTCACCGGAGCAGGTGAAGGGTCAGCGCGGGGATCAGAGAAGCGACATCTACTCGCTGGGGATCATGCTCTACGAGATGCTGACCGGCGAGCCGCCGTATACGGGATCGAACCCGCTGGCGGTGATGAACGAGCGGCTGCTGCACGATCCGGAGCCGGTTGGCAGGAAGCGGAAGGATGTGTCGCCGCAGCTTGAGGAGATTTTGAAGCGGGCTCTGGAGCGCGAGCCGCGCAACCGTTACCAGACGGCCAGCGAGATGGCCTGGGAGCTGGAGCACCAGGAGCAGGTGGGCGTGGACGAGGCGAGCGAGCGCCGGCCGATTCTGCGCGGCATGAAGCTGCCTGGCGCGAGGCGGATGCTGCTCTATGCGGCGCTGGCTCTGGCGCCGGTGGCGATCTTTGTGCTGATGATGGTGCTGGCGAGACGGTAAGGAGGTGAGCGGATCGGTACTGGGTCGAGACCGCTGTCGCAATTAGTCGTTTTCGGCCTCTCGCTTACTTTTCTTCCTCGCCTGTTGCTGGGTCCCCATCTCTTCCGTGGTAGTTGTCGAATGCAAGGATTGCCTGCTGAATCGTGTCGAAAGCTCCGCTACGATCCTCGGGGGACCGCTCCACTAGCAATTCAACGAAGTACTTTTCGAGATTCATGAGCCAGTCCTGTGAGATGGATGGCTTCTTCCCGAAGAAATCGCGCATTTGAGCGATGTACTTTCCAGTGTCCAGGTTCTCCAGCATACGGTACCGATAGAGACCATCCTCAGACCGGTCCCAAATGGAGAAGCTCTTGTAAATCATCTGACTCCCGTTTCTTAGAGGCTTGCATGGGTTCGAGATCTGGAGCGCCCTTTTCAGAGCGCGACAATCTTCAGGCCGGGGATAAGGCGGAAGTGTTTCGCATTCAGAGTGGCGACATCGAAGCCCAGGTGCAGAGCAGTCGCTCCGATGATCAAATCCTCGATGGCGATCGAAATCCCGATTGCGGCTTGCTCGCCCTCGATGCGGCCGGCAAGCTGGGCAATGGCGAGCGAGACGGGATGCACTATGAGATCGCGGAAGATCTCATCGCAAAAAAGGCGACGGCGTTCGCGGTCGGCAACGGTTCTGGCCCGGTAGATGCCATGCGTCAATTCCACTGCGCTGACAGCGGACAGGGCCACATCGAACTCTCCATGGATTGTTCTTGCCTGACGAAGGATGTGTCTGACCGATTCGCCGCGTCGTTCGCTGGCGATGAGGATACTCGTGTCGAGGATCAGTCCCATGCCGAGGTGTCGCGTGGCTTGCGGTTGCGGATGATCTCTTCCATGTCGGCGGCGAACTCGGCGTCCATCACCGGCTCATAGCCCAACTCTTGGGCATGGGCCTCGGCAAGCGCGATGGACTCGGAGATGGATCGGCGAGGCGGAGCCGCTGAGCGGACAGAGACCGCTGGTGCGGAGCCTGACTCAATGACGATTTCAGCTCCGGCGCGGGCGCGTGCCATCAACCCGGCAAAGTCGCGGGCGGCTTCGGCTTCCGAGATGTGGATGGTCTCCATGTTTTCCATGATACCCCTGTTTTGTCTCAACGGTACGAGTCGTCGCGGTGGATGACGAATTCGGGGTAGGCGCCGCCGCCGAGTTCGTGGAGGTCCATGCCGATGCGCTCGCCGTCGGAGTCGACGCGCAGAGGCACGAAGCGGTTGACCAGCCAGAAGAGCAGATAGAGAAGTGGCAGGCCGAGGCCGAGCAGTGCGGCAATGCCGACTAGCTGCGCGAGGAATTGCCCTGACTGCGGGGCGAGCGCGCCGGCGGCGAGGAGTCCCCAGAGGCCGCCTGCGCCGTGGACGGCGATGGCTCCGGAGGGGTCGTCGATGGAGGCGGCGAGCTCGAGTACCTCAACCAGAAGCGGGGTGAGGACGCCGGCGATGAGGCCGATCATGAGCGACTGGATGGGCGTGACGATGGCCGCCGCGGCGCTGGAGGCGACCAGGCCGGAGAGCCAGCCGTTGGCGCAGAGGCTGGCATCGGGCTTGCCGAAGCGGATGCGGGTGACGGCAAAGGTGGCGACGACGGCGCCGGAGGCGGAGAGCAGGGTGTTGACGGCGGCGACGGGGAGGGCGGCGAGCGGGGCATGCAGCCAGAGAACGGCGCCAGCCACGTTGAAGGCCAGCCATCCGGCGAGGGCGAGCAGGCAGCCGAAGAGGATGTAGACGGCGTTGTGGCCGGGCATGGCGGTGGCAAAGCCGCCCTGGGGGAACTTGCCCTTGCGGGGGCCGGCGATCCAAACCACGGCCAGGGCGCTCAAGGCCCCGAGCACGTGGATGGAGGCCGCGCCGGCGGGGTCGAGGAAGCCCGCGCCGAGCGAGAAGTTGACGCCCAGCTGGGAAAGCCAGCCGCCTTCCCAGACCCAATGGGCCAATAGCGGAAAGCCGAAAGCGGCCAGCACAGCGGCGACCGCGCAGCCGGCGGTGAGGCGCAGGCGGTCGGCGCCCGATCCCCAGGGAATGAGCGCGGCCAGGGCCACGGCCAGGAATTCAAAGAGAAGCCCCAGTTGCGCAGGGGCGGGCGCGCTGCCCAGGCCGGCGAGGAAGAATGGGCCGGTACCGAGCCAGTTCCAGGCCTTGCCGGCCAGGTGCAAGGAGTGGCCGGCCCCGCCCGCGGTTCCGGCAAAGGTGGCGCCCACGAGCGCGAAGGCGATGGCCGCGACGGCCACGATGGCCAGGCTGCCCAAGAGCGACTGCGCGGCGGAGCGGGAGCGGCCCAGGCCGGTGTTGATGAGCGCCACGCCGGCCAGGGCCAGCGGGGCGACGAGAAGCAGAACCAGGACCAGGACGAACGTGGCCTCGGTCATGACAGGAGGCAGGGCGGGCGACAGAGCTGGAGTCATGGGCGGTCCTCTCCGTTGGCTTTCGGGGCCTGCGCTTCGAGGTGGCCGCGTACTGAGACCACCAGGCCGAGGACTTCAACGGCCAGCCCGCAGAGCACGAAGCCGGCGCGCGCCCCTGGATTGGAGGCGGGGAAAAGCACCAGGGCTGCGAGGGCGAGAAAGAAACCGGCTGGCATGACCAGCAATCCGGCAAACTTCATGAGCTTTCCTCTTCCGAACTTTGGGGTACTGCACTCTTTGGCCGCCGGCAGGGTCCAGGAGACGGAAGCTGCCAGGAGTGAGCCGGTGGTCCGGCAGCCTGGACAGCTGCCTACCGAACCCAAAATCGCTGGTCCGCACGGCGGCTTGATTGTGATTGCAGAAGGAACCGAACGTCCCCATGAATTCTAAAGCATCCGGAAGTGAGGGCCCGACGCGCCTGGCGCCGTAGGCGTTGCCACGCGCCAGGGGAGCGCATTGTGCGGGGACGCTTCGGCGCCCTTATGCTTTCCTTTCTCGCGGCAGACGATAATGGGGCCATGTATCTTCGTCTTGACCGGTCCCATCGATTTCTCCCCGTACTGCTTGGGGTTGTCACGCTGGCAGGCGTGGGAGTCTTGTTGGTCTGGGACACTTTTCCCCGGCTGTTTCCCCCTGGAAGCCACGACTGGATCGCGGCCTTTCCGCTGGCCACGATCGCGGTTGCTTACCTCTTGTACCAGATTGCGCACCGGCCGCCGGCCAAGGAGTTCCTGAAGGCCATGATGCTGGCGGTTGCGTTTCTATTCTGGGCGGCGAACCAGCTATGGCCGGATCTGCGGCAGGCGGCGCTGTTCAATGACATCGCCATTGCGTTGTTTGTGCTGGATGTATTTCTCGTGATTTTAGGCTGGCCGGCGACATCGCCGGACGAATCTTTTGCCGAGACCAGCGTAGGGCGGGGCGAAAAGGGGTAGTTTTTGAGGACGCGCGAGAGGCGGAGGCTGGGCCAGCGGCGCGCCGCTTGTGGCCGGGGAGACGGCGATCGCCTTCCGGAGGCGGCAAGGGAGGTGCGAGGGCAGTAGCGGAAGAGCAATAGCGCGTGGTATTTTGATGCCAATATCCCAGTCTCTGGGACGCAGGCCGCCGCGGGCAGAGGGGATTTTCCCTCGCGCCAAGGCTTGTCACAACGGTTTTCTTTTCAGCAAATTACAAAAGAGTTCCCAAGTGGGATTTTTTTATTTTTTTAGGCTGTTATCCTCCCCCGAGACAGCTTCCGGCTGCTATATTGATTTTTCGGGGTTCTCCACCTCCTGGGCGAGTCTTGCTCAAGAAGAATTTTTGAACACAACCTGTGTGACCGCCAGCACTGCGGGCACATCCAAGACGCCAAGACGAGTGACCGCCGCACCACCGGGCGGGTTCAATCCAACAAAAATCAAGCAGGGATTCAATTCATGGCGCAGATATTCGATCGCAGCTCCAACGCTCTGGCGCGCGCGAGCCTGGTGTTGACGGGGCTGATCGTGATCGCCCTGGGGGTCACGCTGAATGAGTTGCAGCGCTCGCCCTGGGTGACGCGGCAAGGCCAGCGCCCGGACCAGCCGGTGCCCTTCAGCCACAAACATCACGTGCAGGGACTGGGGTTGCAGTGTCAGTACTGCCATGTCACGGTGGAGAAATCGAGCTATGCCGGAATCCCGCCTACCAAGACCTGCATCAACTGCCACGCACAGATCTGGACCAATGCACAGTTGCTGGAGCCGGTGCGGAGCAGCTGGGCGACGGGGCAGTCGTTGGTTTGGACCAAGGTGCACGACCTGCCGGACTTTGTTTATTTCAGCCATGAGATTCATGTGAACAAGGGCCTGGGGTGCGCCAGCTGCCATGGGCGTGTGGATCAGATGCCGCTGATGTATGCCCAGAACACGCTGCAGATGGAGTGGTGTCTGAACTGCCATCGCAACCCGGCCAAGAATCTGCGGCCGACCAGCGAGGTCTACAACATGGCCTGGGAGGCGCCGGCTGAAGAGCGGCCGGTGTGGTGCTCGGTGAACGACGGCAAGACGGCGGCGCCGACGGCGCAGAGCGTGAGCTGCACGACCAGCGATCCGGGCAGGGGCGGGGCGGAGGTGGCGCGGCTCGAGCTGCCGGCGGTGAGCGCGCAGGGGACGGCCGGCGATGCGTCGCAGGCAGCGATTCCTGGGGTTCCCAGCTATCAGAAGTTTACCGACCAGATGGCGCTCGGCCACTTTCTGGAGGCCAAGTACAAGATCCGCACGCCGAGAGAGCTGACCAGCTGCGAGGTCTGCCACCGATGAGCCGAGATTTGATTAAGAACGAGATGAATACGATGGTTGATCAGGTGGCTGGCGAACATGGCTC
>Ga0302320_10011066_pt1 | contig 19169 bp, 13 predicted proteins | sample Bog_T0_3_FD_202130 | JGI IMG/M metagenome (GOLD analysis project Ga0302320, IMG submission 202130) | Peat permafrost microbial communities from Stordalen Mire near Abisko, Sweden - Bog_T0_3 | ecosystem: Environmental > Terrestrial > Soil > Wetlands > Peat | place: Sweden: Abisko, Stordalen Mire... | reverse complement strand
ACCCGGCAACGAAACGATCTGGAGAGGATTAACACGTCTTGTCGATATTCAACTGGGCGTCATCATGGGGGCTGGAAATGTGGGTAATTGAAAGGGCTCTGCCGGGGGTAATCTCACTCCCTATTCCCTAATCCCTATTCCCTAATCCCTATTCCCTAATCCCTCGTCCCTTACTCCCTCACCCCAATGCCCAGCGCCTTCATCTTCCGGTACAGGTGGCTGCGCTCCAGGCCCAGCAGCTCGGCGGCGCGGCTGACGTTGTTGCGGGCTTCCTCGATCTTCTTGAGGATGAACTCGCGTTCGTAGGCGTCGCGGGCCTGCTGCAGGGTTGAAAACTCCTCGGTCGAGCGCGTGCCGGCCTTGTGGGTCAAGGGCGGCAGGTGTTTGCGCTCCAGGCGCAGGGTGCGGGGGTTGAGGATGAGCACCCGTTCGATGACATTCTTCAGTTCCCGCACGTTGCCCGGCCAGTGGTACTGGGCCAGGGCCTCCAGGGCTTCCTCGCCGATTTCCATGCGCGGCCGGCCATACTGGCGGCCGAACTCGGCCAGAAACTCGCGCGCCAGGGACGGAATGTCCTGCTTGCGCTCCCGGAGCGGCGGCACGGAGAAAGGGACCACATTGAGCCGGTAAAACAGGTCTTCGCGGAAGTTGCCCTTGGCGATCTCTTCTTCCAGGTCCTTGTTGGTGGAGGCAATCAGGCGCACGTCCACGCGGATGGGTTGCGTGCCGCCCACCGGCGTGAACTGCTGGTCGTCGAGGGCGGAGAGCACCTTGGCCTGGGTTTTGAGGCTCATGTCGCCCACCTCGTCCAGGAAAAGCGTCCCCCCGTCGGCCCGCTCCAGCGTGCCTCGCTGCTCGGAGGGTCCGCCGGGCTGGGCGCCGTGCCGGTAGCCGAACAGTTCCGCCTCGATGTGCGCCTCGGGAATGGCGGCGCAGTTCAATTCGACAAAAATCTGGTCGCGTCGCAGGCTTTCGGCGTGAATGGCGCGGGCGATCAGCTCCTTGCCGGTGCCGGATTCGCCGTAGATGAGCACGCGGCCGTTGGTCGGCGCCATGAGGCGAATCTGCTGGCGCAGCGCCTTCACCGGCACGCTTTCCCCGGTCAGCACCGATCCCACGCTGAACTGGCGCTTGAATTCCAGGTTTTCCGTCCTCATGCGCCGCGCCTCGACGGCGTTCTTCAGCACGATCAGGGTTCGGTCGAGCGAAAGCGGCTTTTCAAGAAAATCGTATGCGCCCAGCTTGGTGGCTTTCACGGCCGCTTCGATGGTCCCGTGGCCGCTGATGATCACCACCTCGGGACGGGTTTCGGATCCCTGGCGATGAATGTCGGCCAGCACGTCCAGACCGTCGCGGTCCGGCAGCCAGATGTCCAGGAGAATCACGTCGTAGGGCGCGTCCTCCAGCAGCACCAGGGCTTCGGCCGCCGAGGCCGCCGAGGCCACGCCGTAGCCCTCTTCGCGCAGAATATCTTCGAGCGAAGTGCGGATCTCGGCCTCGTCGTCCACCACCAGAATGTGATTCATGCGTGCGATCCCTCCAGCGGAGTGACAGGGCTGGCCGAAGTGGCCGGATCGGCTGAAGCGTGAGAGCCGATGGGCGCGGCCGGGCTGGAAGCGCCGGCGGGTTCCGCGGACTCAGCCGGGAACTCCGGCAAATGTTCCACCACCGGCTCCATCAAAGGCAGTCGCAGCAGAAAGCGCGCCCCTTTGGGGCTGTTGGCCTCGGCGCGCAGCGAGCCGCCATGCTCCTGCACGATCTTGGCCGCAATGGAGAGACCCAGTCCGGTGCCGCGGTGCTTGGTGGAGTAGAAGGGCAAAAACAGCCGCTCGCGGATTTCGTCGGTCAGGCCGTGGCCGGTGTCGGAGATTTCGATGTCGACCGCCGCGCCGTCTTCGCTGAGCGAACTGCGAATGCGGAGCACGCGCAGCAGGCTGCCCTGCATGGCCTCGGCGGCATTATCGATCAGGTTGGCCAGCGCGCGCCGTATGGCCTCCGGGTCGGCCAGCACCGAGGGCAGGCCCGGCTCCAGGTCGCGCTGCACGGTAATGCCGTCCAGCCGCCCGGAAAACAGCGCCAGAGCCTCCTCGGCAACCTTGTTCAGGTCGCAGGCGCGGGGCTGCGGCGCGGGAAACTGGGCCAGCGCGGAGAATTGGTCCACCAGGCTTCGCAGGGTGCCCACGCAGCTCAGGATCACCTCGCTGCATTTGCGGATGATGGCCGGGGAATCCGGCTGGCCGCGGTCCAGATGCCGGCCGATGCGCTCGGCGGAGAGGGCGATGGGGGTGAGCGGGTTCTTGATTTCGTGGGCCACCCGCTGCGCCACTTCCTTCCACGCCAACTGCCGCTGCGCACGGAGCAGTTCAGTGGTGTCTTCGACCACCAGCACGCTTCCCGGCCGGCCGTGGGTCAGCTCCAGCCGGGCGCTGGTGATGGCCAGGTGCATGGTGCGGCCCCGGGCGTGAAATTCCAGCTCGGTTGAGGCGGCGCCCATGCGCTGGCCGCGGCGAATGACGCCCGTCAGGTCCTCGGCGCACTCAGAGGGGAACAGCGTTTCGATCTTTTCCCCGCCCAGGCCGAAGTCCTCCCGCCGGCCCAGCAAAATAGCGAAGGCGCGATTGGACTGCAGAACCGTGCCTGCGCCGTCCAGCGTAACCACCCCCGAAGGAATGGTCTCGACGATGGTTTCCAACTCGCGGCGGCGCTCCTCGATGGCCAGGTTGGCGGCCGTCAGTTGCGCGGAAGAGGTTTCGGCCAACTGACGGCTGGTGTCCAGGTCGGCGGCCATGTGGTTGAAGGAACGGACCAGGTCGGACATTTCACCGGTGCTGATCAGGGCCACGCGATGGTCGTATTTGCCCGCCGAAATCTCGTCCATGGCATCGGCCAGCGCCTCCACCGGGCGGGTAATCTGCTTGGACAGAAACAGGGCCAGCCAGACGCTCGAAAAGAAGACAAACACGGTGATCAGCAGCAGCATCAGGAAGAACGTGGTGCGGATGCGGTTGCGGTTGCGGAATAACTGCCAGTACTCGGCCGCGCCGGAGCGGATGCGCATGGCGGTCTGGCTGAGCTCCTGCGGCATGGGCAGCGCCACCACCACCGCCTTGCCCGAGCCGGTGGTCGACATGCCCAGGGCAAACTCCTGCCCGGCCACCTTGAGCACCGGCTCGTCGCTGCGCTGCGCAGAGGTGAGCAGGTTTGATGAAAGCGGCCCATGCAGGGCAATGGCCGCGCCGCGCTCGCCTTCATCCAGCCATGGAACCAGGCTGGCCGGACTCGACTCCGCGGGGGCCTGGAAGCTGGCGAGCATTCGCCGGTCCTTGCCGTAAACCATGGCAAAGCCGCCGGCCAGCGTAATCCGGTGCGAGCCCAGCTCATCCTGAAGCGCCGCCGGACTTCGATCCAGCGCGCCCGAGGCCACAATGGACTCGGCTTCCACCCGCGCATTGGTGGTGACATATTGCGCCAGGCCCAGCACCACCCGCGTCGAATCCTCGCGCAGCTCCGAGGTGTTGGGCGAAAACCAGCGGTCGATGGAGCGGTTCAACAGCCCAAAGCTGAACAGAAACATGAAAATCGCCGGGGTCAGCGCGATCAGCACCGCACCCAGCACCATGCGCGTCCGCAGCCGCGAGCCCAGAGCGCTCGAACTCTGGCTGGCATAGAGCTTGAAGATGTTCCTCAACAGCAGCATGGAGAGCGCCATCAGCAGCAGGAACACCAGCACCGTAAGAGCGGTGAAGACCAGTGTCTCCCCGGAAGTCTCAGGATTGAGAAAAGCGACGCTGGAGGTGTTGAAGGCCTGCAAGGCGCCCAGCAAGGCGAAAAACAGCACCACCCCACCCGACAGCAAGGCCACCGATCGGCGCCGAGGATCGCCGCTGAAGAACATGGGCCGATTATAGTGCCAACAGAAGACAGGGGGCAGGGATCAGGGGTCAGGGGTTAGGGGGCAGGGAATAGGGAATTGGGAATAGGGAACAAGGAACAAAGAACGGGGAACTTGGAATCGGCAAACGAAGGGGTGCGCCAGCGTCCAATCCTTGCGGCGATTTCCTACCGTAAGCATCGAGAAGCCACAATTGCCCTGACCGGCGTCAATCCCCAGCCCCTACCCCCTGATCCCTAACCCCTGACCCCTAACCCCTGCCTTTACCCAATCACGCCGGCCGCCGGCGTCCATGGCCGCTGCTGGCTCTCGGCCACGCCGCGATAGGTGAGCTTGCCCAGCCAGGTGTTCAACCCTTCGGCCAGGCCCGCGTCCTTGCGCAGCGCTTCCTGAGCGCCCAGGTTGGCGATGCGCAGCAGGTAGGGGAAGGTTGAGTTGGTCAGGGCCAGGGTGGAAGTGTGCGGCACCGCGCCGGGCATGTTGGTGACGCAGTAGTGCACCACGCCGTCCACCTGGTAACTGGGATTGGAGTGCGACGTGGGCCGAGCCGTCTCCACGCAGCCGCCCTGGTCGATGGCCACGTCCACAATGACCGCGCCCTTCTTCATCTGCGCCACCATGGCTTTGGTGACGATCTTGGGTGCCGTGGCGCCGGGAATCAACACCCCGCCGATGACCAGGTCGGCCTCCTTCGTTGCCTGGGCCACGTTGTAGCTGTTCGAGGCCAGGGTAGAAAGCCGTCCGCCGAAAATGTCGTCGAGCTCGCGCAGCCGGTTCAGGTTCACGTCCACCAGCGTCACCTTGGCGCCAAAGCCCAGGGCCACTTTGGCGGCGTTGGTGCCCACCACTCCTCCGCCCACGATGCACACGTGGGCCGGCGGCACGCCCGGAACCCCGCCTAGCAGAATGCCGCGTCCACCACGCTCCTTCTCAAGGTAGTTCGCGCCCACCTGGACGCTCATGCGCCCGGCGACTTCGCTCATCGGCGTCAGCAGCGGCAGCGTGCCCTGGCGGTCGCGCACCGTCTCGTAGGCAATGCCGATGACTTTGGACTCCAGCAGCTTGTCGGTCAGGTCCGGCACCGGCGCCAAATGCAGATAGGTAAACAGCACCAGGCCCTCGCGGAAGTAGACATACTCGCTTTCAACCGGTTCCTTCACCTTGACCACGGTGTCGGACTTGCCCCACACGTGGCCGGCCTCGCCCACCATCTCCGCCCCGGCGTTCTGGTACTCAGCATCCGGAAAGCCGGATTGCGCACCGGCCTGGGTCTCCACCAGCACCGTATGGCCAGCCTCGGTGAGGGCCTTGACGCCCGCCGGGGTCACGCCCACCCGGGCCTCGTTGTCCTTGATTTCCTTGGGAACGCCGATGATCATCGCAGATTCTCCTGTGTAGGTTGGATGCCGCCTGAAGGGCGGGGGTGAAAAAAAGGCCCGGTTCCGAAGTCGCCGTCTGGAGGAGAGGGCCGATCCGGAACCGGGCGAGCTTGTGTCTTTCAACCTCCAGAATCCTACGGCGCGGAGAGCTTCCAATGTGTGCAAACTTCGTGGTAAAACTGCCTCATGGGAACGAAACGTGAGCAAGACAGCCATTCTGCGCAAGAATTGTCTGAGCCGCACCCCAAGAGCGGCACACCAGGCGCAACCAGCTCCAGCCTGGGCGAGCTGGGCCTCGACGAACTGGACACCGCCATCCTGGTCCACCTGGAGCACCACGGCCGGGCTACCAATTACGAGGTGGGCGAACAGGTGGGCCTTTCGGCCTCGGCGGCCTCGCGGCGCATCCAGGCCCTGGAAGCCGCGGGTGCTATCCGCGGCTACCGGGCGATGGTCGACGACCGCCTGCTGGGCAAGCGCATGACGGTCTACATCCGCGTCACCCTGGAGCGCCAGTCAGCCGCGGTGCTGAATTCCTTCGAGGCCGCGGTTCGCCGCTGCAAGGGCATCACCAGTTGCCACCTGATGGCCGGCCAATACGACTACATGCTCGTGGTGCGGGCCTCGGACATCGAAGACTACGGCCGGTTGCACCAGAATGAGCTATCCCGCCTGCCCGGCGTAACCCGCCTCGAAACCAGCTTCGCGCTGCGCGATGTGCTGGAGGGCGACAAGTTTTAGCAGGACGCGCCGCGCAGATACCGTGCCCCATTCACCTCTGAATTGCCCGCGGCTGCCCGTGAAGAGAGGAAAGTCGTGAGCGGTTCGCCGTTCCGCAACGGTATTCTTAAAGCCAACGTGATCAAGGAAGACAATCCGACCGCCGCCCCGCCGCTTCCTCTTGCGGGCCAGCCGCTTTCTCCTCCAGACCAGGCGCCTGCTCCTCTGGACCAGCCGTTTTCGCTTTCGGAACTGGAGAGCGCCGAGTCGGCTGCGGAGCACTCCGGAAAGGCCGCGGCCGAGCTGACGCCCTTCATGCGGCAGTGGACCTCGGCCAAGCGCCAGAATCCCGATGCGCTGCTGTTTTTCCGCATGGGGGATTTCTACGAGCTGTTCTACGACGATGCGGTGACGGTGAGCCGGGAGCTGCAACTCACCTTGACGGCGCGGGACCGGGAGCGCAATCAGCCCATGTGCGGAGTGCCGTATCACGCCGTAGAGAGCTATCTGACGCGCCTCTTGCGCCAGGGCTACCGCATCGCCATCTGCGACCAGATGGAAGACCCCAAGCTCACCAAGAAGATTGTTCGCCGCGAGGTGACCCGTGTGCTTTCTCCGGGAACCGCTCTCGACGCAGGCCTGGGCCAGGAGCAGAACAACTTTCTGGCGGCGTATTTCGAGGTTGCTGGCGGGGGCGCGGGCGAAATGCAGAAAAAGGCCTCTTCCGCAGCCAAAGCCCAAGCCCAACAGTCTTCGGCCGGCCTGCTCTGCGCCGTGGCCCTGCTGGATGTTTCGACGGGTGAGTTTCGCACCGCGGAGTTTCAGGGCCCGTCGGCCCGTCAACAGGCGGTGGACGAGATTCTGAAGGCCGGGTCAAGCGAGGTGCTCGCCGGCCAGAGCGCGGAGTTGCCGCCGGGCCTGGAGCGGATTGCGGCGCGGACGCGGGTGGACGACTGGGTCTGGACGCCTGAGTTTGCTCTGCCGCTGGTGGAGCGGCAACTGAATGTGCGCTCGCTCGAAGGCTTCGGGCTGGTGGGGCACGAGGCGGCGGCGATTGCGGCCGGGGCCGTGCTGCACTATGTGCGCACCACCCAGCACAATGAGGCGCTGCACATCGACAGCCTGAAATTCGAGGCCCACTCGACGGCCCTTGAGCTGGACCAGGTGACGGTGCGCAACCTTGAACTCGTGGAACCGCTGTTCACCGGTCAGGACAGCCGCGCGACGCTCTTTCACACCCTCGACTGCTGCCTGACGCCAATGGGCAAGCGGCTTTTGAGAGCCACGATTCTGCGCCCGCTGGTGGATGCCGAGGCTCTAGAGGCGCGCTATGAGGCGGTGGGCGAAGCGCACGGTGACCTGGTGCGGCGCGAAGAGATTCGGCGCGCCTTTTCCGGGCTTTTGGACCTGGAGCGGCTGCTGGCGCGGCTCAGTCTGGATTCGGCCGGCCCCAGGGACGTGAGAGCCCTAGCGGCGAGCCTGGCCCGGCTGCCGGGGTTGAGACGCGCCCTCGAAGCGATGCGCGCCGGGCGCTGGCGCGACCTGGCCGGCCGGCTCGATACTCTCCTCGACGTGACCGGGCGAATTGTCTCGACGCTGGTCGAGGAGCCTCCGCTGACGCTGGCGGATGGCGGAGCGATTTCGGCCGGCGTGGACCCGGAGCTCGACGAGTTGCGCACCATTTCCACCACCGGAAGGCAGCAGATTGCGGCCATCGAGGAGCGGGAACGGGCACGGACCGGTATAAGTTCGCTGAAGGTCCGGTATAACTCGGTTTTCGGCTATTACATCGAGATCACCAAGGCGAACAAGGCTCTCGCTCCAGCCGACTATGAGCGCAAGCAGACGCTGGTCAATGCCGAGCGATTTACCACCCCAGAGCTGAAGGAATACGAGCGCAAGATTCTCACGGCGCACGAGCGGTCGATCGAGATTGAGAAGCGCCTGTTTGCAGAGTTGCGGCGGACGGTGCTCGAAGCCGCGGGACGCATCCGGCGCAGCTCGGCTGCGGTGGCGGAGGCCGACTTGCTGGCCAACTTCGCGCATCTGGCGGCGAGCCGGCGCTATGTGCGGCCCACCATCGCGGAAGATCCGGTGATCGAGGCCGCGGCCGGACGCCATCCGGTGATCGAGCAGTGGATGGAGGAGACGCGCGAGGGAAGGTTCATCTCCAACGACCTCTATCTCGATGCTTCGGGCCTCGATGGGAGCGGCGACGGTCCGAGTTTGCTGCTGATCACTGGACCTAACATGGGCGGCAAGAGCACGTATCTGCGCCAGGCGGCGATGCTGGTCCTGCTGGCCCAGATGGGCAGCTTTGTGCCCGCCGACAGCCTCCGCTACGGCATCGTGGACCGCATTTACACGCGCATCGGCGCCAGCGACAACGTGGCGCGCGGCCGCTCCACCTTCATGGTCGAAATGACCGAGACGGCGACGATTCTGAACACGGCGACCAATAAGTCGCTGATCCTGCTGGACGAGATGGGACGCGGAACAGCCACCTTCGACGGCCTGTCATTGGCTTGGGCGACGGTGGAGTATCTTCATGCCGAGACCGGGGCGCGCACCCTGTTTGCCACCCACTATCACGAGCTGACCATGCTGGCCGAGAAACTCAAGCGGGTGAGGAATCTGCGCGTCGGAGTCAAGGAAGCGGCCGGCGGAATTGTATTTCTGCATAACATCGAGCCCGGAGCGGCAAGCAAGAGTTATGGCATCGAAGTGGCGCGGCTGGCCGGACTGCCGGCCGCGGTGATCGAGCGGGCCAAGCACGTGCTGCGCCAGCATGAGAAGCAGGAGCGGCAGAGCGTGCAGGTGGAAACCACGCCAGAGCCGGTGCAGTTGACGATTTTCACGCCCCTCTCGCAGCGCATTGTGGACCGCATCGAGGCTACCGACGTGAACGCGCTGACCCCGCTGCAGGCCTTGAATCTGCTGGAAGAGTTGCAGCAGGAGCTGAAAGAAAACAGGGGTTAGGGACTAGGGCACGACGCCATGAATCGAGGATGGAGGAATTGTAGCGCTGGCCTCCTGGCCGGCTGTATCGCCGGCGTCCTCGCCCGCGCTTGTTCCGCGATGATGACCGAATCATGCAGTCTTACCACCAGGGAACAGAGTTGAAGCGAGAACTGAAAGGGCGGCAATGAAGACAATTCTGCGCCAGGCGGCGGGCAGCCTGCTGGTTGTGGGCCTCGAATCGACGGAGTTGACGGGCCTGGAGCGGGCGTGGCTCAAACTCGTCCGCCCGGCGGGCATCATCCTCTTCCGGCGCAACATCGTGGACGCGGCTCAGACGCGGAGCCTGCTGGCGGACTCCTCCGCCCTATGCGCGGCGCACGCCTTTCGCTGCGTGGATTTGGAAGGCGGCACGGTGGACCGGTTAAGGGATGCGCTCGCCGCTATGCCTTCACCGCAGGCCGTGGCGGCGGCGGCGCGGCAACCGGGCCGCGGGGGGCAATCGAGGGCCGGGCTGATCCGTGAGAAGGGCGAACTGGTGGGGCGCGGGGTGAAGGCCTTCGGGTTCAACACCACGCTGGCGCCGGTGCTGGATTTGGCACTGCCTGATTCGGCCCAGGTGATGGGAACGCGCTCGGCCTCGGCGACCTCCGCGGGAGTGGTGGAGTACGCGCGCGGATTCCTGGCCGGGCTCCGCGCGCAGGGCGTGGTGGGTTGCGGAAAGCATTTTCCGGGCCTGGGCGGAGGCCGGCTGGACTCGCACCTCGAAACTCCGGCCATCCGGCGCGGCTTTCGCGCACTGTGGCGCGAGGACCTGGCGGTCTATCGAGAGCTGCGCGGCGAGTTGCCCATGGTGATGGTGAGCCATGCGGCCTATCCCGACACCAGGGGCGGAGACCGGCCGGCCAGCGCGTCGAAGTATTGGATTTCGACAGTGCTCAGGAAGCGCATCGGCTACCGGGGAATCGTCTTCTCCGACGATCTGGAGATGGGCGGAATCCTGAAGTTCATGCCGATGGAAGAGGCCGCGGTGGAAGCGGTGCGGGCGGGCATGGACTTGATGGAGATTTGCCACACTCCGGAGCTGATTCTTCGCGCGTACGAGGCGCTGATTGCGGAAGGCGAGCGGTCGGCGGCGTTTTCGCGGCTGCTCTTCGCGCTGCAAAAGAAGAACGCGCGGGCACGGGCGCGGCTGTTTTCCGCAGGCGCCTCGGCTGCGCTGCCGGCCCGGCAATTCGAGGCCCTGCGCAAGCGGATTCTGCGTTTCGGCGAGACGGTCTTGAAGGCCCAGGAAACGCAACAGGAAGGGCAACAGGAAAGGCAGCCGGAATGAGCGCGAAAACGATGACAGTGGCCGGCATCATGAGCGGCACTTCGGCCGACGGCGTCGACGTGGCGGTGGTCGAGATTACACCTGGAAAACTGAGGCCGCACCTGACGCTCCTGGCCCATGAGGGGTTCCCATTCCCGGCGGCTCTGCGGCGCTCCGTGCTGGGAGCCATGAACGCATCCTCCACGTCGACAGCGGAACTGGCCCGGCTGAACTGGCGCTTGGGCCTGGCCTATGCCGAAGCGGTAGCCGCAACGGTCGAGCGGCATGGGGTCAAGCTCGACCTCATCGGCTGCCACGGGCAGACGCTCTACCACCAGGCGCGCGCGGAAAGCTACGCGGGACGCCGGTTTCCCTGCACCTGGCAGGCGGGCGAACCGGCCGTGATTGCCGCCTCCGCCGGCGTCCCTGTGGTCTCGAACTTCCGCCCCGCCGACATCGCGGCCGGCGGCCAGGGAGCGCCGCTGGTTCCGCTGCTGGACTATGTGCTCTTTGCCCATCCCAGCCGGGGCCGGGTGTTGCAGAACATCGGCGGCATCGGCAACCTGACCGCCATTCCCGCCGCGGCCGCCCAGGATGCCGTGATCGCCTTCGACACCGGCCCTGGGAACATGGTCGTCGATGCGCTGGCGCTCGAACTCTTCCAAAAGAAATTCGATCGCAACGGCAGCCTCGCCGCCAAGGGCAAAGTGCTTGCGCCGGTGCTGGCTGAGGCGCTGCGCAACCCCTACTTCAAGCTTCCTCCTCCGCGCACCGCCGGGCGGGAACAGTTTGGGCGCGAGTTTGCGGCCAGGTTCCTCGCCTCCTGCCGGCGCCGTAGCAGCCAGCCAGAAGACGCGCTGGCCACGGCCACCGCGCTCACGGCCGAAAGCATTGCCGCCAGTTACAAGCAGTTTGTCCGACGTTCGATGAAAGGCAGTGCGGTGGATTACATCGTCTCCGGCGGCGGGGCGCGTAATCGCACGCTGATGGCCATGCTTTCCAAAAAGCTCGAGCCGCTCGGGTGCGACCTCGCGAAGAGCGAGCAGTTCGGCCTGCCGGCGGAGGCCAAGGAGGCCGCGGCCTTTGCGCTGCTGGCCTGGCAGACCTGGCATCATCTTCCGGGGAACGTGCCCAGGGCAACCGGAGCGGCGCGGCCGGCGATTCTGGGGCAGGTCACCTATGCGTAGGCTGCTGGTGCTGGCTTGCCTGCTCGCCCTGGCAGGCTGCCGCTCCACGCCCCGTGATCTGCGGACGGTGGTCTTTCTCATCGAGAGCAGCCCGGCGAACCTCGATCCGCGCATCGGAACCGACGGCCAGTCGGAACATATCGACGAGCTTCTGTTCGACGGTCTTGTCGCCCGCGATGCGAGCTTTCACTTCACGCCTGCGCTGGCCGAAAGCTGGCAGCAGCCCGACCCGCTGACCCTCACGTTTCACCTGCGCCCGGGCGTCCGCTTCCACGACGGCCGCCCGCTCACCTCCCGCGATGTGCAATGGACCATCGACTCCATGCGCACCGGCCAGGTGATCTCGCCCAAGACCGCCTCCTATGCCTCGGTGGACTCGATTGAAGCCGCCGACCCACTCACCGTCGTCTTCCACCTGAAGCGCGCCGACAATTTTCTGCTGACCAATCTCTCCACGGGCGCAATGGGCATCGTTCCCCAGGGAAGCGGGCGCGAGTTCTGGCGTCATCCCGTCGGCACGGGCCCGTTTCGCTTCGTCAGCCAGCAGATCGACCAGGATGTGGTCGTTGAGCGCAACCCCATCAGTTGGTCGGTCGCGCCGCAGATCGAGCGGGTGCGCTTCCGCGTCGTGCCGGACGCCATCACCGAGTCGCTGGAGCTTGAAAAAGGCTCGGCCGACATCGCCATCAACTCGCTGCCCATGGATTCACTGCCGGTGCTGGGGGCGAATCCGAAGCTGGCCGTCGAAGACGCTCCGGGAACGCAGGTGCAGTACCTGAGCTTCAACCTCCGCGATCCGCTTCTAAAGGACGCGCGGGTGAGGCGGGCGATTGCCTGTGCCATTGATCGCAACCTGATCATCCAGACGCTCCAGCAAGGCCACGCGCGGCTCGCGGAGAGCCTGCTGCCCACCGGCCACTGGGCCTTCAACGGCGATGTTGCCCGCTATGAGTACGATCCGGCCCGAGCCGAGCGCCTGCTGGATGAGGCCACCCAGTCGCGCGGCCGCGACGGGGTCCGCTTTCACTTGACGATGAAGACCTCCACCGACCCGGACACGCGGCTGCTGGCCGCCGTCTTGCAGCAGCAGTTGGCCCGCGTGGGCATTGCGCTTGACCTGCGCAGTTATGAGTACGCCACTTTCTACTCCGATGTGACCCGCGGCGCCTTCCAGATGTATTCGCTGAAGTGGATCGGCGGCAACGAGCAGCCGGACATCTTCACCTACGTCTTTGCGACGGCCAGCTTCTCTCCAAAAGGCGCCAACCGCGGCCACTACTCCAACCCGCGTTTGGACGCGCTGCTCGCCGACGCGGCCCAGAGCGCCGACCCGGCCCGCCGCCGCTCCGACTACGCGGAAGCGCAGCAGATTCTGGCCCGCGACCTGCCCGCCATCAACCTCTGGTACCGGGACACGGTGGTGGTTCACAGCCGCCGGCTGTCCCATGTGGTTCCCACGCCCTCGGGAAGCTACTCTTTTCTGGAGGCGGCGGTGCTGGGGAATTAGAGCGAATTTCGATAACAGACTCATCAGGAGCAATCCTCCTGTTATGCGGTCTTGGGAGCGATTGTGACGTCGAGGCCGAAGCTTTCTGGGCGGTTGCCGATTCTTCATGGGGCGCTTTCGAGAAGAGACCGCCCAGATACTCGGCTCTCTCATCGTTTCGGTGATCTCCGTCTTCGCGCTGAAGCGTGAGAAGCAAAGAGCACGTCCCCCTTTCATGCTCGTTGCCAACGAGGTTCACAACCTCGTCCACGGCGGCAGGCAACGTCTCTCGATAATTTGCAGCCGGTTGAGTGGCGGTAAAGACAGAAAGCAGCATCGGGCTCCCACTTCTTCAGGTCAGATTGCCCGCAAAACGGAAGTCGGTCAAAGGGCGCAACGTACAAATTACGTACAGAATCGCGCGCCCGTTTTGCCTTCTGAAGATAAGCTGATGAAAATAAATAACTTATAGTTGGTGGGGGCGGCGGGAGTCGAGCCCGTCATCAGTGTTGAAATCACTCAACTTACTGATACTGAGAATGCCAGGATTGGCATGATTTCCAAGATCGCCAAATCTACTGTACGGTCACTGTACAGTCTTTTCCCAGAATTACCAGAACTCCCAAAGCTCCACATTCGGACGGCCTCTTTTGACGAAAGAGCATTCTGAAGTGCGGCTGTAGTATTTCACAGATATGCTCGTACAACCAGAGGGAAAGAGAAATGGAAGTAGTCTGCCGAGCTTCGGGACCCGTATTCCTCGTTCCTGCACCTTGACTCATCCGCGAATTAGTTCCATCGTTATCACAGCCTATCCTTCCGATGATACCCGTCCGTAAGCTCCTCGCCCACACCGCCCTGGCCAGTTGTCCCTGCGTCCTCCGCCCTGACGTTGCCGACCTCACTCCACCCCCCGGCCGAATGAATAGGCTCGTCGCCGCCCTGCCCAACAAGATTGGCCCAGCGCGCGCATTTTCTGCGGAGGCGCTGATCAAGTGCTGCGCGGATGGCGCGGAGCTGGCGGTTCCCGCGCGACGGGCTCTGATCGGATCATGGGACAATTTGCCGGACTTCGAACAGCAGCGTCTAATCACGTCCGACTGGCCGGTCCTCGCCGGTCCTGAGATGATTCCGATTCTGAAGAAGATGCTCTCAGGACCGATTCCAGAGGAGGGACGTCTGGATGCCATGGCGCATCATGATGCGCTGAAGCATCTCTTCGAACTTGCCCCCGCAGAGGCTCGTCCATTCATCGATCGTGACCTGCGAGAAAGCGGCACCAAACCTCCAGTTCAACTTCTCGAACTCCTCAGGGAAGCGGAACTGGATGCTGCCATTCAGCCATCGGTTGATCGCATCGCAAAGGATCACGGCGACAAAGATGACTTCGCCCGTGCGGAGCGGTTCGCAATCGAAAAGGACCTTCCGCAAATCAGCGCCGCGTTCGAATGGTCTCTCAATGCAAAACGCTGTGATGGCCAGGAGTCGATGATCCGCTATTTCATCCGCGTTGATCCAACTCACATTGGGCGACGCTGGCCGAGGAAACACTCAATGCCCGAAGGAACACGTTCGTTATGCTTGGTGTCTAATCCAGTATGACCACCCATCGTTGCTGGAAGACAACTCTGCGTCTGTCTGTGGTCGTGTTTTTCCTGCTCGGCCTCGCCTGGTTTGTGATGCAGGCCCGTCAATGGCTATTCCGCGCGCGAGCCGAGGCCCTGCTGGCCGACATCAAGTCCCTTGAGTTGAACCAGTTCATGGTCGGATGCACAGAAGCTTATGACTCGCTGGGGTAGCTGGGGCGGCTGGTATGGAAGTTGCAACTCGGAGGATTGCAGTTACAGTGTCCAGATCTATCATCTTCCGCTAGTCTATCCGGCGTTTGTCTTTGAAGAAGGTCCGCACGTCGGAGCAAGAATCCTTCAATTGGTCGGGCTTCGAAGCGCGGCGGTGGGCGCTCATATTCATGTCGTGCACGGCATAGTGACAAACAAGGGACTCGGCTACTCAGTGGCGCTACCAGTGAGTCAGTGGATCACTCCGGGAGGCGGTTTCTGGTTGAAAGACAGAATTGGAAGCACCTACTGGCCAACCCTTGATGTAGCCTTCCGCGAAGCCGCAATGTTGGGCGATTCAATTCCTTCTACGATCGCGATACATCCAAATCACAGCCTCATTCACCGGCGCACTATTCTTGAGGTGCACTTCACCCCAGAGGAAGCTCTTCAAGAGCAGGCTGCACTTATGGACATGCACTTCGATTGCATTACGCGTTGGATCGCCTGCTCAACCCGTGGACAGCTTTTGCCGGAGGCAGCAGCCGAAGAAAACACCGACTCGCTGGAATGGGAGAGAACTGCTGCCGACGCCTTGCCTCGTTCAATCTGCCCAACGATTCAATTCCGCGCACGTGAAGAACAGGACGTTCTTGTTGCCACCATTATCAGCAGCCAAGCTGCACCGCGACAAGCGAACGCCAGTTTCAATCCACTGGACAAGCGGCTAACTCATGCGCATATAGATGAAGTGCTGAAAGGCGGGGCTCACGTGGGGGCCGGTGATGTTCTTCTCGTAACTGTTTACTGCCGCGATGATGAGACGAAATGCCGCAGACCGTTGCCCGGCGTCCAGGTAATCCTGACAGGAACGGCTTTTGTAGGTACGTCAAACTCCAAGATTCTTGATTTCGACGGCGGCAACTGCGGGGTCATTGAGGTCACTCCAGAGAACGTCGCAGCGGCTCAGGAGGGCGTTAAGCAGGATTTTGGGCCGCGCTACTAGCTCTGTCCAAATCCTCTTAGGCACGTAACCGTAACAAGCGCATTATCGTGGCCGACTCAATCCCAAACGTCAGTTGTCAGTTGAATGTCGAGCTAGCGATGCTGTGATGCCGCGCTGAATCGCAGTCAGGCTTTGCTCACTATGCGGGACTATCCCGCAGGCATCGAGCCAGAAAATATTCTCGCCTACGCTGCCGTCGGCAATGTCCCCAAACAAAATGTAACGTTTTCCGGCTGCCAAATCCGGCGTTCCAGTCCAGAAGACCTCTTCTCCTCGGCTTTCGCTTGAGGCGGTGAGAGTTTTGTTCTTCTGCCAAGGCATACGTCCCTTCAGGCTCTGGACGAACCGTAAGCGTGCAGACGAACCCTTATTGTCTCCCTTTGCGATTGGCCCCTGCCGAGAGAGGACATCGGCAACAGCAATTGCGTGGCTTTCGCGGCCAAAGAACTCCAGCGGAATCTTGCAGTCGTTGAACGCCTTTTCCAGGGGAGCCTTCCGCGGGAGTTCCTCTTGATACAGTTTCCATGCCGAGGGCATTATGTCTGCCTCGGAAGTGCAAGGTGACCAGCGCGTGATGCAAGAAAAATTGAAATCAGTAAGCTCGCGTATCTTTTGCTTTCCCGCGAAAGCCGTGAATCCTGTCTCGAATCGGACACAAGCTTCGCACCAGGCATGTTTCTCTGCGTAATAATCCGGGTGCTGCCAGCGGTCGGACCTGTAGTCCAGGGAATCCAGGGTACTAACCGCTATGGCAATCCCTTCGTCCTGCCCGAAGAAACTCATTCGAAATCTACTCTCCTCGACGATTCCGTGATTGACCCTCAAACTGGCTTCAACGAAGGTGAACTTCTCACCAAGAAGTTGCGATGGCCAAATCAAAAAAGGCAGCCTGGGTTGGCCATCAAAATCGCCGCGAATGAGCGTATCGATCGGGTCCCTCATTCGCACATAGAAGAAACACTCCTGCGGGGTGCAGAAGGATTCGCCGAGACCCCAGGGGCGCCACCGCATCATGATCTTCTGTGCGTCTTTCCATGTGCCTTCTTTGCTCTGCAACTCGCGCATATCGGCCCGAAGACGCTCTGCCCGCCACCGCAGCAACCACTGCCCTGACTGAACCACGGCAAAGGCGAGCGCCACCAGGCAAAGCGCCGACAAAATCGTCACGCGGATCGCGAGCCAAACCCTCTTTCGGGAACTCATGTTTGTTTAGACACCGGAATGCCGGAAAATGGCCCCAAATCATCGGTAGAACAGACATAAATCGGTGATCGCTCGCGAGTGACCAACCTGCCCCATGGGTGATTCAGGTCACGTCAACCGGACTCTCGCCGACAATCCGCCCCCAACCGTGACGCACCACTTTAATCCAAGTTGTGGATGTGTGGCCGCTTCGGGGAACAACGGGGCCGATCGCGGTGTCTAATTGAAGGGGAGCAGGTTGGATGACCGTTCGTGTGGTCGTGTACCGCGTATTGCGGATCGTCGCCATTTCATTCCTAGTACTGTTGCTAACGGGCTTTGCTTTCCTCGAATACCAACGACACCTGATCCGCAGCCGCAGTGAGCGTCTACTCGCCGACTTCCACTCGATCTGCCTGAATCAAACCACCTGGCCCGAAGCGCAGGCGCTCATGAAGTATTGGGGCAACCAGGGGCACCCTCACGGCACGTGCAGCTCAACTGATTGCGCCTACGACATTACCGTGGTTGGGTGGCCTTCTCTGTTGCCGAGTCGGGCGGCCGATTCCTGGCTCTTTCGTTTTGGGGGCAGGTTTCCCATAGTCCTTCAGTTTGTCGGCATGCGCTTTAGCATTCTGGATTTCCGCTTTCTTGTGGAAGATGGAGCGGTGCGTCGTACTCGCCTCAGCCTTACGGCGGAAACCGAGGATGAGGGGTACATCTCCGCCTTACTGATCACTGCAAGAAGTGACGCCGCCCTCAACCGATCAGAGGAGGCCCCGGACGAGGTCGGTGCTGACGAAGAGCTCGGCGTTCATCCAGACTTCATTGTTGGGCCGCGAGGATTCTGTACTGGGTGCGAGACCGTCTCGCTGGATTACACTGCGCAAATTGCCCCGGATGAACTGGTGCGCCTTACATCATTCAGACTTTCATGCCTCACGCGAATGCTACCCTGTCTCCACCTAGCGGCTCTTGCTCCAGCCCTAATGCGAGAGGATACCGCAATCCGTCGCGATGTCCCTCGAAATTCGGTGCCCTGTACTACTCCTGCCTGGGCATTGGCTCGCGACGCAAAAGCCATCTGGTTGATCGATGCACTTGACACCTCACAAGTCCTCGACCCGAATCCTATTCCGGGAGAAACGCCCGCTGTTATCGAACAAGACCGGATACGGGTTGTCAGAGTACTGAAGGGACCGCCTCGAATCCTCCCGCAAACAACCATTCAATTCCGTCCGTACAGTGGAGTTGAATACGAGGCACGGGCCGTGCCGGAGCACCTCATCCCTGGTCACCGTTACATCGTGCTGCCTTACACGAACAGTGACGTGCTGAAGGATGGCGCTGAAGCTTGGCGTTGTGGTGTGATCGAAGATACCCAGGCAAACGAACGATCTATCGACCAAGGCATTGCAATGGAAGACCATCTTCGTGCGCCGGAGTTAACCGGAGCGTGGCCGTGGTGATCCGCAAACGTCATTCTAGTGTAAGTTGCGCAGTCTCCTGGCGAATAACCGGCAAACCGGAGATTGGCGTCCGCAAGCAAGGATCGCGCGTCATTTCGAGGCCAGTGACGCCACTACGGCACTGAATGGGCGCATCGTTCTCCGATGTCTTCAGCTCCACTGAATCCAAATCCGTTCCAGCGATAGACCGCGGTCCGAGTAGTGCCGGAACCCTTGTTTGGCACTAGGAAGGAGTCCCCACGGTGTAACGCGCAAATAGTCCCCGAGCGGTCATCGACAGTGGCGTCGAGAAGCGGCCAGGCCAAGGCAGAGCCACGCCAGCGCGCTATCGGTCCGTGCTCGCCAACTGCGTAGACGTAAGGCCGAACGCCTTCTTCCTCGTCGAGCGATGATTGGTGGCGCTCAAGGATGAATAGGAGTGCTTCGGAATTCGCACCGGCCAGCCTGCCGGAATCGACGGAGAGCAAATTCCGCCGTGGAGTCCGCCATTGCATCGTTCCGTTTTTCCATCCCGTCAGCGCAATACCGTCTTGCGATGCGTCCGGTGTCCACGGTTCCGGCCGGATTTCGTATCCTCCAACCTGCAACGAGGGGGCTTCCGCAGGTGAGCAGCCTGCGAGCGGGTTTGCAGAAGTTGAGTCGCTGTCTGCAAGTTCTGGAATATAGCTTCCGGGCTCGGTGTGTGTGTGGATAGCACTACAAAGCAAATGCCGGTCGTGAATCCGGCAGTCGGCGATCATGCCCTCCTTGGTTTCCAGGTACTTCTGGTCGAAGACGTGGTTGCCGAGGGAGAAGAACAC
>Ga0302320_10011059_pt1 | contig 19176 bp, 18 predicted proteins | sample Bog_T0_3_FD_202130 | JGI IMG/M metagenome (GOLD analysis project Ga0302320, IMG submission 202130) | Peat permafrost microbial communities from Stordalen Mire near Abisko, Sweden - Bog_T0_3 | ecosystem: Environmental > Terrestrial > Soil > Wetlands > Peat | place: Sweden: Abisko, Stordalen Mire... | reverse complement strand
GAGCGACTCATTCCTCTCCACGACGTTCTCTTTCGAGAGCTGTCGTCGAGCGGGAAGCAGGATCCCGACGCTCCCCCCCGTGCCAATGTCTCGTGAGACAGTCGCTCCTGGTAATGCATGTGCAGATGGGCGGAGACTGGACCGAAGAACGTGCCGAAACCGATGCCTGTTGAAGAGCGAGAATCGACCGCGGAGAGCGTGCAGCGTGAGCGTGCTCGGGGGGCGCGCGGCGGCGCCGTGGAGAGCGTGCCTCGTCGTCCGAACCGCACGTTCACGGCGGCGGAGAAACTGCGGGTCGTCAAGCGGGCCGACGCGTGCCTGGCCAGCGGGAAGCGCGGAGCGTTGGGGGCCATGCTGCGCGAGGAGGGGCTCTACAGCTCGCTGTTGTCGTGCTGGCGAACCCAGCTCGGCGCGCACGGGGCTGGGGGACTCGACGCACGTAAGCCCGGCCGCAAGCCGAAGCTCGACGCGACGGAGCGTCGCAATGCGGAGCTGGTAAAGCGCAACGCGGAACTTGAGCGCCAGTTGCACGTCGTGACGGTGCTGGTCGAGCTCCAAAAAAAAGCGCACGAGCTGCTGGGCGTCGCGCTCCCGCCGAACGACGGAGAGAGCTGATGGACCTCATCGAGCAGGTCGCCGATCCTGCGGTCCCCATCGGTCGCGTCTGCGACGCCCTCGGCGTCAGCCGCGCGACGCTCTATCGAAACACGAGCCCACCTCTGCCCCCGCAGTGGCATCCGCGTGCCCGAAGTCCGCGACGGCTGAGCGACGCGGAGCGTGCGGCCGTCCTGGACGCGCTGCACGGCTCCGAGTTCGCCGACCAACCGCCGCACGAGGTGTACGCGACGTTGCTGAGCCGCGGCATCTACCTCGCGTCCATCCGCACGATGTACCGACTGCTCGCCGAGCGCGGGGAGACCCAGGAGCGTCGCAACCAGCGACGAGCGCTCGTCCACACGAAACCCTCGCTCACGGCGACGGCGCCGAATCAGGTGTGGACCTGGGACATCACGAAGCTGGCCACGACCGCGGTGGGGGTCTTCTTGCACGCCTACGTGATCCTCGACCTCTTCAGCCGCTACGTGGTCGGCTGGATGGTCGCCGCCAAGGAGAGCAAGCACCTCGCCGCGCAGCTGTTCGCAGAGACCATCGCGCGCCATGGCATTGAGCCTGGGCTGACCGTCCACGCCGATCGCGGCTCGGCAATGAAGAGCGACACCCTCGCGCAGCTCCTGGCCACCCTCGGGGTCGAGCGGAGTTTCAGCCGTCCGCATGTCTCGGACGACAACGCCTTCAGCGAGGCCCAGTTCAAGACCCTCAAGTACCAGCCCGACTATCCGGGGCGCTTCCTGGGCGAGGTGCAAGCGCGAGGCTGGCTGGGACCGTTCTTCGGCTGGCACAACGACGAGCACCACCACTCTGGACTCGCGCTCTTCACTCCCGCCGACGTGTTCTTCGGGCGTGTCGACCAGATCCGCGCCGTCCGACAAGCTGCGCTCGACGCGGCCTACGAAGCCCATCCCGAGCGCTTTCCGCACGCCGCGCCATGCGTACCCCTGCCACCACGCGAGGTCAGCATCAACCCGATCAACTCGAGCGCCGTCGCCCTCCCCGGCCAGCCGCTTCCGTCCTCCGCTCTGCCGAACGTGCTCGGTCACGAGGGGAGCGCGCCCAACGCGCCGACGACCGCCACGCTCACCTCGGGGGCGAGCCAACGCGCCGCGATCACCGTCTCCCGTGCCGCGACGTCACCCGGCGCGTTACCCGCCCCCACGAATCTCCGGCGTCCTCCGCCTGCCCCATTGCTCATCTAATTCGCGTACCCACTGTCTCATCCGCGTTGACACGTTCCGCTCTCGTGTCGGTCACTCGAAAGGGTAAACCGTGGGGCGAGTGGGGCCTCCGCCAAGTCTTCAACCGCGCGTGCGAACGCGCCGGGCTCGAAGGCTGGCGCCTTCACGACCTCCGACACTTCTTCGTGACGAGCCTCTTCCGCGGCGGCGCTCCGGCGCCCGCTGTTCAGGCGCTCGCAGGCCACGCGGATCTCTCGACGACGCAGCGCTACGCGCACACGACGCGAGCTGATCTCCGTTCAGCGATGGACCGACTTGCGGTAACAGTACGGTAACGGGCCGCCAGAGAGGCCCGAGAAGCGAGATCCGCGACAGCCGTAAGTTACCGAAACCGTTTCGATAAGCCCCCGTAGCTCAGCTGGATAGAGCAGCGCTTTCCTAAAGCGTTGGTCAGAGATTCGAATTCTCTCGGGGGCGCCCTTGTTTTTCCGCATGATCGTCAAGAGGACGAGAAAGTCAGCGGCCGTAGTGCGGCCGATCTCGCCCTCACCCTCCTGAACGCTGCGGAGGCTGGGGACGCGGTATCGCGGCCCTGGCACGAGAGCTGGCGACAGGCGTCCTCGGCGAGGAACCCGTGCGCCGGGCGTTCGAGGTCATGGCCGGAGGACCGCACCTTGTCGTGAGGGTAGACGCAGGGCTCAGCCCACATAGTCGAACCCGCTCGCCACCACCCATCCTTCGAACCCGATGGCCGAGCCAATCTCGAAGAACCGCGCCCCAGCGGCCGCCAACTCTCGAAGCCGAGCCTCCTTGCGGGCCGGTTCGAGGCTCCAGCCGGCAGGCCACCCACAAAGGTGGTGCCCAGCGGCGAATTCGTCCGTCGTCCTTTCTAGCGCCTCTCGGAGTGGTATCTCGGTGATCTCCGTGAGGATGCTCACGAGATCTGCGTACCTGAACTGGAAGAGCTCGACACCGGCGAAGACGACGTCGAGCCTCGGGTGAGGCTCCGGGACGTAGGTGTTCTCCGTGTGCAGGATGATCCGGCGCCCGCGCCCATCGACCTCGTAGCCAACGATGTGGTTGTCGTGCGCACGCATCACCGAAGACTATAGGGCGCGCTCCGCCCTTCGGGCGCAACCCAAGCCATGAGCCTCGAACGATTCCCAGCGACGTTCCCGTCGCAGATCCGAGTGAGCGGGCCGCGTGTCGCGCCGGGATCAGACTGGCGTGACGTCCTTAGCCTCCAGCTCGCCGCGCTGCCTCTGGCTCACGCCGAAGGCCGGGCGAGCCGCCACCAGGGAGAGGGGGGGAGCAGAACCAGGCGACGCGTGCGTCAAGGACCGGCCGCTCATGGAACAGCTCGAGTACCATGATGGCGCACTGGCGGACTTTGGATGCGTCACCACCGCGCCAAGTGATGCCTCGCCCCCGAACTCGTGGAGCGGCATGGCGGCCTCGTGAGGCTCACGCGTGTTCCACTACGCTCCACGAACCCCGGAACGTGGAACACGTTGCAACTCCATGGGCCGCACGGTGGTGCCATCCAGGTAGCAACCAGCGGCGGGGCGTGTCGCTCCCCGCGAACGGGGGTGACGCGACCTGCGACCGATCGTGTCGCTGCCTGCGAACGGGCGTGACGCGACCTGCGACCGATCGTGTCGCTGCCTGCGAACGGGCGTGACGTGGCCTGCAACCGATCGTGTCGCTGCCTGCGACGAGTCACTCGCCCCCCCCGACGGGTCGTGTCCTCGGGTGCGAAGGTCTGTGTCGCACTCCACGACGAGAGTGGCGCAAGGCACCTGGGTGCCGTGTCGCTGCCCGCACGGCTCCCTGTCGCATGCTCTCACCGGGCCCGCAGAGTCGGCGACCGGTGCCGAGACAACGTCTGCTGGAGTCGCCGCTGCCGAAGCTCAGGATCGCTGTCGGCTGACGGATCGCTTCCTCGCCGTGCGCGAGGATCTCCGCACCTGCAAGATCCGGCTGCCTTTCGACCGTGACTCGGTTCTCTCCCTCATCCTCCGCAAGGCACTCCGTCACGCCGTGGACACGAAGATCACGGATCCGTCCATTGCGCGTCAGTTTCATGGCGGAGGCGTCCAGCTTCAGTAGGTCCGGCATGCTAGAGACCACGGGCCGGGGAACGGCACACTGACAGGGGGAACCACGATGAGCATGCCTCAGGCAACGCCTGGGCCGGGACCTTCGGGCGAACCGACCACGGACGAGCGCACGAACGCAATGCTCGCGCACGTGCTGTCGATCTTCGGCGGCTTCATCGGCCCCCTGGTCATCTACTTCGTCAAAGGGAAGGACTCGCGCTTCGTCGCTTTCCATTCGCTTCAAGCGATCTTTTGGCACCTCGCCTGCATGGTCGGAATGGTCGGTGGCGCGTTCGTTGGCTTCGGTGCGGTCGTCGGCTTCACGGCCGCGCACGCGCCTCCTGCTCCCCTACCCGCTCCTGCTCCTCACGCGCACGCGCCGCCCCCGCCGGGCTTCTTCTTCGCCTTCTTCGGGCTATGGGCGCTCATGATGCTCGGTTGGGTCCTCAACGCGGGATACGTCGTCTACCTCGCGATCAAGGCGAACTCCGGGCAATGGTGCAGGTACCCGGTCGTCGGGGGCATCGTGACGCGGGCGGGCGGGTATTCGGAGGCGGAGAAACGCCCGTAGGTGGCCGTGGTCGCCGGGAAGCGGACGACGGTCGTACGCCATGGGGCGACGGTCGATCACTACTTCCGCCGCGCGGCGAGAGCTTTCACCGAGCTCGTTTCGCCGTAGCGCCGAGGCGTCGCCGGAGGTGAAAGCCTCCGCGCGAGAGCAGCGCCTCCCGTACCAACGGAGAAAACTCCAACCGTCTTCCATCGAGACGGCGTAGGAGAGAAATCATGAACACGATCGATCCCTCGTCGAGCGCGCTCCTGGTGATGGATTACCAGCCCGCGATCCTTGGGCGCGTCCGCGACGCCGAGGCGCTGCTCGGTCGCGCCGTCCGCGCCATCGACCTCGCGCGCGGCGCCGGCCTTCACGTCGGCCACGTGCGCGTCGCCTTCGAGCCGGCCGACGTCGCCAAGGTCCCGGCGACCAACGCGGCGTTCTCTCAGGCGGCCGCGGCGATGCCCGAAGACGCGCCGCACACCCAGTTCCACGAGCGCGTCGCGCCGCGCGCCGGCGACATCGTCGTGCGGAAGACGCGCGTCGGCGCGTTCTCGACGACGGATCTCGACGCGCAGCTCCGCGCGCGGAAGGTGACGACGCTGGTGCTCGCCGGCATCTCGACGAGCGGCGTCGTGCTCTCGACGGTCTGCGACGGCGCCGATCGCGACTACCGCTTGATCGTGCTCTCCGACGGCTGCGCCGATCCCGACGAGGAGGTGCACCGCGTGCTTCTGACGAAGGTGTTCGCGCGCCGCAGCGACGTGATCGCCATCGACGAGCTCGCGAAGAGGCTCGGGTGAGCGCTAACCGGCGATGCGCGTCGTCACTTACGACGGACCTTCTGTCGAGCTAGCTGGCAGCTCTACCCGGAGGGACCGGGCGGGGAGCGCGGCTCGACTTGTCCTCGTCGCTCCGGCGATCTTCGCGAACGGCCGGATGGGCTGCTCAGCTACTAGACGAGCCGCGCCGCCGGGCCGATAACCCGCGCGGCGCTGGGGCCCGAGAAGCCCCTACGGCTAGGCGGCGCCGGCCTTCCTGCTCGCGGTCGTGGCCGCGCGCGTCGACGGCTCGGCGAGCTTCGTCGCGGCGCGGAGGCTCAACCGCTTGTTCGAGCCCTTGACGAACTCCTCCAGCGCAGCACGGTCGGTCACCCGGTCGAGTGAAGCGATGAGCTTCTCCGAGCGCGCCCGCGTGACCGTCTTTGCGGCCGTGGTGTTCGAGGTCTGTGTAGCTTTTGCCATCTTCGTTTTCCATTTCCTGTCCAGTGGACGCCACCGGACGCCAACACGACAGGGTACCACCGCCATGATCGCGCCCCCGCTGAATGTCGCGAGGATCGCCCGCGCCGCTGGACGGTGACACCGCGTCTGCCGCGAGAGACGGCGCCTCCCCGGCCGGTCCTGATGCCTCTTCCCCCGACGATGCGGAGGAGACGCCCTACGACGGCGCCACGGACGCGGGCGATTCCTGATCGCGTGCGCGCAACGCTCATCACCGCCCTGGCGATCGCGCAACAGTCCTCGAGCGACGCACCGCGGGCGAGCGCTCGACGGCGGAGGCCCGATGCGAGGCGCGAATCGCCGTTTCTGGAGCCGCAACCGATGTCGCGCATCGTGAGGGGCGGCTACTTCTTCTCGACCTTCGTGATCGTGCACGTCGGGTTCTGCCGCTTGATCGTCTCCTCGGCCTCCTTCTGATTCCGGGCCTCGACGTTGATGTCCGTGACCACGCCACCGTTCTTCGTCTTGATCGCAAAAACAAAGCGCATCGCAGGGCTCCTCATCCACCCATACCACTGCGAACGCTCCGGCCCCCGGCGACCGCTCCGAGAACGTCGCCGCGCCGCGAGCTGCGGCGTCTTCGCGCAGAACCTCGACCGCAGCGGCTTCGGTCCGACCTGGAACCGACTCACCCCATGCGGTGGCGCGCTGGCCGGCGAAGCCATCGATGGCCAGATTGACGTCGAGGCCGTGAGGCAGGCGTCGGCCGCGTGGGAACGCGCGCAACGCGAACAGCGAACGATGGACGACTTCGGGAGGGAGCGATGAGCACTACACACGAATCGCATGCGGTCGTGCCGGGCACGTGGACGCGCGTGTCGACCGGGGCGGGGCTGGTGGAGGCGATCCAGCGTCGAGCGCCCGCCATCGAGGTCGAAGGCGTGGTGCGCGGGATGCCGATGATCACGCTCGCGCCGGGGGTGCGTCTGCGTGGTGGCACGCTCGAGTTCGGGGCCAGAGGCGTGAGGCTGACGCGGGACAACGTCCTGGAAGACGTGACCATCCGTTGCCCGGAGCACGAGGTCGCGATCCTGAACGACACGTCCGTCGCGGACCTCGGCACTCTGACCTTGCGGCGGGTGCGCACGCGCGGGCAGGTGCTCCTGCTTGCGCGCGACGCGGTGCGAGCGGGGAACGTTCGGGTGTGCGGGCTCACGGTGGAGGCGGCCGACCTGCGCGGCCGTAGCGAGCGCCCGCACGGCTTCGGCGTCGACGCGCTGCAGGGGGCCTTCACGCTCTGGAACCTGCAACCCGACGCCGCGGTGATGATCACCGCCGAGCTGCTCGACCTCGCCGCCGGCAGCGCCGATCACCCCGTGCGCGGCAGCGGCGTCTTCGTCGGCGGACATGCCGACGGCGATGGGGCCGCAAGCGGCGGCACGGTCCATGTGACGGCGTTGCGCACGAGGGAAATCCACACCGACGGCGGCATCCCGGCCGGCACGCCGGATCTGATCAGCGGCGGGGTGTTCGTCATCTCCGGCGCCGTGGTCGAGCGGGTCCTCTGCTCCGGTCCTGTCACCACGTACGGCGCGAACGACATGGTGCTCGACAACTGGGGTCGCGTGCAGTCGTGGGTGGCCACCGCGCCGGTGGTTTCGCACGGGCCCAGCGCCATCGGCTTCGTCAACTTCGGTGACCTCGATCAGCTCGACCTGCAGGCACCGATCGCCACCCACGGAACCGGCGCGCGCGGCTTCAACCTCTACGACGGGTCGCTACGGGACGCTTCGTTCGACGGCATCTCCACGACAGGGGACGGTGCAATCGGCATCCAGGTCAGCCGAGACCTGTCGCGGCTCCACGTCCGTGGCGACGTGACGACCTGGGGAGGAGCCGGGACCAGCCTCGTGCGTGGCGAGCAAGTGCAGTTGTCGGCGATCGCCCTCAGCATCAAGCTGGGAGGGCGCATCGGCGACGTCACGGTGGGCGGGCGCATGGCCACACGCGGCGACAATCTGGTCACGGTCGAGATCGACGGAGAGCTGGGGAGCCTGCGGGTCGACGGAGGTATCCACGCCGAGGGCCGCGGGTCGGACGCGGTTCGCGTACGCGGAAAGAGAGTGGACCCGTCCAACGTCGTCGGACTCGGTGTCGCCGCGGCAAAGGGCTGACACGCAGAGGCGGAACACGCCAGAGTCGGAGAGGCTCGGCACCCTGCCCTTTTGGGGCCGGGGCGGCCAGGAGCGATGGCTCCGCTACCGGTACGCGTCCTGGAGCTTGCGCAGCGCGGCGCTGCCCGGGCACAGCTCTTCGTAGGGCACCTGCGAGAGGGGGCGCTTCACCGTCTTCGCGGCGGCGTGCATGTCGACGCCGCTCTCGTCGAGGAAGAGGAGCCCCATCGGGATCTCGCCCGAGCGTCGACGCTCGTGCACGTTCTCGGCGCTCCTCCTGCTCCACGACCTTCCGTCGCTGCGTGCCGTCGCGTGCGCTGTCCCGCTCGACCGCCTGCTCATCGAGTCGAACGCGCCCGTGCTCGCGCCGCCGCCCGCGCGAGGGCGGAGATGCGAGCCGTCGGACCTCGCGACCATCGCCGACGGCCTCGCGCCGATCCTCGGCATCACGCCCGACGATCTCCGGAGGCGCACGGCGGAGAACGCGGTGCGACGGTTCGGTCTAGGGGCGAGCGAATCCGCGTCGTGGGCGCGACCGCGAAGACGAGCCCCTCGTGACCGCCGGCGGCGCCGACGCACTTTCCTTGTAAGGCTTCCCGCGCGCGCTCGACTATCAGGGGTATGGAGGCCATCCCGTGCTAGATGCGGCGCCGCCTCCCGTGCCACCCCGCTACGCCACCGTGGCCGAGGACTACGGCCCCGCGCTCGGCCGCCTCGTGCGCGGCTACGAAGCGGACCCCGATCGGCAGCGCGATCTCCTCCAGGACATCCACCTCGCCCTATGGCGGAGCCTCCCCACCTTCGACGGACGGGCCTCCTTGCGCACCTGGGTCTACCGCGTCGCGCACAACGTCGCGGTCACGCACGTGCTGAAAAGCGCGCGCCACAGGCCCGAGCGGCTGCTCCCGATCGAGTCGTTCGAGGAGGCGTGCTCCGCCGGTGACGCCGTGCTGCACACCGAGCAGCGGGATGCGGTCGCGCGCCTGGCGACGCTGGTGCGCCAGCTCCGGCCCGGCGATCGGCAGGTCATCCTCCTGTATCTGGAGGGGTTCGACCACGCCGAGATCGCCGAGATGGCCGGGATCTCGCCCGAGAACGCGGCCACCAAGGTGCACAGAATCAAGCGCGTCCTCCAGGGGGCGCTCGCGCGAGGGAGTGAAGACCATGCCGCACGATGACGACGACCTCCGCGCCCTGTGGCAGTCCGCGCCGGCGGCGGGGAGCGTCTCGCTCGACGAGCTGCGGAAGCGCGAGAGGGCGCTGTCGCTCCGGGTGAAGGTGCGGAACGGAGCGGAGTACGTCGCGGCGGCGTTCGTCGTCGTCGCCTTCACGTTCTACGCGGTGCGCGCTCCCAGCCTCGGCGTGCGCGCCTCGTCGTGGCTGACGGTGCTAGCGACCGCGTTCGTCGTGTGGAAGCTGCGCCGGGACGGCTCGCCGCTCCCTCCGCCCGCACTGGGAGCGCCGCTCGGCGAGAGTCTCGCGCATCATCGCGCGTCGCTGGTGCGGCAGCGCGATCTGCTCCGCACCGCGCCGCTCTGGTACGTGGGGCCGTTCGTCGTCCCGATGGTGCTCTTTCAGGTGAGCGTCGCGCTGGAACGATCGCCTGGCGCGCCGTTCGCGGTGCTGATGCGCGAGCTGGCCCGGCCTCTCTTCGTGTCGCTGCTCGTCTTCGCCGCGATCGCCTTCCTCAACGTGCGCGCCGCCGGGAAGCTCGACGCGAAGATCGAGGCGCTGAAGAAAGTCGCCGACGACCTGTAAGACTCTCCGCGCCGCCGCGACTGTCTCGATCGGAAGGGCAATTCCCTCCCCTTAGGAGACCCCATGCAACTCGTCGCTCCCGGCCTATCGCTCCCGCTCACCCACTCGTCGCCGTCGCCGCCGCTCGCCCGCTCCTGGGGGGGCCGTCTCGGGGGAGCCGCGGCGCTCGTCGCGATCTACGTGCTCCTCGGTTCCGCGCTTCGCCTCGACGCGAACGCCTACCTCGTGCTCGGCGTGCCGCTCGCTCTCGGCTTTCAGCGCTTCGTCGCGCGCGCACCGCTGCGCGCCGCGTGGGTCCGGGACGGCGAGCCCTTTCGCTTCGAGCGCCGCCTCGTCGTCCGCGCGATCGTCTTCGCTCTCGCGCCGCTGCTCTCGATCGTCGACGTGATCCACCTCCGGAGCTGGCCGGCTGCCGCGGCGGTGGTGGCCGGCGTCGTGGGCGCGTTCGGGCTCGCGTACGCGCGCGGCGCGGTGCCTCGAGGGGGGCTCGCCAGGCTGCTGCGTGGCGCTGTCGTCGCTGCCGTGCCGGCGATCGTCGTGCTCGGCGGGTACGCGCTCCTCCACGAGGAGACGCTGCACGTGCAGCTTCCCACGTGGGGGGTCGCGGCGGTCGTCGGCGGGATCTCGTTCGCGCAGTACGTGCCCGTCTGCTTCGCCGTCGAAGAGGTGCTTTTCCGCGGCGTCCTCGATTCGTACGTCGCGCAGGCAAGCGACGGACCGAGAGCGCGCGCGGCGACGGCGGTGATCCTCTCTGCGCTGTGGGGGCTGTGGCATCTGCCGCTCGTGCTCAAGGCGGGGATGGGCGCGTCGGCGGTCGCGTCGATGGTCGGGCTCATGCTCCTCGTGCACGTGGTCGCAGGGCTCGCGCTGACCGCGGCCTGGCGCTGGCGGGGGACGCTGCTCGTGCCGGCCGTCGCGCACGCGCTCGTGGACGCGGTGAGGAATGCGCTGATGTAACGGCTAGCGCTTCGCTGGTCCGACACGCGGGGTCGCGAACATGGTGGCGCCGCACGACGTCGGGGCAGCGAGTGACAACCCGCCCGCGCGCGAGGACGCGATGGGGGCGTGCTTGGAGAAGGTGGCCGCGCACGCACTGACGCTGGGCGCCTCCGTTCCCACGCCGCGCATCGGCTGCGGTCTCGCGGGCGGGAGGTGGGAACCGATCGCGCCGCGGGTTCGCGGGTTGCTCTGCGCCCGCGGCGTCCGCGTGCCGGCGTATGACTTCGACGCCGGGGCCGGTACCCGGCCATGAGCCGCGTTCCTGCCGCTGATCGCGCGTGTTCTCGTGCAGGCGCGGCGCGCCTGGCAGAGCTGATCACGCGCTTCCACGCACAGGCACCCCGTGCCCAGAGCTGATCACGCGCTTCCACGCACAGGCACCCCGTGCCCAACGCTTCCCCTCACGTCCCCAACTCGACATCGCGCGTCCCCCGCGCTTCCCCCCACGTCTCCACCTCGACATCGCGCGTCCCCCGCGCCGCCCCCCGCGCCCTCTCCCCTTCCCTGCGCGCGCCGCCGGCGTGACCGGGGCCGCCCCCGTGGTCACCGCGGCCCCCCTGCCGGAGCTCTCGTACGTCCGCGTCGCGATGTGGTTCGCCCTCTTCGAGGCGCACGGCTACCACGCGGGGACGACGCGCGCCGACGAGCGCACCGCGTCCCCCCTCGACGTGACCGCGCGTGTCTCCGCCGCGGCGGCGCGTCTCCCTCGCGCGGTCGCGCGCCCCCTCACGACGATCCCGGCCGTCTCCGCGGAGGACCCCCGCCGCGACGTCTACGACGCCGCCTGACAGCTGCGGGGAGAGCGAGGAGAGAGCGTGCTCTCCTCAGTTCTCGGGAACGGCGTACACGCCCATCGGGGCGCGAGAGGCCACGCCGTTCGTGTAGTAGATCGCCTTGGTGGCGACGCGAAGCGTCGAATAGGGCGAGTCGGTGATGATGCCCGTGGACGCCGTCGTCGCGGGGTACGGCTCCACGAACGTGTTGAACGCGCAGTTCGCGTTGCCGGGGAGCATCGCGCCGAGCCACACGCCGTAGATCGTCTTCGATTCGATGTACTCCCACGCGCCGGGCACCTCGGTCACGTTGATGCCGTTGAACACGAAGTGCATGGGGACGTAGCCGTAGGTCCAGAACGTCTCGTAGCTCTCGGTGCAGCTCGTCGCATCGGTGATGAGGTCGGGCGTCGCGACGACGGCGAGCAAGACGCTCTTGGCCTGCACGCCCGTGACCTCGGTCACGTAGTAGTCGCACGTGCTCGACGAGGCAGCGCTCGTCCCCCAGTACAGCTTCCCGGGAGACGCCGGGTAGCCGGACGATTCGTTGGCGGCCGTGAGCGAGCAGTCCTGAACCGGACCAAGGGTGAGCACACCCGGCGGCGGCATGACGACCGTGATCGCGGACGAGGTCTTGCCGTCGGCCTCCGACGCGGGCGCCACCGCGCAGCCCGTGGCGGCGACGGCGAGAAGTGCGACGAGGGGGAGTGCGGCGAGGCGATCGATGTGCGAGTGCATGGGGGAATCTCTCCTTGGGTTCGCGAGTCCCTTCAGCAAGCGCGGTGCCGGAGCGTTTCCGTCGAGAGATCGCGCGAAACGCGAGCGCGCCCTCGTGCACGTCGAGCAAGGAATTCACGACGGGCGTGCACGTCGTGCACAAGTGGTGGCGCGTTGCACAAGCGGTCGCGATCTCGGCCATTTGCGCGTGATTCGAAACCGGCGTCACCCCTTCGGATGACATGCCCGCCTGACTTTCCTCGCCCACGGTCTCGTCGACCCGGACGACGGTGGCGCGCGTCATCGGCGCCTCGAACGAACTTCCCTTTCACCCCCGAGCACTCCCCATGCGTTCCCGAACACTCCTAGTCCGTACGGCCTCTCTCTCCCTCGCTCTCGCGGCGGGCGCGGCGCTCGTCGGCTGCAGCGGCGACGACTCGTCGACTCCGCTCCCGGTCAGCGACGCTGGTGGCGACGGCGCGACGCTCGACGGCGGCGCGGGCGACGCGAGCGCGAGCGACGGCGGCGCGAAGGACGGTGGGGACGCCAGCGCTAACGACGGCGCGAGCGACGACGCGAGTGACGGAGGGGCGACCGCAGACGGTGGAGACGTCGGCGACGCGAGCGACGGGGGAACGGGGAGCGACGCGAGCGACGGGGGCGACGCGAGCGCATCGGCCGAGCCGCTCGTCCCCGGCGTGACGGAGATCCTCGCCGTCTTCCCGGACGACGCGATCGTCTACCGCGACCCGAAGGGCGTCTCGGCGCTCCTCCCGTTCCAGGGGGGCATCGTGCCCATCACGGGGGGACCGAGCGGGCCGACCGGAGCGGTCCTCGGCGTGTACGGTTCGACCGTGCTCGTCACGAGCGGCGCCGCCGTGCCCCCCGACGCCGGTGCATGCGGCGCGCTCCTTCAGGTGAGGACGTGGACCGAGGGCGTGGGCTTCACGGACATCGCCCCCACGGCGTACCTTCCGGCCGCGAGCAACGACGGCTCCAAGATCGCCTTCACGGCCACCGACGCCACGTGCACGGCACGCACGCTCGTCGTCGCGAACGCCGACGGCAGCGGCGCCACGACCGTCGCGACCGGGCTCCCGTGCGCGCCCGATCTCGTGGTGACCGGCGGCACGATCGAGGCGACCTACTCCTGCGCCCAGCGCACCGACTTCTTCAGCGGCCCGGGCTTCGCGACGAAGGCCACGCTGGCGACGCGCCAGGTGCAGCTCGAACCGAGCGGCAACTACACCGTCGCGATCGTCTCGGGGCAGTTCGGCATCTACCGCGTCGCCGACGGCACGCTCCTCGCGGGGAACGCGGGCTGGAAGGCCGCGTACCCGGATCCCACCGGCACGTACGCCGCGGTCCAGAACGCCGACGGCTCGATGGCGCGCATCACGTATGCAGCCCCGTCGCCCCCCATCGCGCTCGTCGCCGCACCGGGCTTCAGCGGCGGGCCGCTCTTCGCCCCCGACGGGAGCGTGATCGCGTTCTCGGACCCGGCCAACACCCTCGGCTCGATCCCGGCTTCGGTGGTGAGGTCGGACGGCTCGAGCCCGCCCGTGCAGGTCTTCACCTCGGCCGATCTCCAGTCCTTCAGCGCCGACGGACGCTACCTCGTGGTCCACGATCGGAACGCGTCCGCCTCCTCGTGGGTTCCGATTGCGAGCGCCGGGAGCGTCACGCCGCAGACGACGAGCCTGGGCCTGGGGCCCGTCGCGCGCGCCTCGCTGGTCCTCGCGTCCCCGGCGGGGAGCGACGCCCTCGCGCTCTTCGACTTGAGCGGCGTGCGCGCTCCAGTCCAGGTCTCGGCCGTGCAGGCGAGCAATCCACTCGTGTCGCCAGATGGATACCTCGTCGCGTACCTCGGGCCCGCAGGGCTCTACGCGGCCGACCTCCCCTGACGCTGTCCTCGAAGCGAGCTGCGGCCCGGGCTCACTGCCCCGTGCCGGCGAGCTCCCTCCCCGCCAGCAGCGAGCCACCGAGCCCGTCTCCATAGGTGAGCGTCAGATCGCTCGTGAACGTGCCCGTCGCCACCGGTTCGAAGGTGACGACCACGGTGCAGGTGGCCCCCGCGGCCAGCACGCTGCCGCATGTTCCGGTCGTGCCTGGGAATCCGCCGGAGCCCTCGTAGGCGAACGGTGCGCCGAGCCCGCCGCCGTCACCGAGCGTCGTCGTCGATACGGCGCCGTCGTTGTAGATGGTGAACGTGTGCGTGAGCGTTCCGGTCACGGCCACGGAACCGAACTGGAACGGCCCGCAAGCGTCGCCGCACCCCGGGCTGCCCGAGAGCTCGGAGACGACGAGGTACGCGCGGTTCGTCGCCGTCGCCGTGAGCGCGTTCGACGCGTACGTCGACACGGTTCCGTTGTTGTAGTCGACGGTCAGCGTGGCGGAGACGACCCCGCTCTCGCCGCTCGGGTCGAAGGAGAGAACGATCGTGCAGCTCGCCCCGGACGCGATCGTCCCCGTGCACGTGCCGGCGGTGCCGGGATAGCTACCACCGCCCGCATAGTCGAAGCCGCTCCCCAGCGTCGCCCCGTCCACGACCGAGGTGGCCGCCGCCCACCCATGTTGATCAGGTAGAGCGTTTGCGTCGTCTTGAACCCCCACGTGCCGATGTCGAACGCCTGCTGCGACGGCTCCGTCTGAGCGGAGGACCCGCCGATCACGAGGAGCGCGCTCGTCGTCGCGGTCCCGGTCACGGGGCGAACCGCGCTCTGCGTGGAGACGCCGTTGGCGTAGCCGATCGTGACCGCGCTCGACGCCGGACCGTTGCCGGTCGGGTTGAAGGTGATCGTCACGGTGCAGGTGGCGCCGACGGCGAGCGACGCGCCGCACGTGCCGCCGGTGCCGGGATAGGTGCCGCCGGTGAACGAGAACATGCCCGAGAGCGTCCCACCGTCGCTCATCGACGTGGCGGCCTGCGCCCCGACGTTCACGAGGGTCATCGTCTGGCTGACGGGGACGCCGACGGTCCCGAAGTCGAGCGCGTTCGGCGCGCCACCCAGCTCCCCTTCGAATTCGAGGACCGCTGCGGTCGTGGATGTCGCCGTGAGGGCACGCGTCGCCGTCTGGGCGGACGAGCCGTCGTTGTAGCCGAGCGTGATCGTGCTCGACGCCGCGCCGTTGCCGCTCGGCGTGAAGGTGACGACGATCGTGCAGCTCGCGCCGCTGGCGAGCGTCGCGCCGCAGGTCCCGGCGGGCGTCGAGCCCGAGGAGCCTCCCGGATACGCGCCTCCCTGGTAGCCGAAGCCCGCGCCGAGCGTCCCTTGGGCGGTGAGGACCGTGGCGCTCTTGGCGCCCGTGTTGGTGACGTAGAACGTCGTCGCGGTGGGAGTGCCGACGACCCCGAAGTCGTACGGACTCGAGCTCGCGCCTTGCTGCCCCGAGTAGTCGAAGATCTGGACGAGCGCGTTCGAGATGCTCGTCGCGGTCACGGATTGCTGCGCGTCCTCGGTCTGCGTGCCGTCGTCGTAACTGAGGCCGAGCGTGCTCGCCGCGGGGCCGGACCCGCTCGGGGTGAACGTCACGACCACCGTGCAGCTCGTCCCCACCGCGAGCGAGCTCCCGCACGTGCCGCCCGTTCCGGGATAGCTGCCCCCCGTGAACGCGAAGCCGTCGGAAAGCTGCCCCGCATCCCCAATCGCCGTTGCCGCCTGTGCGCCGTCGTTGGTCACGTAGAACGTGTGCGACGTCGAGACGCCCCACGTACCAAAGTCGAAGGGGACTCCTCCGCTACCGATGCTCCCTTCGTACGTGCTGATGACGAGGACGGCGGCGTTCGTCGCGGTCCCGGTCACGGCTTGGGTCGCGTGCTGTCCGCCGGCGCCGTTGTTGTAGCCGAGCGTAATCGTGCTCGACTCCACGCCCGTACCGCTCGGCGTGAACGTGACCACGAGCTGGCAACTGGCCCCGCTCGCGAGCGATCCGCCGCAGGTGCCGCCGGCGCCGGGATAGCGCCCCCCCTTGTAACCGAACCCGCTCCCGAGCGAGCCGCCGTCGCCGAGCGAGGTGGCCGTCTGGGCGCCGCTGTTCGTCACGTAGAACGTCGCGTCGAGCGGTTCGCCCGTCGTGCCATAGTCGTACGCGGGCTGGTTCGCGCCGATGGCCCCCGGATAGGAGCCGATCGACACGACCGCCAGCGCCGTGCCCGTCCCCGTGACGCCGAACGTCGCGTCCTCGGACGCTGCGCCGTCGAAGTATGCGACGCCGATCGTGCTCGACGACGTTCCCGAGCCGCTCGGAGTGAACGTGACGGCGATGAGGCATTGCGCGCTCGACGCGAGCGTCGCGCCGCACGTTCCGCCGGTCCCGGGATACGTCCCCCCCGTGAAGCCGAAGCCCGCTCCGAGGTTGTGCCCGTCCCCCATCGCGGTAGCGGCCTGGGCGCCCATGTTGAAGACGTTGAACGTCTGCGACGTCGCGACGCCCCAGGTGCCGAAGTCGTAGGGGGTGCCAGTGCCCCCTTCGGCCGAGTTGATCTGCAGGAGCGCTTGCGTCGTGCCCGTCCCGGTCACGGCGCGCGTCGCCGACTGATTGGTAATGCCGTCGAAGTAGTCGAGCGTGATCACGCTGGACGAAGTGGACGCGCCGCTTGGCGTGAACGTGACGGAGATCGAGCAGCTCGCTCCCGTCGCGAGCGACGTGCCGCACGTGCCTCCAACGCCCGGATACGTGCCCCCCGTGAACACGAACCCATTGGCGAGCGTGGCGCCGTCGGAGATCGAGGTAGCGCTCTGCTCGCCGTCGTTGACGACGTAGAACGTGTGGTAGATGGGCGTGCCCGTCGTGCCGAAGTCGTACGGGTTGCCGTTCGCCTGCGTCTCGCCCTCGTCGTCGACCACGACGAGCAACGCGGTGAGGGACACTTCGCCGGCGAGGGCGCGGGTCGCGGTCTGCGTCGTCGAGCCGTCGTTGTAGCCGACCGAGAGGGTCCCGAGGTTCGTCGCCGACGCGCCCGGTGTGAAGGTCACGACGACCGTGCACGAAGCACCGGCCGCGAGTGACGTGCCGCACGTCCCGCCCGTGCCCGGGAAGGTCGTCCCCTTGATCTGGAACGTGGGCGTCGTCTGCGCCGCTCCGGTCATCGACGTCGCCGACTGGGCTCCGACGTTCGTGACGTAGAACGTGTGGTCGACCGGGATACCCGACGTGCCGAAGTCGAACGGTTGGTACTGCCCACCGCCGCCGTTGTCGCCGCTGGTGTAGTCGGTGACCTGAAGGACCGCCTGCGTGGTCCCCGCGCCGGTGAGCGCGCGTTGCGCCGTCTCCCCGGTGGTTCCGTCGTTGTAAGCGATCGACACGGTCGCCGTGCTGGCGGCGTTCAGCGTGGGTTGGAAGGTGACCACGACCGTGCAGCTCGCAGCGCGGCTCAGCGACGTGCCGCACGTACCGCCGGTGCCCGGGTACGTACCCCCCTTGAACGAGAACGGCGCCGACAGCGCGGCACCGGAGAGCGAGCTCGCGCTCACGGCCCCCTGGTTGAGGACGGTGAACGTCGCGTCCGCGGAGGTGTTCGCCGGGAGCGTACCGAAGGCGTACGCGACCGACGGGGTCTGGTTGTCCTGGATCGTGAGATACGCCGCCGTGATTCCCGTCCCGACCACCGGGCGCGTCGCTGTCTGCGCCGACGTCCCGTCGTTGTAGGCGACCGAGAGCGTTCCGCTGGCCGCCCCGATGGTCGCCGGCGTGAAGGCGCCGACGATCACGCAGCTCGCCCCGACGGCGAGCGAGGCCCCGCACGTCCCACCCGTGCCGGGATACGTCCCGCCGGCGAACCCGAACGGCGGGCTCGCCGTCCCCGCGGACATCGCCGTCGCGGTCGCCGCCCCCTGATTGGTGACGTTGAACGAGTGCGTTCCGGTGGTGCCGACCCCTTGCTGCCCGAAGTCGTACGCAGGCCCGAGGTTCGCGCCCTGGTAGTCCTGCACGACGAGCACGGCGCCGGTCGTCACCTCACCCGAGATCGGATGATTCGCCGTCTGCGCGCTCGTGCCGTCGTTGTAGCCGAGGCTCACGGTCACGAGGTTCGGCGTGGTGGCGCTCGTCGGCGCGAAGGTCACGACGACGGTGCAGGTCGTCGCCGAGGCCAGCGTCGTCCCGCACCCTCCGCCGACACCGGGGAACGTCCCCCCTTTGAACGAGAACGGCGCGGCGAGCGCGGTCGGAGCGATCGCCGTGGCGATCGCGGCGCCGTCGTTGGTGACGTAGAACGTGGCGTCGGTCGAGGTGCCTTCACCGCGCGCGCCGTAGTCGTACGTCGCGGGATCCGACGGAAGGCCGTACGCCGCGTAGTAGGAGGGCGGGTAGTCCGTGAACTGGAGCGCCGCGGCGTTCGTGCCGGTGCCGGTGAGGCCGATGGTCGTGCTCCGCGATTGCGCGCCGTCGTCGTACCCGAGCGTCAGCGTCTCCGACGCGGCCCCGGAGACCGCCACGTAGTCGACGAGGATCGTGCACGTCACGCCCCCGACCAGGGAGGCCCCGCACGTGCCGCCGAACCCCGGGTAGCTGCCCCCTTTGAAGGCGAAGGGCGCGAGCAGGGTCAAGGGCGCGACCGAGGTCGCGGTCGTGGGACCGGAGTTGGTGACGTGGAGCACGTGCTCGCCCGTCTGACCCACGCCAAGCGTGCCGAAGCCGAACGAGGTCCCCTCGACGAAGGAGAGCACTGCGGCCCCGACGCCCGTGCCCTGAATCGACCGCTGGGCGTTCTGGGCGTTCGCACCATCGAAGTACGAGATCTGGAGCGCGCTCGTCGCGAGCCCGGTGCCCGACGGCGCGAACGTGACGACCATCGTGCAGGTGGCGTTGCTGCCCGCGAGCGAGGCGCCGCAAGAACCTCCCGTGCCGGGATAGGCGCCCCCCTTGAACGAGAAGGGGGCGGCGAGCGCGGTCGGCGACAGAGACGTCGCCGCGAAGGAGCCGGAGTTGGTGAGCGTGAACGTGTGGTCGTTGGTGGAGCCGTCGATCGCGCTCCCGTAATCGAACAGGGGAGCGTTCGAGATCGCGATGACGGCGGGAGCCACACCCGTCCCCTGGATCGTGCGCGAGACGTTCTGGTTGTTCGCGCCGTCGAAGTAGGCGAGAG
>Ga0302320_10011058_pt1 | contig 19178 bp, 7 predicted proteins | sample Bog_T0_3_FD_202130 | JGI IMG/M metagenome (GOLD analysis project Ga0302320, IMG submission 202130) | Peat permafrost microbial communities from Stordalen Mire near Abisko, Sweden - Bog_T0_3 | ecosystem: Environmental > Terrestrial > Soil > Wetlands > Peat | place: Sweden: Abisko, Stordalen Mire... | reverse complement strand
CGGTTCTTTCGCCCGCGTTGCGGGCTTGGGGTTGTTTTGGATTGCGCTGACCCCAGGCTTGCGCCGTGAGGCTAGCGTCTTTCGCCCGCTGAAGCGGGCTGGCGGCGGGCTCCCATCTGGACGAAAGTATCCTCCGGCTCTAATGGAGATTATCGGCGCTCATCGATTCAGGATTCATTTTCTCGATGCTTGTCCGTTCATGCGCGCATTTTCGAGGGCTTTGGTGTTGATTTCAAGGATCTTCGCATGAACCATACCCCGGTATGGTATTGAGGATCTTATTTTGTTTGAGTTTTCGCCGGGGTTGAATTTCTCGTAATTGAGGTTCGCATATGCGGCAGCAGGAAGGCGAGAGATCATGGCCAGGCCGGCGACGATCCAGAGGCGATCCGATTCCTGGACGGTGCGGCGTTTTTCAGGACCGATCCTGTTTCGGGTAAGCAACCAGTGGTGGATGAGTGCATTGGGCTGTTAGCGTAAACCCTGGATCATCCCCAGGCAGATAGGCGAAGCCTGGCCTACTTCGCGGTTCGAATAGTCGAACGTAAGCCTTAGATAAAAAACAGGTAGCGGAGGCTGACCACGCCCTTCTCAACACCCGCAGGTTGTGAGCGGGATTTATAATAATGGCATGACGACAGCACTGCAGCAGACGTTATCGCCGTCCGAACAGCAGATGTGGATCAAACCCGTTCGAATGCAACGGTCGAGGTCATTGGATGCGGATATCAATGCGAAGTACGCGAGTCGCGAACTGCGAATTGTCACTGAATCCAATAGGGAGCAGCTTCCAAACTTTGTTGAAGCTCTGAAACGCCCTAGTTGGATGGAATTGCGTCCATTTTATCAGCGGCGGGCACGTTGGGATCCCGCTCGTCAATCTCGCCTTATTGAGTCGTTCATCATGAATATTCCGGTCCCTCCGCTTTTCGTCTTCGAGTCGGATCTGGCGAAGTACGAAGTCATGGATGGCCAGCAACGTATTACCGCAGTGCGAGACTTTTACGCCAATTTGTACCCGCTACAAGGTCTGGAGCAATGGCCTGAACTGAATGGTCGCGTCTATGAAAAACTGCCAGAGGAGATTCGAAAGGGCCTCGACCGCAGGTCAATCTCCTACATTGTGTTACTGAAGGAATCTGCTGAAACGACAGAAGAGCAGTCGCTTTTGAGGCAGCAGGTGTTCGAACGCCTGAATACCGGAGGTGTAGAGCTAAGCCACCAGGAGATTCGGAACAGCTTGTATCAAGGACGGTTCAACGATCTGCTTCTTGAGCTAGCAAAGAACAATGAATTCCGAAAGGCGTGGGAAATGCCGCCGTATGACGAATCGGAGAGGAAGCGGCTTCCCGTAGACCTTGCAGTGAACAAGTCTTACCAGATGATGCGGGATGTAGAGGTTGTCCTGCGCTTCTTCGCCTTGAGGCACGTCGACCAATATCAGAGAGGCATGAAGGGCTTTCTCGATCTTTACATGGTGCGGGCGCGTGCGTTCACCGAGATCGATATAGAGTACCTGAGAGCCCAATTCACAAAAGCGATCTCAGTTGCTACTCAGTTGTATGGTGACTTCATTTTCCGTCCTTGGAAACCGGACGAGCACGTGTGGGCGGACAAACCTCAAGTAGCTTTTTCCGATGCCGTAATGGTCGGGATAAGCCATAACCCAGACAATCATGAAAGATTGATCAGCAGGCGCGAGCACGTGGTCGAAGAAACCAAAAAACTCTTCGAAACTTATGAGTCGGGCACGTTTACGGGCCGAGGCAACACAAAACAGGATGTGCAAGACCGTATCAAGTTTTTCGAAGAGATGCTGAATCGCGTGGGCGGAGAATAATAATGTTCTCGGCATTGATGAAACGGTTAAAGGATGAGATCGCAAAAGCAGAACTCATTAGCCAGGTGAACGATAATTTCCGAGACCTACTTCTAGCCGTGCCGAGCGGCGAAGAGAGGGCAGACGAAGAATTTCGACCAGCTCCTGAATGCATAGAAAATATCAAGACTTACCTTGGAGACCTGCCCGGTAAGATCGATTGGCAGATTTACGATCATTGCGCCGCCGTGACCCGTCTCTATGCGGCTTTCGAGCGGTATGTGAATGAAATCGTTAAATCGTACGTCGACATGCTTCCGGAACTCTACCACTCGATGGCTGACCTTCCAGACAAGGTCGCGATAAATCATAGGATAGGCGTTGGCCAGATTCTGCAAAAGATTGGCAGCCGTAAGCAATACAGGAATGTCGATGAAGCCACTGCGATCAGGTCTCTTTCGGCCGGGCAGCCAGATGGCAGCGAATACAAGCTGATCCCAGAAGCCTTTTTGGTGGAGAAGCTGAACTATCGAATGGACGTGATTGGAGCGATCTTCTCGGCACTCGACTTTGGGCAGTGCGTATCCAAGATAGAGTCTCATCTCGCAGTGCGGGAGTTCATCGAGAACAAGGTTGGAGAATCAACGACCGCATCTTCAGAGTTGGAGAGGTTTGTAAGATTTCGCAACGATGCTGCACACGACGTTCCTGAGGATTTATTGTCTCATGATGGGGTGCGGGAACTTCAATTACTGATCATTGCACTCGGGACGGCACTGTCAGACATCGTGAGAGGCAAGGTCATCGAGCGCCATATTGAATTAGGGCACACGCGTACGATCGGCACCGTCACGGAGATCCACTATAAGGGCTCGGTAATTATTCTCACCCTGAGCGAAGCAGCTTCCATCGCTACCGGAGACTTAATTTGTACGTCTAAAAACGGGGTTAACCGAATGGCGGCGGTCAATGCACTTCAAGACGATAATAATGACGTGCAACATCTTGAAGGAAAAGTGGGTCAAGAGGTCGGTCTGAAGCTATCAATTCGTCCGGACATAGGGTCAGAGGTAAAGACGGTAGTCCTGCCTTCAAAGCACACTCAACTTTCATTAGAAGTCACGCAGGAACTACCTGCTGAAGTAGAAGAAGTTGTTCAGCGTGACGACGAGATTTCCCCAGAGACTACTGACACGGAAAGCGGCGGCTGAGGGATGAGCTTCGGAATAGCGGCAAACGCCCGGGCCGCCAGAAATGGTTCTCGATTGATGCATCATCGCCTTCCTGCTCTGGGAGGGTACTAAGTTGCTGCGGACGAGGACAAAGGCGGCAAGTTAGCCGCGGCTCACACCGCGATGGCAAGTTGGCAAGTTGGCGGGATTTTCTCGATCGTTTACGCAAAATCGCCGGTTAACTCGCCGACGGCCTCCTGGCGCTGAGTGTGGCTCCGTGAGCGCATTGGGCTGTTATCGTCAACCAGAGATCATGCAGAGGCAGATCGTCGGACACTGGCCGACGTGTCAATACGAAAGAGACCAACATGGCCGGCGTCATCTCCAGCGGCAACAATGCCGCTCGGTCCAGAAGCAAGAGACACTATTCCGGCATCGGCATGAAAGGTCGCGGTGCACTCTCCGCTCTCAACCTGCCACACCTTCAGCGTACAGTCCACTGACGCGGAGATAAGCATATGACCGTCGGCGATTGCGAGCAGTGCTGTGACCTGGGCACTGTGCCCTTCCAATTGGCGTAGTTCGTGTCCGTTCTTGGCGTCCAGGACACGGATCATATGGTCCGAAGAGCCACAGTAGAGGTTTTGCTCGTCCGTACTCAACGCGAGTGCAGTCACGTACGCTGTCTCCATCAAGCGCGTCTGACTTGAGTCGGCCATTTCTGTGACGGTTATTATGTTGCCGTCCCCCGAGAACAACCTGCGCCCGTCTGCGGTTAACGCCAGCACAACCTTGGTTGAGTCCTCTATATCCCAGTGGCATCCCTCGAAGTTGCGTAGAGCGCAACCGCGTTCGATGTCCCACACTGCAATCGAACCGTCCTCCTGAGCGGAAACCAGCGTCTTTCCGTCCCGACTCAGGACAAGCGCTGTGAGCGGATAAGAGGTTGCATCAAACTGTTGTAGCTCGAGGCCGCTCAGAACGCTCCACTTTCGAATGGTGGCGTCCCAGGAAGCCGAATAGACAATGGAGCCGTCTTCACTCACTGCTAGAGCCGTAACGTAGTTTTCATGTCCTTCGAATCTCCGTATCTCGCTGCTGCTAGCCAGATCCCAGGCCCGAATTGTTCGATCGTAGGAACCTGAGAACATCAGTCGGCCGCTCCGGTCGAACGCGATTGCCGTCACACTTCGAGTATGTCCTTCGTTCGGGTGCGTCGCCGGTCCGGTCGTAAGATCCCAGCCCCTAATGGTTCTGTCCGCCGAGCCCGAAAACAGCATCGCTCGCTTCGTGCTCAGTGCAAGTGCGTCGACAGCGTCGCCATGTCCGGCAATACGATATAGCTCGCGCCCGTCTAGAGTGTCCCACGCCCGAATCGTATTATCGAGAGACCCGGTAAAGAGAGTTCTGCCGTCTGCGCTCAGTGCAAGCGAATAAACCGTCTCGCGATGACCGAGGAAGCGACGCACTTCGCGCCGGCCGTCCACGTCCCAGGCGCGAACCGTCTTGTCTCCGCATGCGGAAAATACCGATCGCCCATCGGCCCCGCAAACTATTCTCATTACGGTGAACGTTTCTTCATTCTCCGCAAGTCGGCACAGCTCGCGATTGGCCGTCAAGTCCCACACCCGGATAACGTTGTCCCAAGGCTCGATCCCCGCGCTCACTTGACAGAAGAGGAGGCGCTGATCGTCGCTCAATGCAAATGGAGGCTTACATCCATCGATCCGACGCAATTCGCGACCGCTTTCGACATCCCAGACTCGGACGGTGCTATCGAGGGCTGCGGAAAACAGCGTCCCTTCGTCCCTGCTCAGCGCCAGACACCGTACCCATTCCGTGTGTCCATGGAGAATGTGCAGCTCGGAACCCCTCTCGACATCCCATACTCGAATGGTCTTGTCTCGAGAAGCGGAGAATAGCCTATGCGCATCCCCGCTCAATGCAAGTGCGGTCACCTCGTCCTTATGTCCTTCCAGCTTGCGCATCTCGCGTCGGCTGTCGATATCCCACATGCGAATGATGGAGTCCTCGGATGAGCCGGAAAAGAGAACGCGCCCATCTTGGCTCACGGCCAGCGCGGACACGTATCGATTCACTTCAACCCGCCATAGAAACGGATCATCTGCCTGTGCAACCATGGCGGACAAAGGAATCAGCGCCTTCAACCTTGACCTTAACTCTTGCCGAAAAGTGCGCAGTTCTTTCTCGTCAGTCCTCAGCAATCTCGCATATAACTGACTCGCAAGCTGCGATGGATCCTTGAGCAACGGAACTGAGGACTGTGTAAGCGAGCGTTGCACGAGCCGATGCGGCTCGCTCGCGGACACGGCCGAGTCGCCGCCGGCTTTTCGTATAACGCGCAGATCGTAATCCTGGATGAGGGGCTCGGGACCGAAGGTGTCGACTTTAGATTCAAGAAAGCTACATGTGAGCAGCAGATCCTCAACCTCTTCCTTCTTCCGCGCCCGGCAGAGCTGGTAAGGCAATTCGGCGAAAGCTCGCGGACAGTTGCCGATGAAAGATGCGTCGCGCTCAGGATCCGCGACGGCGCGGAAATACTGCGCGAGCTGCAAGTGACGTTCGGCTTCGATTTCCGGCGTCGGCAGGTATCTCTGCTCAGCGGCCCATTGCAGTTGCTGATGAAAGAAACCTATTTCTCCTTCTTGCGCATTGCCGGGAGAGCGAAGATAAGATTTCAAGCTGCGATATGCACGGGCCCAAATCGCTTGCGGCAGTTGCTCTTCGCCATCGCGCTTCAGTAATTCCAGCAGTTCGGATTCAAGCAACCCGTGGCGCGAGCAGGCAATCAGCGAGAGGGCATTGGCAATCAATGGCTCTCCGTGATCCTTTTCCAGCCTCTGTAAGACCTGGCCGATCAGCGCGGCTACACTGTCGGGCAAGGCTCTAATCCGTTCGTTAACTCGCTTGAAGTCCCCCAGAACGCGCAATTCTTCGCAGGCTATCGCCAGATAGAGTGGCCTGTCGGCTTCGCTCTTACTGAGCAACAGCGTCATTTCATCATTCTCTGGATCTTCAGCGAGGTGCTTGCGATACTGGTCCAGCGTCTGCCATGCGATTCTTCTGCGCTCTGCATTCTGAAGCGGCCCGACTTCAATCTCGCGAATGTGCGGCCTGCGGCGCTCAAGCTGTTCGAGCCATCCTCCTTCCAGACTGCTGACAATGACTCGTACATTCTCCGGTAAGTGGTGCGGCAGCCAACTCAAGTCGGGATCCTGAACGGTTGTTTCAAATTGATTGAGGGCGTCAACAATCAGCAACAGCCGGCCGTTTGCGCACGCCAGCAGTTGCGGGAAAGCAATGCGCAGGTCGTCGTATTTCTGCGGAATCTCTTCGCCGATCCTGAACCGTTGGCTAACTTCCCTGCACAACCGTAAAAGAGTCTCGCGCAAGTTGATTGAACTCGGGCTTGCCCCAATAAAATGCGTAAGTACAACACAATCGGGGTGCTCCCTCGCGTAATCTCTCGCAAACTTCGATAAGAGTCCGGATTTGCCACTCCCAGATTTCCCAGTTACCAGCAGCGGTACAGTGTCAGTCCCGTCCACATAATCCCTGAGATTAGCCAGGAGATTAAACCGGCCCACAAAATTATGACTGCGATCCTCAATGAAGGCGTCATGATATCCACGCTCAATCGCGAGGTCGTCCTGCGCCTCATCGCTTTCCTCAGGGTACTCAGCCAGTATTGCCGCCCATAAATCACTTAGAACCATGCTCTCGAACTGCTCATCCGGTGTGGCATATTCGCGCACATTACCTTGCTTTTGGATTTCCTCTTTCAAACGCTTCAGCTTTCTAATCTCTTCAGAGCCGCTGGCAATAAGTTGGGAACGCTCGCCTTCGGGAAGACTGTCAATGAATTCGGGATCGCGAAAATAGAAAAATGCTCGGCCCTTCATCTGCGGATTTCGTATTACGCCGTGGTAAATCTCCAGAGCAGTAATCGAATGTCCGGGGTCGAGTCTTCTCAGCCAGTCATAGCGTGGCTCATCAGGGACTTCATATCTCGGCGGAACAAAGCCGTATCGTTCCCCGAGCAGCCCAATGAAAAAAGGTCGGCATCGGTCGATTTCGTCCAAACATACTGCGAGGGCTCCTCCTTGTTCGGACTCCTTCTGCGTAACACCCCATCGCAGGTCCACATCAATCAGGTGAAGGCGGCGTTTGCTGCATAGCTGACGCAACTCGGGAAAAACAAAACGAATCAGCCGGTCGCGTTCCATTTGCATATCGCGAAAGGTGGATGAAATGAAGATCCGAACTGTGCGCCAAGGGTGTGGCATATTCTCATTGGAATTCGCGCCGTCAATATACCAACCAGCGGAGTCGAGTCCAATCGGCTATTACAACACAGTGCAGCCCATCAACGACCACCGAATCGCGGCGGTGCGCGATCAGAATGCAGATTTAGCCCACTAGATGCCCCTTGGCCAATAGGCGCGAGCGGCTTTGGTTTGAACATTAAGTCCCGTGGGCCGAATTTGCTCTTCTGCGTAGATGACCGCAACCCGAAGTTTGCCGCCGCCGTCAATGCCTATCAGGGCTATAAAACCACTCATTCCAGGATGGTTACGTGCGATCCTCATGACCAGTTCTCGTAAACGCTGTGGGGTTCTGGAGCATTTCTGGAATGATGCCAAATCGCCAAATCACTCGTCTACGTCAGATTAGTCCTGACGAGTCGGCTTATGGGAAGCGGTGCCGGGCGATGCGGGCGGGGAAGCCGGCCGCGTTGCGGGCTTGGGATCGTTTTGGATTGCGCTGACCCCAGGCTTTCGCTGTGAGGCTAGCGTCTTTCGCCCGCGGAAGCGGGCTGTTGCCAGATTGGCGATGGTCCGACTGTGAATTCGTCTGGTCGCGTCACCGACATCGAACCGGAGGCGGGATTATCATTCCACAATCATGCGTATCCTTGCGACCATCACGTTTGCACAGTACAGGGATACCATTCGGGCTGTTGTCTCTGCCAAGGACAAACGAGTTCAACCTCGTTCGTGGAAAGAGAACGTAGCCTTAGCCATCGTTGGCCTGGCGCTGGCACTGGCGCTACAGGTTCCGGTGGCGCGCGCACCGGTTTTCACGCTTTTCGCTGTGATGATTCTGTGCTGGATCTTCTCGAAGCCGATCGCGAGGCGGTCTCAGGAGAGGTGCCTGAAGGCCATCTACTCTGAAGAGCGAGAGACGCTCAACGGACAGGTGCTCACGATCGACGAGACCGGCATATCGTGCGATCGAGACCATGGCCAGGTCTCGTCACATTTTGCGTGGCAAGCCTTCGTAAAGCGCATCGACATGCCCGACGCATTCGTCTTTTTGCAATCTCCCAACAGCTTTGTCCTCGTGCCGAAGGAGACGCTTTCGTCGTCCGACCGCGAACTCATTTGGCAGTGGAGTTCGACGGTTCCGACGGCTGGCGGCGGCTAGTTCTCTGACCGCTTGAATTCGTACTTGTTGAGTTCGTGCTATCCCACCCTTTCGCCCCACAGACGGGCGAAAGGATGGGGCACGGGAAGGTTCTTCTTCAAGCGGTCAAAAGACCCAGGCGAATTCGCGACAAAGCGTCCTTCGGAGCCCAAGCCCCGCCTGATTCGGTGGCGGTTTTCGGCGCGGCTGAAAGCCGCGCCCTGATACAGAGCTTGGCTCCCTCATTCCTTCGACAGATTATTCCATGTCCCCAGATGCGCGGAGCCTAGGGGTATACGTGCCATTGGCCTAATTTTGCGAGGGTTGCTCGACGTGGTCGATGACGAGGACGTCGATGGACGCTTTACCGCCTTCCATCTTCAGGCCGAGCTCATCGTTTCATGCGGCTTTGAGGATGGGATATCGCCCAGGAATTCTGTTCTTTCATCGTGCTCGAACTTGACGGACTCTCTGCTGGGCCGGATGGTGGCAACCTCGAAGGCGGGTGTTTGCGTCGCGGCGGCGACAAGGAGCGGCTCGACAGCAAGGATGGCGAGGAAAACGAGATTTGTCCGGCAAAGCCCGATCATGCATCTAATACGCACGGGACCATGGATTGGTTCACATGAACGGCCGGTGGTGGGTCAGTTTGAAAAAACCATACCTCAGGGGCTAAAGCCCTCCTCTATTTTCGGCTTTTGCGGCACGACTGAATTCGTGCCCTTTCACGAAGGGTTGAAACTGACCCACTACCGAACGGGGGCACCGGGCGGAACGTGTTTTATACTCGTTATCTCGTGGACAACGCAGAACCAGCGACGACTCCAGCAACGAGCGGGCATTCGCATTGGCTCGTGATCCGCCTGGTTGCGGCGGTGATTTTGCTTCTGCCGGCGGTGTGGTTCAGTTGGAAGACGGTGGATGGGCTGGCGGCGCGCCGCCTGATGCGCACCGATTTGGCTGAGATTGAAAACGCGCGCTACGGAATTCTGAGCGCCGACCAATGGCGCACGATCATTGGCCCGATGCTGAACGCGCAAATCGACAAGCTGGATTTCAACGGACAGAGCAAGAATCTTCGGCCCATGGTGCAGCGGGCGCTGAACAAGCTGCTGGACAAGATGGATGCGGACAAACCCGCCGGACTCCAAGGCATGTTCGTGGGCAAGATGATCGCATCTCTGCGCCCGCAGGTGCCTGCATATACCGACGTGGTGATGGGGCAACTCGTTAACCAGGGAACGCAGAAGACTTTTAAGGATTCGATTCGCGGCGTGTTGAACAATGCAGTCGCCAACACGTACGGCAATACGGACATGACGACCTATAACGCCATCCTGAAGAACTACGGGTGCGCGAATGGCGCGGCGTGCGAGCAGACGCTGGGCGCGAAGATTGCGGAAGCGGATGGGAAGCTGAATCGCGATTATCGCATCGTGCTTGCGTGCGCGGCGCTGGGATTCATTCTGCCGATGGCGGGCACGGCGCGGCTCTCGCGCGGCGCGGTTTTGGTGCTGATGCTGTTCTGCATTGCGCTGCTGGCCGGCGGCGTGCTGAGCCCGATGCTGGAGGTGGAGGTTCGCGTGACAAAGATTGACGCGACCCTGCTGGGGACGCCGATCGAGTTTCAAGACCAGTCGCTCTACTATCGCAGCAAGACGGTGTACGAGGTGTTTCAGACGCTGATCCACATGGGGCGGCCGGAGATGACGGTGGTGGGCGTGCTGGTGATTCTGTTCAGCGTGGTCTTCCCGACGCTGAAGATGCTGGCGCTGGTGGCCGGTCTCTTGAGGCCGGCGCTGTTGCGCACGAACCGCCTGGTGAAGTTGCTGGCATTCGAGCTGTCCAAGTGGTCGATGGCCGACGTGATGGTGCTGGCGATCTTCATGTCGTTTGTGGCGTTCAACGGCGTGATCGGAAGTGCGTTCGACGGCTTGCGCACGGTGCCGAACGTGCAACAGGTGCTGATCCCGACGAATGCTTCGAAGATCCTGCCGGGCTATTACCTGTTCATTGGGTTCTGCGTGGGCAGCATTTTGCTGTCGCGGAAGCTGCAGCATGGGATTGGATCGGATTCCGGATCGGCGGCGAGCTAAGCCGGGCGCGAGCGCCGCGGCGTGGGTTGGGGCGCGGCTTTTCTGCGGACTTCTTTTTTCAGAAAAAATAAGCGGGGGTCCGGAGACCCCCGCTACAGCCGGTCAGGAGACCGGCGGTGCTGCATTACGCCGCCTGTGAAAGCGCGGGTTAGAAGTTGAGGTGGCCGGCGAACTGCCAGTCACGTGGAGAGTTACTGATGCCGGTAATGGTGCCGAAGGTGGACGATCCGGAGGACCAACTGGCGGTTGGACTGCTGAAGGTGACGTGGTTCCAGACGTTGAGGGCGTCTGCCTCGAAGACGAAGCTCAAGCCTTCCTTTATGGGGATGCTGCGGCGCATGCCGGCATCCACATTCCACGTGTAAGGGTTGCGCGTCTTGTAGGCAAGCGTGCGAGGCGCGTTGCCGATAAGGTACTGCTGAGCGCTCACCGTAGAGATGTTCTGCGGTGTTGAGAAGCCATTCGGAGTCAGATATTGAATCTTGTTGCAGCCCGATTGGCCGAGTGCGTTAATGCCCAGGTTGCAGGTGTTATAGCCATTGGGCCCGCTACCGTACTTTCCGTTCTGACGGATGGTCGAGGCCTGGAACGCGGGATTCATGTCCGGCATGGCTTGGCCCTGACCTGGCAGCGTGGTTCCGGTTGAACCAGACCAGGTGACAGCAAGCGGTGTGCCTGAGTTGAAGGTGTAAATGCTGGAGAATTGCCAGCCGCCTGCTGCCCACCTTACGAGCGCGTTGTCGCTGCCGATCTTTCCTTTGCCGAAGGGCAGTTCATACACGCCATACACATGGGCGATGTGCGGGATGGATACTGCTGTCCACGAACGGTCGATCCTGTCGGCTTTGAAGGACTGGGTGCCGTGTGAGATGGCGCCGGCAGGAAGATCGAAGCCGCTGCGGTAGGTGCCGTCGTCGCCGATGTTCTTGGAGTATGTGTAGTTGGCGTTGAAGGTGAGGCCATGGTGCACGCGCTGGTTGATGACGATTTCCAGAGCGTGATAACTGAAGTTGCCCACGTTGCCATAGGTGTCGCTCACGGTCGAGTACTGCGGGAAGGCGGTGAGCATCTGCGACACGGTGTTGCCAGTGTTCTTGGTATTGGCATTGGCCCCATTGATGAAGAAGGCCGGTGTGGGCGCTGACGGGAAGTAGGAGGTGACGATGGCGGCGTTGGCAGTGGTGGCTAGCGCATTGAGGATGGGCTTGGTTCCGGTGGAATCCAACACGCTGCCGAGCACGGCCAGGTACTTGGGATTGAGCTGATTGGTCCAGTAGCCGCGCGCATTGCTGCCCGTTGTACCGGAGTTGACGATGAAATGGCTCTCGTTGCCGGCATAGTTGACGCCGAGAGTGATGTCAGGTGTGATGCTGCGCTCAATGCCGAAGTTCCAGAGCTCGATGACTGGAGCGCGACCCGAGACGTAAGGATCTGCGTAGGAAACGCTGCTGGCGCCTTGGATAAGCCCAGTGCTGGAGCCAGCGGGCACGTAGAAGCCGGTGTTCAGCTCCTGCGCCGCCACATTCGGGGTGGGCTGCGAAGGATAGGCGTAGCCAACGCCGCCAGCCGAGAAGATTCCGGTGTTCTGTAGCGCGGTTGGGAAGCCTGAGCTGTTGTTCAGCCAGTAGGAGGGACCGGCCGTGACGCCCGAGCCAGCTTCAGTGGGCCCGATGGCGTTCATGTTGAAGCCGGTCTGGCCGGTGCCGGTGGCGTTGCCGCCGCGGCCGCCGACGCCGCCAGCCTGCGTGTATACCATGGCAACGCCCGAGCGAATTACCGTTTTGCTATCCAACTGATAGGCGAATCCGAGGCGCGGGCCGAAGTTCTTCCAGTAGGTTTGCACCGGAGTTCTGCAGCCGCAGCTTACGCCCGCGCCGCCGTAGCTGCCGGCAAATTGCAGCATGCCGGCTGTGTTGGTCAGCGGGTTAGTGAGGCCTGGATTGAGGAATGTCCAGCGATCCTTGACTTCGTGGAAGGGAGGCAGATAGTCCCAGCGCATGCCGAGTTCGATCGTCAACTTGGGCATGATTTTGTAGCTGTCGCTGATGTAAGGAGCGATGGGGTGGTAACGGCCGCCGGTCTCGCTGAGCGGATACAGACCGAACGATGGCGCCGTATTTTCCGCCGAAGCCGATCCGCCGACTGCGCCCAGCATGTAGCTGGCAAACGAGAACCCGGAGGGCGCCGATGCAGTGCCCGTGCTGAGTGCGTTTGAGGAGGCCGCGAAGTTGGCCGTGGAATAGGCGTTGTAGTTCAGATACAGCTCCGTTGAGAAGCCGGTGGGAAGTGCACTATTGATCTCCTCCGCGAGGTAGGAGAAGCCAAAGGTAAGCGAGTGCTTGCCCTTAACCCAGTTGACGTTATCCAGGAGCGCGTAGGTATTGGGGTTGACCTGCTGCGTGGCGGTGGCGGAGCCATTGGAAGTCCAGACTGTGTAGGCCGTGCCGTAGGCCGCGGTGGTGCCGAAGGTCGCGCCCGGGAATTCGGTGCTGCCTTGTCCGACGGGCGTGTTGGTGATGCCGAAGGCCGAAGGCTTGTAGGCCGCCACGCCATCTGTGGCGTTGATCTGCGGCTGAATGAACCGCGTGAAGCTGAACTTGAACTGGTTGACGAGGTTAGGGGTGATGGTGAAGACGTGCTCCACGAGGTAGACCTGCGGGTAGATTTTGGCGTAGGTGCCGGAGACATAAGGTAGAGGCAGGTTATTGCTGAAGTTTTGCAGATAGATGCGGGCGCCGTTGACGCCGACCATGGAGATACGCTGCCGGGAGCTCAGATCGTAGTCCGCGCGCCAGTCATAGAGCCTGTCGTCGTAGCCGGAAGGCTGCGAGCCCAGGTAGTTGTTGTAGAGCGACGTGGTATTGCTCGGCTTGGGAACAAAGGCCGCCATGGCCTTGGCCTGGGGCGAGAGCATGCCTGCTGGGATGACGTTGTTGGTGGCGACTCCGCCCTTGATGCCCTGGAAGGGCTGGCGGGTACAGATGGTTCCAGCTCCGTTGCAAGTGTTGGTGGTGGGGTCGTAGAGGATGGCGGGGTTAGTGGCGCCGGTGCCGGTCTGGCCGCCCGAGCCCACGTTACCATTCAGCTCGGTAAAGTCGCCGGTAAGCATGGCCGGTGTGGGGACGTTATAAAGAGCCGGTGTCGCCTGGCTACGATAGTGATACTTATCGTAGGCAACAAAGAAGAAGAGCTTGTTGTGGGTAAACGGCATGACGCCGCCGCCGCTAGCCGACAGTTCGTTCTGGTGCTCGATGGGCTTGGGAGCTTGTGCCAAAGCGCCGGTCGCCGTAACGATAGTGGATGCCTTGGAAGTGAATGTCCAGTTATCGAAGACCGTGTTGCGGACAAGATCGACGACCGAACCGTGATACTTGAGGCCGCCGGACTTCATGGTGAAATTTTCCGCTCCGGCGCCCATGTACTCGGCGGGCGGGGTGCTGGTGAGCACCTGGAATTGATCGACTGCCTCAATGCTCATGGAGAGCGAGACCACGCGGTTGTCGCCCTGCTGATTGACGGTGGTGGCGGGCATGCCGTCGAGGTAAAGCTGACCGAGGTAGCTGCCGGTGCCGCCAATGATGGGCAGACGAGCTCCGTTCTGAGCGCCGGGAGTGAGAGTGCCGAAGGCGGTAGGATCGCGTTGCTGCCCACTAGTCATCTGGATGGGCAGATTACTGTAGGTGCTGTTTTCAACGGTCAGCCCGAGCGTGGCGTCGGCCGTGTCGAGCACGGGAGGCGCCGCAGTGACCGTGACGGTCTGGGTCTCAGAACCGACGTCGAGCCTGGGGCTGATGGCTCTGATCTGGAGTGCGTCGACGACCACGTTGTCCTGAATGAGGATCTTGAAGCCCTTGGCCGACACTTCGACGGTGTATGTGCCGGGCAATACGGGAGAGATGTCAAAGTAGCCCGCCGAGGAGGCTTCCGTGACGGTTTTGATTCCGGTGGCATTGTTGGTGATGGTGATATTGGCATGGGGAACGACGGCGCCGGTCGAATCCAGGACCGTGCCTTCAAGAGATCCCTCGCCGGCGGTCTGTGCCGCTGCTGGCGTTGCCGTGGATACAAAGCAAAGCGCCAGAGCAAATATCGCCAAAGCGACACAGGCCCAAGCGGCGCTGCGATTTTCAAGCGTCGTGATTGATTTCAGAAGTGTTTTCATAGAAACGCCTGGATAGCCTCCTCTTAAGTGAAAGTGCTTGCGTGCAGAACATTTGGGACGAGCTTGCAGTGAACCCCTGACGCCCGTCCTGCGAAAGACACACATCATTTCCGTGGCCGGAATAGCTGCGGTCCGACCTCAGCCAAGAATTAAAAGCATTGGCGGTGTCGATTGTCAATAGAAAAATTATTTTCTGTCCTGATTTGGCAAAGCCGGGAGGGAGCCTGTCGAGGTGAGTTTCACATTTGAACTGCCGCAGAATTCCGAGAGACCGGGAACTCCCTTGGAGATGGCCTTCGGTCCACTATGGGTGGGCTCGGGAACCAGCGATTCCAGCCGTCCGACCTTATCAGCCGGTGAGTTGAAAGAGGGATTCGCCGGAGAAAGAAGAAGGGTGGCGGAAGAGCCCGCCACCCTTGATTCGAGTCAATTGGAAAGCGTCAGAAGTTGTATTTGAGCGCGAACTGGCCGACGCGGGGTCCGGCGCCGTTCTCACCCGTGATAGTTCCGAACGATGTACTGCTACTGAGCGGGCCTGACGTGCCTGGGTTGCTCAAAATGGTGTGGTTCAGGACGTCGAAGTACTCCATGCGGAAGTCCAGGTTCGATTCGCGGAAGACGTGGAAGTTGCGTACCAAGCCGGCGTTCCACACCGTATAGCGGGGACCGCGGAGCGTGTCCTTGACGACGTTGCCGAAGCCCGTGCCCGCGCCGGTGTTGAGCGGCACCGAGAAAGCTGCCGGGTTGAGCCAGTTTTCGCAGACTTTGGGTGCTGCCGGGCAATCGCCGGCGTTGGTCTTGCTGATGAGGTACGCCGACTGGGTGAAATCGCGCTGGCCGCGGTCCTGCGTGAGGCCGGTCGATGAGTTGTCGGTGCCCGTCCACACGGTGAGCGCATCGCCGGAGTGGCTCTGGAAGGTACCGGAGGTCTGCCAGTCATTCACGAGGGCCCGGACGACGCGATAGCTATTGTGGAGCTTCGGAGGCGCCCACACGTAGGAGACTGAGAAGACCTGTGGATGGTCGATGTCGGAGACACCACGGTCAAGGGCCTTGATGTCGGGCACCAAAGCTGCCGACGGGATGTTGGTGGCGTTGGAGGGATAGAGCGGATAGACATACGACTCGCCGGCGTTGATGTCCTCGGTATTGGAGTCGCGCGTGGCTTGGGGCATGTCGTCCTGCGACTTGGACCAGGTGTAATTGGCCAGGAACTGGATCCCGTGCGCCATCCTCTTCTGTAAAGTGGCCTGGAGGGAGTTGTAGTGGGCATTGCCGATCATGGCGGCTTCGACGATCTGGGAGTAGTTCTGATTGCAACCCACAGTTGTGAGGCACGGTCCGACGGTGGGTGCGGTGTCATAGATCCTTCTGGTATTGATGCCGGAGGTGCCGCCCGGGTAGGTCAATTTGGGGACCGTCGGGGTGCCTGTGTTCACACCTGTGTTCACGCCGGGATTGACTTCAAGATTGACAAACAGATGACGCGATGCGGAACCGACATAGGCCAGGCGCATGGCCATGTTTGAGGGCAATTGTTGTTCTACGGTCAGGTTGTAGGAGTACGTGACCGGAACGCGGAAGTTGCCGGAGGGATCGTACTCGTTGACCTGCATCTGGTTGGGAAAGACCTGCGAGGGCTTGAACGGCAGGGTGAACGGGAAGGGATTGGTGTACGCGCCCGCCGCGCAACCCGTGCAATAGGGATTGCTCAAAGGCCCGCCGTTACTGCCGGTGGACTCATCCAGATTGGCGAGGGTGACGGTGATGGTATTGGGCTGAAACGTGGATTGACTGAGGTTGAAGAAGCCCTGCATGCGATCCGCGAAGAAGATGCCATAGCCGCCACGCACTGCGGTCTTGCCGTTGCCGAAGACGTCGTAGGCGAAGCCCAAGCGCGGCATGAACTCCTTGTCGTGGTTACCGACGCCATTCACCGGGAAGCCTGGGTCGCCCGAAAGCACCATACCGGCGGGCAATCCTCCGGTAGTCGAAGTGGTGGCGACTTGGAATTGGGGCGTGCCCTGATTGGCGGCGTACTCGGAGGGGCTGAAGGCGGTCTGTTCGCCAACCTTGTTGTGCCAGGGAGCATACATCTCCCAGCGCACGCCGTAGTTCAGGGTCAGGCGGGTATTAACCTTCCAACTGTCCTGAGCGTAGATTGCAGGGAAATGACCGCGATCGTTGGTCTCCTCGAATTCGCCCTGAACGAGTGCGGACAGGAAGCCCTGCTGGAAATTGGCCATGGCGTTGACGTTGGCGGCCGGGAGGGACGCGCCTGCCAGGGCGGAGGTGAATGCGCCATAGGAGTTGTACACATTGACCACGTCGAATTTGCTCAGCTCGAAGTGCCCGCCGAAGGCAAAGTCGTGGCGGCCTTTGACCCAGTGCAGATCGTCGTTGAAGGTGTAGTTGTTGCGCTCAAACAGGGCGCTTGCGGACGATCCGACCTTCATGTAGCCGCTGACGGTGAGCGCCATGTATGGGCCCAAATTAGGCTGCCAGAGACCAGCGAGGCCGGAACCGGTGGGTCCGAGAGACGTGATGTCGGAGCTGCCCGGAGGCCCGCCGCGCTGGGAGACTTCACGCTGGAAGTTGAGCACCAGGTTGTTCAGCAGGTTGCTCGAGAAGGTGTGGGTTTCAGAGAGCAACGCATTCTGATAGCGGGTTTGGAAGTACGACGTATAGCTATAGAGATTTGTGGGGTTGAAGATGGACGGCTGATGGTACCAATCGTAGAAGTAGCGGCCAAAGAGGTGGTCGTTGGCGCCGAAGCTGTGGTCGACACGCGCCGTATGCTCGTTGAGATAGTTCTGCGTGGCGGAGAAATAGTTGACGAGATTGCCGATCTTCCCCGCGGCCGAATCCGAGGTCGCGGTGGGGAAAAGCTTCTCAAAGTTGACGGCAGCCGGATCGAAGGCGGCAGTGGGGATGTGGTTGTTGGCCCATGCCACGCCGGTATACGGGCTGGAGATTTGCTGGCTGGCCGTGTTGCAGAGGCCCGCCCCAGTGAAGCCGGTGGTGCAGAGGTTGCTGTAATCGGCATATCCGGTACTGGTGGTACCCTCCTCGGCGGCGGTGGGCGCCGTAAACGTGCTTGCCGAAGAGCCCGCGTGAATTTGCGTGTACTGATAGCCGTAGAAGAACTGCGTGGTCTTGCCGCTGGAGATGTGCGGAATCTTGACCGGTCCGCCCACGGCGCCACCGAATTGATGGCGGTGCAGCGTGTCCTGCGAGCCAGGAGGCGAGAAGTGGTTCTCGGCGTTGAAGAAGCCGTTGCGCAGATACTCGAAGAGATCTCCGTGGAACTGCTCGCCGCCCGATTTGGTGACGATATTGACCACCGCGCCGGCGCTCTGGCCGAACTCCGCGTTGTAGTTGCTGGTCTGCACGCTGAATTCCTGCACCGCGTCCGGCATGGGGTACGGATCGTTCACGTTGGTCATTTCGTCGAGGTTGTTGCCGCCGTCAAGCAGGAAGTTGTCCTGGTTGGGCAAGGTGCCGTTCACGGTGGCTATCTGGACGACCGTCAGCTGGGTGGGAGAAAACGTCTTGCCGCTGCCCTGATTGGCGCCGTTACCCTCATTGGTGGCGTCGACGACGCCGGCAACCAACGTTACGAGCGTGGCTGCGCCTCTGCCGTTCAATGGCAGATCGCTTACACTCGCCTGGTCGATGACCTGGGACAAGGTGCCGGTGGTGACATCGACCTGCGGCGCATCGGCCGAGACGCTGACGGTGGCCGTAGACGAACCAATCTTCATGGTGAGGTTGATGGTGAGCGCCTGGTCGGCTTCAAGCACGATGCCCTTCTGCGAGTAGTGCTCGAATCCTGCCGCACTGACGGAAAGCGTATAGCCGGAAGGCAGAAGAGACGGAAATACGAATCGGCCGTCCCTGCCAGTATCCGTGGTCGTCGTGGTTCCGGTTTGCACCTGGACGGCGACCACATTGGCGCCCGTGACTACTGCGCCGCTGGGATCCGTGACCGTTCCGCTGATGGTTCCGTAGCCCTGCGCGTGCAGGTTGGCCGCGGAGAAGCCGAAGCACAAACAAATGACTGCGGCGATACTCGCCAGCAAGTAGAGTGAACGGCGCCCGGCGGCTGGGAGCTGATTGGTTGCAAATTGCGCTCTCCAGGCCCGGAAGGATTTAGAAGTCTGATGTTCTTGAGAAGCGGTTGTCATAGGGTTTTGCTTGAAAGCCTCCATAAGAGTTGTGTTGTACCCAGTCACAGCCGACACACCCACGCCATTTCATCACAGCGACTTAGAGCGCCGACAAAGTTAAGGCTTACTGATCCGGGGGAAGCATAGTGGTAAGACCACTGATTGTCAATAGGAAATTCTTTTATACAATAATTTGGAGCTTTATTGACGAAGGTGTCCACTAATTTAGCTGATTTTAAATGACTTACGGATTCTGTAGCAGGTGATTGCGGTGATATGTCGTGAGGATTATGGCCACGAGTGCGGTGATCAGCGAAACGCCGGCGAGCGCAA
>Ga0302320_10011055_pt1 | contig 19179 bp, 13 predicted proteins | sample Bog_T0_3_FD_202130 | JGI IMG/M metagenome (GOLD analysis project Ga0302320, IMG submission 202130) | Peat permafrost microbial communities from Stordalen Mire near Abisko, Sweden - Bog_T0_3 | ecosystem: Environmental > Terrestrial > Soil > Wetlands > Peat | place: Sweden: Abisko, Stordalen Mire... | reverse complement strand
GGCCCCGGCCGAGATCAAGCAGGCAGCGCGCGCCGCCATCGAAAACGACGTCAATCAATACGCTATTACATGGGGCGCGAAGAATCTGCGCAATGCAATCGCCCGCCAGATGGGCGTCTGGCAGGGAATTGCGGTCGATCCGGAAAAAGAAATCACCGTCTGTTGCGGCTCGACCGAAGCCATGATTTCGACTCTTCTCGCGGTTTGTAACCCCGGGGATGAAGTCGTAATCTTCGAACCGTTCTATGAAAACTACGGTCCGGATTCAGTGTTGAGTGGAGCCCGACCGCGCTTTGTAAAATTGCATCCGCCGATGGGGGAGGGAAGTGAGTGGAGCTTCGACGAGCAAGAACTTCGAGCTGCTTTCAAAAACAATCCCAAGGCGATCATCCTGAACACGCCGAACAATCCAACCGGCAAGGTATTTACGCGCGCGGAACTGGAATTGATTCGCAATTTGTGCGTGGAGTTCGATGTCCTCGCGATCACCGACGAAATCTACGAGCATATTTTGTATGACGGATCGACGCATATCTCGATGGCCTCGATCGAGGGAATGCGCGAGCGCACGGTAACCATCAACGGCATGTCGAAGACCTACAGCGTAACCGGATGGCGCGTGGGATGGGCGGTCGCGCCGGAGAAGATCACGAATGCGATCCGCAAGGTTCATGATTTTCTGACAGTCGGCGCCCCCGCACCTCTGCAGGAAGCTGGCGCGGTGGCTTTGAGTTTGCCGGCGGAATATTACGTCCAGCTGGCGGAAGGATATCGAGCGCGGCGCGATCGTCTGATTCCCGCGCTGCAGGCGGCCGGGTTCCGATGTTTCCTGCCACGCGGAGCGTACTACGTGATGACCGATATTTCAGCGTTTGGATTTGCCGACGATCTTGCGTTCACCAAGTATCTGGTGCAAGAGATTGGAGTCGCGGCGGTGCCGGGATCGAGTTTCTACCGTGATCCACGGGATGGAGCGCAGCAGGTGCGCTTCGCGTTCTGCAAAAAGTTGGACACTCTAGACGCGGCAGCGGAGAAGCTGAAAAAGCTTGCAAGGCGAATGTGATCGACAATCTTAGCTTCGTTGGCAGGACAGCCGAAGCCTTGCCCTGCGCGCCTGTCAAAGCGGCGGCTCTCCCACCTCAGGGTCTAAATCGCTACTTAGTGATCACGCCGCAGGCGATGCGGTCGCCGGAGTTACCCGAGGGATCGGTCTTATAGTCGTCCGCTTTAGCGTGGATCACGATCGCAGTGCCGCCGTTACTGAAAAGCGAGTGAGCCCCTTCCCCGAGAGTCACGTCGTGATCCTCCACCGACGCCTTGGCGTTGCCTTGCGCATCCACGGTGAAATTCCGCATGTCGCCAGCGTGATGGCCATCGGGACTATCGAATCCGTGCTTCTTCCCTTCGGGATTGAAATGAGGTCCGGCGGATTTAAAGTCGGGCGCATCGCACTTAGGGTTTTGATGAAAGTGAATGGCGTGCTCTCCCGGCGGCAGACTGTGAAGCATGAGCTTCAAGCGGACGCCAGAGCCTTTCGGCATAACTACGATCTGACCTACGTCCGTGCCTTGTGAGTCTTTAAGATTGACCACAGTCTTGGCGGCACTGGGGATTGCTAACGCAAGAACCGCGACAACGGTGGCGAGGGCGGGTATGTGTGTCGGTTTCATGCGAGGAATTATAGGCTAATTTCGCGGTCACGGAAACAAGCGGCCACCAAAGTGCCATGCTCGATTCACAGGATCGTGGAGTATACTTCGAGAAAGTTTTAAATCTTCTCAGGGAAAAGTGTAATCATGGCTTTGGACGCGGTCGAGCAGATGACGGAGCAGGTTCCGGCGGACGATTTTCAAGCGTTAGAACAAAAGATTTATCGCACCATTGAAATGTATAAAGCGGCGCGGCAGGCTCAGGCTACGGCAGAGCGTGACTCACAGCGGGCTCGACAGCAACTGGAAGAGCGCGAAGAGCAGTTGCTCGTGCTGAAGCGGGAGACCGTGCAGCTGCGCAAAGAACGCGAAGAGATTCGCTCCCGAGTGGAGAAGATGCTCGAGCAAATTGACACGATCGCAGAGGCTAGCTAGCTCACGGCCTTTGGCCGCTGGCTCCTTTTCTTGTTCTAAGAAAGTTGGCTTGCGAAGGCCGAGGTTATTTCTCTATGGCGACGGCGGCTAAAGACACGGTCTTGAAGGACGCGCAGAACGGCAGCGTGCGCGTGGAAATTTTCGATCAGGCTTATAGTTTGCGCGGCTCCGATCCGGAATATATTTCCAAGCTGGCGGAGTACGTCGATGCCAAGATGCGTGCCGTGGCGCAGGCTACCAACACCATCGACACCGTGCGGTTGGCAGTGCTGGCAGCGTTGAATATCGCCGATGAATACCATTTATTGAAGCGGCAGCACGAGAGCGGGGCAACCAATTACCAGAAGCGGGCGCATCGATTAGCAAGTGCGCTTGATGAAGTGCTCGACGAAAGCCTTAAGGCTGGATAAAACTTCGTCTGGATAGACTCCGCGGCTTTTTTTGCGGAATGGCCGCTATGGAACCTCACCGAGTCGATGGTTGGAGCGGGCAAAGTAGCCGAGGCGATGTCTCTCGCAGAGAGCCAAGCGGCGCCGAACCCAAAAGCATACGCGCTACTGGGTAGGCAAGTGCCCTAATTGATAATATGCCGGTTCCGGGTTCCCAAATTGGGCTGGTTCATTGCAAGTTCGTAATGATGACAGGCATTACTTTGGTTGCAAGTATTCTGCCAACTATTTGCGCCTTACCTATTGCTAAATCCCCCGCGCTTCTCCTAGCATCCAAAGTGAAGCCGGCCTGCGGGGTTGGTGATGGCGGTAACCGATTTTTGAACCAATGCTGAATGAACGGGAGCTTGACTCGAACTAGGATCCGGTGTGCAGCGCTCCGCCATGCGGAGATGCCTAAAGGGTCTCGGCAGGTTCCCAACGTCTTACCGACGGTTCATTCTCGGCCCGTCACACGGCACAGTGGGTCGGCTTAATTCTTTCCCCGCAGCATCTGTCGATCACAACGTTGCGCCTTGATTATCCAGCCTGCCGACCATTGCCCCGTCCTCTACTCCTTCAACATGAGCGGCAATCCAGCGGTTCGGAGTAAGCTCACCATGCAGATAGAGCTTTTGATAGTTGTCGGTTAAAGCTTCGGAGAAGAGTCCGCCAGAGCTTCTGCGAGTAGCGCCCAGCGTAATGGCCTGAAGCTTTTTCCCAATCAACGATCGCATAAACGCCTGCTTTTTTTTCTCCGCAAGTCTGCTCAGGATTTTATTGCGTTCGCGGGCGACATGAACCGGCACTTGGTGGGGCATGGCAGCAGCTCGTGTGCCCGGCCGAGCCGAATAAGTGAACACATGCAAGTAAGTAAACGGCAGGTCTTCGATAAAGCTGCAAGTCGATTCAAACTCGGCTTCGCTTTCTCCCGGAAATCCCGTCATCACATCGGCTCCGATGGCGGCGGCAGGCATCGCGGAGTGAATCTGTTCGATCTTCTGGCGATAGTGCCACGGCCGATATTTGCGATGCATGCGGCGGAGCACAGCATCGCTTCCCGACTGCAGAGGAACGTGGGCGTGTTTCGCGATTCGGGGCGAGTCAGCGACCAGCGAGATCAGCTCGTCCGTCCAATCCATCGGCTCGACGCTTGAGATACGCAGTTTCTCCAAGTTCGTTTGGGCGAGAATCGCGCGTAGGAGAGATTCAAAAGTCGGCAGTCCGTCATCGTAAGCTTTTTCTTCTTCCAGGTCACGTCCCCAACGTCCGAGGTTAATGCCGCTGACCACTACTTCACGGTACCCGGCGGCTACCAGGGTGTTCATCTGATCAATGACTTTCGCGAACGGCAGCGAGCGGCTATGGCCGCGGACACTTGGAATTACGCAGAAAGAGCAACGATTATCGCAACCGTCCTGCACCTTGAGATTCGGGCGGATGCGCTCTTCCCGCGACCCTGCGGTCTGGGCGGAGTCGAAAACGGGCGCGGCCAGAAGTTCGGTATGGGCAAAAATGTCGGAGACCCAAACCGGAGTCGCGACTTTCGCTTCCTGAGCCTTAGCCGGCTTCCCAGCCAAACGCGAGATGGGAAAAAAACTGCCATCACCGAGGAAGTCTTGTTCGAGGATCCGTTCCCACGCCGATTCCCCGAGCACCAGGTCGGCCAGTTGATGCTTGTGCGAATTGCCGATAACCGCCGAAACGCCCGGCAAAGCCGCTATCTCCAAGGGAGCACGCTGCGCATAGCAACCGGTGACCACGATCTTAGCCAGCGGATTCTCTCGCTGTACACGGCGGATGGCAGCCCGAGCATCCCGGTCGGCCGAACTCGTAACGGTGCATGTATTCAATAGGACGATGTCGGCTTCGGTGGCCGTGGCCGGAGCTAGACCGCGAGCTTTGAACTGGAGCGCAAGTTCGGCGCCGTCCGCTTGGGTGGCGCGGCATCCGAAGTTTTCTATGTGGTACGTTGTCACAGAAGTATGGTAGCGCAAACACCCATTTCGTGCGGACACAACTCGACCTCGGCTCGCTCGCCGCTGATTTTGCACCTTCATCGCAAGGCGAAGCCTTCAGGCGGAGGCAACATTTCTTTTCTGCGTAAAGCATTCGCGACAAAGAATGGGTCGCCCTTGCGTGGGGCGAAAAGGCACGGTCGTCGCCTTGCCGCATTGCGAGCATACCGCGTGCGTTTCAACCCGTGTAAATTGCGTGTTCGCTCGCATCGCAGGCGCATTGACGACCGCGACCCGCTTGGATTTGCAGTTCTTACAGCGCTTGGGCGCATTCTTGAACTGTTTGTCGTGGAAAAACAGTTGTTCCCCAGCGGTGAAAACAAAGTCGGCACCGCAGTCGATGCAGGTCAGTACCTTATCCTGAAATTCCATTGAGGATGGCTCCCTTGTGCCCGTGCGGCGCACGCCACGCGCGGGGATGCGCTGGTGTTACGCTGCACAGGTGATGTACGTCCCCCTCAAACTGCCCCTGGACTCGGCCCGCCACGCACCTGGAACGGAGCGTGGATACAGCTTCTACCGCCTCAAAACGCCGAAAATAATTGATTATTGAAAGGTCCCTGCTGCAGCTCTATCCGATGGGGAGTCAGGTAGAGCAGGGCCGCCCCGGGAGGGGGACGACCCTTTACTGCGTTTTACTATCTTTATTCTAATCTTGCTCCTTGCGAACCTTTTTGCGAGCACGCTTTCGAGCTAGAGCGGCCTTCACACGTTTCTTCTCACCCGGTTTCAGGTAAAAGGAGTGGCGCTTGACCTCTTTAATAATGTCTTCCTGCTGCACTTTCCGCTTAAAGCGGCGCAAAGCGTTTTCGAGGGATTCCCCCTCTTGCAGTCGAATTTCCGCCAGTTAAACACACCCCCAAGCCTGTCCGGAAGGACCGTACTGTTATTACAAGGATTTGATCGGAAGTCAAGTGGTCAGGTGAAAAAATCTGCGCAAGAGGACGATTTGGATCCTCCGGGCGCTCATGCACTACTCGAACTCCAGCATTACAATCTCGGGATTCGATCCCAGACGTAACGGCGGGCCCCAAGTTCCAGCCCCACTGGAGGTGAAGACCTGCATGCTGCCGATGCGGCTTAAACCATAGACGAATTGGCGGTAAATCCTACGCGCCATCCAACTCCATGGTATGAATTGCCCAAGGTGAGTATGGCCGGAGAGTTGCAGAGAAATGCCGGCGGCTTCGGCGATCCCCGGATGATCCGGGGCGTGGGTTAACAGAATGCTGGCGCGCCGGCGGTCCAACTTTACGCCGTTCAACACGGACGCTAACTGACCTTCCCGTGCGGCGTTGCGGTAGGGCACTCCAATGATCTGCAAGTTGTCCGCTTCTACTTTTTCATTGGTCAGCACGCGCACCCCGGCGGCGGCGATGGCGTCGAGGTACTTGCTGTCGTCCCCGAATTGCTCATGATTGCCCGCGACGAAATAAACTCCTTGGGGCGCGTTGAGCCTACTCAAGGGCTCGGCAGCTCGCCTGGCATCGATCGCCGTACCGTCGTACAAATCTCCTGCAATAAAAATTGCATCGGGCCCTTCCCGCAGAATCTTTGCCACCATGCGGCGTAGGAAGTTGCCGTTTCGAACGTGCCCCAAGTGCAGATCGCTGATCAAAGCCGCCTTGCGCCCGCGCCAGGCGGCTGGCAGATTCTCCAGCCGAACCTTGGTCCGCGTAATTCGCGTCCATCCAGCGTTGAACACCGCATAAGCCCCGACTAATACCCCAGCTCCAAACAGCCATATCACGATCCGGTGAAAGCTGAAATTTACACCTGCAATGAGAGCAATCCCCAACAACCCCCACGCGAGGGCGGCCGCGAAGACCAGGAAAGTCAACATCCCCAACCACACCGCCGCAAGTCTATAAAACGTCCGCACGGCTGCATTGGTGTAGCGAAAAGCCAGCAACGAAGCCGCAACGAAGCTCACCGACAAACAGATGAGGCCCAGTTTCAGCCATAGCGGCCCTGCAACTTGGTCGCCGGAAGGTGAAAATGTCCAAGTCCTATAAAGCAGAAAGTGCGTCAAAAGCAGCACAGACTGAATAATCAAGATGAAGCCAAGAAAGCGCTTGCGACTATGCATGCTGGATTAGATTCCCCGAACCAGCATTCGGATTGTGCGCTAACGAATGGTGCCCTAAGTACCAAAATCGCCGTCGCCCCCCACTCCCTCCGCCGACCAACTTCAAAAGATGAACTTCAAGCCGAATTGCACCTGCCGCGGCGCGAACGCGGCGTTGGGCTTCAGGAAATCCTGCGGCTGCTGATAATAAGCGGGGTAGGGAACTCCGTTGACGTAGGTGGTGTTCTGGACAAACGTCGTGGCTTCGGCGGTAAGACCGTCGGACGTGATGGTCACCCGCTGGTTGTCGCGATTGAAAAGATTGAAGGAATCGGCCGTAAACTCCAGGCGATACCCGGGCCCCACATGGATTTTGCGGACCAGGCGGAGATCCGTAGATGCGTAGTCGGGTCCGGTAAAAGCGTTGCGGCTGTATCCCGGCAATCGATCATTGTCTTCGTTACCATCCTGGTTGGGGTCGCCCGACACAGTCGCGTTGACCGGACGTCCGCTGCCCGCGGTTACGATGCTCGAGATTTTCCAGTCGTTGAAGATATGACCGAGGAGTTCATGCCCGCGATGGAACAAGCGAGGCTCCGCCAAGAATGCGGCGACGAACCGTTGGCGCTGGTCCGTGACGCTCGGACCACGCTCGGCGTTGGGGTCGTAGGAATTCTGAACTTCGGAAGGTTCGCCAGCCACGAGCGCGTCCTGACCATCGTCAATCGCTTTCGCGAAGGTGTACGACATGCGGAGATATGTGCCACGAGCCACGCGGCGATTGATCGAAAGCGTTGCACCGTTGTAGACGCTGGAGGCGGCGCTCTGAAATTCATCGATAGCGCCTAATTGGGCAATTGGACGTCCCAAAGGATTAATGCAGGGCGGGAACGGACAGGTGAGCGAACTCGTAAATTGCCAGGTAGCGAAGGAATCGACGGTGTAGTAACCGTTTTGATAGATAGAACCGGTGGAATCGAAAATAGGATAGGTGAGTGCCGTTGGTTGGGGAAGATTTACATCGAGCGCGCGGATAAGATGTTCGCCATGGACGTAAAGATAAGAAACTGCAACCGTCGTGTGACCTACGACTTCATGCTCCAGCGTAAAGCTGGTTTGCTGAACTCGGGGCGTGACGAAGTTCGGAGCGAAGGCGGAGACGTTATTGGTGACGCCCTGAGTGAAGCCGGTGGGCAGGTTGCAAGAGAGGGCTGCGGCTGCGCAGCTCACCAGCGGATTGGGATAGACCGGGAAAACCTGATGATCATAAAAATTCGAGTTATTGAGAAAAACCTGAGCGTCGGTAATCCCGTTGTCGGTAGCGATCGCCGAATTGTAAATCTGCGGAATACGCACATAGAAAATTCCATAACCGGCGCGGATCACAAGGGGATGAGTTCTGCCGATGGAGTAGGCGAGTCCGGCGCGCGGCCCGAAGTTGCGCGGATTGTAAGGAACTCTCCCGGCAGGTGGAAACAGCGGGTTTGATTGCAGCCCGGCCTTGGTAAAGGTTTGCAGATCCCAGCGCACGCCCAGGTTGATGGCGAGGTGGTCGGTCACGCGAATCGTGTCTTGCGCGAAGGCGGCGTAATCGTTGCTGTTAGGATGCGAGGAAGCCGGGCCGAAATTCTGTAGATAATATTTGGGGTCCGCGTGCGCGTAGGCGCGGAGCGGCGTAAGCGGAAGTCCGCCTTCCTCGGGCTCGAAGGTGAACGGGTTGACCTTGATTTCATCGAAGAGATATTCGCCATTTTGCTGACTGGGGAAGAAATCGTAGATCCATGTGATCAAAGAGTCGCCCCCAAACTTAATGGAGTTGCGTCCCTTGTCGAAACTCAAGGTTTCCGCAAGCTGCCCGCGGTGTTCGCGGGTCGAACGCGGCAGCAGGTCGGAGCGCCCGATGCCGTCGATGATGTCTGGAATCTTAATCAGCGTATCGTTCGTGTTGGTGTAAGACTGGCGCAGATCGCGGGAGAATTGCGCCCGCAGCTGGCTGATGAAGCGCGGCGTAAGGCTCGAGGTCAGCGACACCGAACCGGTATCGGTGGAGACAGTTTCTTCGCCATTGTCGGAGATGGAATCATAGGTCACCGGACTGGCAGGATCAAGGAACACATTGTTCGATCCCCAATAACGGGAAGAGTTGAAGCGGATGGCAAGCTGGTTCCGCGGAGAGATATTAATATCGAGCTTGGTGTAGGCAGCATTTCCGATTTGCGCCGCGGGAAAAGATCCTGCCAGAGACGTTAGTTGCGCCGCTGCCGCAAACACCAGGGCTTGATCGCTGGCCTCATAATCCCCGGGACTATAAGGTCCGGTACCAGCCTGAGGCTGCACCTGCATCGCTCCATTCAAAAACTCAACCACGGCCGGAACGTGGAAGTAGTGCTGGTCGAAACCTCCGAAGAAAAATATTTTGTTCTTTTTGATCGGTCCGCCGATTGTTCCTCCGCCTTGCTGCTGGCGGCTCTGTGGCTTGAATGTCATGAAGGGATCGCTCGCCCCGAACGCGCTGTCGCGAATGTAATAAAGGCCAGTGCCATGCCAATGATTGGACCCCGACTTGGTAACCACGTTGACCACGGCACCGCCGGCGCGTCCAAGTTCCGCTCCGTATGAATTACTGGAAACTCGAAACTCCTGGACCACTTCGTTCGAAAACTGAAACGGAGCACGATACAGCCCGCGAGCCTGGGCGAAGAACGCGTTATTGAAATCGCCCCCGTCCACCAAAAAGCTATTTTGAAACCCGCGCAACCCGCCGAAAGAGAGATCTCCGTTGGTTGCGGAAGTCAGGCTGCGCGGATCCTGCGTGACTCCGGGCGACAGTAGCATGAGGTCGGAAAACCGCCGGCCATTCAGAGGAAGATCGGCGATGGCGCGTTCGTCGATGAGAGAGGATACGGCGCTCGATTTCGTATCGACGACTTGCGGAGTGCTTGAGACGGTAATGTTTTCCAGCGGTCCCGCCAGCATCAGGTGGAATTCCAATTCCGCTGCCGCCCCCACATCGACGTGAAGTTGAGGTGTGACTTGCGGAGACATGCCATCGGCAACCACGCGAGCGGAATAATCCCCAGGCGGCAGGAGTTCCAGCGCGAAGCGCCCTTCCGCGTCCGAAGTGGTGGAGTAACGCGCGCCCGTAGCGGAGTTTACCGCCACCACGGACGCCAGGGGAACGCGACCGCCCAAGGGATCGCGAACCGTGCCACGAATGGCTCCGTTCGCCGCATCCTGGCATTCACAAAGGCAAGCGAATAACAAACAGCAAGCAATACTGAAACTGGCTATACACAAAACGCGTTGCATCGAGTCCCGCCTTTACTGGGCTGAGGCTCGGAGAGCATCCCGCAAAGCTTTACCGGAAGCCGCGCAGGACATATTTAGCGGGAGAGTGCCGGGATGCGCAGCCTAGGAGCGCGCAACCAGAAAGCTCTCCCGCCAAACACGGGAAACCACTTCCTGTATAGCACGGCTCACCTGCAAACCTTTGTGACGTAGCGCAGTTTATTTTGAGAGAAGTTCCAGAGCGGGAACATCGCTGGATTCACTAACTTTTTGTTCTTATCGCAATCCCCAACTCCCGCAACTGCGAATCGCTGACCGGCGTCGGCGCGTCCACCATCAAATCTACAGCCCGCGCCGTCTTCGGAAACGGAATCACTTCGCGCAAGCTCTCAGCTCCCGTCAAGATCATCACAATCCGGTCGAGTCCGAGGGCAATCCCGCCATGCGGAGGCGTTCCATATTCCAGCGCTTCCAGAAAGAATCCAAAGCGAGCCCGTGCTTCTTCTTCCGTCATGCCAAGGGCGCGAAAGATTCTGCTCTGCACATCCTGCCGATGAATACGAATCGATCCCGACCCTAACTCCGTGCCGTTCAAAACAACGTCATAGGCCAGCGCCCGCACCGCGCTCAGCGGCGACTGCGGATCGTTCAACGATTCCACGCCAGCCTCCAGCTTCGGCATATCCTCTTCATGCGGCGAAGTAAAAGGATGGTGCGCCGCGACCCAGATCTTCTCTGTTTCGTCCCACTCAAACATCGGAAAATTTGTGACCCAAAGGAACCGAAAGTCTCTCGCCGGATCTCCGGTTTTCTTGAAAATTCCATGGCGATCGGAATATTTCTGCGCCAGGGAAAGCCGCAACAGTCCAGCCGAAGCATAAACCGCAAGCTCCTGTGGCGTAACCTTGCGATGCGCCGGCATCGCCGTCTGCGGCCCGGATTGCGTCGATCCTGCTTGTGCAGAGGCAGCGACGAGCACAACCAGATCGCTTTCCTCCGCCCCTGCTTTCTTCGCAATCGCTGCGGCTGCCTCCGGAAACTTATTGCCGATCCGCTTAAAGTCCTCAAATATTTTTGCTCCACCTTTAGCCTGGAACATCAGCTTGATATCGTCCCGCTCTTTGCGCGAGAGTTCCCCAACCTTCGGCGTACGGATCGCAATCAACGGAAGATTCGGATTGATCGCCAGTTCATGCAAATTTTCCGGCGTGAAACATTCGCGGATATCAGTAAATGCCGGCAGCCGGAGATCCGGTTTGTCGATCCCGTAGAGCCGGATCGCTTCGTCATAGTCCATGCGCGCAAATGGCGTTTTAATCTCCGACCCGGCTGCATGGAACGCAGCCGTGAGAAATCCTTCCACCACCTCCCACACGCGCTCCGGCTGCGGATAAGTCATTTCCAAATCGATCTGGGTAAATTCCGGCTGCCGGTCGGCGCGCAGGTCCTCGTCGCGGAAACAGCGCACAATCTGAAAATACTTGTCGAAGCCAGAGATCATCAGAATCTGCTTGAACAACTGCGGCGACTGCGGCAGCGCATAAAAAGCCCCCGGCTGCACCCGGCTGGGCACCAAATAATCGCGCGCCCCTTCCGGAGTAGAGCGCGTCATGAACGGGGTTTCGATCTCGAAAAATCCCTGCGCCGAAAGGTAGTCTCGAATCGCCTTGGCGACTTTGTGCCGAGTCTCGATGTTGAACTGCATCACGTCCCGCCGCAGATCGATGTAGCGATATTTCAGCCGGGTCTCTTCGTTAGTCAGCGCCGTATCGCTCGGCAAAAACGGCGGCAGCTTCGACTCATTCAGAATGCGCAGTTCTTCGGCGACCAGTTCCACCTCCCCGGTTGGCATGTTGGGATTAATCGTATTCGCGTCGCGAAGTTTCACGGTGCCGGTGACAGCAATGACGTACTCGTTGCGCAGAGTCTCCGCTTTTTCGTGCAGCGCGGCATCGCGCTCCGCATTGATCACCACCTGGGTGATGCCGGTTCGATCACGGAGATCGATGAACAATAGGTTGCCGTGGTCGCGCCGCCGGTTCACCCACCCCATCAGCACCACCCTTTTCCCCGCATCGGAGGAGCGGAGCGCTCCGCACATATGAGTACGCCGAAGATCGCCTAAGAAATCGAGCAAAATATGTCCTTACGATTGGGAGTCAGAAGTGTGTGACGAACCAAGGATTATAAATGACGGGCGAAATTCTTCCCCCACGGTTGTTTCCCTGCTACCGACAAGCCCACGGCTGGCGCTGTGGGCCCGTTTCTTGAGCCGAGTTTGCTGTCGCCCTCCGCCACCCTACATCTTCGTCGCTTTCCCATCCATCACCGTGTTCCACTTGGTCCCATCCTGCGACATGTCGTACATAAAGTTGTAGGAAGTTTTGGAGGTCCACTTCATCACGAAGCGCGCCTTCATCGTCATTCCGCCCATCTTCATGTCGCTCGACCAAGTCCATGTGTCGCCATCGAATGCGCCCTTGGACTCTCCATATTCGCCCCAACTGTTGAAGTCGTGGTAGGTGTAGGATTTCTCTTCGTTGGAGTAGCCGTAGACGGTCAGCCCCACCCCGCTGCCCATACTGCCCGAGTAATCGGAGTGGCACGTCATAAAGAAACCACCTTCCTGCCATTCGCACTTTATTTTTTGGAGCACGGTGCCGCCGGGCCCCATGGAACTGGCTTTCATGTTAGCGTCGAGCGACCATGAACCCGCCAACGCGTCCAACTTTTTAACTTCCGGACCGGGCTTGGGCGCTTCCATCTGCGCCACAGCCACTGCGGTGAGGATGATCCACGCCGCCAACAGCGATGCTACGACTTTCATTTGCGTCTCCTTGAATGATCCCATTTGAACGATCGGATTAACGCGGGAAATTTGAGACCGATTCTATCCCCGCGGCGCTAACTCCGCAGCAAGATTACCAGTCTCCCCAATGCGTCGCCGTCGCCTGATGAAATTTCAGCTTCCACTGCCCGCCTTGCTTCACCCACACCGAAGTGAAATGCTGGTACCGCGGCGGAGGCCCTTGATCTTCCTGCGGCGCCTCGCGCACGATAGCATCGTAAGTAACGATAACTCCGCTGTCTCCGAGCGCCACAACTTTCATATCGTAAGGCGTCAGTTCGACCAGATCCGAATCGCCCAGACCGGCCTCGTCTCCCTGCGCCAGTTGCCCGTCGATGCCGACCATGGCAAAATCTGGCGCGAGAGTGCGCTTGAAAAATTGTTCATCATCTTTCTTCTTCGCATCGATCAGATCGTTTTCCTGCGACATCGCGGCCCGCTCGAATGCCGTCGGTAATTTTGCCTGTACCGATGTCTGTGCTCCGACAGACGCCGACATCAAAAGCAAAAGCGCGCTGACCGGAAAGAAAATTTTCATCGCCCGTACCTTATCGCACATCATTGGTTTCGAAAAAGATAAATAATATAGGCTCCGCGAGCCAGAGACAATGAACAAGACCCTACTAGCCCGTTTAGCGGAGGGCTCTGGGCCTTCCGTAAAACGGCATCATATCCAAACAGCAACACTTTCAAAACTCGCGCGGCAGAATATACCGGTCACGATCTCCCCCATATTTCTTCGAGCTAAGGCGCTAAGGCGATCAGAAGTTTGTTGCGGGTTGTTGCTGAGATTCTCTCGAGTGCATTAAATCTTCTTCTTCCCGTTTGGCTTCGGCGGGCTTACGGATGGTGCGGCGTTTGCGGGCTGGTTTGGCGAATGGTTCCGAGGCCGCCACGGTACACAGCACGTAAAAAAGCGCGGCGTTGGCGGGGATCTGCAAATTGAAGTCGACTGCGCTGTGGACCAGAATTCCGCTTAAACCGAGCAGGCAAGATAGGGTGACGGCGCCACCGATGTCGCCGGACCAATTGCTAATTTTTTTGAAGCCGCGGCGGTAGATGGTTACGACGAGCCAGATCATGATGGCGAAGCCGAGCAAACCGGTTTCGACGAGCAATTGCAAATAGTCGTTGTGCGCCTCGTTGACAAAGAAATTCGTGTAGAAGGTGCGGAACTGAGGATAGACGATGGGAAACGATCCCAGGCCCCAGCCGAAGATGGGTTTTCTAAGAAACATGCGGAGGCCGTCGCGGTTGATGTAGGTGCGAATGTCGGCGGAAAGTTCGGCGTGACCGGGGCCGACGGTGGCGATGCGCTGGGTCAGTTCGGCGCCGCCCACCCACGCCAGTAGTCCGGCGACGATTGCGAGAAATAAGCCGGCGCCGATGGCGGTGCGCAGGCCACCGCCCTTCTGCTTGACCAGCAAGGCCGCGAGCATCACCAACTCGGCCACGATGGCGAGCATTCCGCCACGCGATCCCGAAAGAAAAATGGTTCCAATCATTACCGCGGCGACGGCGGCCGCGACCGTTCGTACCTTGGGAGCGGCCTGGCGGCTGAGCGATATGACGAGGGGGATGGGCGCCAGCATTTCCATGAGGCCAGCATAGTGGTTGTGATTTACGTATGGGCCGTAGATCCAACCTCCGTTGCGCGGCTGGCGAATCCAATACAGTTTGCCGTTCGAGGAAATTCCCTGGATGAGGGCGAAGCCGGCGAGGACGGCCCCGTACACGGAGAAAATCAACGCCAGGCTGCGGGCCTGGGCTCCACGGAGGAGGGTCTGCGTGGCTAGGAAACACAGGATCGCGTAGGCGAAATACTGCAACGCGAGAGCGACGGTGTCATGCAGATAGGCGGTTGCATGGAAAACAATTTGGGCGAGGATCAGAACGGCGAAGGCGCCCATGGGAAGAAACAAAGGATTCCAGCGTACCTGCAAGTGGCCGTCGAGAACTTGCTTGCCCATCCAAACTACAAGCAGAGTGGCGGAGCCGGCTTCGAGAAGGAAGATCGACCAGGGTTCGACTGCGCCGAAGGCGAGGGGTCCGAACAAAAGCAAACTGAAGATTCCGTAGAGCAGGATTTTTTCGACCTGGGCGGGGCGTTGGCGATTCCGACCGGAGGAAATACTGATCGCGCTCATCATGGAAGGCATGCGGTTCAAGGACTTATTGTCGTTTGGCAACCAGGCGGAAATCGTCGACCCAGAGCTTACCACGAATCGGGCTGCCCTCCGGCAAGCGGCGGACGTGCAGCACCAAGAGTTTCGTGTCCGGGCCGGTGGTAAATTCTCCGGTGGCGGACTTCCAGAAACCGGCTTCTTTTAATTCGTCGCTGTCGTAAAGAACTTCCTTTGTATAAAAATCCTGAAGGGTGAAATGTGGGCCCCCGGCGCCTTCGATTTCTCCGTTTTTGTAATACGCGGAGAACTCGTAGGCAGTGTTGGGTTCGACCGCGACGAACTGGCGAATGCCGGCGTCGGTAACGCCGGGCCCATCGAAAGTGATGAGGAGTGAGCGGTGGCCGCCGTGAAAGTCGCTAGGGTCGAGGGTGAGAGCTACGCTTTGCTGCTTGTCATACTGCCAATCGAAAGCGCCGTTGAGGACGTCGAGGCTGAAGTCTCCGTTGACGATTAAGTTTCGTCCTGAGGGAACGTAGGCCGAGAGAGCGTAACGCGGAGCGGCTTGCTGCCAGACCTGACGCGCCTGGTCGACCTCTTTGTGGTTCAAGAGATATTGAAGATATTCGTAGACGTAGCGAAGTTCGAAAGGCTGGGGAGTGGACACCATTGCCGCCCAGACTTTGGCTGTGCCTGTGGTGTCTTCTTTGCGCATCAGCAATTCGAGAAAGGCGATGTAGGCTTCGGAGCGCTGGGGAACTACTTCGCGGAGGAGAGCGTCGACATCGGGATGGATGCGCCAGCAGAATTGAATGGCAGGCTCGGCCAGGGTCGGCTCATTTTGCAGCACGACGCGAAATTCGCGCAGCGCTTTTTCGTCTTCCCCCTGCACCAGATAAAAGTTAGCGGCTTCCCAGGCGACATCGGGAGTGGTGGGGTCGGCTTGAATGGCGTGTTCGAGGGATGCGGATTGGTTGGAAATGTCTCCGAGGACCTGATAGGTGGAGGCGAGATCGAACCAGTAGCGGGCGGAATTTGGGTTGAGCGTTACGGCGGCGCGGAATGGGGCGATGGCGGACTCGGGGTCGCGGGCGACGAGGGAATAAAAACGTCCCAGATTGTTCCGGTATTCGGCATCCCAGGGGTCGAAAGTGGCGGCGCGCTGCAGGCTGGAGAGTTCGGCTTTCTCGGCGAACAGCGATCCTAGAAACAGACGGCCTGCAATAAAAATGTAGAGCAGAGAAACGGCGAGCGCGGCTGCAATGGCGAGGCGTTTGCGCGCGGCGGAAGTGAGAGGAATTTGCATTCAGTTCGCTGTTGTTCGATCTAGTGCGCAGGAGACGACTGGGAAACGGTGATTCATTACGCGCTGTTGGGGGAAGCCTCGGTGTGGGATTCGTCGTCCGCGTCGTGGTCATGATCCTCGTGGGTCTCGCCGTCGTGATCGCTATGCTCCGGCGAATCGTCGTCGCGGTAATAGCGGGCGTACTTTCCCTGGTACTCGTAGTAGTAGTAATAATCGGGGGAACTGAGATCGACGGCGTTCAACAGGACGCCAGATACTTTCGCATTAACTTGCGCGAGAATGTCGCGGGAGCGGCGCAGGGCCTGCTTGGTGGTTTGTCCGGAGCGGATGACGAGGACGATAGCATCGGCGCGCGGGGATAGCACGACAGCGTCGGTGACCGAAAGGGTGGGAGGAGTGTCGACGACGATGTGATCATAGTGCGCGCGCAACTGTTCGAGCACGTCGCGCATGTTGGCGGAGGCCAGCAATTCCGCGGGATTGGGCGGCGGAGTGCCGGCAGGTAATACATCAAGGTTGGGCAGAACTGCGGAGCGGGTGATGGCGTGATCGAGGGTTGCGCTTCCGGTGAGGACGTTGCTGAGGCCGCTGCGCGGGCCCATGCCCAGGGTTTTGTGAATGCTGGGGCGGCGAAGGTCGGCGTCGATGAGCAGCACGCGAATGCCTTTCTGGGCCAGGACGACGGCGCAGTTAATGCTGGTGGTGGTTTTGCCTTCCTGGGGAAGGGCGCTGGTGACCATGATTACTTTCGGCGGAGCGCCCAGGTTCGAAAGCAATAAGGAAGTTCGCAGGGCGCGGTAGGATTCCGCCATTTGCGATTGCGGGCGGACTTGTGTGATCAGTTCGACGGCCTCCTTCGAAGTTGCGATCACCAGGCGCTTGGTGTTGGCGCCTTCGCGGGCGCTGCGCGATCCCAAAGGAATCATGCCCAGAGGCGGCAGACCGGAGATCATTTGCGCCTGTTCGGTGGTGCGGACGGTGTTGTCCAGGCCTTCGAGCAGGAAGGCGAGACCTACACCGGAAGTGAGGCCCAGCATGAAGGCGAACGAAAGATTTCGCGGGATGTTGGGTTCGACCGGTCCGGTGGGCACGCGGGCGACATCGATGATGCGGAAATTATTGGAGCGCAGGCCGGCTGAAACTCCGGCTTCTTTTAGTTTTTCAAGAAGACCTTCGTAGAGCTGGCGGTTGGTATCGAGATCGCGCTTCAGGAGACTGTACTCGATGGCGCTCTCGTTGAGTTTGTTGGCTTCCTGTTTTTGTTTCTCGAGCGCGTCGTGCAGCATGTTTTCCCGCTGCAGGGCGGCCATGTATTGGCCTTTGATTTTGCCGCTGACTTTTTTGGTTTCGGCCAGGAGTTGCGCGTCGATTTCGTGGAGCTGATTGTTGATTTGCGCGAGTTTGGGATACGACGGGCCAAACTGGGTGTTCAGTTCGGCGGCTTGAATTTTCAAATCGGCTGCTTTGGCTCGCAGCGTTTCGAGCAGGCCGGAGGTGGCGGAGGCGCCGACTCCGGCGTTGTCCAAAACACTGGCCGCGGCAGTGATGGTATCGGTGTCGCCGGCCTCGACTAATCGGTAAATCGACTCTTTGTCCATGCGCTCGGACTCGGCGGCGGTCAAGGCGCGGTTGAGTTCATCGAGCTTCGAAGTGGTGATGTTCTGTTTATCGTCGATTCCCAGAATTTCATGTTCTTTCTGATAGCGCACCAGCTTTTCCTGGGAGGTCTCCACCTTCATCTGCAAGTCAACGAGCTGCTTGGAAAGCCAGTCTGAGGCTTGCATGGTGGAGTCGAAGCGCGATTTGAAATTGTTTTCCGTATAGGTGGTCATCAGGGTGTTGACCACGGTGGCGGCCAGATCTTTGTCGGGACTGCGGTAGTGGACCTCGATGATGTGAGTGTTAGGAGCCAGGGAAACTTTAAGGTTGCCGCGGAACGAAGAGAGCAGAGACGTGGTGCGGCCGCTATCGGCCTGCAAAGGATCGGGAGCGAGATCGAGCGAGGAAGCCATGGCGGGAGGCTTGCCGCCAAACTCCGGACGACGATCGAGGGCGAGTTCTTTCACAACCTGGAGGGCCAGAAGATCGCTCTCGAGAATCTTGACCTCGGTCTCCATCTCGGTGGGATCGTAATAATCGACGCTGAAGCTGGGAGAATTATTGAAGTTGACCAGACCGGAATCCGGTTTGTTGATGGCAATGCTCCCGTGGGCGTCATAGATGGGAGTCATCTTGAGACTGGCGATGGCGACCACGGTAAAGATGATGACGAGGCAGGCGAGGACCGTCCACTTACGTTTCACCAGAACCCGAACATACTCTCCGAGGGCGGATTCCTGAGAAAGAAGTTCGGGATAGACGCGCGGACTGCCAGCCCTCACATCTGCCGGAAGCGGCTGCAGTTCGCGGATGATGGGGACGTTAGCGGGCACCAGCGGTGCGGAATCCATGCACTCTCCTGAACAAGTTGTGTGTCAGCGTCTTTCTGTGCGCATCTTCGTTACTATTTGTGTTGGTGCGCAGCAGCCGCACACACGTACAACTAAAATATCGGCGAATCGATGGCTGGTCGTCGCCTCCGAGGGCTGGCAAAATAGTTTGTGTCGGTTTCGCGGATATTCTAGCACTGGTATCGGGGAAAACAATTCGAATTAATGTAGGGGCAGTGGTGCAATCTGTGTGAATCAAGAGAAGGAGGTCGAGCTGCGCTCGAAGGACAGCCGAGGGCGGCTGTCCCCACGTGAACCTCAATGGCGCGGCGACTTGGATCGGGGAAACTCCGCTATACTAACCTGCAATCATCGACTCCATTGCGAAAAGACCGGCTGCAGCTGCGCTTGGGCGGAGATGGGCCGGCAAAGTAAAGGCTAAATGAGGCGAGACGGATGAATTGGCCGGAACAGGAAGTGCTGATCACGGGTGGTACGGGTTCGTTCGGCAAGAAATTCGTCGAGATCATGCTGCGGGAATACCGGCCGAAGCGGCTGGTCATTTTCAGCCGCGACGAGTTGAAGCA
>Ga0302320_10011052_pt1 | contig 19181 bp, 18 predicted proteins | sample Bog_T0_3_FD_202130 | JGI IMG/M metagenome (GOLD analysis project Ga0302320, IMG submission 202130) | Peat permafrost microbial communities from Stordalen Mire near Abisko, Sweden - Bog_T0_3 | ecosystem: Environmental > Terrestrial > Soil > Wetlands > Peat | place: Sweden: Abisko, Stordalen Mire... | reverse complement strand
TGCCGGCCTACTCCCCGGACCTAAACCCCATCGAGATGATGTGGAGCAAGGTGAAGGCCTTCCTGCGCAAGGCCGAGGCCAGATCTCACCCCGATCTCATCAACGCCATCACCCAGGCCCTCCACGCTATCACACCCCAGGACGCGGCCAACTGGTTTGCCCACTGCGGCTACCGTTTTATTTAAAATGCTCTAGTTCGCCGCGACGCCGACGGGGTGCTTCTCGAAGTACTTCTTGAGAATGGCGGACGCGATTGGCGCTGCCTCCAGGCCTCCACCGAAATTTTCGCCCGGCTTCGTTCCGTCGACCGCGACCGAGACGGCTATCTCGGGATTCTCGAGGGGCGCGAAGCAGATGAACCACGCCTCGTCGACTCTGCCCCAGGGCCTGACGACCTGGGCGGTGCCCGTCTTGCCGGCAATCCTAACCCCAGGAATTCGGTACGTCTTGACTGTCGTCAGCACGCTTGCCGTGCCCTCGGTGGTGCAGCCCTCCATTCCCTTTAGAATGGCCGACCTCTGGTAGGCCGACAGGCCGATTGGGCCGGTGTGCTGGGCGGGCCGCTTCGGATCGTGGAGCAGCGTCGGCCGGGTCCACAGCTCGCCCCTGGCAAACGAGGCGGCGAAGCAGCACATGACTAGCGGGGTGACCTGCACGTCGCCCTGGCCGATCGACATGTTCGCCGTGTCCCCGGGATTCCAGCTCTCGTCCCGCTTGAGCCTCTTCCACACCGGGTCCGGGATCAGCATGCGGTGCGTCTCGCCGGGGAGCTCGATCCCGGTGGGGCGGTCGAGGCGGAACTTCTTGGCCTGGAGCGCGATCACCTCGGCCGTGGTCCTGAGGCCTACCGTGTAGAAAAAGATGTCGCAGCTGTGCGCGATGGCCTCGGGGAGTTTGAGCACCCCGTGATGTCCCAGGCCATTGTCGCACCCAAAGCGCCGGTTGCCCACCATCATATAGCCGTCACAGTCGGCCGGCTCATCCTCAGGCGTAATGGCGCCGCTCAGGAGCGCCGCCGTCGACACGCAGATCTTGAAGGTCGAGCCAGGCGAGTAGACGCCGTTGAGCGCGTTGTCCGGCCAGGCCTTGCGCGCTTCGATGTCGGCCGCGGCGGCGACGGTGAGCCTGGGAGAGAACACGTTCAGGTCGTACGACGGTCGGCTCGCCATTGCCAGCACCTCGCCGGTGCGCACGTCCATGGCGACAGCGGTCCCAGTCTCGTCGCCGATCGCGTCCTCGGCAACCTGCTCGAGGTCGATGTCGAGGCTGGTCGAGAGGGTGCGGCCCTGGACGGGAAGCTTGTGCTCGATCGGCGGATTCACCTTGTAGCCCGCGGGGTCGACCCGGAGGATCGTGTAGCCGGCCTCGCCCTGGAGCGTCGAGTCGAACTCCTTTTCGAGGCCGTCCCGGCCGACGGTGCCCTTCATCTTGAGGGTCGTCAGGCCCTCCCCCGGGAAGTCCTCGTCGTCCTCGCTCTCGTTCACGCCGACGTAGCCCAGGACATGCGCCGCCGCGTCGCCATAGGGGTAGGAGCGCGTATTCGAGGTGTACACCTGGAGGGGCGAGTTGACCGGAAGGCGCTCGATCAGCTTCGCGAACTCCTCGGGCTTCAGGTCGTCGACGAGCGTGTAGGGCAGGAGGAGCTGCCGCTCCAGGTGGTGCTGGAGGGCCGCGGCGTCGACGCTTCCCGTGCGCCCGGTGATCCCGTTCACCTGGTCCATGTACTGCTCGACGACGCTCACATGCGCGAGGCGCTCGATCTGCGAGCTGGTGGGCAGGTCCTGGTCGCCCGCCGCCTTGTAGGCGGCGCGTATCGTGACGTACGCCTTCCTGAAGTCGGGGCGGAGCTCGTCCAGGTAGAGGACGACCGCGAAGCGGGACCTGTTCTCCACTAGCTTGCGGCCCTCCCGGTCGAGGATGTTGCCGCGGGGCCCCGGGACGATGACGCGTCGCTCGTTCTGCTGGCGCTCCTGCTCGTGGTGGATCGAGCCCTTGATGATCTGCTGGTAGGCGAGCCCGCCGCCCAGGACGAGGAGCATGAGCGCCACGAGGCCGTGGAAGGCGACGAGCCTCGGGTCGAATCCCGTTTTCGACTCGACGAGGCTGCCTGAGCGTTCGGAGGGAGCGGCCATTGCGGTGGGGGTGGCCGGACGCTAGGTGGTCCGCCAGTCGACCGCACGCGCCATCTCGAGGGTGCGCCGCTGCAGGGCGAAGAACCAGGGCGCGATCAGGGCCACCACGGCCTCCGACCAGATGAGGTCGGAGAGCATCCTCGGCCAGGCTCCCGCGCTCCCGTGCGCCTGCTGGATCCGGATGGTCGACAGCGCCAGGAACAGGGCAAGGTTCACGAGGAGGGCCGCCGAGACCGTCACGACCGTCTCGTCCCGCTGCAGGCGCTCCCTCGCGTTGTAGACCACGGCGTGGGCGCAGGCGAAGAGTGCCGCGTGGGTCCCGAACGCGACCGGCGCCAGCGCGTCGCACAGGAGCCCCCCCAGGACCGACGCCGCGAAGCCCTGGCCGAACGGCATCACGAGCGCCGGATACGCCACGAAGAGGCCGCCGACGAAGAGCCAGACATGGATCGGGGCGATCGCGCTGTTCACCTGGGCGACCATCGCCTGCAGGAGGTAGAGCGTGAGGAAGAGTGCGGCGGTCGCGCGCATCCGGGATGGGGCCCTATTTCTCGCCTTCCGGCACGAGCACCGTCACCTCGGTGAGCTCGGAGAGCCGCGGGTCGAGCTCGACCTCGCCGGTCTTGAACAGGCCGTCGGCGCTCGGCTCGACGTGGGTGATCCTTCCGATCGTCAGCCCGGGCGGATAGACCCCGCCGAGCCCCGAGGTCGCGAGGCGCTTCGGCATGGTGGCGCTCGCGTAGATGTCGAGGGGCACGAACTCGATGACGCCCTTCGCGGCCCCGAACACCTGGTTCTCGGCCCCCTGGTAGCTGATCGGGCGGGGGTCGCCGTCGACCACGCAGGCTATCCTGAGCCCCGGGTCGCTCGTCAGCTGGACGACGGAGGTGTAGGCATGGACCTCCGAGACGCGCCCGACGACGCCGCCGCTGTAGACGACCGGCGCGCCGAGCGGTATCCCATAGTCCGAGCCCTTGCGGATGATCATCCGCTGCCACCAGCTCGAGAAGTCGCGTTCGACCACCCGCGCGTGCTCGAACCTGAAGCCCTCGATCGGCGGCATCTTCAGGAGGGCCTGCAGCCGCTCGACCTCCGCCTGGAGCTCGCCGTTCTGCTGCATGGAGACCGAGTACTGAGCGTTGATCCGGGCCATGTCGCGCCCCGCCTCAATCAGCTCATCCTTCGAGTGGAGGCGCAGGGCCCAGAAGCGCTGGAGGTCGCCCACGTAGGAGGCGGCCACCCGGATCGGCGCCGTCATCTCGAAGAAGCTCACCCGGGCCACGCTCTTCACCGCGACCGGCAGCACGAGCCAGACCGCGAAGGCCAAGGCCAGTGCAACGAAGGGCCGGGCTTGGTCCGATCGCTGGGGTCGCCCAATCCTCACGCGTTCTGCATGAGCCAGGTCAGGTCGTTCAGAACGGCCCCTGTCCCGTTGGCCACGGCAGAGAGCGGATCGTCGGCCACCGTCACGGGCAGGCCGGTCTTGTCGCTCAGAAGCCGGTCGATTCCCCTCAGGAGCGAGCCGCCGCCCGCCATCACAAAGCCCCGGTCCACCAGGTCGGCCGAAAGCTCGGGGGGGCAGCGCTCAAGCGTCGTCCGGACGGCGTCAACGACCGAGGCGACGGTGTCGGACAGGGCCTCGCGCACCTCCTGCGAGGTGATGTGGATGGTCTTCGGCAGGCCGGCGACCGAGTCGCGGCCCTTGACCTCCATGGAGAGCTCCTCGTCGAGGGGGTAGGCGGACCCGATCCGCATCTTGATCTCCTCCGCCGTACGCTCGCCGATCAGCAGGTTGTAGGCGCGCTTCATGTAGCCGATCACGGCGGCGTCGAGCTCATCGCCCGCCACGCGGATCGATTTTGAGAAGACGATACCGTTGAGCGAGATGATCGCGATCTCGGTGGTGCCGCCGCCGATGTCGACGATCATGTTGGCGGCGGGCTCGTCGATCGGGAGGCCGACCCCGATCGCCGCCGCCATGGGCTCCGGGATCGTGATGACCTTGCGTGCGCCGGCGTGGGTCGCGCTGTCCATGACCGCCCGCTTCTCGACGGCCGTTATCCCCGAGGGGATCGCGATCACGACGCGGGGCGGCGCCCTGAAGCTCTGGCTGGCCTTCTGGATGAAGTACCGGAGCATCGCCTCGGTCACGTCGAAGTCGGCGATGACACCGTCCTTCATCGGGCGGATGGCCGTGATGTTGCCGGGCGTGCGCCCGAGCATCCGCTTCGCCTCGTCGCCCACGGCCCGGACCTTGCGCGTGACCGTGTCGAGCGCCACGACCGAGGGTTCGCGCAGGACGATCCCCTTGTCCTTCAGGTATACGAGCGTGTTAGCCGTTCCGAGATCGATGCCGATATCGTTTGAGAAATAACCAAAAAGATTGGCCATGATCGCTGGGTTGCGGGGGGCTAGTTGTCGCTGGCGTTGCCGCCGACGGAATCGAATGGCCTGCGCAGGGCACTGTCAACGAAGGAAATACGCCGGTTAGGGTTGACGGAGCGGGGCAACCGAAGCGATTTTTTGCTGAGCCACGGCCATGCACGGAATCCTGTTCATACAAGACCTGGCGGTGATTCTCGTCGTTGCAGGCGCGGTGGGCTGGCTGTGCCAGCGGATCGGGCTGTCGGTCGTGGTCGGGTTCCTTGCGGCCGGGATCCTTGTGGGTCCCGGGATGCCGTACCTGGCCCTCGTCTCCGACGTGGGGCGGATCGAGGTCCTGGCGCAGGTGGGCCTCGTCTTCCTCATGTTCTCGATCGGGCTGCGCCTGAGCCTGCGCAGGCTCAACCGCCTCGGTCTGCCCCTCCTGGCGGCCGTATTCGGCAGCGCGATCGCCATGTACTACCTGTCGCGGCTCCTGGCGGCCGCCCTCGGCTGGAGTTCGACCGAGGGGCTGTTCCTGGCCGGGATGCTCATGATCTCGTCGTCCTCGATCATCGGGAAGATCCTGCACGAGACGGGCCTCAACCACGAGCGGGCGGGCCAGCTCGCCACCGGCGTGTCCGTGCTCGAGGACATCGTCGCCGTCGTCATGCTGGCCGTCCTCGGTTCGGTCGTGCAGCTCGGCGGCGCGGGCGCGAGCCGCGCATCGGAGGTGGGGGTGATCCTGCTGCACCTGGGCGCCTTCATCGCGATGATCGGCGTGGCCGGGCTCATCATCGTCCCTTGGTTCCTGAAGCGGATGAGCATCTCGATGAACGAGGAGCTCCAGACCCTCGGCCTGGCGGCCCTCCTCTTCGGCCTGGCCATCTTTGCGCAGAAGGCCGGCTACTCCGTGGCGCTCGGGGCCTTCATGCTCGGGATCATCGTGGCCGAGACCCCGCACCGCCACCAGGTCGAGCGCACGTTCGAGGGGATGCGCGACGTGTTCAGCGCCGTCTTCTTCGTGGCCATCGGGATGCAGATCGACGTCCACGAGCTGGCGCACTCGGCGGGGTTAATTGCCGGGGTCGCCGCGTTCACGCTCGTCGCCCGGCCGCTCGCGGTCGGCGCCGGCCTTTCGATGATCGGCATCCCGCCGCGAGACGGCCTGCGGGCCGGGATCATGGCCGCCCCGATCGGCGAGTTCTCCTTCGTGATCGCCCAGCTGGGCGTCGGCGCTGCGGTCGTACCCGCCCGGTTCTACCCGCTCGCGGTCGGGGTCTCGCTCCTGACGACCCTCGTGACGCCGTTCGCAGCGCGCGCCTCAGAGCACACGGCGTCGGCGCTCATGGCGCGCCTGCCGGCGTGGCTCGCCGACTGGCTGCGCTACTACCAGGACTGGCTCGAGCGCTTCATGCGCCAGCGCAAGCGCAATCTCGTCTGGCAGCTCAGTCGAAAGCGCCTCGCCCAGATCGGGGTCGAGATGCTCTTCGTGAGCGGCGTCCTGGTCTTCTCGCGCGAGCTCTACACGGCGGTCGAGGACTGGCTCGGCAGGGACTGGATGTTCCCGAACGGGGCCCAGATCGGCTTCTGGATGCTGCTGGCGATCGCGGTGGTGGCCCCGCTGGTCGCGATCTGGCGCAACTGCTCGGCCCTGGCGCTCCTGTTCGCCCAGGTTTCGACCTCCCACCACCCCCGCGGCAAGCAGCTGGCCCCGGTGATCGAGACGGGGCTCAAGGTCGTCGTGGCGGCGTTCCTCTCCGTGTGGCTGATCGCCGTCGTGCCGGCTGAGGACACGGCGCGCTGGCTCCTGCTTGCGAGCGCGCTCGTGGCGGTCGTGGCGGTGCTCCTGCTGCGCCGCAGGCTCATCTACTGGCACTGCGTCCTCGAGGTGGAGCTCAAGAACGTGATCGACAGCTCGGAGTCGAAGCTGACCTCGACGACGGCGCCGTGGCTCGGCCGCCACCCCGACTGGGACCTGCACATGATCGACTGCGTCCTTCCGGACCTGGCCGACTGCCAGGGCCGAACCATCGCCGAGCTCGACCTGAGGGCGCGTTTCGGGTGCTCGGTGGTGGGGATCGAGCGGCAGGGCTTCATGATCCCGCTGCCGCCCCCGGGCTCTGTGCTCTACCCGCGCGACAAGGTGCTCCTGATGGGGACGAACGAGCAGGTGAACCGCGGCCGCGAGTTCCTGAGCACCGTCTCCGGCTCCCCCGACACCGACTTGCTCTTCGAGGAGGTGCGCATGGACGCGATCGAGATCCCGGACTGGAGCAGCGCAAGCGGCCGCACGATCGGCGAGATCTCCCCCGCGCAGAACCACGGAGTCCAGATCGCGGGCATCCGCAGGGGGCAGGGGAAGATCCTCAACCCCGGCGCCACCGAGGTGATACGGCCGGCCGACGAGCTCCTCGTGCTGGGGACGCCCGGCCAGATCCGCGAATTCCGCGGGTGGCTCACCGAGAACCCCGCGCCCGACGCGTGAACGGCCCCGGCGCTAGTTCGCGCCGTGGCTGGTCCCCGTCGTGTCGGGCTTCTTGATCTCCTCCTTGGCCTGCGGCGCCGGTTCGTCCTCCTTCGCAGCCTTCTTGAACTCCTTGATCGACTGCCCGAGGCCCTTCGCGAGCTGGGGGAGCTTGGTTCCGCCGAACAGCAGGAGCACGACCAGGAGAATCAGTACCCACTCGCCGCCACCCGTGGGGATCAATCCGGCCAACTGGAAATTGAAGGGTGTCATTGCGGCAATCTAGGCGCGTTTCCCCTCTACGCAAGAGCGTTCCGCGGCGCTACGAGCGCGGCGGGCGCAGCGACGCGGCGACCTTGAGCAGGTTCTGCGCGTTGTCGATCTGCTCGGCGTCGAAGAAGCCGTGCAGCTGGCGGATGCGCGTCGGGTGGCGCATCTTGCGCAGCGCCTTCGCCTCGATCTGTCGGATGCGCTCGCGGGTCACCTTGAACTGCTTTCCGACCTCCTCGAGGGTCCTGCTGTAGCCGTCCACCAGGCCGAACCGCAGCGAGAGCACGCGCCGCTCGCGCTCGGTGAGCGTGTCCAGGACGTCGATGATCTTCTCGCGCAGGAGCGAGTAGGCGGTCATGTCGTACGGGTTCTCCGCCGACTTGTCCTCGATGAAGTCCCCGAAGGAGGTGTCGTCGCCGTCGCCCACCGGCGACTGGAGCGAGATTGGCTGCTGCGCCATCTTCATGATCTGCTGGACGCGGTCGACCGGCAGGTTCATCTCGTCGGCCACCTCGTCGGGCGTCGGCTCGTGCCCGTACTCCTGGAGCAGCTGCTTCTGCACCTGCATGACCTTGTTGAGCGTCTCGATCATGTGGACCGGGATGCGGATCGTGCGGGCCTGGTCGGCGATCGAGCGGGTGATCGCCTGGCGGATCCACCACGTCGCGTACGTCGAAAACTTGTAGCCGCGGCGGTACTCGAATTTCTCAACCGCCTTCATGAGCCCCATGTTGCCCTCCTGGATCAGGTCGAGGAAGGACAGGCCGCGGTTCGTGTACTTCTTCGCGATGGAGATCACCAGGCGCAGATTGGCCTCCACCATCTCGGTCTTCGCGCGGTGGGCCTCGCGGACGTGCGTCATCGTCTGTTGGTAGACCTCGACCAATTGGGTGGGTGCGATCCTCTGCCCGAGCTCGATGTGGCGCAGGCGGTTGTTGATCGAGCGCATGTCGATCGAGGCGTCCTTCTTCGTCTTCGGGTGCTTCGCGCGCTCGATCTGGCTGTGGATCGACTCGACCTCCTCGAGGACGGGGCGCAGCTGCTCCAGATACTCCTCATAGACCTTCAGCTTGAAGAAGAACTTTGAGAAGTTCGCCCGCAGCGCGGTCTCGCGCCTGCGGAACTTGGAGAGGGCCTTCTTTCGCTCGGGCTCGGTGCGGGCCTTCGACTGCTCGAGCCAGGCCTCCGCGGTGCCCGCCTCGGCCCTCTGCGTCGCCTCGACCAGCTTCGGAAGCGACCTGAAGTAGGCGTCGCGGCTCTCGATCTTCTTGTCGATGACGATCCGGTCGAAGCGCTCCTCGCGGTTGAGCAGCTTGGCGCCGAGGACGGCGATGTAGCTGCCGACCGCCGAGGCCTGGAACAGGGCCTCCTGGGCCTTCAGCTCCGCGTTCTCGATCCGCTTGGAAATCTCGACCTCCTGCTCCCGGGTGAGGAGCGGGACCTGCCCCATCTGCTTGAGGTACATCCGGACCGGGTCGTCGAGGATGTCGTTCTGCGACGAGCGCGACTCCTCCTCCTCGGCCTCCTCCTGCCGCTGCTTGTAGTCCTCGACCTGATCGGGCTCGAGGATCTCGATCTCGAGGTTCTGGAGGATCGACAGGACGTTATCGATCTCCTCCTGGTTCTCGATCGACTCGGGCAGCGCCTCGTTGATGTCGTCGAACGTGAGGTACCCCTGCTCCTTGGACAAACGGATGAGCTGGCGGATCTTCTCGTTGATGCCGCCGATCGGAGCCGCCGGGTCACCGCCCTCGACGGGCGCCTGCGGGACGCTCGCTAGGGCGTTCTCGACGGCTTCGGAATTGTGGTTGTCGGCAGGTTTGGCTTTGCGAGGCATGAATGGGTGAACGGGGAACTGCGAAAACAACGGCTCACCCGGCCTCGGTCAGAATGACCGGCTGCCGGAGCTGGCGTTGCAAATCGGACAATTCCCTTAGGAGCGACGATGAGTCATCGTTAAAGTCCGATGGGGTCCTGGCTAATGCAAGTTCTATTTGACGTATCCGCGCGCCGAGCGCGCGGTCCCTGAGGCGCCGTATTCCCTCGCGGGCGACCTTGAAGGGATCGTCCAGGACCGGCACGTCGAAAAGCAGTGATGCCACAAGTGATTTTTCATCATCATTTTCCATCAATGCCTGGAGGTGGTCGCGGCCGGGCCAGTTTCCGTTCTCAAGCTCCCCCAGAAACCGGTTGAGGAGGACCCCCGCCGGCTGGCGCTGGTCGATCCAGTCGTGGGGAACCGCGGTGCTCAGCGGCCGGCCGATCTGCTCGAAATGCAGGCACAGGCGCAGCAGGTCGTGCTCGGGCGTGACGGTCCCCGATCCCTGGGCCGGCGGCGGGGCCGGCGCGCGGGCGCCCCCGCGGTCGGACCGCCCAAGCAGCCGCCTCAGGTCGCCCTGCAGCGCCGAGGCCGGCAGCTGCAGAAGCGCCGCCGCCTCGGCGATGAACGCCGCGCGCGACACCTCGCTTTCGGCGGCCGCGATGATCCCCAGCACGCCCTGCGCGGCGCGGGAGCGGAGCTCCGAGGAAGCCGTCGCGGGCGAGGGCAGGAGCGCCCGGCACGCGAAGGCCATCGCGGAGAGGGAGGTCTTGCGGACCTCCGCGTAGGCGGCGAGTCCCCTCTCGAGGAACAGCAGGTCGGGGTCGACCTTCGCGTCGCCCGCGAGCGTGAGGAAGCGCACCTCGAGGTTTGCTTTGAGCGCCATCGGCAAGAGCCGAAGCGCCGCCTTCTGGCCGGCCGGGTCGCTGTCGAAGAAGCATTCCACCTCGGCGTGGTAGCGGCGCAGGAGGGCGAGCTGCCCCTCGGTGATCGACGTCCCCTGGGGGGCGACGGCGGTCTTCAGGCCCACCGACCAGCACCGCAGCGCGTCGAGCTGGCCCTCGACCATGACGAAGGGCCGGCTCTCGCCGACCTCCGTGCGGGCCCGGTCCAGGTTGAAGAGCAGGTTGCCCTTGGTGAAGATCGGCGTTTCCGGGGAGTTGACGTACTTTGCCTCGCGCGAGGGGTCGTCCTGCGGGGTGAGCGCGGTCTGCCTCGCCGTGAAGGCGACGACGCGGCCCTGGTGATCCCGGATGGGGATCATGAGCCGGCCCCGGAAGCGCGGCCGCAGGGCGCCGACCGTGATCATGGCGTCGTCCCGGACGAAAAACAGGCCGCAGTGCCGGATCGCCTCCTCGGAGTAGCGCTTCCTTTGGATCACGGCGCCCAAACCCCCGCCGTCGGGCGCCGCGGCCCCGATCTTGAACTCCTCCGCGAGCTCGGCCGAGAACCGGCGCTCGTTGACCCAGTAGGCCCTCATGAAGTGGCCGGCGGGCCCTGTGGCCCGGAACGCCTCGTGGAAGTGGCCGGCGGCCTGCTCGTGCAGGTCGAAGAGCTCCTGCCGGAGCGAGCGCTCCTCGCGGCTTGGGCCGGACCCCTCCTCGTACTCGATCGCCACCCCGTAGCGCTGGCCGAGGGTCTCCACCGCCTCGGTGAAGGAGAGCTGCTCTGTCTCCCGGACGAAGTCGATCGCGTCGCCGGCCTTCCCGCACCCGAAGCACTTGAAGAACCCCTTGTCCGAGTCGACGTTGAAGGAGGGCGTCTTCTCGTTGTGGAACGGGCAGAGGCCCTTCTGGCGCGAGCCGCCCGCCCGGCGCAGGGCCACGACCCGCGACACGACCTCGGCGAGATTGACGCGCAGCTTCAGGTCGCGGACGCAGCTTGGTTTGATGACGGGCATGGACGGCACGCAAGGGCCCGCAGGAGGGCCCTGCGAAACGTGCGAAGAAATCACTTTCAACCGCACCGGTAGACTGTCAAGTTTCCGGACTGCTCCGAAGCGCAAAGTCAGCCTTTTAGGAAACTTTGTCCCGCCGAAGGCGACTACCTACAGTATCATCATGCGAATTTCCATCCTTGCGGCCCTGGCGGCCGCCCTCGCCTCGGGCGGCACAAGCGTGTGCCTGGCGGAGTTCACCCCGGAGGTGCAGCGGCTGCCCAAGGAACCGGTGTGGGAGGCTCATCTGGCGGGCTTCACCGACGCCGACTACGAGGTCGAGGTCGAGAAGCTCATCTCGAGCTACGAGAAGGTCTCGGGCAAGAAGATCGCGCCCGGCGCCAAGAAGAAGGTGGGCCTGAAGATCTACTCGGACTCGGGCCCGGGGATGGCGACTCCCACCGGCCTCGTCAAGGCCGTGATCTCGGCCCTCGAGAAGCGCGGCTACGCGAACAACAACATCTTCCTTGTGGGGCTCAACCAGCTCAGGCTGCGGATGACCGGGTACCTGCCCTCGCTTGTGACGGGCGAGACCCCCTTCAGGGGGAACGCCGTGTTCGTGCTCGAGTCGAACCGTTACTACGACCCGGTGTGGTTCTACGACAGCCCGCTGCCGGAGCGCTTCGACCCGATCTTCGCGGCCCACCAGACCGAGGGGGTCCCGAACACCTCGACCAAGGAGGAGGACCGCAAGAGCTTCCTGGCGACGCCGCTCTTCCTCGACACCGACTTTTGGATCAACCTGCCCGTGTACACGGACCACCAGGTGCTGGGCGTCAACGGGGCGCTCGTGAACGCGACCCTCTGGAACGCCTCGAACACCGCCCGCTTCTTCCGTTCGCCGGCGACGGCCCCGGCCGCCGTCGCGGAGATGAGCGCGATCCCGGAGCTTCGCGAGACCTGGCGCTTCTCCATCGCGAGCCTCGAGCACTACCAGTTCATCGGCGGCCCGTTCTTCAACTCCCTGTACACGAAGTCCGAGCCGCTTATCTGGCTGAGCACCGATCCCGTGATGATGGACGCGCTCATGCGGGCCAAGATCAACCTCTGGCGCAAGCACGAGGGCTTCGAGCCCATCTCGGACGAGATCCGGACCCTCGAGTTCGCGCAGACGCTCGGCGTCGGATCGACCCTCATCAACGACGCGAAGATGATCAACGCGGACTGACGCAGGGCGGGATACAAACGGCTTGTCTCCGCATGGGCCCGCTAGCAGGCTCGGAAGTCCCCCTTCATGGCATCGGCCGCATACCTTCCCTTCGTCGTCCAGGCGGTCCTCGCCGCCTCGATCACCGCCGTCATCATCGGCGCGAGCCACCTGCTGGGCCAGCGCGCCAGGCACACGCCCATCAAGGATTCCGCCTACGAGTGCGGCATCGCTGGCCAGGGGGTCGTCCACACGCGGTTCTCGGTGAAGTTCTTCGTCACGGCGCTGCTCTTCATGCTCTTCGACCTGGAGATCGTGATCCTGCTGCCCTGGGTGTTCATCTACCGCGAGTTCCTCCACCAGCACATCTCGGTCCTCGGGCCGATCCTGTTCTTCATCTTCGTCCTGACCCTCGGGCTCGTCTATGAGGTCAGGAAGGGCGCCCTGGAGTGGGAGCGCTAGCCGCCGGGTCCCGCCATGCGGCTCGACAAGTTCATCGCCCGGAGCCGGATCATTGACCTGCGAAGCCTCACGCTCGAATCGGCGCTCGAGGAGCTCCTGGACGTCTGCATCAAGCGGTTCCCCGACCTCAAGCGGGACGTGATCCTGAAGGGCCTCTTGGCCCGCGAGAGCTCGATGACCACCTACCTCGGCCTCGGGGTGGCCCTCCCTCACGTGCGCGTGAAGACGTCCCGCCGGTACATCCTGGCCATCGGCCGCAGCCGCGCGGGAATGCGCCACCACGGCGCCATGTCCGAGGAGCGCGTGCACCTGATCATGATGCTGATCGCCGGCGAGTCGGCGCGCGACACCCTCCAGGTCCTCGCCTCGATCGGCCGGCTCGTGCGCGAGCAGGAACTCGTGGACAGCTTCGTCCACGCCCCCGACCTCGACACGCTCTACCAGCGCCTCCTCGGCGGCTTCGGCGGGATGAGGCCGATCCAGGCGCAGCAGAACCGGGTCAACAAGCTCATGTTCCGCCAGGCCGAGCACGTCGCCAAGGGGGCCGGCTGCAGCGCGACCATGGTCTTCGGGGACACGTTCATCGGCGGGGTTGAGCCGGGCTTCCTGAGGCCGAAGCTCAAGACGATCCTCGTCACGCGCAACCCGATCGAGGTGGACGAGGGGGCGAGCCAGTTCACGGACACGATCCAGGTCCGGTCGTTCTCGAGCCAGCGGCTGGCCCAGCTGCGCAGCGCGCTCCTCGTGGCGCTCACCCGCGGGCTGATCTCGTTCAACGACAGGGTCTGCTGCGTGGGCGGGATCACGGGAAGCAACCAGTTCGACACGATCGTCGTCGCCGAGATCGAGCGCGAGTTCCAGACGCTGCTCTCGGGGCCGGCCACCGACCTGCTTCCCGAGGACGTCAAGGCGGAGGTCCTTGAGCGCGTGCTCGCCGTCGCCACCGAGCTCGCGGTCGAGGGCCGGGAGGGCAGGCCGGTCGGGTGCCTCTTCGTCGTCGGCGACACGAGGAAGGTCGAGGAGTACACCAAGCCCCTCGTTTTGAATCCGTTCTACGGATACAAAGAGGAGGACAGGAACATCCTCAACCCCTTCATGGACGAGACGATCAAGGAGTTCTCGTCCATCGACGGCGCGTTCGTGATCCGCGGCGACGGGGTCGTCGAGGCCGCCGGGAGCCTCGTCCAGGCGCCGGGCAACAGCTTCACGCTTCCGAGCGGGCTCGGCAGCCGCCACGCGGCCGCGGCGGCGATCAGTGTGACGGCCAATTGCATCGCGATCGCCGTCTCCTCGAGCACGGGCCAGGTCACGCTCTTTAGAAGGGGCGTCCTCCTGCCGCTGACGGAAAAGCGGCGATAGGTCCGGGCCCGAAATTTGGGGTTGCGCGGGGCGGCCGCCCGGTTACTGCTGACCGTTCAACCGCTTATATCCCATGCAAGAAGTCGTAACACTGGAGTGCACCGAGGCCCGAAAAGAGGGCAAACCCGTTTCCCGCTACCTCACGAGGCGCAACAAGAAGACCGTCACGGAGCGCATCGAGAAGAAGAAGTACAATCCCCACCTGAAGCGCCACACGCTTCACAAGGAGATCAAGTAGAGGGGCTTACGCCCCCGCCGGGTCAGAGCCGCTTTTCGCCGGCGGTCAAAAAGGGCGATACCGAGGATCCCGCAGGCGCGGACATGCCCTGCCGGCGCGCGGCGCGCCAGCCCTCCCGGTGCTTTCGTATCCAGTCGAGGAGCGCCCGCTCAAAGCCGATGTCGTATCCCAAGCGCTCGGACTCGAGCCACTTGTGCTTCAGGATCTCCTCCCTCTCGGCCAGGAACTCCTGGTAGAGGCTCGACTGCTTGACGAATTCACGCGAGGACGAGGCAACGGGCTCTTTGGAGTGAGAAGTCATTCAACGCGTCCAGTAAATTGAAGGATGTGGGGAACGCGCGCGGTCCTGTCAATGCCGGCAATTTCTCCAGATTGTCACATTGGCCTTGACGCTTGTTTCTCGAGGATTTCGAGGAGGGCCTCGGCGATCTCCCGGAACACGCCGGCGGCGAGGCCCCCAGGTTCGCTCACCGCGATGGGCTCCCCCCGGTCGCCCCCCTCGCGGATCTCGGGGATCAGGGGCACCTGGCCGAGGAGTATCGTGCCGAGCCTTTCGGCCGTCGCGATGCCGCCCCCCGAGCCGAAGATCTCCTGCTTGTTGCCGGCGGCATCGACAAAGTGGCTCATGTTCTCGGCGACCCCAAGGATCGGGACATTCACCTTCTGGAACATGAGGCCGCCCTTGAGCGCGACCTGTGTCGCGGCAGGCTGCGGGGTGGTGACGATGATCGCCCCGTCCAGCGGAAGCGTCTGGACGAGCGAGAGTTGGGCGTCCCCGGTGCCCGGCGGAAGGTCGACGAGGAGCACGTCCAATTCGCCCCATTTCACGTTCTGGACGAACTGCTGCACGGTCTTCATCACCATGGGGCCGCGCCATACGACCGGCGTGTTGTCGTCCACCAGGAACCCCATGCTCATTACCTTGACGCCGTGCCGCTCCATCGGGACCAGGCAGGCGTCCTGGCCCTCGCCCTCGATCTCGGGGCGGCCCTTGAGCCCGATCATCAGCGGGACGCTCGGCCCGTAGATGTCGACGTCCATGAGGCCGACGCGGCCCGGACGGCCTCTGAACGAGAGGATCTGCGCAAGCACGCACGCCAGGTTGACCGCAAAGGTGCTCTTGCCGACCCCGCCCTTGCCGGAGGCGATCGCGACCGCGCGGCGCACGCCCCGGGAGGCCCCGGGCTTGCCGCCGGCCGGCCCCGGCGCGGCCGGGGCGCGGGCCGCCTGCACCGCGAGCTCGACCGTGGCGCTGGCGATGCCGGGGACCGCGAGAAGGGTCCGCTCCACCTCCTCCTTCAGCTGGCGGGGCACCTTCGGGTCGCTCGTCGTGATCGCCAGCGAGACAAGGGCGGCCCCGCCGTCGACGGAGGCCGACTTGACGAGCCCGAAGGAAACAATGTCCCGGCTGAACCCCGGGTACTTCACCTTCCTCAGGTGTTCCATGATCTCTTCGGTCGTCACCACGCAAATAAGAGTTGTTATGGGCGGCCTGCGCGCAAATAGAAATGGAGAGCAAGCACTCCTTTCATGCAGAGAATATCCACATTTGTCCTGATTGCATTATCAATGGCCGCCCCGGCCCTCGCCCAGCGCGACATCGGCACCGTGGAGGTCACCGCGGACAACCGCACGGTGCCCGTGCGGGTGTCGGGCGCCACGCAGGAGCTCAACGCGCTCGCCATCCAGGCCTTCAGCGCGCACGGGCGCTACCACGTCGTCGCCAGCGGCTTCATCTACGACATCCGCTTTGCGCCTGCGGGGCCGAACCAGGTGCGCGTCGACGTCATGCGGGGCCTGGGCGGCGGGGCCGTCGCCTCCGAGGTCGCCACCGGCGAAAGCGAACGCGACGCCCTCTTCGCCGCGGCCGACATCGCGGTCGCCAAGACGAACGGGCTCGGGCTGCGCGGATTCTTCCACTCGAAGCTGGTCTTCATCGGGGAGCGCACGGGCCACCAGGAGATCTACACGTCCGACCTCTTCTTCGGCGACGTCCGGCAGATCACCCACGACCGGGCCATCGCTTTGACGCCACGCTGGTCCCCGGACGGGGAAAAGGTCATCTACACGAGCTACTTCCGGTCGGGCTTCCCCGACATCTTCGAGATCGACCTCGGCAGCTACCAGCGGACGACGTTCGTCAGCTTCAAGGGCACGAACAGCGGGGCCCACTTCAGCCCGGACGGGCGCCAGGTGGCGATGGTGCTTTCAGGCGAAGGGGAGCCCGAGATTTACGTGAGCAACGCGCAGGGCAGGGGGGTCTCGCGCAGGACCCATTCCGACCTGACGAAGGCCTCGCCGTGCTGGTCCCCCGACGGCTCGCGCCTCATCTTCGCGATGGAGCCCGGCCCGCAGCTCTATGTGATGAGCGCCTCCGGGGGAATGCCCCAGCGGGTGAGCTACAACACGGGCACGGGCTACTGCGCCGAGCCGGACTGGAACCGGGCGAATCCGGACAAGGTAGCTTTCACGATGAAGGTCGGGCCCCAGTACCAGATCGGCGTCCTCGACCTATCGAAGCGGCACGGCGAGCAGGTGTCGCATGCCCCGTTTGACGGCATCGAGCCCTCGTGGCTTCCCGATGGGCGCCACCTCGTCTACACGGCGCGCACGTCCAGCGCGTACCGCGTGTGCATCCTCGACACGGAGTCGGGGAAAAGCACGCCCGTCAGCCCGACAAGCTTCGGGCCCGCGCTCCAGGCGAGCGTCTGGTCGCGTTAGCTTACTTCATCGCCGCGGCGAAATTCGCGCCGGCGGCGTCCCAGTTGACCACGTTCCACCAGGCCGAGACGTAGTCCGGCCTGCGGTTCTGGTAGTTCAGGTAGTACGCGTGCTCCCAAACATCGAGACCAATGACGGGCTTGCCCTCGATGCCCGCGACCGCCTTGCCCATGAGCGGGCTGTCCTGGTTCGCAGTGGAGCCGATCGCGAGCTTCTTGTCGGCCGTGACGTAGAGCCATGCCCAGCCCGAGCCGAAGCGCGCTGCCGCGGCCTTACCTAACTCCTCCTTGAACTTGTCGAACGATGAGAATGCGGAGCTGATCGCGGCGCCAAGGTCGCCCTTCGGAGCGCCGCCCTTGCCGGGGCCCATGATGGTCCAGAAGAAGGAGTGGTTGCTGTGGCCGCCCGCGTTGTTGCGGAGCCCGGCGCGGATCGCCTCGGGAACCTTTGAGAGGTCGGCGATGAGCGCGTTGACGTCGAGCGCCGCGAGGGCCGGATGGTCCGCCAGGAGCTTGTTGGCGTTCGTGATGTAGGCCTGGTGGTGTTTCGTGTAGTGGATCTCCATCGTCCTGGCGTCGATGTGGGGGACCAAGGCGTCGTAAGCGTAGGGCAGTTTTGGAAGTTCGTAAGCCATGGGTATACAGTTACATCACTCGCCTAATGCGTCAACAGTGCTCGGCGATTATGGCATCTCAGGCCAACCTTTTCCCCCTCAAAAGCCGCCGGGCTCCATGCGCTTGCGCTTGAAGAACGCCTGGATCAGCTCCCGGCACTCGTCCTCAAGGACGCCCCCCGCCGTCACCTCGAAATGGTGATTGGACCTCGGCAGTTCGTTCAGGTTGGCGGCCCCCCCGAGGCAGCCCATCTTCGGGTCGGGGACGGCGTAGCACACGCGCTTCACGCGCGACATGACCATGGCGCCCGAGCACATGGGGCAGGGCTCCTTGGTCACGTAGACCGTTGCGCCCTCGAGGCGCCAGCCGCCGAGCTTCGAGGCCGCCTGGGTGAGGGCGAGCATCTCCGCGTGCGCGGTCGGGTCCTGCGAGCCCTCGACCCGGTTGTGGGCGGCCCCGACGACCTCGCCCGCCGACACGATCACCGCCCCGACCGGCACCTCGTCCTCGCGCCACCCGTCCACCGCCTGGTTGTAGGCCACGCTCATGTAGAACGCGTCGTCGCGCACGAGCTGCGACGGGAATCGCTTCTCAAAGGGGTATTCGGGGGTCTTGGGTGCGGACACGGCACTCCGATCAATCGGAATTCGGGGCCGCCGGCAAACCCTCGGTGGAGGCCCGCCCAGGGCCGTTCACCCGGGCGACGCAGCCAGGGGGTGCTCGGGAACCCCCGCCTGCGCTCATGGAGAACATCCCTGGGCGTCCCAACACGACGACGCCTTGTGTGGCCCTATGCGCAACGTTTCCCGGAACTCCTGGCGCCTCACATCGCGGCGGTCAGGGCGCCGGTGAGTTCATCGGCGGTAAGCGCGATCGGATTTGCCTTCATGCTGTTGGCCGACTGCGCGCGAACCACAACCTCCGCGACCCTTTCGGTGGTCACGCCATAGGCTGCCAAACCCGGAAGCCCAAGCTCGGCCACCCAGTCTCGCACCCACGCGATCCCGTCCTCGGCCGTGGCGCCGGTTTGGCCGGTCAGCCAGCGGCCGACCTCATCATAACGGGCCAGGGCGGGGCTGCTGCTGGCGCGAGCGCGCAGGGCGGCCAGGTTGGCCGACATCACCGGGGCGAGCAGGACAGCGCAGACGGCCCCGTGCGGGGCCGGGAAAAGCCCTCCGAGCGGTGCCGCAATGCCGTGCACCGCCCCGAGCCCGGCGTTGGCCAGCGCGAGTCCGCTCCACAGGCTCGCGAGCGCAAGATCCCGTACGCGCCGCCAGATCCCGTGGGTCGCGCCACACTGCGGGGAATGCCCGCGCAATGCGCGGCAGGCCCGCTGCGCTTAGGGCATCGGTCATCGGATTGGCGCGGTTGCACACGTAAGCCTCCAGCAGCTGGGCCAAGGCATCCATGCCCGACGCGGCCGTGGCTGCAGGCGGCAGCTCGAGCGTCAGTTCCGGGTCGACCAGCGCGACCCGGGCGAGCAGATGGGGGCTGCGCCAGCTCACTTTCACGCCCCGCTCCGGGACGCCTAGCCCGGATATTTCCCGAAATAGGAATCGCGTAGGGCCTTAATCCCCTGCTACGAGCAAGGTTGTAAACAAAAAGAAAGGCACTACGCGATGCAGAAAAGCTCTCGGAAGAAACTGACGTTCTCA
>Ga0302320_10011051_pt1 | contig 19182 bp, 15 predicted proteins | sample Bog_T0_3_FD_202130 | JGI IMG/M metagenome (GOLD analysis project Ga0302320, IMG submission 202130) | Peat permafrost microbial communities from Stordalen Mire near Abisko, Sweden - Bog_T0_3 | ecosystem: Environmental > Terrestrial > Soil > Wetlands > Peat | place: Sweden: Abisko, Stordalen Mire... | reverse complement strand
GCCGGCTCGAACGGCATGGCCCGTCTCCGCATCGCCTCGGTGGTCCAGACACCCCATCCCAGGCGTCCCGCAAAATAGAGCAGGCCACAGACATAAGCCACCGCAACCGCCGTCAGCACTCCGGCTGTAAGCCAGGGCAGCGCCACCTGGGAGGCAGTTCCGGCGCCCAAAACCACCCGCGTCTGTCCGTCGCCGGCGCTGCCGTGCATGAACTCGAGCGCCAGCCCCCAGGCCCGCTGCCAAACCTCGCTCGGACGCAGATTGCACAGCGGAAGAACAGCCTCCAAAAGCAGAGCCCCAACCCAGACGCGATGCTCCATGCGTGGTCCCGCCGGACGAGCCAGCCGTGCGGCAGCCAGTGCCGCCAAAAAGACCAGCGGTACCTGCCATAGCGAGTTCAGCAGGTAGGTGAGGACCCAGGTTTCGAATGCCATTTCGAGGCCTTTCATGCGTCGTTCCCTTCCTCTTCAATCCGTTTGCTCAGCTCGGCAATCTTGCCGGCATCGATCTGGTGGCTCTTGATCAGGCTCATCACCAGCTCCTCGCTCGATCCGCCGAACATCCTGTCCACCAGGTCGCGCACCGCGTGGCCCAGCGCCCGTGCTTCGGTCACCGTGGCGCTGTACTCGTACGCGCGCCCGTTCAGCGTCCGCTTCAGCTTGCCCTTTCGGTGCAGGATGTTCAGCATGGTCTGTACGGTCGTATAGGCGAGCTGCTGTTCAAGGCCGGCCTGCACCGCGTTGACGTTCGAAGCCCCCTGCCTCCAGATCACTTGCATGATCTGCAGCTCAAGCTTGGTCAGAGTGTCCTTTTCGTTCTCACTCATGCTCCCGTCTCCTATGAACGAGATCCTGGTCGAGGTTCGTGGTCTCCCACCCTAGCGACAAAAACAAGAACGTCGCGAGGGTGGGGCACCCAGCTTTGGTGGCGGATGTGGAAAATGCGTTCATGCTGCTCCTAATGAATTAGGACATTAGACCCGAGCCCCAAGATTTGTCAACTAAGTTCTTAGGAGTTGAATGTGTGCAACGTCTCTTGACCCGGCTGTGCAGATCGAAACCAAAAGAAAAATGCACCGCTTCACTGCCTCTTTCGGCCTGTGAAACGGTGCATCTTTGCCTAATTACTGTGTCGCTAAGTCCTAGGCGCTCTTGGCCTTAAGAAGATCCAGCGCCTTGTTCAGCGGCTCGTCTTCCTTCGCGGGAGTTCCTTCTTCCTCTTCGTCCGCGGTAGACGTGGACACCGCTACATTCGGTGTGACCGCGTCGTCCTCGATCTTCTTTCCATCCGGGCTCTGGTACTTGGCCACGGTCAGCAGCAGTGCGGCGCCGTCGGGCAGCTCGATCGTTTTCTGCACCGACCCCTCGCCAAACGTCCGCTCGCCCACCACATCCCCGCGCTTCGCGTCGAGAATTGCCGCTGCCGCAAGTTCAGCCGCGCCATACGTTCCCCGGTTCACCAGCACCACGACCGGCGCATCCGTCAGGAACTTTGCCGGATCGGCAGCAAACGTCTGGGTGGGGAACTTTTGCCCTTGCAGTGTAGCCAGGGTCCCCTGCTTGAGAAAGAAGTTAGCCAGCCGGATTCCCTGCTGGGCATCGTCGCCGGACGAGTCGCGCAGATCGAGGAGCAGCTTGCGGTTCTTGCCGGCGCCCTTGATCTTGGCCGCAATCTCGTCGACACGGGCAGCGGTCAACACGCCGGGCTTGAGGTAAAGAATGCTTGAGTTCTCGTATTGCTGTTCGGACATCGCCATCGGCGAGGGAAGCGCGCGCGTAAGCGACATCTTGTCCGGGTCGGACTTGCGCGGCCGCACCACGGACAGGCTCACCGAGGTTCCCGGCTTGCCTTCCAGCATCAGCCGGATCACCGCCAACGACAGTTCGCGGGTCGACTGGTCACCAATGGATTCAATGACATCGCCGTCCGTTAGGTGTTCCCTGTCTGCAGGAGAACCTGGGGTAACGCTGACCACGGTCGCATAGCCAAACCGCTTTGAGACGTTGATTCCCACCTGGGCCACGCCGGTTGTGGGGCGGTCCTGGTAGATCTTGTACTCGGTCGGAGTCAGGTAGCTGGAATCGGAATCCAGCGACTCAAGCAGCCCATGCAGCGCGCCCGTGGTCACGTCGTTGACGTTGGGAGCGACCACATAATCGGTCTGGACCTTCTTGAGCACCTCGGCGTATACCCGCATCTGGCGGTAAGCGCCATCCTGGTCTCCGCCGGCATGAACGCCGAACAGGCCAAACTCACCCAGCCCAAAGCCCAGGCCGAGAGCAGCGAAGATCGCCACGGAAAGAACGAACACCAAACGTTTAAAGAATCTGGGCACACACACCACCGGGAGGCAGCCGGGGAACAGGCCGCTCACTCTATAGACGAATGATAGCGCAAGTAGTTTGAAAAGTGGCTGGAAATGGAGTGAGAGAGGCCAAAAACCTGCGTCCGCTGCCCGACATAGGCGGCCGATTCGCGCCGGAAGCTGAAAAGAAGCGAGGCAACTGCCGATAGATAGGGTCCGTGGACCTGCTCTCGAACGCCCCTTCGAATTTGACGCTGTGAGGAAACAATGATCTCGATCAAGAAATACCTGGACGCCGCTCATCGTGGCCCCGTAGTGGATAGTGAGCCGGAGGAGAATGAGCTTCTCTCCGAGGCAATGGCGGCATATCGCTCCTCACTGGCGGAAATGGGCAAATGCAGCCTGGATGCCTGTCCCGGACTGGGCAGGGATCTCAAGAATGCGCTGGGGAAACTTGGTGAGGGACTTACCGGCGTCAGCACCGCAAGGGAAATCGAGGCGACCGAGAAGAGTGTTCGCGAGAAGCTGAAGGATTGGGGCGGACACGCCGCCGCGCATTATCGCCAGAAGACCGCCGAGGTGAAAGAGATCCTGATCGTGATGGCGCGGACGGCGGAATCGGTTGGGGTGAGGGACGAACGCTGCGCCCAGCAGATCAACGAAGTCACCAGCCAGTTGAAGACGATTGCCAATCTCGAAGACATAACCCAGATTCGCGCCTCCATCGAGAAGAGTGCGGCGGAATTGAAGACCTCCATCGGAAGAATGGCCGCCGAGGGCAAGGCCGCGATCGACCAGCTTCGCGTGGAAGTTACAAACTTTCAGACCAAGCTTGAAGAGGCGGAACACATCGCTTCCTGCGATTCGCTTACCGGGCTTCGCAGCCGGCTTTGCGTGGAAGGCCAGATCGAGTCACGCATGGCCGCGGGGCTTCCGTTTTGCGTCGCTGTTCTCGATATCAATGACTTCAAGCAAGTGAACGACACGTACGGACACGTGGTCGGCGATGAATTGCTCCAGATGTTTGCTTCGGAACTGAAGTCCAGGTGCCGCGCGAACGACATGGTAGGCCGCTGGGGCGGCGATGAATTCGTCGTCCTGCTCGACTCGGGTATGCGCGTATCCAAAACGCAGACCGATCGCGTCAGGGAATGGGTCTGCGGCAACTACACGCTTCACGGCCGGTCCGGCACGTTGAAGCTGCGCGTGAGTGCATCCATGGGAATTGCCGAATATTTCCCAGGCGAGACAATGAAGGGTCTGATCGCCCGTGCCGATGCTGAGATGTACAGGCAGAAAGCCGCCACGCGCGCGCAAGGAGTCGGATCGCAGCGATAATCCTGCTGTTCACCTGCCTCCTTCAAAGTGCCAGGGATGCGCCTGGTTGTCAGCTACGGTAGAAGCAATAAACCAATCCTTTGCATCCTCTCTATTCTGTGTGAATCAGCCGATTCTTAAGAGCTTATCCGTAGATAGTTAGCGCTGGCCTCCAGGCCGGCGGTCGTGCGGGTCACCTGACCCGTACCTGGAGTTTCTACATTTTCTCAAGCGGCGGCAGCCTGAACCAATTCTGGCGGGCTGAATTTGAGGGCAAAGGGATCGAGCAGCGTAGTTGGTTGCGTCATTTCCTTGCGTAGCAGGGTAATAAGGTCCAAACAGGAAGGACGGCGAGCGTTTCGTCGCCATTTCGGTAACTCGGCATAGGCGTTGCCGCGCTCTGCACCAAAGGCTTGAAGAGAAGCGAGGAGTAAGGCGCTATATGAGGCAACGGCGAGGACTGCGGGAGGTTTTAGCATCGTATTAGCCTACTCACGCGACCGCTTCTAGTGGACTCCAGCCCCCGCCCCAGCTCCCTCCCCCGGCTTGTTCTTGCTGAGCAGGAACGCGAGCAGGACCAACCCCAGCGACATCCACGAGAGCTCCATGTAGACATCCTGGTACCCCTGCGCCTGCGCCTGCAGATTGAGCTGGTTGTAAACGCTGGCCAGAGCTCTCCCACTGCCGTTGGCGCCGCCAAAGGATCCACCAAAGAAGCCGCTGAGAGCCTGCGTTTGCTGCTGAAACGCAATCGATGCCGGGGTCATGGTGTTTTGCAGATGCTGCTGATGCCACAGGGAACGGCTCGTGACCTGGGCGTTGGTAAGGGCGATCAGGATGCTGCCACCAATGTTACGGGCGAAATTGATGAGGCCGGCAACCTGGTTGCTCTGCTCCTTGGGCATCCCCACGTAGGCCGCGTTGGTGATCGAGATAAAGCAGAAGGGAAGCGGTAGCATTTGAATCACGCGCAGCCAGGAAGACTGCGCAAAAGTCATGTCGAGTCTGGTCACGTACGCGGCGTAGCGGTAGGTAAAGAAGAACAGCGTGAACCCCAGCACCGCCAGCCAGCGCGCTGCCACCTTGCCGGTAGCGATACCTGCCAGCGGCATCACGATCACGAGTGTGAATCCTCCAGCGGTGAGAGCAAGCCCGGAAGTTGTTGCCGTCCAGCCTAAAAGCTGCTGCATGAACTCTGGCTGCAAGACAGTGCTTGAGTTCAGCACGCCGCCCACCAGCATCATCAGCAGGCAACAGATGGCGAAATTCTTGTACTTGAACAGCTTGATATTGATCAGTGGAGCTTTGTGGTTCCACTCCCAATAGAACAGCCCCACCATGCCGAAAACGAAAAGGAAGGCAAAAGTGCATATGAATGAAGAGGAGAACCAGTCGTTCTCCTCGCCCTTGTCGAGCATGATCTGCAGCCCCCCCATCGCGATGGTAAGGAAGCTCAGGCCCAGATAATCCATCTTGCGCAGCAGAGAGCGGTCAGGCTTGATCCACGGCGGATCGTCGACCAGCCGGGTAACCAGGATGAACGCCAGAATCCCGACAGGAATATTGATGAAGAAGATCCAGCGCCATGAGAAGTTGTCGGTGATCCATCCGCCGAGCGTTGGTCCAATCGAGGGAGCGAGAACAGCAACCAGGCCATAGAGCGCAAACGCCTGCCCCCGCTTGTGGGGCTCAAATGAGTCGGCCATAATGGCCTGCGCCATCGGCTGCATGCCGCCGCCACCGGCTCCCTGAATGACGCGGAACAGCAGCAGAAGCGGCAGCGAGGGCGCCGCGCCGCAAAGGAAGCTGGCAATCGTAAAGATCGTGATGCACATGACAAAAAAGTTGCGCCGCCCCATCACGTTGGAAGCCCAACCGCCGATCGGCAGAACGATCGCGTTGGCAACCAGGTAGCTGGTCAGCACCCATGTGCCTTCATCGGTGCTCGCGCCCAGGGAGCCCGCGATGTGCGGCAGGGCCACATTGGCGATGGAGGTATCCAGCACCTCCATGAAAGCGGCCAGCGCCACGGTCATCGCGATCAGCCACGGATTGACGCGTGGCTTCCACTGCGCCGAGACAATGGGCTGCGGGTTGGTTACGGTTACGCCGCCGGGAGCAGGCAGTGCGGGGTTGGCTGCGGACAAAGTGCTCTCCTGAGTTGTGGAACCGTTCTAAGCAGGTCCGGCGCAACGGCCAAACATTGCGGGGAATCGTCAATGAGGAATCAAAACTTGGCGTTACACTCGGTTTGATTCCGTTTGGCCGCTCCGGGGTTCATGGATTCTTGCAGATAGCCGTTCAAACCTCCCACCGGGTGTGCCACAAAAGCACCGTGCCCCGTCGGGGTACCCTCTGGGTCGGATTTCTTTCTATCGCAAGAGCCTGCCCTGAGCTTGCCGAAGGGGCGGGAAACCTCAACCTTCAATCAGCCCCGTTTAATAGGAAACTGGGGGTTGGGTGACCCGTCCTTCGCCCGCCATGGTATTCGGCGTCCGCCAGCCGATCAGCGCAATGGTCAGCGCCACAGCCTGCATAGCAACAATAAATGCGGCGCAAGCCGGCCACTTCCCCAAAGCCCAAAATGCTCCTGGAACCACTCCGGCAGCCGTTCCACCAAAGTAGTAGCAGGTCATATAGAGTCCGGCAGCGGTCACCCGTGCACCGGGCGGAGCAGCGACGCGCAGATGGCTTTGCGATGCGGTCTGCGCAATGAACACACCGGAGGAAACCAGGGTCAAGCCGAGAATGATAATCGAAAGCGATGGGGACAGAGTAAGCAGCACACCGGCCATCGAACAGGCAATTGCCCCGGCGATCCCAGCGCGGAGGCCGACCCGTGTGATGAGGAATCCGGCAGCCGGAGTAACCACAAGGCCAATCAGGTAGACGAAGAAGAGCGAACTCAGCGCGGTGGTCGAGAGGAAGAATGGTGCGGCGCTGAGATGGAAGGTTATCCAGGTGAAGACGCCGACCAGGGAGAAGAGGACATTGAATCCGACAGCAAACGTGGCCACGAGGCGACGGCTGCGTAAGAGGGCCTGAACCTGGTAGACGAACGAGATTTCCGAGGTAGACGCTGAGGATGCAGTGGCCCGGCGTCGTCCGCGGGGCAGCCAGGCGGCGACCCCGGCCGCTCCAGCAAGAGATGCGGCGCCGAGCACCAGGAACGCAATGCGCCAGTTGAACCAGTCGGTAAGAATTCCCGTGCCCACGCGGCCCGTGAAGCCACCCAGCGCGGTTCCGCTGACGTAAAAACTCATGATGAGAGCAACGCGGTCCGGGGGCCATTCCTCGCCAATGTAGGTGACCACGACAGCGACGATGCCAGGGACCATGATCCCTTGCAAAAAACGCCAGAAGACCAGTTGCGGCAGCGAGGTTGAGGTAGCAGCAAGCAGCGTGGGGATGGAGATGCCCAGCAGCGAAGCGACAATGACCCGCTTGCGCGCGAGCTTCTCGGTAAGCGCTCCAAAAACGGGTGCGGAGAGAGCGACACCCAGGGTGGCCGCGGAAACAGTCAGTCCGACAGCTGTTTTCGATGCATGGAAGAGGTGTGTGAGCAGGGGCAGCAGCGGCTGTGTGCAGTAAAGCTGCAAAAACGCGCAAACACCGCAGAGCGTGACGGCGACGGCAGCCCACGGGCTGGGGGATGGGCGATCAAGTTGGGAGAGGGACTCCACGGTCTAGGATAATCGATTGCCTATCCTCGCCTTAGGGAACCTTCGAACCAGTTGGTCATACCCCGTTGTCGCCGAAAAGCTGCCGGATGTGCCTCTAAGCGTTCCCCCCAGTGAGCCGTTTCAAGAATGAGTCAAGGTGTGCGCTGTCGACCGGGTCGAAGGGCGACGCCTGATATTTGCTTGCTTTCCGAGGCGCCTCAAGAACAAACTCCAGACCCACACCGTCGTTGCCCCACCGAACCGATTTTGCGTGAACAGTAATGGAGCGCTCGGAAGGTGCCTGGCCGATGTCCGGCTTGCAAAGCGTCATCCGGATCAGTGTGCCGGGATACCAGCGCTCGGTCGTGACCACGTAGAGGCCGGTTGCGCTGATGTCGCGAATCTCATGCGCCTGCGGGGCGCCTCCGGTAAAGAAATGCGCGGTGAGACCGGCGACCGGCTTGCGGGGCGCTTTCCTCCTCGGATCGGCGGGGTCCGGAAACAGCCACCGCTCCAGCCAGCCACGCTTTGGCGTCGTCGGCATGCCGGAAGGTCCTGCTACGGGACTGGCAGTGGGTGCCGCTGCCGGCTCGACCTGCGGCGGCCGAAGTTCAGGGGCCTCCGTCTGCACCGGGAAATGCGGAGTTTCCAGCACAGCCGTGCCTTCAGCTCTCCTCGGCATTTCACGAATGACAGCCAGACTGCTGGCCCTTTGAATGTCTTCCCCCGGCAATGCGGGGCTCGCTACCTTCTTCGGCATTTCACGGACCAGCGTCAGGCGCTGGGCAGAGGTCGCTGCCTCGCGACCAACGCCGGAGCGCGCGGAATCAATAGCCTGGGCCTGTTCCAGACGCCATTCCATCTCTTCGGCTGAGCAGAGCACCAACCGGTCGCCCGGCCGCGTCTGGGAGGAGAAGATAGAGTGCGACGGAAGCGCCAGCACGCTGGCAGCGGAAGGACTGGAAGGAGAAACGCGGTACGTCGGGAAGAACTCAACCGTATCCAGCACCCGGCAATCCTGATCCAGGTAGAGCAGGTCTACGGGAACGCGCACTTCCGTTGCAAGAACCCCGCGAAACGGAACCATCCAGATTCCCTCGCCGGAGTTGGGCGTGAGCGTTTTCATCCATTCGTTAAGGCTGGCAAGCGAAAAGTCACCGGCGATAACCTGCAGGCCTAGAAAGCATTCCCTGGTCTGGTTGTATACGCAGTTTTGCCCAGGTTCCATGCGGCCCTTCACCTCCGACCAATCGGCACGCCAGCTGGAACGGTCAACGGAGTGCGCGCTCGCGTCGAGCCCGGTTTGGTCTTTCTCGAGTTGGTAAAGCTGCGCCATAGACTCGCTCTGGGATGTTATCGGCTGATATGTGCTGGGGAATCAGTGACAAAGTGCACACAATAGTGGGATCGCCGCCAACAGGAAGGTACCCTCCTTTCCTCGTAGCCGGAAAAACCGGTATAACCAAAGTTGAGCCATGCTTTCCCCTGGCCTTCCTTCACACAACTGGAGATCGAATGAGCACCACGCCTCACCTGATGGACCAGGCCCGGCCGGCCAAGTCCGTCAATTCCCCCCGGCAGGTCCTCTTTGCCAGCCTGGTCGGCACAACCATCGAGTTTTTCGACTTCTATATCTATGCAACAGCCGCCGTGCTGGTGTTTCCCAAGCTGTTCTTTCCTTCCAGTGACCCAGCTACCGCAACATTGGCCTCCCTGGCGACATTTGGGATTGCCTTTCTGGCACGGCCCATCGGCTCGGCGCTGTTCGGACACTTTGGCGACCGTGTTGGCCGGAAAACGACGCTCGTTCTGGCGCTGGGAACCATGGGCGCTTCCACCGTTTCGATCGGGCTGCTGCCCGGCTACCACAGCATCGGGATCGCCGCTCCGCTGCTGCTGGCGCTCTGCCGCTTTGGACAGGGAATTGGCCTCGGCGGCGAGTGGGGCGGCGCAGTACTGTTGGCAATCGAGAATGCGCCAGCCGGCAAGCGCGCCTGGTATGGAATGTTCCCGCAACTTGGCGCCCCCATCGGCTTCTTCCTGTCTGGCGGCGTGTTCCTGATTCTGTCGCAGGTCCTCACGGACAAACAATTCTTCACTTTCGGCTGGCGGCTGCCCTTCCTGGCCAGTTCTGTGCTGGTGTTTCTGGGCCTCTACGTCCGCATGACCATTACCGAGACGCCCGTCTTCCAGCAATCGCGCGCACGCGGCGAGCAGGTCAGATTGCCAACCGTAGAGGTCTTTCGCCACCATTTGCGGGCGCTGATAGCCGGAACGCTGCTGTGCATGGCGACGTTCGTCCTGTTCTACCTGATGATCGTGTTCGCGCTAAGCTGGGGCACCACCGCGCTCGGCATCCCGCGAGGAAGGTTTCTCCAGATGCAGCTTCTGGATACCCTTTTCTTCGCTCTCATGATTCCGGTGTCGGCAATCCTGGCCGAGCGGGGACGCCGCAGCTCCATGCTTTGCATTACCGGGGCAATCTTCCTCTTCGGCCTGGTGCTGGCTCCAATGTTTCAAGCCGGCCAGGGAGGAGCGCTGGGCATGATGGCGCTGGGCCTGGCGCTCATGGGCCTGACATACGGCCCCCTCGGCACGGTGGTCTCCGAGCTGTTTCCCACCCCGGTTCGCTACTCCGGCAGTTCGCTGGCCTTCAATTTCGCCGGAATCCTCGGCGCCTCTCTGGCGCCCTACATCGCCATGTGGCTAGCCAAAAACTACGGCCTTCCGTACGTGGGCTATTATCTTTCCGGATCAGCCGTGCTCACGTTCATAGGCCTCCTGGCAATCCGCGAGACAAAAAATGACGATCTCGGCGGAAGCAATTCGCCGGCAGACTGACCAAATCGGAATTGGTGGTTAACCAGGCGCAACTTACGCAATCGCTTTGCCGTCCATATATATGTGGGGTTAAGCTAATCTTAATTTCCAGCAGAACACTTTGAGACAGGGATTGCTTATGCGCGAACCACAATCCATTGCGGTGAATGAAGACGAACGCCTGATTCCCATCTGGTCGATTGTGGCTGCCGCGGTGGCCTTTGTCCTGGTGGAGTACTACTTCTGGCTCGTGCTGCCCGATGGCAAGCACAAGATGCCGATGGGCCTGCGTCTTTATTTCAACTTCTCGTGGGGATTGCTGGCGGCGCTCTATTTCCTCATGGTGGGATACGTCAGCAAGGATGCTCCGCGGCGAGCGATGAGTTCGCGGTTCTGGATCGTGATTTGCTTCGTCATGCCCGGCGGGATCGGCGCAGTGCTTTACTTCCTGCTGCGCGCGCCGGAAGTTTCGCGGTGCCCCGCCTGCTCGACCCATGTGCAGAGCGACTTCCACTTCTGTCCGCAATGCGATTACCGGCTCACGGCCAGCTGCGGCAACTGCTTCCGCACAGTTCGAGGGACAGACCAGTTCTGTACGCAATGCGGCCATGAGCTGGCGACGGATCATATGCCGGCCCGGTTGCGCGTCCTGGGCGAATAACCACCTGCAGTGGGGCAGCCACCTGCGGTGTGGCGGACGCTCGCTATTCGCTCGCACAGGGTTTCCGCTTCTCACGCAGAATTGACCGAAGCGCCTCCACTTCCTACAATCGATCTTTCTCGCCTGCCGCTCTCCATGACTATCTCCGCGCTCATCATCGACGACGAACAGTTGGCCCGCGACGAGCTTAAGTACCTCCTGGACTCTGTGGGCGGTGTCGATGTGATTGCCCAGGGGACCAACGGGATCGAAGCCGTTGAGCTGATTGAGGAGCATCGCCCGGACCTCGTCTTCCTGGACGTGCAAATGCCGGGGCTGGACGGTTTCGCCGTGATCCAGCGGCTCATGGACTTGAACCGGCGTAGAACAAGCGCTGGACAGGAAGCGGAGCCGTTGCCGCAAATCGTTTTTGCGACGGCGTATGACCAGTACGCCGTGCGGGCGTTTGACGTAAACGCGGTCGACTACCTGCTCAAACCGTTTGATAAGACTCGTGTGCAGCAGGCTGTGGATCGGGTTCGCGGCCGAATGCCAGCGGATGGGAATGGGAATGGCGCCGGTGTCCGTCCAGGTGCCGATTCGCCGATCGAATCACAACTCGACGCGCTGCTGCGGCTGCTGAACCGTCCGCAAGGAGCGTCGCGGAGCCCGCAGCCAGCCAAGCTGATCGTTCAGGCGCAAAGCCGCCTCCTACTGATCGACCAGGCTGAGATTTGCTATGCCGCCATCGATGAAGGCGTGATTCGGCTGGTAACGCAGAGCTTTGAGGGGCACTCCAAATGCCGAACGCTGGAAGAACTGCTGGAACTGCTCGACCCAGCCGTATTTTGGCGAGCGCACCGCGGATTTGTGGTGAATATCAACCACATTCGCGAGGTTGTGCCGTGGTTCAAGTCCAGCTACCAGTTGAGGATGAACGACAAGCGCCAGACGGAGATTCCCGTAAGCCGCGCGCAAACCAAGCGCCTGCGCGAGTTGTTCAATCTGTAGAGTCCGATTCCGGATTGAGGAGGTGGCTCCAGGCGGGAAAGATTTTCAATGAACGTAAATCACTGATGCGATGCAACTTGGCGAGTATTTTCTTGACACATTAACAGTGTAAGCATACACTGCGTACAGTATCTGGAGTTCAAGCGTAAACGTTCCACCCCGGTTGGCTGCCAACCGGGGTGGTCGCATTTTGGGCGCAAGTTGCCGACACTGCACATACACACCGATGAGTCGGGGAATTTCGATTTCTCTTCAAGGGGCTCACGCTACTACATCTTTGCGGCGGCATGGACCTATCATCCAGCCGCACTGGCGGCAGGCCTTACCGAGCTTCGCTTCGAGCAGATTAAATCAGGAAATGGCGAGTCTCTCAGCTCATTTCACGCATGTGAGGATTCTCCGTGGCTGCGGGACCGGGTGATTTCAACCCTCTTGCGCCATGCCCCATGGTCCTTTGCGGCGATAGTCGTGGAGAAGGCCAAGGTCAATCCGTCAATCTATGATCCTCAGGACTTCTACCCTAAGTTCCTGACCATGGTCCTGCGATTCATCCTCAGAGGTCGAGTGCGTCCCCAAACTTCGCAGATTCTTATCTACACCGACACACTTCCAATGGCTCAAAAGAAGCAGGCGAAGGCGGTTCAAGTTGCGATCAAGGCATCCTGTCAACGTGAGCAGCCTCAAATCCCGTTTCATGTTTTGAACCACCGGAGGGAAAGCAACGCCTGGCTGCAGGTGGCCGACTACTGCTGCTGGAGCGTGTGCCGCAAATGGGAGCATGGAAACACAGATGGCTATGACCGCCTCAAGATCAAGCTCGCTTCTGCTGAGATTGACCCAATGTCTCGCGGGGACGGGAAAAGATACTACTGATTTTCAACCCGCTCAAACTCCGCATGAAGCGCGGGTTGGTCAATCTCCAGGAGCACTGGCGTCGCTCTCAGTCGTACCGCTCGAAGACGATTTGCTTGCGGTGCCAGCCGTATCCGGCGAGGCGTTCGCGGGCGGCCGAGACCATGAAGTTCAGGCCGCAGATGTAGCAATAAATGTCGAAGCTGAGGTCGGCCTTGGGAATCGTCGCGTCGACCGGAGGCTGGGGCAGCGGAAGGCCGAGACGGTGGGCGCGCTCCTCGACGATTTTGGAGGCGTGCTCCTGCACATAGCCGCGCAGCCCGGTCCATTCTGGAAGGGCGCGGGAGAGCGTGGGCAGGTAATGGAAGTTGGGCTTGCGCCGGGCGAGAGCTTCGAACTCTTCCTGGTAGTAGACGTCGGTTTCGTGGCGGGTGCCGTAGATGAGCCAGATATCTTTGCCGTTGCTGCGGTCGGGACCGTCCTCCGGAAAGAGCCACTGCGTGAAGCCGCGCATGGGGGCGATGCCGGTGCCGGTGGCCAGAAGGATGGAGTCGGTGATGGGCTCCTGAAGGATGAAGTGCCCGTGCGGGCCATGGATCTGGATCGTGCCGCCGACAGGCAGGTCGGTCAGGTCGGCGAGGTAGTTGGAGAAGAAGCCGTTTTCGACGCGGTTGACGCACAGGTCGAAGCGGTTCTCTCTGGAGGCGGACGCGATGGAGTAGGCCCTCGTCTGCTGCTTGCCGTTGGGGTCTTCGGCGACGGCTGAGATGAATTGGCCGGGCGCGTATGGGAAACTCTCCATCCCGTCGACGACGAACTCGAAGTGGTAGCACTGGGCGACCTGGGAGATGCACACTTTCTTTTCAAGACGTGCGGTATAAAGCTCACGTGCCAAGGCAATTCTCGCTTCAAAACAAGGATGAATCCCAGAAGCAGGACTGTAGGCAGTATCGCCAGCCGAGGGTGCAACTGGCAAGCAGTCGCATAGTGCCCCCTATAATGATCAGGGAGCCGAACGAGCTCAAAACAGCAGTTTGCCTCCCAAAGTCTCCAATTTGAGGAACCCATGGCCGCCCTGCTTGAAGCAATTACCGTAAAGCGCAAGATGTATTTCGAGTTTGAGAACGCCCCTTATTACTGCCTGGAAGCCGAGGTTTCCACCCCCACCGCGCGCGGCGGCCAGACACTGGTTCGGCTGAAGATGCGCAACCTGCTCACGCAGGCGGTATTCGACAAGACGTTCAAGGCGCAGGAAAAATTCAAGGAGCCGGACCTGGAGACGGTGGAGGCGAGCTATCTCTACTCCGACAGCGAGGGCTCGTACTTTCTCGATCAGGAAACGTTTGACACGCTCCGCCTATCGGAGAGCATGGTCGCGAACGCGCTGGATTACCTGGTGGAAGGCGCGATTGTGAAGCTGAACAAGTTCAACGGCAACCCGATCGGCCTGGAGCTGCCGGACAAAGTCGAGCTCGAAGTGACCTACACCGAAGCCGGCGCGCAGGGCGACACCAGCGGCAAGGTCACCAAGCTAGCCCGCCTCGAGACCGGCCTCGAGATCAAGGCCCCGCTCTACATCCAGGAAGGCGAGCGTGTAAAGGTCTATACGGAAACCGGGGAGTTTGCCGGCAGAGCTTAACAGCTGGCGGAAAAACTCATCCGGGCGGTAGGCCGGGGATTTATCCCCGGCACAAGGCCAACAGAATCATTGTCGGCTTTAGCCGTTGAGGTATGTTTTCCGCATATTTCGCCCCAAATTCCGAGTTTTCCCGCAGCCTCTTCAGCCCCTGCGAGATGGATTTCTTCGTTTTTGGCATGAAGTTTGAGTTTTTCCGCAGCCTCGGAGCCTGGCTGCGGCTACAACTCCCGCATGTTCCCGAAAGAGCTATTTCCGGTTTGCCGATGTTACATTCGAAATGATTTTCAACTCCAAACTCGTTCAAACATGAGCGCGGAACGACCGTATAATCTCCCCATGTTGGCACTTCGCATTCTTCCCGTCGCCTTGGCTCTTACCATCGTGGCGCCTGTGCAGCAGACCGTCTCCTTTGCAACTGACGATGGCGGACAGGTCTGCGCCGATCTCTACGGTCAAGGCAGTAACGCTGTCGTGCTGGCTCACGGTGGCAGATTTAACAAAGAGAGCTGGCGCGACCAGGCGTTGTCGCTCACATCGGCAGGGTTTCAAGTATTGGCCATCGACTTCAGAGGCTTCGGTTGTTCGAAAGGCCCTGGGCAGGAGGATTTCGACAATGCTCCGTTTGAGAAAGACGTGCTCGCTGCAGTTCGTTATCTCAAAGCGCACGGTGCGAAAACGGTGTCAGTGGTTGGAGGGAGTTTTGGGGGCTCGGCTGCCGGCGATGCATCGATCAAGTCGGCGCCAGGTGAAATCGATCGAATCGTATTTCTCGGCGCAGCGCCGAATCTTCCAGCAGACGGCTTGAAATCACGAGCATTGTTTATCGTCGCGCGCGAAGACACCAGCGGAAGCAGCGGCCTGAGGCTGCCTGGTATCCGAGCGCAGTACGAAAAGGCTCCTCAGCCGAAGCAACTGATCGTACTGGATGGTTCCGCACACGCTCAGTTTCTCTTTCAAACAGACCAGAATGCTCGCGTCATGCAAGAGATTGTGCGATTTCTGTCGGCGCCATAAGGTGCACTTCTGTTCGCGTGTCTCGGTATGAAAGTGAAGTTGTGGTCGGTTGGCCGGGTCCAACTACTCGACCGGTTCCAGATGCGCCGTGAAATGCCGCAGAAATGGCGCCTCATAGGTCAGCCGCAACCCCTTGATCTCCGCCCGCCGCTCCCACACTCCCAAAATAACTTCAACAACATAATCGATATGGCTCTGCGTGTAGACTCGCCGCGGTATCGCAAGCCGCACCAATTCCATTTTTGCGGCCGCCGCGAACATCAGGCTGCCGATTTCTACAGATCGAATGCCGCCTTCCAGATAAAGCTCCGTTGCCAAGGCCACACCGGGAAACTGGTCGACAGGGATGTGCGACAGAAACGCCTTGGCGTCGAGATAAATAGCATGACCGCCGGGCGGCTGCACAATGGGCACCCCCTGCTCCGCGATGTGATTGCCGAGGTAAGCCGTCGAAGCAATGCGGTAGCGCAGATAGTCTTCGTCGAGCGACTCCTGGAGCCCCACGGCAATGGCTTCGAGATCGCGCCCAGCCAGTCCCCCATATGTCGGATAGCCCTCGGTGAGAATAAGCAAATCCTTCTCCTGCCGTGCGAGGATGTCGTCATTGGTGCAGAGAAAGCCGCCAATGTTAGCCATGCCGTCCTTCTTGGCGGACATCGTGCAGCCGTCCCCGAGCGCGAACATCTCCTGGGCAATTTCCTTAGGCGACTTGTCCTCATAGCCGGCCTCGCGCTGCTTGATGAACCAGGAATTCTCGGCGAAACGGCAAGCGTCGAAGTAGAGCGGAACGCCGTGCGTCTTGCAGACAGCAGACACTTCTTGCGCATTCGCCATTGATACCGGCTGGCCGCCGCCAGAGTTGTTCGTCACCGTGAGCATCACGAGCGGGACGCGCTCGCGCCCTACACGGACAATTAGTTCGTCCAATGCGGCGACGTCCATGTTTCCTTTGAAGGGCAGGTTGGTCTCCGGGTGTCGCGCTTCCGGCAGCAGCAGATCGACGGCCTCGGCACCGACAAACTCAACGTTGGCGCGTGTGGTGTCAAAGTGCGTGTTGTTGGGCACCACGTCGCCCTTCTTGCACATGACGTTGAAGAGGATGCGCTCAGCGGCGCGGCCCTGGTGTGTGGGAATCACGTGCCTGTAGCCGGTGATGTCCTGCACGGAATCCTTGAAGCGATCGAAGCTCTTGGAGCCGGCGTAGCTTTCGTCGCCCTCCATGATGGCGGCCCACTGGTGGGTAGACATGGCGCCCGTGCCGGAATCGGTGAGCAAGTCGATGAGCACGTCGTCGGCATGCAGCAGGAACAGGTTGTAATGCGCGGCGCGCAACAGCGATTCGCGCTGGGCGCGGCTGGTCCAGTGGATAGGTTCAACGCTCTTGATGCGAAAAGGCTCGATGATCGTTTTCGTAGACATTAAAAGGCTCCTGCTGAGACAGCGAAGGCAAATGCAACCGCAGGTCCTTCAACTCTGCTCGGGATGACAGCGCTGTGGAATCTACTCCACGGTGACGGACTTGGCCAGATTGCGAGGCTGATCCACGTCGCAACCGCGACGGACGGCGATGTAATACGCCAGCAGTTGCAGCGGGACAATCTCGATGAGCGGCGATAAAACCTCAATGGCCGGCGGAATGTGGATGACATGCTCCACCAGGCCGCCGATGGTGGTGTCGCCCTCGGTCGCCACGGCGATAACGCGACCAGCGCGTGCGGTTACTTCCTGAATGTTCGAAAGCGTTTTTTCATAACGAAGCTTTGAGGCGGGGTCTGCTTCGTCGCGCGTAACCAACACGACGACCGGCAGAGTCTCGTCAATCAGGGCGTTTGGCCCGTGCTTCATTTCGCCCGCCGGGTAGCCCTCGGCGTGGATGTAGGAGATTTCCTTGAGCTTCAACGCGCCCTCAAGAGCGATTGGAAAGTGGATGCCACGCCCCAAATAAAGGAAGTCGCGTACGTTGGAGAAGCTGGCTGCAAGCTGCTCGCATTGCGCGGATCGGCTGCGCAAAATCTCTTCGATTTTGCCGGGGATTTTAGCGAGTTCCCCGATGAGGGCGATGGAGCGCTCCGAATCGATGCGGCCGCGGAGCTGCCCCAGCTTGAGCGCCAGCAGGAAGAGCGCGGTAAGCTGCGCGGTGAAGGCCTTGGTGGACGCAACGCCGATTTCAGGCCCGGCATGAGTATAGATAGCTCCATGTGCCTCGCGGGCGACCATGGCGTCAACCACGTTGCAGATGGCCACGGTCTTCGAGCCGAGGGCGATCATCTCGCGCTGGGCGGCCAGGGTATCCGCGGTCTCGCCGGACTGGGTGATGAGCAGGCCGAGAGCATTGCGGTCGGGGATGGGATTGCGATAGCGGTATTCGCTGGCGTAATCGACATCGACCGGCATGCGGGCGAGGCGCTCGATCATGTACTTGCCGGCCAGCGCTGCGTGCCAGCTGGTACCGCAGGCCGCGATGTTGATGCTGGAGGCGGTGGCGAGTTCTTCGTCGTCGATCTTCATCTCGCCCAGGTAGACCTTGCCGGAGTCGAGCGAGACGCGGCCCAGTGCGGTGTCTGTAATGGCGCGGGGCTGCTCCCAGATTTCCTTGAGCATGAAGTGCTTGTAGCCGCCCTTTTCCGCCTGAATGGGATCCCATTGAATGCGTGTAATTGCGCGCTGGATGGGGTTGCCATCGAAGTCGGTGAGGGCAACGCCGGCGAGGGTGAGGATGGCCATATCGCCGTCGGCGAGGAAGTAGATGTTGCGGGTGTGATGGAGAATCCCTGGTACGTCCGAGGCGACGAACGACTCGCCTTCCCCCACGCCGATGACGACGGGCGGACCAAACCGGGCAGCGACGATCTTGTCCGGCTCAGCGGCGGTGAGGACACCAAGGGCGAAGGCTCCGGTGAGGCGCTTGACGGCGCGGCGGACAGCTACTTCAAGGAGTATGGGCGCACCGGCAGCTTCCGCGTCTGTCTGGACCTGTTCGATGAGGTGGGCAATGATCTCGGTGTCGGTTTCAGTGACGAACTTGTGGCCCTGGTCGATGAGTTCGCGCTTCAAGTCAAGGTAGTTTTCGACAATGCCGTTGTGAACGACGACAAGTCGCCCGGAGCAGTCGCGATGGGGGTGCGCGTTTTCTTCCGTGGGACGGCCGTGCGTCGCCCAGCGCGTGTGCCCGATGCCGAATGTTCCCTCGACCGGATGCTCCCGCAGAACCTCTTCAAGGTTGGCAAGCTTGCCGGGTGCGCGACGGATTTCCAGCCTGGAGTTGGAAGGGCTGCCCACCGCGATGCCTGCCGAGTCGTAACCGCGGTATTCAAGGCGTCGCAATCCTTCAATGATGACGGGAACTACTTTCTTGGGACCAACATAACCGACTATTCCGCACATGGATCAATTCTATTCGTCCTTCAGGCATAGGGATGTAATTGAGGTGAAAAGCAGGGTGAACCGGGCTCGGTCCGTTCTGCATTCCCCTTGTTCGTTTCCCATCGCGTATCTTCGCAAGGGCCCAGCTGGTTGCATATGGAGCAATCGTTGAGAGCTTGGCACACTCCTGCTTTTCATATTGTCCTATGAAATATGGAATCTTGCCTCATGATTGCACTGATGAAATTCCACGATAACTTGACGTAAACTCCACGTTTTATAGACGATTTCTTGATAACTGGATCATTTCATGTGGTACTGGGTGTTTGGCATCCAAATTGCATCGCATTCGCCAAGCTTACCGGCTTTAACTGCATCTTCCAAAAAGTAACGCGGCATAACCTAACAGTCTCCAGAATCCCCCTTGACCCTTGACCTAGCCCGCGGACGCGGCACTGCCGAACAGGAGTCTCGAATGTACCGAATGAAAATGTACTTGCTTGTGTTGGTTGGACTTTTGTCTTGCTCACTCTACCTTTCAGCGCAGGACACGGCGTCG
>Ga0302320_10011050_pt1 | contig 19182 bp, 12 predicted proteins | sample Bog_T0_3_FD_202130 | JGI IMG/M metagenome (GOLD analysis project Ga0302320, IMG submission 202130) | Peat permafrost microbial communities from Stordalen Mire near Abisko, Sweden - Bog_T0_3 | ecosystem: Environmental > Terrestrial > Soil > Wetlands > Peat | place: Sweden: Abisko, Stordalen Mire... | reverse complement strand
TTTGGGGGGGGGGGGGGGGGGGGGGGGGGGGGGGGCCCTAAAGCGGGGGGGGGGCCCCCCCCCCCGGGTTTTGGGGGTGCGGGGGGGGGGGGGCCGCCCCCCCCCCCGCTCCAAGAGATGGCGGCCTCTGGCAAATCGGCTTAGAATGAGCTGCTTTGACGCGCTGAACCCCGGTGGGGAACGATGTCCTCGCTGCTGACGGCCTTGGTGGTTCTATCGGTCGGCTTTGCGAGCTACCAGCGCGCCAAAGCCGCCGGGCAATGGTCCTGGTGGTTGTTCCTGGCGATCCTCGCCATGGCCGGCGTCGTCATTGTGCTGGACATCGCCTATATCGCCTACGTGATCCCGAACCTGCACAGCGACGCGCTTGCGCTCGGCGGTATGTTCGGGATCATCCTGATCGGCGTCGGCGGGATCGTGTTCGTCTCGATCCGCCTGCGACGCCGCTCCATGCCTCCGCGCCGCGGTTGATTGGCTTGAGTCAGGCAAAAGGCGGCGAGCCGCCGGTTCCTTAACCACGCGGGCAGAGGTTGAGCGGCGGGTACGCCCGTTTGGCGTCCGTCTTACGCCAAAAATTAACACGCCTTCGTATTGATGTCGTCCGACCGGCGCGGCGGCGCCTTTCGGTCTTCCGCCCGCGAGGGCCGCATTACGATTGTCGCGAAGCCCGGCTTCGCCGCATCGAGGAGGCTGCGTGATGAACGCGATTTGGCCGCAGACGTCTTATGTCGCGCAAAGCTATTCTGTCGAGATTGCCTCCGATCTCGACGCCGTACGTCCGCAGTGGGAGGCGCTGGAGAACCAAGGGACGCCGTTCCAGAAGCGTCCGTGGCTATTGCCGTGGTTTCGCGTGCTCGGGCCGAAATTCGGCGCCACGCCCTTGTTTGTCACAGTGCGCGAGGAGACGACGCGCCGGCCTTTGATGCTGTTTCCGCTGTGCCTGCGCCGCTGGCGCGGGCTGCGCACCATCGAATTCCCCGATCTCGACGTCAGCGACTACAACATGGCGCTGACCGCTGAGGATTTTCACCCCACGCGCGACGAGATCAACGCGATCTGGCGCCAGATCCGCCGGGCGCTGCCGGCCGCCGACTTCGTGCGCTTCGACAAGGTCCCTTCCGTCGCCCTCGGCCGCGACAACCCTCTGGCCCTGCTCGACTGGGTGAAGCCGATGGAGACCCGCGCGTGGCTGCTCGATCTTCCGGCGAGCAAGGCGGACTATGACGACAAGATCCTCACTAAGAAAGCGCGCAAGGAAAACCGCCGCAAGCGCAAGAATCTCGCCGAGGCGGTCGGCGATTTCCAACTCGTCCACGCTTCGACGCCCGAGGAGGGTCGCGAGATCTTCGAGACCATGCGCGCCGAGCGTCGCGCGCGTTTCGGCATGGCGAACATCCTGGAAAGACCCGCGTTCCGCGAATTCTACCAGTCCGTGATCTTCGACGCCTGGGGGCCGTTCACGCGCCTGTCGGCGCTCGAGGCGGGGGGTAAGATTCTCGCGACCCTGTTCGCCATCCGTCAGCCCGACGAATATCTGCTCATCATCCATTCCTTCGAGCCGGACCTGGAGAGCCTGTCGCCAGGCATCGTCGCCATCGACGAGATGATCGGCGACCGCATCGCCGCCAGGGATCGCTATTTCGATTTCACCGTCGGCAACGAAGGCTACAAGAAGCAGTTCGGAGTGCATCCGATGACGATGGTCGAGGGGCTGGATCCGCTGAGCGTCCTGGGCCGGCTCTATGTCTACGCTTTTCCCAAGGCCAGGCGCGCCAAGCAGGCGCTGGGACGCCTCTACCGAAACACACGGGCGCGGCTGACCCCAGGCAAGGCGCCGCCGCCGGGTCCGGCCGCCGGTTAGGCTGTATCGCGCGCCGAAATTAACCTTTTATCAACCTTTCTATTTCCTTAATTTGACTGTGAAAATAGTGTTCGACTCGCGCCGGGAAAGGTTGGGGCGGGAAAGGATTTCATGTTCGCTCTGAAACAAAAGCTCTCGCGTCGCCTGGCCCGGCACCTGCACACGTCGACAGTGGCGGCGCGCGCTTTCGGCCCGATCGTCTCTTTCACCTTCGACGACGCGCCGGTGTCGGCCGCGGCCCAGGGCGCCCCGATTCTCGAGGACGAGGGGGTTCGCGGCACTTTTTATCTGAGCGGCGCGATGATCGGCGGGCGCAGCGACATTCAGCCGATCGTGAGCGCCGATCAGGTGCGGGAGCTCGCGCAAAAGCGTCACGAGATCGCCTGCCACACCTACGGACATCTCGAGCTCTGTCGCCAGGACTTGCGCTGTCTGGCCGCGGACCTCGAGCAGAACCGGCAAACCCTGTCCGCAATTTCCGGCGCCCCGCCGACAAATTTCGCCTATCCTTACGGACGCCCGTCGTTCTCGACCAAACGCCTGCTGCAGTCGCAGTTCACGACTTGCCGCGGCATCTATCCCGGGATCAATTCGGACCGGATCGACCTGGGGCTGCTGTTCGCCGTGCCGCTCTATGAATGCGACGACGCGGAGATTTTGCGTTGGATCGACGCCGTGGTCGAACGCCGCGGGTGGCTGATTTTCGTCACCCATGACGTCCAGGACGGGCCGACGCCATTCGGCACGACGCCGAAACAGTTGACGAGCTATGTCCACGCCGCGCGACAGCTGGGTTGCGCGTGCCTGACGGTGGACAACGCCATCAAGCGGATTTTGAAAGCGTCGAAACGACCGGCCCCGGGCGAGGTCGATCGGGCGTCCGCGCGGCCGACAGCAGAGCCCGAGCGCGACCTGGGCGAGATGCAGCCTGCGGAAAGCCGGGCGCTCGCCCGCCTCTGACGCCGCCTTGCCTCGGCGGTGGGACGCCCTGAGATCGCATGCACACAGCTCGACCGCGCCACCCGCGACCTCGTCCTGAGCTTGTCGAAGGACGCTTCAGCGAGGACCAAAGGGCGCGCAAGACATGGTTACAGCCGCGAACGCCGGGCGATTCCGGTTGCTTGCACGACTTGCGGTTTCTCCTGGAGCGTCCTTCGACAAGCTCAGTACGAGGGTATCGGTTGCACGGCGGTTCCCCAAAAGATGTGTGCATACCGTAGTAAGATCGCGGGGGGTCACAAGGAGGTCGGCGTGGCGGCGGGCGCGAGCGGTGAGCCAAGCGTTGTCGAGATCGGCGGGCGGCGGTTGGAAATCCAATATTTTGGCCCCGGGCCCGCAGACGCCCCGACGCTCGTCCTGCTCCACGAAGGTCTCGGCTGCGTCGCGCTGTGGCGCGATTTTCCCGAGCGCCTGCGGGCGGCGACCGGCTGCGGCGTCGTCGCCTTCTCGCGGTTCGGCTATGGCGGCTCCGACACGGTCGCGCTGCCGCGACCGCTCGACTATATGACGCGCGAGGCCGTCGAGGTTCTGCCCGGGTTTCTCGACGCCGTCGGCTTCCGCCAGGGTGTGCTGATCGGCCACAGCGACGGCGCGACGATCGCGCTGATCCACGCCGGGGCGGTCCGGGACAACCGCGTGAAGGGCCTCGTGCTGATGGCGCCGCATGTGTTCGCCGAGCCCGAGGGCCTGGCGTCCATCGTTGAAGCCCGCGCAGCCTACGAACACGGAGATTTGAGGCCGAGGCTCGCGCGCTACCATCGCGACGTCGACGCCGCCTTCCGCGGCTGGTGCGACTGCTGGCTCGACCCCGGCTTCCGCGACTGGAACGTCGCGGCCTACGCCGAATCCTGGCGCGTCCCGGCGCTGCTCATCCAGGGGGCGGACGACCAGTACGGCACCCTGGCGCAGATCCGCGAGATCGAGCGCCGCGCGCCGACCCGCGTCGAGGCGCTGATCCTGCAAGGTTGCAAGCACCAGCCGCATCTCGAGCGACCCGAGGCGACGGTGGAGGCGATAGCGCGGTTTTTGCGGGGGCTTTAGGTTACGTTGACTGTCTTCGGAGCGGCGACTTCCTGGCCGCCGTACTTCGTGCGCTTGTCGGCGGCGAGGACGCCGCCGCTCCGACGCCGCCCGCTTCTGGCGCGCTCGACGCATTTCCGCTTATCTTGCCATTTCGCGTCCTAATAGCGTAGATGCGCGGCGACGGTGGATTGTCGTTCCAGGAGGGTAACCTTGCGGCGCAGGCGTCACAGGGCGATTGAGGTCGCAGCGCGATGATCGCTCTCGTTCGCATCGCGCTGTCGCGGCCCTACACGTTCGTCGTGCTGGCGCTGCTGATCCTGATCCTCGGCCCGCTGGCGGCGCTGCGCACGCCCACTGACATCTTTCCCGAAATCCGCATCCCGGTCATCGCGGTCGTCTGGCAATATACCGGCTTGCCGCCCGACGACATGTCTGGACGCATCACCACGCCGTTCCAGCGCGCGCTGACGACAACGGTCAACGACATCGAGCACATCGAGGCCAATTCCTACACCGGCATCGGCGTCATCAAAATCTTCTTTCAATCTTACGCCGACATCCGCACCGCCAACGCGCAGGTGACGGCGATCTCGCAGACGCTGATCAAGCAGATGCCGCCCGGCGCGACGCCGCCGCTGATCCTCAACTACAGCGCCTCGACCGTGCCTATCCTCCAGGTGGCGCTCTCGGGCGAAGGCTACACCGAGCAGGGCCTCGCCGACATCGGCATCAATCAGGTGCGCACGCCGCTGGTGACCGTGCCGGGGGCGGCGATTCCCTATCCGTTCGGCGGCAAGCTCCGGCAGATCCAGATCGACCTCGATCCCAACGCCTTGCAGGCGCGCGGCCTTTCCGGCCAGGACGTCGCCAATGCGCTGGCCTCGCAGAACCTGATCACGCCGATCGGCACGCAGAAGATCGGCGACTACGAATACGCGCTGGAGCTCAACGACGCGCCCAAGCGCCTCGAGGATCTCGCCGATCTGCCGATCAAGACCGTCAACGGCGCGATGGTCTACGTGCGCGACGTCGCACAAGTGCGCGACGGCAATTCGCCGCAGACCAACATCGTCCACGTCAACGGCGACCGCTCGGTGCTGTTGCAGGTTCTGAAGAACGGCTCCGCCTCGACGCTGGCGATCATCTCCGGGATCAAGCAGAAGCTGGCCGACCTGGCGAGCGCGCTGCCGCCGGGCCTGCATGTGAACCTGCTCTCCGACCAGTCGCTGTTCGTGCGCGCGGCCATCACCGGGGTTGCGCGCGAAGGCGTGATCGCGGCGGCGCTCACCAGCCTGATGATCCTGCTGTTCCTCGGCTCCTGGCGCTCGACGGTCATCATCGCCACCTCGATTCCACTGGCGGCGCTGGGCTCGATCCTCGCGCTGTCGGCGATCGGCGAGACCCTCAACATCATGACGCTGGGCGGATTGGCGCTCGCCGTCGGCATCCTCGTCGACGACGCGACGGTGACGATCGAAAACATCAACTGGCACCTCGAGCACGGCAAGGCCGTCGAAACGGCGATCATGGACGGCGCGCGGCAGATCGTGACGCCCGCCTTCGTGTCGCTGTTGTGCATCTGCATCGTGTTCGTGCCGATGTTCTTTCTGCAAGGCGTGCCGCGCTATCTGTTCGTGCCGATGGCCGAGGCCGTCGTGTTCGCGATGATCAGCTCGTTCATCCTGTCGCGCACGCTGGTGCCGACGATGGCCAATTATCTGCTGCGCCCGCATCCGCCGCACGCCGAGGACGGCCAGCGCAAGACTTCGCGCAATCCGATCGTGATCTTGCAGCGCAGCTTCGAGGCCGGTTTCGACGCCATCCGCGACTTTTATCGCGCCACCCTGGAATTGGCGATGGAGCGGCGCATCGTGTTTTCGGTCGGCTTTCTCGCCGTCGTCGCCGCCGCGTTTCTGTTGACGCCCTATCTCGGGCGCAACTTCTTTCCCGCGGTCGACGGCGGTCAGATCCTGATGCATGTGCGGCTCGGCGTCGGCACCCGCGTCGAGGAGAGCGCCCGGCAGTTCTCGCGCATCGAGGCGGCCATCCGTTCGCTGGCGCCGCCGAGCGAACTGGCGACGCTGGTCGACAATGTCGGCATGCCGATCAGCGGCATCAACCTCGTCTACAACAACACCGGCGTGATCGGCTCGCAGGACGGCGACGTCCAGATCAAACTCGCCGAGGACCATCGCCCCACCGACGAATATATCCGCACGTTGCGTGAGGAACTGCCGCGCCGCTTTCCCGGGGCGACGTTCGCGTTCCTGCCCGCCGACATCGTCAGTCAGATTCTCAATTTCGGCGCGCCGGCGCCGATCAATCTGCAAGTCTCCGGCGCCGATCTCACGGCGGATTTCAATTACGCCAACCTGTTGCTACGGCGGCTGCGCCATATTCCCGGCTTGGCGGATGCGCGCATCCAGCAATCGCCGGCCCTGCCCGTGTTCAACATCGACGTCGACCGCACGCGCGCGCAATATGTCGGCCTGACCGAGCGCGACATCACCAACAGCCTCGTCGTCAATCTGGCTGGAAGCGGTCAGGTTTCGCCGACCTACTGGCTCGACCCGAAGACCGGCGTCTCCTATTCGATCGTCATGCAGACGCCGCAGTACCGCCTGGATACGCTGAGCGCCTTGCAGAGCATCCCGCTCACCGCCGCCGGCCAGACCAACCTGCCGATCCTCGGCGGCGTCGCCAAGGTCACGCGCGCCGCGGGCGACGCGGTGGTCACCCAGTACAACATCCTGCCCGTCGTGCAGATCTATGCGGCCACGCAAGGGCGCGATCTCGGCGCGGTGGCCAACGACATCGCGCAAGTCCTCGCCGACACCCACGATTCCGCGCCCAAGGGCGGCTCGGTGCAGTTGCTCGGACAGGCGCAGACCATGAACAGCGCCTTCCTCGGCCTGATCCTCGGCGTCGTCGCGGCGATCGCGCTGATCTATCTGCTGATCGTGGTCAACTTCCAGTCCTGGGCGGACCCGGCGGTGATCATCTCGGCGCTGCCGGCGGGGCTCGCCGGCATCGTCTGCATGCTGTTCGTCAGCAGGACGACGCTGTCCGTCCCGGCGCTGACCGGCGCGATCATGTGCATGGGCGTGGCGACCGCCAACAGCGTGCTCGTCATCAGTTTCGCCCGCGAGCGCTATGCGATATTGGGCGATCCGGTCGCGGCGGCGATCGAGGCCGGCTTCATGCGCTTCCGGCCGGTCATCATGACCGCCCTGGCGATGATGATCGGCATGGCGCCGATGGCGCTGGGCCTGGGCGAGGGCGGCGAGCAGAACGCGCCGCTGGGGCGCGCGGTGATCGGCGGGCTGTTGTTCGCCACGATTGCGACCCTGGTGTTCGTGCCCGTGGTGTTTTCGCTGGCGCATAAGCGCATGGCGCCGCAAGTCGACGCGTCCGAGGAGGCGCATTGAGATGGACGCTGTTCCCGCTCGCAAAGGGTTGCTGCGCAGGCTGTTCGTCATCGGCCTCGTCGCCGCGGCGGTCGTCGCAGTTCTCGTCGTCACCGGGATCGGCGAGCGCGAGCAAGGCGCTGCGCGACTGCGCGACTGGACGGAGGCGCAGGCGATGTCGACAGTGGCGCTGGTCAGCCCCGATCCGCGGCCCGGCGTCGCCAGCCTCGACCTGCCCGGACGGCTGGAAGCGGCGACCCGGGCGCCGATCTTTGCTCGCGTCAGCGGTTACGTGAAGAGCCGCAAGGTCGACATCGGCGACGCCGTCAAGGCGGGGCAGACGCTCGCCGAGATCGAGGCGCCCGACCTCGACCAGCAGCTGTTGCAGGCGCGAGCCGATCTCACCAGCGCCGAGGCCAGCGCCAAGCTTTCCGCCGTCACGCTGGAGCGCGGGCGCAGCCTGTCCAACGCCAACGTCGTCTCGCAGCAGGACCTCGACCAGCGCGCCGCCGATCTCGGAGTCAAACAGGCGGCGGTGCGCTCGTCGCAGGCCAATGTCGAACGGTTGCAGGTTCTGGCCGGTTACGAGCGGGTGACTGCGCCGTTCGACGGAATCGTCACCGCCCGCGACACCGACGTCGGCGCGCTCATCAATTCCGGTTCGAGTTCGGCCGCACCGATGTTCGTCGTCTCCGACCTGCGGCGGTTGCGCGTGTTCATCAACGTGCCGCAGAATTTCGCGCCCTCGGTGCGCATCGGCGCCACCGCGACTTTGATCGCGCCGGAATATCCGGGACGCGCGTTCCCGGCGTTGGTGGAAGCCTCGGCGCGCTCGGTCGACGCCGCCTCGGGCGCGACGCTGATGCAGCTCGGGGTCGACAACGCCAGCGGCGCCCTGATGCCCGGCTCCTACGCCAGCGTGCATCTCGAACTCGTCGGCTCGGCGGGCGTATTCCGGCTCCCCGCCGGCGCACTGATCTTCGACGCCCACGGGCTGAGAGTCGCCACCGTCGACGCGCGGAACCGCGTCGCGCTGAAGACGGTGACCATCGCCCGCGATCTCGGCGGCGAAGTCGAGATCGGCTCGGGGCTGGCCGCCAGCGACCGCGTCATCGCTTCGCCCGCCGACGGGTTGGCGGAGGGCGACGAGGTGCGGGTGGTGGAGGCGAAACGGAAGAGCTGAGGCGACCTATGGAGCGGCGGCGCCTCGCCCGTCAATTCCGATTTGATCCAGCCCCAGAACAATTCGAAATTGAAGCGCGTGTCAGCTTGAACCTCGACTCAGGTGCTTGGCTCAGTCGCGTTGCTCAAACCCTCGCAGATTGCCTCAAGAATGCGGCGACCGCCATTTCCAGTGGAAACGACTACGCCCGTATGCAGCGAATTCCAAAAATTGTTTACCTCCACGTCCGAGTGGCTCGAAATAATAGAGTCGATATAGCTTATGGAATGCGAGATATCCTCCTTGGTGAAGGTAAATGGAAGGGGAGTTTTTGCCACTTGCGAAACATCGTCGCTTTGCAGATACCGGAGCACGGTCTTGCTTACACTTCGGGTCATTTCGCTAAGTGACGGCGGCCAATCGAGAAAAACGAATTTGCCAAGGACACGTCGCAGAGCGGGCGGAACACCATCAGGATAGGGCAATTCGGACATAGTTAGCTCCGGTCCACAAGCGGTCAATCGTCCGCGTCGCGTTTGTTATTCGGATACGTTGTTTTCACTCGGTAGCCACGGGGGACGCGATAGTCGTGCACGATTAGGACTCCGGCGTTGTAATTTGGCCGGATTTGGATGTCGCCGGTCGGTAGAACGAATGCCTCATAGCCTGTCGGATACCCAAACCTAACATTGAGCCAATCTTCGTCCCAGGCGCCGGACGCGACTTTGTCGCATGCTGCCGTGTTGCGCTCGAGAACTCTGTTTACGAAGTTGGTAGCATCGGAAATTGTGTCGTAGGAGCCTTCACCTTCCCGCCTTATGGCAAATCCGCCGTCAGGGGAAGGTTGGGCGGTGGCGTGGAGATCGCTTGTTAATTTGGCTTCCGATACTGCAACATGGTCTCTCACGCCATGTCCGCCCCATTCCTTTTCCTCAGCCTCCAGATCAACCGAGTACTTTCGCTCACCCAATCCGGGCTTGGGCGGATCTGAAGCAGCGACCTGAACTGGTTCAGGGGTCGACTGAGCTGGCTGTGGTTCGCCGGACAAGTGCTCAATTGGCGGCGGCGTCGCACTGGTTCCGACGCCGTTCCCCGGCGTTGTGAATTGGCCGCGTTCGTCATGATACGGATTGTACTTCCCGACCTGGGCGGGCGCACTTCCCGGCTCCGCCCCGTCCCCGCCATCGGCTCCGGCGCCAGCCCCAGCTCCGCCCGCGCCTCCTCCTTCGTCTTGATCCCCGCGCCCACCAACAAGCTCAACGTCTGCGCCTGTTGCAGCGGGTCGACGGCGTCGTCGCCGACCCAAGCGAACTCCAGGTCGGGTTGGTTGAGACACACCTGGACGATGTGGTCCATCGCGCCCTTGACCCAGGCCTTCAGCGGCACCAAGCCTTCCTGCGACGCCTGCACGCGCAGGCTCTCGGAGGTCGCGCGATTGACCTGACTGACGAAGGGCGACGGCGCGACCGAGAAGGCGTAACAGATGACTCTGGTGAGCCATTCGTCGTACTGATCCTTCAACGGCGGCTGGCGGGTCTCGGTGAGCTTGAACTCGCTCGGCATGAACTTGACCATGCGGCGGCGGGCGAGATTGCCGCTCATGAGGGCGTCAAAGTAGTCCTGGAACTGTTTGATCTGATCGAGCGTCCAGTCTTTCGGCAGCGTGGCGAAAGCGTCGGGCGTCGAGCCCAGGCGATAATAGTCGAGCGTCGCCATGTCGCGGCGCAACGCGATGTTGATGGTCATCGCGATCTGCTCGACCGGGCTCATGCCATACAGGCGATGGGGACGCGGATTGCGCGGCAGGTAGAGCAACTCGTCGGCGGAAAAATCGGCGGCGGGGACGCCGTGCAAGACTTGTTGATAAGCGGGGTTGGGCGGCTCGGGCGAACGGCCGTCATCGCCGGTCAGCGGCGTGATCGTGGAGCCGTCGATGACGTCGATGGCGTAGAGATCGCCGCCCCGAGTGTAGCGGGGGTACAACGTGGCGGCGTCGATGACCAGCATGTCCTCCAACCACGTGCGCAGCCACGCCTCGAACGAATGGCGGCGGTCGGGGTGCGAGAGGAAAGCGAGGGTTTGCGCAATGCGCGGCGCGGCATGGGCGGCGCTCCTGGGGTCGCGGGCGCAGATGGTGTGATTGAGGCCGGCAATCTGATCCTTGCGGGTTTCGATGAGCAGGCGCAGCAGGGGCAGGGCGTCGGCGAGCGCGCGCAGTTCGGCGAAGGAAATGCCGGCGTCGGAGCGCGGGGTGTAGTTGAGGTTGACGCCGAACGGATTGTCCCACTGCCGGCCTTTGACCTCCGGCGGCGCTTGCGGCTGCAATGGCTGCTGCGGGCCGAACCAACTCTCTGGAGCCACTCCGGTGACGGCGTAGCGCGCCGCGGCGGTGAGGCGAGCGATAAAGTTCGCGGGAAGGACCGATCTTATGGGAGCGTCGGAAAAGCAAGGTCTCCCGTGGGGTCAATGGCGGCGAATGTTCATGATATGTTCTAGTATTCGGAGATATACATTTTTGTCAAGCTTTTTGACCTTGGAGATCGACCGCCGGTTTCGCCGCTCCCCGCGAAATCCCCTCTTAGCGATAGATTCATCCGCATATCGCAAAAGTGTCGGCGGCCGGACCCACCGCCGGAAAGGCGGGCGCCGCTCCTTGACGCAACGTATTCGCCCCCCGCCGGCCTGGAGACTTTGACGATGCTCGTGCGCCACACGTCTCAGTACATGATCTCCAGCGCGCTCGTCGCCGTGCTGGGCTTCATGAGCGCGGCGGTGTTCACGCGGCTGCTGACGCCCGGCGACTATGGCGTCTATATCGTCGGCGTTTCGATGGCCGCTTTCGCCGGGTCCATCGTGTTCACCTGGGTGCGCTATTCGGTGATGCGTTTCGGGTCGGAGGGCGAAAAGGCCGACGTGCGCATGACCTCGCTCGCCGGCTGGCTCATCTCGGCGCTGGCGGCGCCGTTGCTGATTTACGGCGTGCATGCGTGTTCGCACCTGACCTGGACGACTTCGGCGGTCGCGGTGCTGTTGTGCATGGGGAGCAGCCTGTTCGAGATGGGACAGGAAATCCTGCGCTCTCGGCTGCGGGTGCGCCAATTCATGATCGGCTCGGTGCTGCGCTCGGCGCTCGCCTTCGGCGTCTGCGTCGTCATCGCCGAACTCGGCGGCGGCGGCCTCGGGCAATTGGCGGGCGCGGCGACCGCCTATTACCTCTCCGCGGCGCTTTTGGGCCGCGAAATCTGGCGCGGCCCGCGCGCCCCGATGGATCTGGGCAAGCTCAAGCTGTTCTTCTGGCTGGGGCTGTCGGTGACGGCGATGGGGATCCTCGTCTCCTTCCAGGCCTCCTTCGACCGCTGGTTCATCGTCTGGCGGTTCGGCGACGCCTCCGCCGGCCTCTATGGCGCCTCGGCCGACGTGGTGAAGCAGATCATCCTGATCCCCGCCGGCAGCGTCGCCGCCGCGGCGTTCCCGCTCACTGTGCGCACCTTCGCCAACGGCACGGCGGAGGAGACCCGCGCGCAACTCGAAAAGGTCGGCGAATTGCTGCTCGCCGTGCTCGCGCCGGCCGCGTTCGGCCTCGCGCTCACCGCGCCCTATCTCGTGTCGTTCCTGCTCGGAGCGGATTTCCGGGTCACCGCTTCGACCGTAATGCCGGTGCTCGCCTTCGCGTGGCTGTTCCAGTCGATCTCGCAGAGCTACGTGCATCTGAGCTTCAATCTGTCGATGAAGCAGAGCCTGACGATTCCTCACGCGCTCGCCACGCTGATCGCCAATGCGATCCTGCTCTGGCCCTGCACCTCCTATTTCGGTTTCACCGGCGCGGCGTGGTCGATGCTCGTCTCCGAAGCCGTCGGCATGGTCGTCGGCTGTTTGCTGACGTTCCGCTCCTATCCGCTGCCGTTGCTCGTCGGACCGTTCCGCCGGGTGTCGATCGCCTGCGGCTGGATGACGGTGGCGGTGCTCGGTCTGCAGCGCTGGCTGCCCAATCCTAACGCCGGCGGCTTCGTCGCGCTGGCCGTCGCCGGCGCCCTGGTCTACGGGGCGGTGGCGCTCGCGGCGAATGTCTGCGGGTTCCGCTCGGCGGCGCTGTCGATGCTCGGAGATTTCGTGGCCGGGCGGCAACTGCGCCGCAAGGCGGCGGAAGCGTAGCCGCCTCCCTGCGCATGGGCACATGCCGGCTGCGCCACCCACGACCTTGTCCTGACCCTTCGACAGGGTCAGGACGAGGGCCTGGGTTGCAACACGGTCCGCAAGAATATGTGCGCGTACCGTTCCCCCGCCTCAGAGCGTCGAGCGGTCGATCGCCCTTTCGGCCTCGGCGATGGTTTCCGGGCGTCCGACATGCAGCCAGAGCCCGTCGAGCCGCACCCCGTAGAGGCGGCCGGCCGCCGCGGCGCGGAACAGCAACGGCGCCAGGCCGAACACCTCGTCCTCGACTCCGCCGATCATCTCCGGTTTCAGGATGCCGACGCCGGTATGGACGAACGGCGCGACAAAGCGCGGCTCGCGTTTCTCGAGCCGGCCGTTGCGATCCATCGTGAAGTCGCCGGGCCAATCGACGCCGACCGCGCCCGCCGCCGCGGCGACGAGCAGGATGGCGTCCATCTTTTCCGGATCGAAGGCTTCGACGAGCCGGGCCAGATTGGAAACCGGGCCTTCGATCCAGAACGCGTCGGTATTGCAGACGAACAACGGGCCGGGGCCGAGGCGGGGCAGCGCCTTCTTGAGCCCGCCGCCCTGATCGAGCAGTTTTTCGCGCTCGTCGGAGATGACGATCTCAGGGCTCTCGCGCCCCTGCAGATGGTCGATGATCTGCTGGCCGAGCCAGTGCACATTGACCACGGCGCGCTCCACCCCGTTCTCCGCGAAGCGGTCGAGGCAATGGTCGATGAGCGCCTTGCCGCCGACTTCGATCAGCGGCTTGGGGCGGCGCTCGGTGATCGGCCGCATGCGCTCGCCGCGGCCGGCGGCGAACACCATCGCGGATCTCGGGCTTGTCCCGGCCATTCCCAACCCTCTCCGGTCGTCAGCCTGCCGACGCAGCGCCGCCCAGCGCGCGCGGCAGATGGGTTTCGAACCAGCGCCGGAGCGGCAGCAAATCGGGATGCGCGAGGTTTCGCGCCAGCGCACGTTCGATGCTGGGCAGACGACGCAGATATTGCGGCTTGCCGTCGCGTCTGTCGAGCCGGGTGAAGATGCCCAAAATCTTGGTCGCCCGCTGCGCGCCCATCTTGGCGTAGGCGGCGGAGAAGGCGTCGATGTCGAATTCGCGATCGGCGGCGGCGCGCGAGCGCACATATTGCGCCATGCAGCGCAATTCGATCTCCTCGTGCAGGTCGACGCGCGCGTCCTGCAGCAGAGACGCGACGTCGTAGGCGGGGGGCCCGAGCACGGCGTCCTGGAAATCGATGAGGCCGAGCCGCTTCAGGCCGCGCCGTTGATCGAGCCAGTGCAGGTTCGGCGAGTGGAAATCGCGCAAGGTCCAGGTCGTGGGCTCGGCGAGCAGCGGCGTCAACACGTCGCGCCACAACCCCAGGAACTGCATGCGCGCGCCCGAAGACGGCGCGCCGCGCGCCACCGCCGGCGCGTACCAGTCCAACGCCAGTTCGACCTCTATCAGCATCGCCTCGATGTCGTAGACGGGGATCATATAGGGCTCGCCGTCGAGCCAGAGTTCGCTGGGCAGACGGCGCCCATGCAGGTCGGCGAGCAGGGCGGCGGCCTCCATATAGCGGGAGGCCAGCGGCCCCTCATTACCGACGATCGTCTCGTCGCCGAAATCCTCGATCAGCGCCAGTCCGTCGCGGATGCGATAGGCGTAGATCTCCGGCGTCGAATAGCCTTGAGCGCGCAGTCCCTCGGCCACGGCGAGGAAGGCGCGGATGTCGAGCGAAAGCCGGGCGATTTCCGGATAGGTCTTGCCGAAGCGCAGCACCGCGCCGAGGGGGCGCGGCGGCGCGATCATCAGCACGGCGGTTCCCCCGTCGTCGCGCCTCAGGCGCTCGTAGGCGCGTCCCGACGCGTCGCCGTGCAACGGCTCGCGCTCGGCGTCCGACCAGCCGCCGGCCGACAGCAGTTGTTCGATCGCGCGGGCGCGCGCAAAACGTCCCGCCGCCGCGCCATGGGCGATCAATTCGGCGCGCCGAAACGCGTCGCCTTGGGCGGCGTCGAATCGCATCGAGATCTCCAGCCGGTCGGAGGGCAGCGCGCTCGCCGCGCGCTCCGGCCATTCGACGAGCGCCACGGCGCCATCGATCGTTTCGTCCCAGCCGAGCTGGATCAGTTCGTCGGGGCCGCGCAGCCGGTAGAAATCGGCGTGGACGATCGGGTAGCCCGGCCCGTCGTAGGTCTGGATGAGGGTGAAGGTCGGACTCGGGACTTCCAGATCGGGGTCGCCGTTCAGCGCGCGCAGGAAGGCGCGGGCGAACGCGGTCTTGCCGGCGCCGAGATCGCCGGTGAGCGCGATGAAATCCCCGGCTTCGCTGTAGCTCGCCAGCCATCGCGCCAGCGCCTCGGTCGCCGCTTCGTCGGCGAGTTCGAGGCTCTCGATCAATTCGCCGTCGCGCTCGGTGTCGGTCATCGCTCAGGCCGCCGGCTGCGCCCGGCGGGCGCTAGCCTTTACCGGAAAAAAACAGGTCACCACCGTGCCCTCCCCGAGCACGGACTGGATCGTCACCCGTCCCCCATGAAGCTCGACGAGGGCGCGCACGATGGAGAGGCCGAGGCCGGGGCCGCGATGGCGCGTGCCCGAGGTATGGCTTTCGAACCGTTCGAACACTTTTTCCAGCGCTTCCGGCGCGATGCCGCGCCCGCGGTCGGTGACCTTGAACACGACTTCCTCGCCCCGCCGCATCGCCGCCAACGTGACCGTCTGGCCGGGATCGGAAAAGCCGATGGCGTTGGAGAGCAGATTGAACAGCACCTGCCGCACGCGCCGCCCGTCGGCGGCGAGCGCGCCGACGTCGTCGGTGGCGATGATGCGCAGGTCGATGTTGTGCTCGACCAACCGGTCCTGCACGCCTTCGGCCGCCGCGCGCATCGATTCCACGACGTCGACGTTTTCGAGGCGCAGCTCCAGCGCGCCGGCGTCGATCGAGGCGATGTCGAGAATATCGTTGATGATGGCGAGCAGCGCCGACGACGAGGACCTGATGTAGCCGGCGTATTCGAGCTGTTTGGCGGTAAGCGCTCCCGCGCCGCCGTCGGCGAGCAGTTGCGTGAAGCCGATGATGTTGGTGAGCGGCGTGCGCAACTCGTAGGATACGTGGTTGACGAAGTCGTTGCGCAACTTCTCGGCGCTCACCAACGCCTCGTTGCGCTCGGTGAGCGCGCGCTCGACATTGGCGCTGGCGGTCGCATCGAAGAAGGTGAGCATCGTCGCGCCGTCGGGCAGCGGCAGCGAGGCGCAGTCGAGCACCATCCCGTCCTTGCGGTCCATGCGCAGTTCGAGGGCGCGTCGCGCGTCGGCGAGACTGACGACCGTGCCGCGCAGTTCCTCCCACGAAGCCGAATGGACGATGAGCGGCAACAGATCGTGCGCCACTTCGTCGATATGCGGCTTGTTGGCGACGCGTGCGGGTTCGACGCGCCACATCGCGGCAAAGGCGGGGTTGATGAGCTTGATGCGTCCGTCGGCGCCGAACACGGCGACGCCTTCCTTGATCGCGTCGAGCGTCTCGCCCTGCACGCGAGTCAGCGCGTTGACTTGCGTCGCCAGCGCGTAGCTCTGCGTGGCGTCGTCGAACAGATAGGTGACGCCGCCTTGCGGATTGGGGCTAGTGACGACGCGCAGCGCGCGGCCGTCGGGCAGATGCCAGACCGTCTCAACCGGCTCGATCGCCTGATAGGCGGCTTGCGTCTGCGCTTTCCAGCCGCGGAAATCGGCCTGTTCGGGCAATTGCCGCTTGGCGCGCAGTGCGTCGAGGATCTCGCCGTCGCTGGGATGCTGCTCGAGGAACGCCGTGTCGAGCGCCCAGGTCTGGCAATAAGCGGCGTTGTAGAAGATGAGGCGTTTCGAGCGGTCGAAGATCGCCACCGCGGTCGTCAACTGATCGAGCATGTTGCGATAGGCGCCGACGTGGCGGTCGACTTCCTGGCGCAGTCGCTCGGTCTCGGACAGGTCGAGCGCGATGCCCGCAGCGCCGGTCTCGGAGCCGACTTCGTAGACGTCGAACATCGTGCGCTGTCCCGCGACGATGGCGGCCGCTTTGGCGCGCCATTGTCCGCCCTCGGCGCGCGCGCGCTCGGCTTCGCGGCGTGTGCCGGCGTCGAACAGTTCGAGGCGCCCTTCGGCCGCGCCGGCGGCGTCGGCAGCTTCCACCGCCCGCGCATAAGCCGTGTTGACCCAATCGATGGCGCCGTCGCGCGCCCGCGTCCAGGCCGGGTTCGGCGTCAGATCCAGCAGCTTGCGCATGCCCTGCAACGCGTCGAGGGCGCGCTTGTGCGCTTCGTTGAGACGCTCGAGTTGCAGCCGCTCGCCGGAGATGTCGCGAATGCGCATCACCGCATTGCCCGAAACGGCGCAGCCGGAGATTTCGAAATGCCGGCCCTTGAGGCCGACCGCCGTCAGACTGAAGGTCTGGCCGACCTGCAACAGACGGTTGGCCGCGTCCTCCACCTTCGCGGCGGCGCCGGCCTGCAACCAGGTCGCGAAGGCCAGCACGCGCTTGGGGTCGGCGTCCTCGGACACCAGCGCATATTCGCCTTCGATGCGCGGCTCGGCGTCAGGCCCGCTCCACGCGGCGATGATCTGCGGTTCGCTGGCGAGAAACAGCTTTGCGCGGTCGAGTTCGGCGCGCGTGCGTTCCAGTTCCTTGTTGAGCTCTCGCTCCTGTCGGGTCCAGTGCTTGCGTCCGATCAGATGCAGCACGGCCGTGAGCACGCCAAACATCAGCAACATCAGCAGCAGCAGCGCGCTGACGTCGGCGTCGGCGATCGTGAAAGCGCCCGATTCCGTTGCGCTTGCGCACGTTGGAACTGTCGCCAGGGTCAGGACGACCGCGGCGGCGCCCAACTTGGCGCCCCGCGCGCCTGATATTTCGGCGAATGTCTCCGCCGGCCAACCTTCGCGCAAACCGACCCCCTCGAGACCCGGACGGTTCCGAGGGTATCACCCCGCTCGGGCGCCGTCCTCAATGATCCCGGCTCCTTCCGCCAAGAAGGCCCGAATCATTCCTATCCAGAGATACGCAATGCGGGACAGAAAGTCGTTAATGGATGCCGAACTCCCAAGTCGCAATCGAATGCAACTCATCTACTAATAGGAGCGATCCTCCCTGTGCGACCCGAAATGTTGATGAATTGCCGGCGCCGTCGCGATGAAAGGGCGGCGAAAAAAAATCGCGCGGACACAGCGGCTTCTCACGCCTCCCGCCGCAGCAGAAAGCGCTGCACCTTGCCGCTCGGCGTCCTCGGTAGGTCGGCCGGGAATTCGATCTCGCGCGGATAGGCATGCAGCGAGAGGCGCTTGCGCACATGCTGTTGCAATTCGGCGGCGAGCTTTTCGTCGCCGACGAAGCCCTTGCGCAGCACGACGAAGGCTTTGACGATCTCGGTGCGCTCCGGGTCCGGCTTGCCGATGACGGCGACCTCGGCGACGGCGGGATGTTCGATGAGCACGCTCTCGACGTCGAACGGCCCGATGCGATAGCCCGACGAGGTGATGATGTCGTCGTTGCGCCCGGTGAAGTGCAGATAGCCTTGGGCGTCGCGATGCATCGTGTCGCCGGTGACGTACCATTCGTCGGTCAGTTGCGGCGTGTCGGCGCCCCAGTAGCCGGAGAACGGCAGCAAAGGCGAGGTCTTCAGCCGGATCGCCAGCACGCCGGCGACGTCGGTCGGGACCGGATTCATCTTGTCGTCGAGCACTTCCACATCGAATCCCGGCATCGGCAGGCCCGCCGAGCCCGGCCGCAGTTCCTGCGCGATCCCGTGGTGGTTGTTGACGACCATGCCGAGTTCGGTCTGCCCGTAATGATCGCCGAGCGGACATCTGAGCGCGCGCTCGGCCCAGCGCATCACTTCCGGGTTGAGCGGTTCGCCGGCGCTGCTGGCGACCCGCAATTTCCCTGATATTGGCGCCATCGCCGCGTCGCCTGCCGCCATCAGCAGGCGATAGGCGGTCGGCGCTCCCGCGAGGTTGTTGACGCCGACGGTTTCGATAACCCTGAGCGCATGCTCGACAGTGAACCCGCCCTCGAACAACGTCGTCACATGGCCGAGCAGCAGCGGCCCCAAAATCGCATAATAGAGGCCATAGGCCCAGCCGGGATCGGCGATGTTCCAGTACGTATCTTCCGCCCGCACGTCGAGACCGTCGAGCATGTATGCGGCGATCGCGCCGAACAGTTTGATCGCATGGCGCACGCCTTTGGGCGAGCCTGTCGTGCCGGAAGTGAACAGCAGGATCAGCGGATCGTCGAGGCCGAGCGCAACGGCGGGGCAATCCGAACTGTAGCTCGCCAGCGCGTCGGCGAAGTCATGGGCGCCCGGCCGTCCGTGGTCGATCAGCAGCGATGGCGGCGCGTTCGGCACGTCGTCGAGTTTTGGCCAGTTCGTCGCGTCGGTAACGATGAGTTTGGCCTGACTGCCGCTCCTGGCAGTGACGCGGCTATGAATCGCGGCCGGACCGAAGGCGGTGAAGAGAGGCTGATAGATCGCGCCGATCCGCCAAGCGCCGAGCACCACGGTCAGCAGTTCCGGCACGCGCGGCAACAGCCCGGCGACGA